>JAAUXU010132966.1_pt1 | contig 12189 bp, 12 predicted proteins | sample 7278151 | NCBI WGS metagenome assembly JAAUXU01 (sample SAMN14350113, study PRJNA611818) | marine sediment metagenome | isolation source: surface marine sediment (1.8m) | place: French Polynesia: Moorea | collected 2018-08 | reverse complement strand
TCCCATTTATTAATAAATATAAATATTTTCAGGTCGATGGGGCAAGATTGCCGACACGCTCTCCAAGCGCGACTCCTTGGGCCTGGTCTCCTTCGACGACGACCTCTACGCTTTCGGCGGCTACAACGACATCTACAAGGACTACGTGAACGGCGCGGAGAAGTACGACCCCGAGACGGACAGGTGGACCAGGCTCAGGCCAATGTCCGTCGCCAGGAGGAGCCCGGGGGTGGTGGCGTACAGGTGCGCGGATTAGATCAAAATCGGGTCGAATAAAAAATCAATAGTATTTTTACTATTGTACGATCAGGTCAAAGATTTACGTGGTCGGCGGCATGGGCCAGCACGACGACCTAAAATCCGCGGAGGTGTACGACCCCATCCTGGGCACCTGGGCAAAGTTCCCTCACCCAATGAGGGAGACCTGTGGTGAGTGAGCATGCCGGCAGATTTCATATCATCCCATGGGATAGGGCCCCCCTTTTTTTTTCAGGCGTCCATAAGATATGTGCATAATTGGTGGGTGGAGATTACGCTCACGAAACGGCATTCAAGGATGATGCTTGCTCGTTTTGGCCTTGGAATTTTCTCCTCCCATGTAACACACGATGTAAAAAAAGCCTTCGGCGTCGCCCCGGCACTAAAAAAACACGGAGATGGGGGGAGGGAGGGGCAGCCGTCCAATTCATCATCCTATCTCGGCTCTTCTCCTTCTCTCCGTCTTTCCTCTTTATCCCCCTCGCAGGCTGGGTGAGCTGCTGCCTGATTGAGAAGCCGCTGAGGATGATGGGAGCCTACGGCATGGAGGGGGAGGGGGAGAAGGGCGGGGACCAGGCGGAGCAGAAGCAGAAGGCCAAGTCCTCCTCCTCCTCCTCCACCAACAAGCGGCCGAGGAAGAGCAGCCTGGCCCTGAACACGAGGGCGGCGTCGGCGGCGTCATCCTCCTCCGGGTACTCCTCCGGGGTCTCCTCCCCCACCGGCAGCGGGGCGCCAAAGCAGATCAGGAAGGAGTCCGCGCCGCCCTCCCTCAGCTTCAGCAGCCTGGGCAGAAAATACTGAACTGATCTTGATAATAAAATATTTGTATGCGCACCCATGGTCGCGGAGGAGTGTTTCCTTTATTTGGCATTTGCTTTTCGGGGAGGAGTATTTTCTCCCCCTTCTTAGCCCGGTTTCTTCAACCCACTTCCCCCCTCACCTCCCCAACGGGTCCCCCATCATTTCATTTCCCTGCTCTCTCTTGCCCTCTTTCCCTTTTCCTTCTCCCTCTCACGAATCTATCTCCCCTCCCTCCTCCTCTTCCATGTCTCTCTCTCCACTTTTTTCCGTGCTACTTTCTTCCTCCCTTCTTCTTCTTTTCCCCTCTCGGGGGACTCTTCAAATCATTGACTTTCCCCAGTTTCTTTCTCAGCTCTCTTTTCTTAGAAATCACGCGGCAAAAGCAACAACCGTTGCTCATATGCAGCACGTGTACACTACGTACATATATACAGAAAGTTTATCGCGCAATTCTATGGACCGGTCGCTCGTCCGCGCACCGACCAATTTTCGCGTTTCGTCCCTATACCTACTACTACTACGTGGATATTAAAGGCATTTCTGCTGAGCCAGAGCAGCAAGGGGGGGGAGAAAACTAAAAGTGACCTACTTATTAATCTTGCCAGTGAGGGAGGGAGGGAGGGTTGGAGAGGTGGAGGTTGTACAGAAAAAGAGGAGGGGGAGGAGGAGAAAAGTGCCAAAAAGCACTTTTGGAGCGCCTCAAACCCCCCTCCCCCCTCCCTTTCTCTTTGCTGTCCGGAAAACTCGCTGCTTGGTTGATGGCATCCTGACCCATTTCGCGCCCTCCCTCCCTCTGTCGGACGTGTCACTGATGCTCGGGCTCTTTTTTCCCCCGCCCATCCCCCTCCCCCCGGCGCCTAAAAGCCGAGAGGGAATGGGTGTGAAAAGGGGGTCACATCATCCAAATTGGCATATCAAAGAAAATCTCGAACCTTTAATGCGCTAATGACGCCAAAGTGAATCCGGCCTTTTTCCCCAACAAAGATGGACTTTGGAGGGAAAATGAAAGCTGTCCCATGGCCTAGATCCCCCCAATGCAAAACGGGACAAAAGTGGGTTGGTTGGTTTGGTGGTGCATGGAAGTGGTGGTACTACATAGTAGTACTGTAGTATAGTGCGTAGAGGCATCGTAAGTCATGCCCCACCCCAACCACTTTCCCTCCCCCTCTTACCCATGCATAATTTTTACGGTTGGCAAAGTTTGGGTCGGAAAAGGAGAAAAAAGGCTCTATCTTCCTTCTCTTTTTTCCTCAGCTCTGACAAAAGGAAACTCCCGCAAGCCATGTCATCCAGCCAGGACTGCCCCCCTCTCCCCCCTCAAAAGTAGCAACATCATTCCCTCCAGACCTCCCTTCCTCCCTCCCGACTGGGTCGCAACCCCACCCCTTCCTCATTTCTCCAACCCCCCTTGCTTGACTTCTCCTCCTCCTCCCCCACCCCCTATTTATTTCTCCTTCCATCCCTTTCTCCCCAGCATCCCTCTTATTCTTCTTACATGGTCGCGAATCCTCCCCTCCCCCCCTTTTGCTCTCTCTCCAGGTTCTGCCCAGTCAGCGAAGGGGTTGAGGAGAGAGGGGAGGGGGGGTTGGAGATGAGAGGACAAGTGGGGTCAGGAGCGAGGGAGATCTTCTTGGGTCAGGAAGCCATAAGGGAATTTATTCATGCACCAAGGAAGGAGATAGGGGTGGGTATGTGGGGAGGGGGGAGCAGATCTTCTATCTTTTCGACAAATCGCCTGGGAATAAAGAGGGGGCGGTGCGTGGATTTTGGAAGGGGGTGGCGAAAGACTCGTCGTCTGACCCTACAACATTTTCTTGGCGAGGGGGAGAACGGCCGGATGCACCGCAGTCAATTCAGTTCAGTCCAGTGGTGACTAATGTTTCGAAAAAGGGGGAGGAAGGGAGGAAAAGCAAAGCACAGAAGCGATAAAAAAGAGTGCTCTCCCCCCACCCTCGATCTTGCCCTTCCGATAAAGCCATCGACGATCTTCCATTCCACCTCCTTTCTATTTTTCATTGGAGGTGAGGAGAGAGGGGGGGGGGAGGCCAAAAGGAGGAGGGGGGGACAAAAAAAGTTGGGGGCGGGTACGTAGTACTATAGGGAAGAAGTGGGAGGAGACTGAATATTCAATGCGACCTCCTCCTCCTCCTCCTCTTTCGCACTCCACACCACTCTCATCCCTCCCCATTCCTCCTCTCCCGGGGAAAATATTTCACTCTTCCCTTTTCTCCGGCTCTTTCTCTCTCTCTCCCCTTGGGTCGCCTGGGCAAGAGGCAGGACTGAAGTTTCCTTTGTTCCGCCTCTTTTTTGGACTGTCCCTCAAATTGCGTAACAGCGCAAAAAATGAACCCTCGCGTGCTAGTGACAATTTGCGCATGTCAAGTTCAAAGGTCTACTCAGTCATCGCGGCTTTTTACGTAGGCGGGGCTGCTGCTAGAGCTAGGGGCGAAATACACGCAGACGAGAAATTCAAAGGGAAAGAAAGGTTTCACTTCCTTTTTCCCCCTTCCCTTTTCGAAACCCCGGAAGCAAGGAGGGGAAATCCAGAGTTTCGCTCGTCGCGCGATGTTACAAATCGGCCGGAGATTGCAGTCCCATCAACTCCCCCCTCCCCTCTTTTCCCCTTTTGGCGATCCAAAAAGTGGGACAACTAGATAAAAAATCTTTCGATAAAAATTATCCAAAGGATAAGAGAAAATAGAAAGCCACAATATTTTTTCCTGGCAATTTGAGAGTTAGTTGCCCAAAACAACTGATACATTTAGCAATTAAAAAATTCGGCGAAATGCAATCCCCTTACTGCAATTCTCCCCGACAGCCAAGTTTTTCCCTTTCCTTGCTCACGGCGCCACCAACCAGCCATCATTACCTCGTTGACTTGTTCGAAAGAGGGAGAAGGAGGATCAGAGGAGAGAAGAGGGGAGAGGGGATTCTCGGCGCCCGCCGGAGCGGAAAGGGAAAAGGAGGAGAGGAAGGAGTGGTGTATAGCGATTTCGCTGCCGCCGCCGTCGAAAATCATGTGAGAATGGACCTCGTCCCATGTCTCAACTGTACAGTACAGTTTGGGGCACCGAAATCGGCGCACCTCAAGTGAGCCGGGGGGGATCTCTTTGCGGCAGAGGCGACAGCTGGTGGAGGGGGAATTAAGTCATTGCAGCGCCGACGACCCGTGAGGAGGGGGAAAGGCTGGCTTAATGACTCAAAAGGGGAGCTAATGACTTAGGGAGGAAACGGCGGCGGAGGATTACCATTTCGCACAGGAGGCGGGGAAGGAAGGGAAGGCAGAAGCATCAACCTGCGTCCCCTCTCATTCTCTCCACTCACTCCTCGGCTTATAGTCCCACCCACCCTTGCCTCCAAATACCGCCGAGGGACGGAGGGAGGGGGATTCGCATAAATTATGAGGCGACAGTGGACGAAGATGCTCCACCCGCCGCCGACGCCGTTGTGTTTAGCCTCCCCCTTCAGTCCACCCCTTCACCACTACCACTCACCCTTCTTCCGGCCGCCCATCCACTTATGAGCTGGCTGTGAGCGAGTGGGGGTGGTGGGACAAAGTGGGATGAGTCCCAGCCACCCTCCTTTTCTCCATTTCGCCCCCGCAGCCCAGTCCTAATTTCATTTGGATCCGCGATCCTTAAAAGCCTTTCAAGTTAGTTTTCTTCTCCTCCTCCTATTCAAGCCATCTTCCTCTTTCCTTCTTTCGATCCTCTATCACTTCAAAGCAACTCGATATTTCTCCTCTTCCGCCCACCCAAAAGCATCTCTCAGGAAGAGGCCCCTCCCCCTCCCTTCTCCCCCCCCCGTCCTTTTGAGGGGAGAAAATCCAGCCCTGAGGCAGGAAACGGGGGCAAAAACTAAATCCCCCCCCTTTCTTCGCGAAGACGGCGACAGCCCTTTGTGGTGGGTTGAAACGCCGATATTTTGCATAAGCGGGCGGAAGGAAGCGACTGGTTGGAGAAAGAGAGAAGCATTGTTGTGCGTTTCTGGTTCCTTCCGGTCCCCCATACCTGGCCACATTTGCTTTGCTAGATCCGGATCGGTTTTTTTTGCCCAGAACAACAGAATGGATGTATATATAGTTGTGCATTTTGCTGGAAATGCCGCGCAAAGAGTTATCGCTGCTTTTTCGTTACTTTCAGATATATGCTTTTGACTGTAGTTACATCACGGATTTCAACTCATGGCCCCCCACCCCTTCTTGTACGGAAGATGGGTGGGGTTGAGAGGGTAAGAGACACCGGAAACATCAAAGAAAAAAGTTTCCCTACCTCCCCTTCCCCTTGTATTTGGCACTCATACCGAACTTGCATAATCGCACCGAGTCATCGCCGTGCCAGTATGCCGAAGAATGACTAAAATATTAAAAATTATTAGTTTCACTAATCTCTTACTTTTTTATTACTTTTCCATATTTTCAAACTTAAATGCCAAGAAATGAAAAAGTTCAACATACCGATAGGGTACTTTTCTCTATGAACAGGACTATATGAACACCGAAGGAAATACAAGGAAATAGCTGTGGCTTAAAATATCTTTCACGGCCTTTCTACGTTTCTTTCAAGGTCGCGAAACATTGTTTGTTTCCAAAGGATGGGCCTTCAAATCCGAGATATTCTCCCCCTCCTCCTTCGCTCTGAGCCTCCAGAAAGCGCCTGTTTGTGGATTTCATCCTCGCAGTCGTTGAGAGCACGGAGCAGTGAATAAAGTTGGAGAGGGGAGTAAGAACATGCCTCGATCTCCCACTGTATAGTATGTCTGTCGGTGGCGGAGGATGCGAAAAAAATCCCTCCATAAGCCTGCGAGCAAAAAAAGGGGGGGAACCCGCCCGCCCGCCGTCCTCCTCCTCCTCTCTTTTCTCTTCCCTCTTTCCTCCGTTCTCCCCCGTCCCTCCCCCACCCCCACGACAAATTGGGGCGGGGGAGGGAGGGGGAGGGAGCAGTTGTGCTTAGTGGCGCGAGAACCCAAGAAAGGGAGGAGAAGAAACTGTGGGGGCGGTACACAGTTGGATGTATACGGAGAGAAGAGATGGAGAAGAAGGAAAAGCTCCGCCGAAGGGATTCAGCAAGGTTCTACCTTCAGAACTGTCCAATGAAAAAGAGGTGTCGGAAATGAACGGAAAATTCGAAAGAAGTAGTTTTCACACAGCGCCGCATGAGTGGTGAAATTCTATTCCGCCTCTCCTTTCTCTGCTTTCGAACATGCCCTTATCCGCCTCGGCGAAAATATGTAGCCGGTGTACTACGTATAGTACTTAGACACTGGAGGGGGGTTATGGTAAGCCGAAGGGGTTTTTTTTGCTTTTTCTGGGATAGAATGGGGAAACAAGGCCTTTCCTTATGATGTTTCCGTCCTGTTCTCCAGCTTTTTCGTCCGCCTCCCGCCACTGTAAGGAGGATTTATTGGAGACGGCACGCAGTGCAGAAGCGAGTTTGCTGCGAAAAAAAATTGCAAGCGTCGGACGGAAGATAATTCTTCGATATCATTCCAGTGCGTAGAATCCACCCGGCAGGCCGTGATATGATTCTCTTGGCAGACATTGAAATACCAATAAATTCTCATTCTTTTTTTCCTCGAGCGTTTAATGAGAATGGGCCTTTATTTGGGTCGGGCAACAACAGAAATGGAAAGTGTGTCAATGTACCACTCAGCCAGCGGGAGGGCCTACACACAAGATTACTACTACTACGACAACAGCCTAAAAGGGGGGCCTCCCTCTCCCCAGGAGACCAGTCAGTCACAGCCAATGTCTAAGAGAGCGAGCGAGTGCGTGTAAGGAGAACGCACAATGGTGGGCTCCACTTTCACCGGCCTAAGAAGCTTGAGAACGCCCCCGCCGGCAAACAGGCACACGCCCAAGATAATGATCGCTAACTAATTCGGGAAAAAAAGCTCTTTATGCCATGGAGCGTGTCTGCACGAAATCGATGTTGTACCGCGAACCTACTGTCGTATGCAGCACTGCGCTGGTATACAGTATGTGCTAAGGGGGGATTGTGACAGCCTTTTTGCTTTCGGTTTCGTTCAGTTTCTTTGGTGTAGACCGGAGTATCCGGCGGGCGTCTTTTGAGCGATGTGGCGATCGCCGCCGCCGCCAAAGCCGCCTTTGATCGGAGGGGAGGAGCTGGAGGGAGGGGGGGAGTCATGGGATGATTGAAGAGTGGTTTGGAGAGAGGGGAGGGAAAACATATTTCATTGATTGGATACGCCTTCCCCCCTCCCCCAAAGCAATGTTTAACGGAGGAGAAAGCTTTTGAGCGCCGAAGAAGAGGGGGGGGAAGGAAGCAGAGGCGAGAGATAGCCTCCCTCCCTCCTCCTCGCTGGCTCCGCGATCCACCGATGGATGGAGTCTAGCCCGAAAGCACTTAATAATACAGTACGGTATACGAAGCAACTCAGTTGTTTACTACGTTACAACACCAGGAAGTTCGTAAGCCAAAAACAAGTTTCATACTGTGGAGTCGTAGTTTTCTCGGTGGGACAAGCCACCTCGAGGATGAAGCCGCGATTTGGGGCAGTTGCTGCGGGAAGGAAGAGGGCGAGGGGATGGAAAAGCCCTTGTTGGTGCTTCAAGTTGGACGGATGGAGAGGGGAGGAGAGCCTCCGGTTGCTGTATTTTTGCGGCTCTGAGATCAGAGTATCTCTTTCTCTTTCCTAATCCCCCCCTGGGGGAGCTTCAAATGAGTTGTAATGAACGACCCCTCCAGCCCTTGTTTCTCTTTTGGGGAAGGGCCAGCTAGCAACGAAACAGTGGCCCTCCCAGTTTGGCTTTTTAGGCGGGGGGAAGGGGGGGGGAGGAAAAGGCGGGACTAAATTTTCCAGAGGATTTCCCCTGCTCTGTTTAATCCTCCTCCCGTCTCCTCTAGTTCGGCCCGGTCCAGCTACTCCTCGTGGCCGGGCGTCCGCTCCCCCTTGCCAAGCGCGGCCTTAAAAACAGAAACTGGATAGGGAGGAGGGGAGAGGATCACAGTGCGTTCTTCCCTTTTCCCTGTTTTTTGCGCCCTTGGATTTTTTTAAAAGAACTGGAGACTTATCTCGACATTTCTCTCTAGCTCTCTCTCTCTGCGTCGGGACCCAAAATGAGTGGCTTGTTCATCCCTATCCCCTCTCTGCTTGCTTTTAAAATCCGCTTGATTTGCGAGCGAGCTTGCACAGAAATGGAAAGGGGAGGAACGAAAGGGAGGAACAAGTCTTTGTTCAAGGTGAGAAGAGGAGCCAATTTCAAGGGCCGACCAACTATCTCCTCCTTCGCCCCCGCGCCGCCGGCAGCAGAAGAGAGAGACACACACAACTTTTATCTCCTCTTTTCGTCCCCTTCCCACCTTACCTTTTCAAGGACCCCCAAAAAAGAGACCGAACGAAAAAAAGAAGGGGGAGAAAATGACAGACTCAGAAAAAAAGGAAGAGATAGGAAGAGGAGTTGCGGAGGAGGAACAGGATGGTTGTTGGAGTTGGGGTGGGGAGGGGGGAATCCGAGCCAGGTGGGGGAAAGAATGGAAGAGAAAGAGGCGGGGAAGAGGAGGAGCCCTTTTCATACACGGTGGCATACTTTTTCTTCTCTAGCATTCAGCATTCGTCTTTGGTAGGTTCTCAAAAGCGATCTGATAGTCAGAGCAGCATTAAAAAAAATCTGTTTTTGTGCGTGCATGAAAACGCTTCTCCCGGAGAATACAACTGCAACTTCCATTGCAGTACAGAGAGCCAGCGCACAATTTCACAGACTCTTTGGAGACGAAAAAGTTTTGAAGGTCCCCCTCCTCGTTTTCGACCCCACTCCTTCTGTCTGCGGCCAACGCCTCATTAAAGGGCCCCCCCCTTTCTTCCCCCTCCTCCTTCTGAGGCCCCCCCCCCTAGCCCGCCGCTCATGAAGCACCATAGAGGGCAAGGATAAGGCCAGAAAAAGTTCTAGCAAAGTTTTCCAGGAGGTGATAAGGAGACCGCCCTCCTCCTGGAGGTCCCTCGCTGGATCTCCCTCAGTCTCCTCCGCTTAAATTGACTCAGAAAAAGACTTTCGCGTTGGAATTGAATTCCGTGCCGAGAGAAAACGGGAAACTGTGGGGAGTCCTTCCTATCTGGATGCGACGTGCACAGATCCGTGCTCGAGTTTTTCGCCAACGTTTTCCTGGACCGCGTCGGGCGCGGGGACCTCCAGCTTTGATTGAGCGGAATCTGCCCAATTACCATAACTATGCACAGTCTACTGTGCGGTACGTGCATGGGCAAAAAAGGGGTCCTTCTTCTATTCCCCCTCTCTCTCGGTGCATCTCTCCCTATTCCGGTTTTTTCCCTCCCCCGGAAGCACTTACTCATCCTCATCCGGCGGCGTGCACACAGCATCCACTATCCTGCTGCGATAGTAAGACAGAGAAACAGGGGCCTCTTCCTCGATCGAGCGAAGAAAAGAAAAGTAACAACAACAACATCCAGGGCACGGCAGAAGCGGAGCATATCAAAAAGGGGAGAAGAGGAAAAGGATTTCCTTCTTTGTCTTGATTTGTATTCGGGTTGACGCCTCTCATTCCAGTGATGTTTCTTGCATATGATATGGCGCGATGCGTATATAACGTAAGGGCGGAGGCGGAAGTGCTGATGAATTATAGATACGATGTTTCTTCCTCATTGCGTCAGTTTCCATTTATCCTCTCCTACCTCCCTCTTATTCAGGTGGACGGCCTCCACTAGAGAGAGTCCAACGTCCGTTCCATTTTCTGATCAGGCCTCCACTCTGAAAAGTGGCCTCTTTCAAGTCGTGGATGGATCCCAATCCCCGATCCAGACCGCATAACGGAATTTGGGACACGGGAGAAGGAGGGGAGGGGAGGGGAGGGGGGCAAGGGCAACCCGATCCCCCTTTCCCCTTTATCCTCGACCTCCAAAACGCCTCCCTCTCTTTCCGTCCAACTGGTGTCGACGCTTCACCCGCCTCCAAACTCTCCTCTCCGCTCTTGAAATGGCACCGCCGTCCAAGGTGCAGCGGGGCGGAAGAGGATCGGGCGGGAGCCCATACTGGATGGGACGGTGGATGGTAGTACGATGAGTAGCAGTAGTAGCGTATAGTAGAAAGGGGGCAAAGTGGAAAAAGAAAGAGAAGGGCCCCCTCTTCTTCCCTTCCATTCTTTCATTATGGACCGGCGCCTCTCTCCTCTCTCCTCCGCCCTTGTTCGCATTCTGATTCAGCGCGCATCCACCCCAATGAACGAACGGGGAAAGAGGAGGAGGAGGATGGGGAGAGGCGCCCTTGCCCTTCCGGGGCGAAGTGAGGAGACAGCAAAGGGGATTTGACGATCCTTTTTTGGGCTGGTATATGTGGATTCGTAAAAAAGATTGTAACATCCATTCACACAAGGCCTCTTTCTTCAAGAGAGAAAAGAGGCTTATTAAAGTTGGCGATTTTCCTTCCTTGGGCCTTGTCTTCTTTCCTTCCATCCTATCCTTCCTCCTCTCTCCCGTCCCCCCTTTCTTCCTATATCCCCAGGAGGATGAGCGGCCGAGAGAGAGAGAGGGAGGGAGGAAAAAGTGAGGGAGGAAAGGAAGACAAGACTTTGCCTTTTTAAGCCAGGCCCCGCATATCAATGGGGGAGCACGGAGAGAGAGAGAGAGAGAGAGAACACTGCTAGCTGTACAGAATGGAAGGGGAAAAGCTCCCATTTTGTTTTCACGCACGAACCAGCCACCACCTTTTCTCGCCACTCACCTTTTTTTTGCGTCACTCCACTTGCTTGCGCCGACGTCTCCGGCAGCTTCTGCTGCAAATGACAACGGCAAACATCACCGCGGGAGGGGAAGGAGGAGGCTGCCGCCGACGCTGCCGAGACTGCGGAAGTGGAGGCCGGGGAGGAGACTCTGGTACATAAATACTCGTGTTGACTCGGTATCGAATCTAGGTCCCTAGCTGCCCCTTGGTGGTACACCACACAGTGGTAGGAGAGGACGAGGAAGGAGAATGCACCAAGCATGCCATCCGTTGTCTTGCTAGTGAAAGAAAGGAAAAGGCCTCCCTACTTGTTCCCCTGTGCTACTGGAACTTGGCAACATGAATGTCGCTGCTGTCCCAACTGGGAGAGAGAAGAGTGAAAGGAGCCAGCCGAGAAAAGAGAGCTAATTTCTCTCGGAAGAGGCAGCAGAAGGGAAGAAGACATCTTTTTCCGTGTCCCGTCTTTCCCTCCTCTGGAGACGTTGTTAGGACCTCTTTCCCTCCTCTCCTTCCTTCCCCCGCTTCCCTTCCTTTTCTCACGCCTGGGCAAGTTTTTGAGCAACAGTCCTTCTTCCTACCTCCCCTTCCTCTTCCTCCTTCGACACCACTCTTTCTCCCCCGTCTCCTTCGTCTTGAGGACACCGATGATCGCCGAGCAGTCCTTCTCCTCCTTTTCTCCGATCGCATCGGCTCCAAAAAAAACCTAGAAAGCAAGTGAGGTGGATAGAAAGAAAGGGGAAGCGGAGGGGGGTTGGGTTCGCCGATCGTCCACCGCAATGATAGCCCCATTAAAAAAGGTGCAGGAGGACGGAAGAGGGGGGTGGGTAAAAAAGAGGAGTGAGTGGGGGGGAAGGAGGGTTCGATGAACTCTAGGTGCTTTTCGCGGCTGCCAAGTGAGACCGTGGGCAGTTGGGACTTGGGAGGGAAGAGGAACTTATTCAGGTTTTGGAGAAGAACTCTCTTAATTGTTCTAATCTCAAAAGAATCAATGCCTCGTCTCGCGACGGAAATGAATCTCGGGATGGGTTCAATGGCGACGACGATGATAAAGACGAACGATCGTTTGTCCCACTTGTTTTTAATCTTCTTATACTCCGCACAATTCCCATCATCGCAGCAGGGGTTATGAGGGGGGGAGGGGACGGAAGGCCTCGATCCGAGCGACCACATTAGGTTTTTTTTGGGTTGGCAAGAAAAGAAGAGGAGAGGGAGAGAGAAAAACCAGCGATGTCGCCACCGCCCTTCCTCTGGTGGCGGAATACGAACGAGATTGTAGAAGAGAGAGAGAGGCCCTCCTCCTTCCACGTCACAGACGACGACGACGGAGATGCTAAAGGGGCCGAGGGGAGGAGAAGGGAAAGAAGGAAGGCCTCTTCCCAAACCAGACCCCTTTTCCCTTTCCCCTCCTCCTCTGTAGAACATGGAGCGGAGGAGCG
>JAAUXU010067431.1_pt1 | contig 12191 bp, 9 predicted proteins | sample 7278151 | NCBI WGS metagenome assembly JAAUXU01 (sample SAMN14350113, study PRJNA611818) | marine sediment metagenome | isolation source: surface marine sediment (1.8m) | place: French Polynesia: Moorea | collected 2018-08 | reverse complement strand
CTTTTCCATTCCACAGTACAGTTCACGTGACTCCCTCCACTACAGTTCAGTGCTCCATGGGCACCAATTTTCGTAGACCTCAGCTGGGGATTTTGATGACAGTTCAGCTGGGGCATCCGCCATCCATGAATATTTACGTCTGTGCCTTTTACTTCTTGATACAGCTGCAGCTGCTACTTTATGGCCCGCTGCAGCTACTTTACAGGGTTGGCATGCAAAGCGCTTACACGTGAATGCGCGGGAAATTCAAATAAACGTCCCTTAGCCTTGAGATAGCAAAATCATACAGCAGGGGTCTGTGCCGTAGTGGTGGATGTGAGGAGTGAGCTCATCACAGATCACCTCACAGACCCCTGCTGTATGATTTTGCTATCTCAAGGCTAAGGCTAAGGGACGTTTATGTGAATTTCCCGCGCATTCACATGTAAGCGCTTTGCATGCCGACCCTGTACAGCCCGCTGCAGCAGGCAAACCTACAATGGACTAATCTGACACGTTTTGATCCGCAATGACGGTAAATAAAAACTGCCTGGCAACTAGAAAAGTGGCGTTAAACTACAAACAGACTGCTGGGCAAGGCCTTAACACACTCTTTGGATTCTGCCGCTCTCAGGTGTCGATGACCTCGCCCCCTCCCCCACTACCACCAAAACGCCAAACCCTAGTAGCCCTCGCGTCGTCAACGCCCTCTAGCGGCAGAATCCAAATCGGGCGTAAAGTGCTTCTTGCCCAGCTGTGCGTATATAACTTCTACGTGTTCTAAATACAGTGTCCGTGCTGTGCACACGTAACATTAGGTCGTATTGTTGTGTCGCCGTCTTCTGAGTCTTTCCAGTCGTCGGGCCACGGTTTGGGTTAAACGTTCCTTTCTCTTATTGTACAGGATGCAAAAGCTTTAGGTCACTTGACAAGTCAAGGGAAAGTTGCTGTAGCGTTATGTATGACGACAATGACTTTGCATGAGCGCACTTAGTTGCATAACTGCATAAGTGCATTTATTCGAAAAAGGCTTTAAAGGCTTGAGGCAGTGGTCAGTGCCAGTTTCCTGTCCAACCTGTATTTTCAGGTAACCAAAGTTTTGGGTGAAAGTAATCTTTACAGAGACCGTCAAAGATTGTCCATTGTTCACTGTTCTTACTACGTTCATTTCGTTGAATCCACTTGTATTTTTCGTGCGGAATCTCACGCGATATCCAACGCAAAACCTAAGTTTCTTCCTGCGCTGGATGTACTTTTATGTGGTCTTCAGATTCTGATCAGCTTTCTTCTTTCCTTTTTTCTAGCTATCTTTCTCCTCTCTCTCTTTTCCTCCTTCTCCTTGTGCATGAACGTGTGATTTCAGACACAGAATGGGCCCTGGACAAAGTCCGGAGGTGCCAACTCCGGGAGCTGAGGATGGTGGTGATATGTGTGTGTGTGCGTGTGTGTGTGTGTGTGTGTGCAACAGCAACCCCTGTGAGAATCATCCAACTTCATTAAGAAAATCCCAATGAAAAGAGTAAGAAAATAACGCATTGAGGTAGGTGTTGCTGCCCTGACAGAGCGCTCTAGCATCCGAATGGCTAGTCACAATGCAGCTCACAATGTTCTGTCAAGCACTGTCCGGATGACCAATTCCAGGTGAGGATTCCATCCCAAAAGCTGTCAATGCAGAGTGAGGAGTCCATTTTACCTCACTGCAATTTTTATGACCAGTACTGTTCTGCTTTCCCTGGCAAGGGAAAAAAATCGGCCTATTCTCGGGCGCAGTTCGCGAAACCTTTCCTCTCATACACCTTTTTGTTCTGAACTGCAGTGTACTGTGCTGTACTGTACGTACTCTGCGTTCACGTGCCTGCTGCAGCATCACACGTTGAGCAAACAGGCGCTATTTTGTACCAGTCAGCGATGAGATTGAAAGTACAGTTCATGCTCGTACTGCCATAAATGAAAAAAATTAGATGACAAAGACGTCATTAGCTTAAGGAGAGTCTTCTAATGACAAGACGGGAGAAGGGCCCAGGTGCAAAACGTCCCTAAATAGCTAAAATGTTCATTAGCCACCGTCATTGCCAAAAATATTCCCTGCCCGCCCAGGCAAAGTGTGAGATCCAAGAAGACTTCATTTGGCGCGAGAAAGCTCTGTGTGGCGGTCCACGGATCACTGGCCCGAGAAGAGAAAGAAAGAAAGGGCCACAAATCCGCAGGAGCAAGGAAAGGCAACAGGGACCTGCTGAAAACGCAACAGTCCTTGGTCTCGACGTCTTTCCAGAAAAATATTTGTCACGAAATTGGTCGAGTTCCCTCTTTTCTCACTCTCTTTTCCACTCGTCTTCTTTAGGAGATCTGAGACCTTCTCTCTCTCTCTCTCTCTCTGCCACACACACCAAAAAGAGTGCGCACACAAATGCTGAGTCAATATTAGGGCCTCTGAGCGGCCATTTATAGGGAAAAGTTGAGCTGGCGATAGATTGGGCTCAGAGGCCGAATAATATGAAATGAGCAAGCCAGTCATAACAATCATCTTCAGCTTCTGCCATGACGTTTCTCCCACCCTTGACCCTTGGCAAGGTCTTCTAAGTGGAGAATAGTGGAAGTGCACAGTAGCGCTGAGAACCCGAACAAGTGATAACGTATCAGTAAGTACGTGTCAGGCACCAATAACTTTTTTTGAGGGGGGGATCGATTATGACGGTAGAGCAAGTTAACCCGAGCAATCAGCGGGGTACAGCCCGTGTCGTGCCAGTGCTCACAGTGTGCGGGCACAAAAGTTCCCGTACTCTTTGTCATTCGGCTTAATGCTGGGCATCTGTGCGTGCTTCCAAGAAGTGGAGCAGTCTCAGCCCTCCACGAGGATCACGCTGGAGGCGTCAACTTCAGCGGCACCCTGTACCTAGGGTAGTGCAATGTGGTCGCTCCTGCCGTGACCCACCGTTTGCCATGGCACGCCTCTGCCATGCTGGTAAGATTGACCTTGAAAAGCGGTGCATAACAGTCACAGAAAGGCCACAAAGACAGAAAGGATCAGCGAAGATGTAACATTGTCTCTGCTCGAGCAAAAATTTACATAACTGCAGAGACTCAGCAGCCAAGAACAGACAAAGATCTCCAGTAGGAAGAGAACAAATACGGCCTCTTTCTGCGCACAGTCAGACAGACGAAAATCTTCTGCTTAAATGACTATGACAGTGACGAGAGAAAAAGAGCGAAGAAGAAGAAGTGGAAGATGCGAACATACGTGAAGAGGCCATTTGAGGCCGTAGAGGCTGTCGTCAGGTAGCACAACAGACTTGGCTTAGGCAATCTGTCGGTTGTATTTGACAATGGCTTGTCTGTGGGTACTTTCCCTCCCTCCCTTGGCTTAGGCTTGTCAAGAATAATAGCATCATCATCGTGCCATTCGTTCGAGCCATTTCACCTTGCTTTGTGAGGGGGGAGGGATTTGTGAGGGGGGGGGAGGGGGGTTCTGACACAGAGCAGAAGCCTTCAAACAAGAGGCGTCATGCTGTTGCGAACAAGGACAGCAGAGAAGGCGCAAAAAAAGCAGACGAACGAACGGGCTGAGAGCAGACTCAATTACTCTCAGTCCCGAACCATTTTTCCCTCTGTGAGTGCCTACGTATGACCTAGACTCTCTCTTTGGCTCCTTGGACTCTTCTTTTTCCCTGCAGCTTCCGACCATTGTTGTTTTTTTGTTTTTCTCTTGCTTCGATAGTGCAAGAAGCTTGGCAAAACTAACTTTGAGCTGTTTGAAGCGTTGAAGGGAAAAAAGGGAGAAACTTAGCATCAGCTCATTCATTGGAAACAAGGGGTCTGCTGGGGATTTCTCAAAGTTTTATTCCCTTGCCCAAGTGTGTAACTGTGGATCGAGTGATATTGCTGATGATATCTCGTGATATCCTTTTCTCCTTCCATTGGGTGCATTCGTGTATTATTCCACCTAGTCTGCGACCAGTCCCATGATTACTAAGAGACTACAGTATTGTGGCCAAACATTCTTCGTGGCACCACCAAGTAAGAAGTCAGTTGTTGAGGTAATGAGAAAGGGTTGGTTGGCCTATGCTCCTTTACTTCCCTACACGTTGTAAATTACTGACGGCGCGTGCCTTTTTTCATCGTTATGTCACTTACTCTGCTTAGTACAGCGCAGGAGCTGCGTGAGCTATGCTTCGTAATCATGTTCGTACTTATGACGCTAGCAGAGGACAGTCAACATTCGATTTTGTACACTTTGTTGCTTGCAGCGTTGACAAAAGGTCGAATGTTTGCCTCCACCGTCGAACATCTTTTAAGTCAAATATATTATATATGTACATACACACATGTTTACACCCAGAGAGACTACAGTGACAGAACAAAGCACCAAGGTCCTTGAGAAATCTACAATTTTGCCTTTCTCGGATGACTGCACCAAGCATTTCCCCATTCAATTCGAAGCGAGGTAGAAGTGTTTTTCAACGACAGGAAAAGCACGTCTACGACGTTCAAACAGGTCGACAATGACTGATTTTTATCAGAAAAATGTTTTTCCACCTCCAGCCTCGAGTGTCCTTGCTTCTTAGAGAGAGTAGAGAGAGCAGTAGAGGCCCGACAGATCGAAGAACAACAGATAATGTGCAACATTAGTGGATGTGGAGCCAACGCAAGCCTTCATCTGCCTATGTGTTTGGGTACGCATATACAGTGTGCGAGGCACACACACACACACACACGGAGAGAAAGAGAAGAAGAGAGAGACTTCTCTAATATAGTGGTTTCATTGCTCTTTGGGCTCCGCTGCTCCGCTCTCTTCAAGGAATTTCTCGGCGCCCTGTAGTCGTCGTCGTCGTCGTCGTCGCCGTCGCCGTCGCCGTCTCCTTCTTCGTCGTCATCGTTCAGTCGACTGCCGTCTTTGGGCTTGTCACTCACTCACTTTGCAATATTTTTGTGCCACGAATGTGTCGTCAGCTGGGTCGCCCAAGTCTGCACGCTGTCTGTGGACAAGTATGCGATAGTGAAAAAGATATCTCCGGCATGCTAAATTGCATTCCGTGTCTAAAGCTCGTGCGCAGAGAAGACATGGTCGGATCTGATCTCTCAAGCATCAGAGAGGAAAAGAGAAAAATCTAGAGAAGTTAAAGTGGGCGTGAAGGCAAAAAAAGGGTGGAAAGAGAGTAGGAACGGAGAAGAAGACGACGAAGAGGAAGAGGAAGAAGAAGATACCAAAGCTTTCTCTGCAAATGCATTTTCAAAGCACGTCCAACTTCAAAGTTTCCCTAAATCCACCATCACCTCGCCATGCAGGCCGGCCCGCCCACCCGCCCGGCTGTCCGCCAACCCCGAGAACGGCGCCTTAGCCAAACAATGCGCAATCTCATCAGGGAGAGTGCGCCAAGCCGTTCCAGAGGCACAAGAGTTTATAAGGAGAAAGCAATTTAATGGGCAAACTTATAGTGGGAGTCGTTTCATTGCGTGAAGGTGATGCACATTAAGCACTTGTCTAGGTGCTCCCTCAGCGTCCTGCATTAACAATTAGTGAGTGAGAGAGGCCCACAAGCCAGAGCAAAACTGACGAGCAAAAAACTTTCTGGGCTGGAGAACTTTCTTATCTGATTCTTCTCTAGGTTTTGAAATTTCGGTGTAATTGCCACTTTGCCTGGTGTGCACAGGTACGTGGAGAAGACCGACTCCTGCTTCTCTCTGCCCCTCTCCTCAGGGCTGCAAGTTCACAGAGTTGTTCCGCTCTGTCACTGTCTTCCATCTCATATATTTTCGTGGTAATTTTGCTAGGCTGTGGTAATTTGTACCACCATCGTTTAAATAAGTAGTGGCCGGCCAGAAGGAAGACATTGTCCCATTTTTATTCTTCCTTTCACTGAGGCATTCGCTCCCATGGAAAGGACTCCTAAGTACCTCATTGACCGATAAAAATTAGTCATCATAAAGCCGCGACTCCACTCTTTATCGAGCATTTTGTTTTTTTTTTATTTTTGTCATCACTCCTCTGCTCAACCTCCTCCACCACGTCAACCACCCCTCTGCAGTCACCAGCGGGTGGTTCAAAGTATCGGAAAAGTGCGCTCGCCTGTCCTGGAGCCCGAGCGAGGGAGGGGGGAGATCTCGTTGTTGCCAATAACAGTTCTGCTTCAGCAGTGAGAGCAAGTGCAATTGGAAATCTGAGAAATTGACTTGGCAAGGGAGAAATCGAGCTTGATTAACAACGAGTTACGTCAAACCCTTCAATGGCGTCCAAAAAAGAAAACAACTGCTGTCGTGAGCAGGAGGCCCTAAAGGCCCTGCCTGCCTGCCATTAGGGAAAATGAAGCTATTGCCCGTTGACAAAAGGCTTAACCGGGCAGAACAGAATCGCAGAAAATTCAAGAGAGCCTAAAATCTTTTCCATTCATTCGGAGGAGGGGGAGGAGGATTTCCAAAGAATTCTCTCTATACTTGGTAGCACTTATTGGCATTGCATTGCTCAGTGACTGGCAATTTTTTTTTGAGGTTCTTCTCTATCCTCCCAAAAAATCTCCTCTTGTTGGTTAGGCTCGGGCCGTGTATGTCTGTGCGTGCGTTCCTACGTGCGTGTGTTTTCTCCTCCCCAAACAGTGGTGAATGCATTTGGAGGCCCTTGAAAGTCTGGTCCGTATACTTTTATTTCGAAAACTGGGTATCTTCCCTGGAAAAAAATGTTTATCGGGGACGTGCATTTGAGCTCAGCATCTCCAAGTGTGCATTTTGTACTGCACACGCTGTCGTAGCGAACGCAGCGAGGCTCTCGTGGCTCGTGTACAACATCGTGCGTGTATCGGGAAAGGCGAAGATACGACGTAAACAAGTAGTGCAAGCAGCCCTGACAGTAGCGGCGCCATCAAAAGCTTTTCATATGAAAGTTTCAGAACCTAGAAAACAAATGGTGCGCTTGGAAGAACGCTTTCATCAAGCAGGCATTTCGAAGGACTCTTTTTAAGAGAACAGACTTCTTCAGGGACTGCGCAACGTTTTGCTCTGACAAAATTACCCAAGAAATGGAGGTTATGCAAACACTGCAGTGACAGCTGTAGTGAAAGACACTTTGAAGGGCAACACCGTGCACGCGCCTCCACTCGTCATCAGCGGTGGCCGCCCACTCCGCCAAGAAGAAGCTGTGTGCTGTGGGGAGGGACGTCGAGAGACGTCGACACCAGGATGGCCCAGGAGCATGACGACGATGACGACGTTTGACGAGTAGAACGAACTATGCACGTGGTGAGCAGCGGCGGCGACAAGCGCGGCTTCTCGGTGAGCGGCGGCGGTGGCGGCGGAGGCCGACGCGGGGGCGGCGGCGGCGGCGGCGGGAGCGGCGGGGATGGCGGCGGAGGCGGTACTGTCATCAAGGGTGGCAAGAAGGGCACCGTGTACCGCATAGGCAATAGGAAGTTCACGTTAGACGGCAAGGATGGAAAAACGCTGGATGACATCATAGAGGTAAGGCGGACACGGGAGGTAACACGTTCGACTTGGCCCTGATCATCGTCGGCTCTTCCTCTTCCTGCGGTGCGTGAGTACGTGAATGCAATGCAGTGAGAGAGGCTCTCCCTTCCGTAGTCATCGGCGGCCACAACAACACGTGCACCGGACGTGACTGGTGGAAGCCCAAAAAAATCTTCTCCTTGTGCTGAATAACTCGTCTTTATGGGATGTTTGAGCGTGGTCTCTAGACGACTTCATGCATTGTAGCGCAATCAGCAACGTCCTCGGATGAAAGCTATCAGCTCTTCCAAGTCAAGGAGCTGCAAAGCTTCTTCCAGTTAGCAAAGTTTGCGTCCCGAATGCAAAAGAAGATTGATCTTCAAAGAGTTTCTTGGATTTTCAGTCATGGCGATGGTGTTTTTGTATCGGCAGATGCATGCTGAAGCGCAACTGCCATTTGCTATCAGACTTCAGCATCGCTCAGTCAGATCTGATGATTCTGCGTGGGACAGACAAAGTCATGCATGCTGCAGTCTTACTTTGACTTTACACAATTCGGGGAAGCCAAGCACGACTGCAGACTTTCTCGCCTGCTCTTCCGCCTCACTTGTCTCAAACTATTTTCTGTTAGCATTATCTACAGTGAATACATGAGTATTCATTTGGAGGAGGCACAGGCGGACCTCTTCACAAGTGACTTTGTCAATCACTTTCGGGAAAGCTGCACGTGTCACTGTGTCCTCGCACAAATGGTGCAGTTTCCAAACTGTTGTCAGTGCCGCGAACATGTAAAAGATGGACTGTTACGCCTCGTTGGTGAATTCAAGGGACTGCGTGCCAATGATCCACTAGGTGCAACACAGCACCGTCCTGGGTGGGGAAGGACTGTCGCAATTTCTGCCGCCCTTTCGCTTGCTTCCCGGAGCTGCATTCAGCCCTTCTCCGCCACCACCCTGTATATCTGTCCTAGTGACGGACGTGAGACTTTGACTCTGCCTTGTACGAAATGTACGTGGTGCATCAAAAAGAAGGCTCAATTTCCTTTGCATGAGTGCGTTGTGCCAATGACTCCCTCGCTCTTGACCATTGCCAAGGTCGACGCAGAGTCCAATTTGTCCACGCTGTACCTTTGTCAACTCTTGGGGAAAAGTGATGATGGGAAAAGAAAATGACCCTTTCAAGTCGTTTGGTCCCAACCCCATGAGCGCTGACTGATTCAGAAATGGGCTGGTGTTGGATTCAAGCTCAAGCTTTCCACCTTTAACTTGACGAGGCAGTCAAAGTCTCGCTCATTAGAAGAATCTGCAAAATTAAGTCATCGGGTTATGAAAATAGAAGCTTTTTAAAAAAAGAACCCCCCAACTATGCTGGTTATTGTGACCGCAAAGATTGTGCGGGAAAGTGCCAAATTGTGCACTTAGGCCTTTTAGGTTGGTTGGGTTTAAATCGCACTTTTCCCCCTTATTCTTTGAGCTCGACAAAAAGGCCACCCTCATGTTGGCCGTGCTTTAACCCTTGGCTGAAGTTTTTATCATGACTACGGTCACAGGAGAGCCCTGGTTGCATAAGCTACCTGCAACTTCTCACTACGACGAGGGTATTACTGGACGTCTTTAGTGAAAAGTTGCTGGCTGCCATGGACAAGTCATATGCGACTTCAGGCGAACGAAATACTGCTGAAGCTTTCTCAGTATTCCATGATACCTTCATCTGAGTGTGTATGTACATGCACCAGTACAGAGTTCAGAGTACCTGCAGATGAGCTCGGAACATCAAAAACACATGCATGCGAAGTACGCATTCATTATAGGCAACCGAACCATTATAGGCTATACTTCTCAGCATTGTTCTTCGTAGCCTCGTCAGATGAGAGTGAGTAAGCTCGATGATGAAGGAGTCGAGAAAGATCAATATCATTATTATGCACTTGCTCTTTGGAATACAGCATGAGACTTAACACTTGTGCATAGCAATAAGGCTGCCTCACCCCTAGGCTGGCCGAAAGTTGCTCAGACACCAATGAATGGAATGAATGGAAAGTTTGAACATGCGACGATGCTGGCAACTCTGTTTGCACCAGCTAAGCTGGTATCATATTCACTGCAAACTAAACTGGATGTGTTCTTGTGGATGCAGACAGGTGTGTGAGATGATGCATCCCAACACTAACACAGCGCCTATAAGGTTGATCCTCCACGGTATTGCTAGAATGCGCCTGTGTAAACTTTTCTAAGACCTCTCAAAAAAGTTCCATTAGTGACAACGCACTTGTTGTGCCTAGGCGTCAGTCCCGCCAGAGAGGAAACAGAGAAGTAGAACCTTTTAATGCTACTCCGCCAACTAGAAGAGGTAAAATGTGGTTGAGGAACATTTAATTTTCTCCCCAAGAGTTAAGAAAGAAAAAAGAATCGTCTGAAGGACGGCTTTTTTACGGTCACTCTCTGATTTTGGGCGCTGTTTTGGGCGACGAAGGTGCCCCATTCCCTGAGAGATCATCGTCGGTGTCCGCTTTGGTCTCCATCGCGGTACTGCTGGAGCTGCTCTCCATCGACCCGTCAATCGGCGATCGCCGCCCCGAGGAAGTAGCCCTTATCTTTGATAACGTCTGTCCATGAAGAAGAAAAAAGAGAAAATCCAAACATTCTGGGAGGATGGAATTCTGTCCCTTTTTCCCCTCCTTTGCTAGGACCACCACATGTGCGTCATTTACGTCAGAGGAAAATTGAATTTTCTTCACAAAGACTTTTGTATCGTTTTCTTCTGCCAAGGAGACCCCAACCGTTGTCTGCGTCGTGCAATGTGTGTGTCATGACCATGACCACGCTGCAGCATGAGGATGGGGGAGGTCACAACAGGTGCTGGCATGTGATGTCTCTTTCTGAGCAGCTTTCCGTTGTCTCTTTAAGAACATTATCTCTGGCGCGTCTCGTGTAATGAGGTCTCATTACGACCACTTGCACGGTAGAGATAACTGAGAGGAAGCCAAGAATGCTTGCCAACATCTTGGTCACGAATAATCACTTAACGGTTTCTTTTCTTAATGCAACGCAGGAACTTGTGGCAACGTCGAGCAGCGAGCGCAACTGGAAGGGGATGGTCATCGCGACGCTGGTGATCTTGGGCGTCATGGGACTCATCCTCCTGTCGGTAGTGGCGCTCACGCCGGACCTCACGCAGCCCATCTTAGGGCCAAAGATGAACTTCGGAGACTTTCTAAGCGGAAACCTTGATGGGAGCAAGTTCAACGGGACGTGGGTGTCAGGTGAGAGAAAAAGAAAGAAAACCCTGCTCATTTTCTTGCTCTGCTGCTCTGATACCTTCTTCTGAGAGACTGAGAGAAAATAACAGCCAATAAAGTTCAAGTAAGGTTTTCCATTTGATGATAACAGGGAAATGCACTTTGCCGAAGAATTTTTTAAGGAAACAGCACTACTGTGTGATTTTCGTGCCCGTCCATCATACTACATACAGTTGGCCCCAAAAGTATCGGCGCACCAGAGAAAAGTTCAAACAAACCATCATAGATGTTGCACCTTTCCTACGCAAACTTCTTGCATCAAAAGGTTGGAAATGCTTAAAGAATACTCGAGAACAATTAAACATTAAATGTTTAGGCACCCTAAAATTTTTAATACAATGACACCGATAAATACAGACGAATCACAAAAATTGCTGTTGGCGCAGCACAAGAAGATGAGTTTATATTTGGTTGCATGGCCTTTTCACGTGTTGTAAAAATTGAAGATATTTGTTTACATTCTTTTCACAGTCATGACATTTTTGTCCATTTTTGTTTAGAAGATTACCAAAGTCGCTCAATTCTTTTTTGATTTCTCTGCTGCACTAAAGAATCAACCATATGTTCTTAATAGGATTCTGGGATAGGATTCTAGGATTCTGATCAGGTTTTTAGACAGCCCATTCCAATGCTCTAATCTGACTCTGACCAGTTCACCTTTGCAGAATTTTCTGTATGTTCTGAATAATTGTTCTGGGCTGCTTTAAGACGCATATCCTTCATCTTTGTCCCAGTGATACGATGAAGAAGAACTGCCGCGAGAGCTGAAACAGACCCGGATCAAGATGCCTCGTTTTGTTGCTGCAAGTTTTCTGGATAGAAGGGCTGTTCTAATGTTTGCCACACAGCCCTCTGGATCTGCCCAAACAGCTCTATTTTTATCTCATCAGTACCTAGCACCTCATGTCGGAAGTCCAGGCCTTTATCCTCACGCTCTGGCACAAACTTCAGATGTGCCATGACGTGCTTTGAGTATGCATTGCAGTATGGATGTCTTACGTGACTTGGATCCTCTCAGACCATTTGCATGCAGCATGCGTTGAGGACTAAAATGTGCAACGTATGCCACAGAAGCTAGCAAACTGTCGTGGACAGCTGTTAATGTGGTCTCTGGATTCCTTCTCACCTCCATGATGGTGTATTAAGTCAAAGCAGGTGAAATCTTTCTGGGACGGTCTGAATGTGGAAGATTCTCCACAGATTTTGTTGCCTTGAACTGCAGGATCATAGTGTTTTTGGAATGTTGAGCTGAGACATACATACAGTCCTTGCCGAAAGTAAATGCGGCGAGCATGACGAGACCTGAAGCACTGTACTGAAACGTGTTGGAGTGATAATTTGATGTGGAACGTGTAGATGTGATCCTGGGACACAATGTTGAGTGCACAGGTCAGTGTTGAGGCTGCCCATTTTGGTGCTACAGTGCTCAAAAGGAAGCCACCTGGAGACGAGGGCATGCCAAACAGGACTGAAATTTGGCTTT
>JAAUXU010147479.1_pt1 | contig 12192 bp, 12 predicted proteins | sample 7278151 | NCBI WGS metagenome assembly JAAUXU01 (sample SAMN14350113, study PRJNA611818) | marine sediment metagenome | isolation source: surface marine sediment (1.8m) | place: French Polynesia: Moorea | collected 2018-08 | reverse complement strand
CCCCCCCCCCCCCCCCCCCCCCCCCCCCCCCCCCCCCCCCCCCCCCCCCCCCCCCCCCCCCCCCCCCCCCCCCCCCCCGAACCCCCCGCAGTGTTACGACGCCATAAATTGTGCGAAAGATTGTCGTACGCACGTAGAACGTGGCACGCCGGAGACTTGGAGGGGCAACCATTTCGTCTGGTCAACTCAGGAAGTCCTATTGGTCTCCTCATGATAACCTTTATCACTCAATTGAGGAGTCTGGTCCTGCTGCCCGGACCATGTCACGTGACGGGGTCGGGTGCTGCCACGCGAGCACAGAATGTATTATTCACTGTTGTTAATCTGTAGCGGAATGTTAATGACACCAAATGGACCATGACTGGAGAGGCATGAGCTTTTTCTAATCGCTCCATCTCTACTTAACAGAAAATGATATTTTCAAGAAGAGAGGGAAAATACTTCATTTTCTCAACAGCGAACAGAAGTCGCGAGGTTGAAACACTTGTTGGAGAAGGTTTTTAGGTAGGGAACTTTCGGGCGCGCCAGGAAAAAGAAGCCTCAGAAATTAGCGTGCCAGCCTATTAAGGTCTGGAAGAATACGGCGTCAAATTACCCGTTCCTCCTCCCCCCCTGCCCATTTTTTTTGTCTGCCAATGAAACTGTCAATCTCGCAAGGCGATCTGGATCTCTCCCCTGTCCGTGGGCCTGACAAACTTCGCTTACGCTCCAGTGCAAATCTGTTGTTGTCTAAGCGCTCATTGTGCAGCTTTGTCCATTTCTCCGCCTCTCTTTATAAGCATACTCAAGCATGGGGGTCCGGGAAGGTGGGGGGGGGGATGACCTCCCTTTGCTTCCCATAATTTAGGGGTCTCCGCTGACTATTTGCCTTTTGTGTCAAATGAATGAATGAGTAATAGCAACCAGGCTCTTTTCTGGCAGGAGTAACTCCTTGAGTGGCGAGCGCGTGTCTATCTAACGTGGAGGTGCAATCTCTCTGCGCTAAATAGGATATGCGCACAATTGTTGCGTTCGACAACGACAAAGAAGGTTCTGCCAGAGTTGAGCCCTTTATGTCTCCGCCCGTCCTGTGACAATGCTGGGCGAATTTATGAAGCCCCGGATAACACTGAAACCATCTGCTGGTGCCTCTACAAGATATGCAGCTAGTGTACAGAACCATTTCAGAGATTAGACAGTGTCTTCTCACTCCTTTTAAGTAGGAGCCGCCTTTTCTTTCCGCCAAGTAGGCAGTGGTGCAGTACTTGCTTCCACCGAGCCACCCCGTTCATGGCGTCCACCTGATGAGAGAGCCACTGCAACTGCAACGTCCGACCTTCCTCTTTTCATCAAGCAGACATGAGCTGTCCGACAAGGCGAAATCAGTGAAAACAAGGAGAGGCATTGTGTGGACAATGGGCGTTCACGAGCTAGGAAAATGTGAGCATGGAGGAAGAAGAAAGAAAACTACCTGAGAAACGAATTAGAGTCTTTTGAGGCAATTGCCTAGAGAGGAGACAAAGAGTAAGGTGACACAGGCCAAAGGAAGTTTAGACAGACTTTGATGACAGCAGCAGTCGGCTTGTTTTCAAAGCCACCACATTGTTTCCTCCAGGAATGCCGACTTTTCATTAACGTACTACACAGGACGTACGTGCATTCATGTTGTACGTACACGGGTGCGCCGGTCGGTGTTTTGCTCCTTGCTCGGCCGACGTCTCCTCTGCAGCTCGTCCAAGTACCTCCTCGCGTGTTGTCGCAAACCCGCCCACAAGTACAGTAAGCAGAGCTTCGGCAGGCAGGCGAGCGACGGATCCATCCATCTCCTCAACTGCACAAGAATGATTGACTTCTGCTTCCCCGTGCGTCGCTTCCTTATGGGAAGCAGTGCAGAAGTCATGCGACCTTGCTTTTTGGCTCTAAGGCAGCCATGACACGGAGCCAATTGTGTGCACGCCTCGTTAGCCAGATACGCGACCAAAAGGGTGATGAGTGACTGAGTCACAGTCTACGTTCACTGACGGACTTTTTTCGCTCTACAACATCGACTTGATCCCGCTCGCGCTGGCGCACGTACACTCAAGCACCATAGACCGACTGGCAAGTGTTGTATTATATACAATACCACAATAGTCAAGTACCTACAACGTCTTTCAGGTCCATCGTGACGCGTCATGTTGAAAGCAGTGTACTTTTCCTCACGTGTCTCGAACTGTTGACATTGAGGATAAGTCACTTCAGTGCCTCTTGTGCCTTGTTCGCATTGCATGACACACCGAAGTCCTCTTCAAAACCACATTCCTTCACTGTCAGATTTGGCTAATGCCACAAAAATTTGCATTCACTCGCTTATGCAGTGAATTTTGTCATGATTCACCTAAGAACGGTAAGGGCCAAACAATGACTTTGGCGAGGAGCCGCAAATATATATCTATACGCTGCATACACAGACGTGGTTATGTACATACAGAGATTTTCGTACGTGAACTGCGAGTGACGCAGCAGAACTGCAGACCACTTCATACCCATAGCTAGACAAAAATAACAAGTGTTCACAATCAAACAGGGGGAGGGGGAAGGCTGATTCGCTCACCTTATTATAATAACACTTCCCGGGGTTCTCTCTGGCTGGAGGCTTCGTCATTATGGTAAGTTCATGCATGCACAAATGCTTGGTTATTATGATGTGTGGTGTTCACACACGTCGCGTCAGACAAGTTCTCTGCAGGGTTTGTTTGCTGCTCGTCCGGGTCTTAATTGAATGTTGGCGGAGAAACTCGAGACGAGCAAGACAAAAGCGATGTTGATATAACGAGCAGAAAAATGCGCCGGGACTCTGACTCGTACAGACAAAGTGGCACCAGACCAGTGTCTTGGACCCCGTGGACGGCCTTTCTTCGGTCGTGCCGACCCTGGTGCAGACTGCCGGCTGCGTGCACCTCACGGGAGACAAGGATGTTTGGATGAGCTGTAGAATTGGGTCGAATCGTCTTGAGCAGTGGCCACAATCAGGACACCGCAGATCTCATCCATCAGAGGAGCGTTGGTGGAGGCAGAAAAAAAGGCTGAACAGATGGATGGGGCGAAGATGGTGTTGAGCGCCAACTCCCTAGCGGGGTGACATCGAGACTGACGTCTACACAGTACGTGTATACACAAGGTTAGAGTGTGCAATCGTCGCCGTCGTGTTAGTGGCAGCGGTACGGTAGTCGTGAAAGGGTAAGTTCGCACACCGGCAGTACGAATGGGGACGCTTAGTGGGGACAGGAGGAAGAGCAGTGCAATCCAGTGCTGTCACTCTTCTGGCAAGTAGGTCGGACTTCTCGAAGTCAATCTCTCAGACTTGAGGAACAAACACTGAAGCCCTTGTCGATGAAATTATGCCAATAGCTGGCCTTAGACAGCGACAAAGAGTTAACAGCGCTCCCGCTCAGGTGACTTGAGCAAATGTTTGTACTGTACATACGCACGCATACTCGGCTTCTTGTTGGATGGACCACTAAAAAGTCAGTGTTAGCAACACTGACTTCTTAGTATCTCGCGAGATTTCCTTATTATGACAATACCATTTACTCAAATGAGGTAGTCAGGCTGCTGTACTTGACATGGGGAGATCAAGCAAGTCACCTCGTGAGGAGTGACAAATAAAAACAGATATTGCTCCATGAATAGAAAAACTTTGAAGTGTCAGCCTGTCTAAGAATTACAAAAACCCTGTGGGACAACGTTTACATTTGTCCAGGCTTGACAATCCCCTGAACGAAAAGATAAAAGCTTAGAGTTGATTTCCATCTTATAGATTTTCTACGCTGTACTTTTTTCACTCGCACGGTAAATTCATCCCTTCCTGAAGTGGTGGCTTAGTCAATCTCTCTACTTTGATTACACTAACGTTGCCTTTTAGGTGCTGCAGCTTTCGCTAAGTGCCTGTTTTGCTTAGAGGTCGGCGACTAAGCGACACCAAAAAAAAAAATCCGCTCATTCGTCGTCTGAATGACCTCGGCCAAAGCATCCGATACACGGTTCTTTTAATTCTTTAATATACTTAAAGTGTCAGCTGTGAGCTGGCGGCGTCGCTTCGTGATCGGCATCAATAGTTGTTGATGCTCCCAAGCGATGAGCACATGGCGTGTGTGGCTTCGCGCGAACACAATACAGTCGAATAGTGCAGTGCAGCTCAGTTCAGTGGCTACAAGCGTCACATACTGAACGCACGTAAGTTGTACATGTACAGTTAAGGCTGAAATTATTCGGAAAAGCCATCCACTCACCAAGGAATCTAAATATGTACCGGTGTATGGATAGTTTTGGTTACCTTTACATTTATAGTTTTGTTGTATGACACGTCGTGTGTCAACCCTAAGAATGTGAGATTTATCGTATATTCTGTAAATTCCGATTATTCTAAAAAATCTCAAATCCCAGTATCAAACACCTTTCAAGTATATGTAAAGTATCACCTTGACTAGACATTAAACAGTTGGTCGGACGATCAGCGTGTCGCATCGATATCGAATATCGCAATATTCGAATAGCACTTTGCCGATTAATTTGGGACATCGCCCATTCGTACTCATCCCTGATCCCTGTTTATCATCTCTGGGTGTCATTTTAGTCAAAGAAATTGCCAAGTACGAAGAGAAAACACTTGCAATATTTTAGGGCGTATGAATAATTTCGGGCCCGACTCTACGTCCTGCATTGCGGATATGCAGCCATCGATGCATGAGCGATTAGAGAATGAGAAAAAAAGGTTGATGAGGCTCCCCCAACATCGGTGAGCTGCGAACAAAAGCTTATGCTCATTGAGCAGGTAGTTAATATGGCAAACTCCGAGTGGAAAGTTCTCTGTGATGCAATTTCCAACGATTAACTCTTGGCCGAGGCTTTTGCCTTTTTCGCCTTACCTCAATGCTTTCAGGTTTTTAAGTGCACACCTCCTCTTCTGCGTACGATGAAGGCGGCGCGAGCTTGGGGTTTTTCTCCCCACAAATTTATGATTATGAGTACAATCGAGTTTTAGCATAAAAGAGAAGGGGGGACTGAGTGAATTTAGCATCCAGAGGGTGAGTAAGTCTGGCTCATCAAGTCTTCAATCGAGGGCATGCGTGCTAAGCCTGTGATGCCTGCACACGCTGTAAGTCACATTATGTAATGTGTTGGACTAAACTGCTGCTCAAAAGTAAGTGGCATGAATTGATGTAATCGACTCATAGCAAGGAAGTATCGAGACAAGCGTCTGCCCCGGTGTGAAGGAGTCAGTCCCGATCTTTGGTTACGATTGGATCGTGTGGAACAGCTCTTACGAGCGCTGTTTGAAGCAGAAGAAAATCCTCGATAAGGGTATTTGACGGATTAGTTTCCAAAAAGACGGGAAGGAACATTATCTGTCTCATTATTTGTCGCGAGGCTCAAGAAATTGGGCTCCTTGCACAACGTGCACGCGGGCGGCGACGTCCTTGTGACTCTGGATGGCAAGCTCCATGCCAGACTGCAATGGACAGGATTACTGTTGCCTTGTCGAGGACTGCTTGTGGCAACGACGTCTGCAAAAAAAAAAAGCGCTAAGCCCTCAGCTTCTTCTCAGTTTGCAGATCTTCAGAGTGGGACGACTCTGGGGTAGAGTCGTTCCGTTCTGCAGCCCTAAGTTGCACACACGTGTGTCACAATCAAATGGCAACAAATATTTTTCTCTAGCTCCGATCTGGCCCTTATGCGATAAAATTCGGGCTTCCTCATTACGAGCCCTGCTTGAATTCCATCAACAGGCGTTGTTCCGACGATACAAGCGGGCAGGAGAGCCTGACAACCCCGTCACCCCTTTCATCTGCCCCCTACCTGGCGCTAAATTATGAACGAATGTAGCACATCACAGAACACGCCTACCTACTGATATTTTTATTCTCCCCTCTTCTTTCAGTATCGCATTCGCTGCTGTGCATTGCCAGTACAGTACTGCACAGCGCGTGCGTCCAAGAGTCCAGTCGTGTCCACGGTGGCTATCGGCAATACTGTCTGCTTTACTCTGCTTGTTGTAAGGGCCTAATTTATCCACCTGCTAGACCAGAGTACAGAACGCCTGCTTTGTAATAGGTACGCGCAATGTGCGTCTATAGTGGACGAACTAATGAGTAAAAACATTCTTGCTAACGAGACATTGTCAGCGGAGCCTATTTGCAAAAGAGAGCGACTTTTGTTGCGCAATTGAGGCCAGATCAGGTATTGCGAATGAAAAGATGGAGAAGAGATTTGAATCTGAAAAGACCAAGTTGTGCAGTTGTACGCACAACACGCTGCAGTCGACGGGACAGACTGAGGAAAGAGCTTTTTGCCTTATATGACTCACACACACACAGAAACGCAGAGTGTCTTTGTGAAGACTCGGGAAGATGAAAACCCACCGTGAATGCTGCTACAGACTGGCGAAATACTGCTCAATATCTTTCTTATTATCAGTCCCAGGCAAGTATGGCCTGGAGAATGCAAATTACCAGCGATTCCCAAATATGGCACCTCTGCCACAAAGCTCCGCCGGAGTCGGTCCTGGCGACTCCAGTAGCCAATGCCAGCAAACCTTATGTGGGTTTTGGAGCCAAGGAGAGTCAGGATCGATGGTGATCGGGAGGAATTTCAGTCGCTTTTCGCGCATTTTCTTCCCTGTCTTCTGCTTTATGCAGCGATCGCTGATGAAAGATGTCATCGACGAGATGTCTCTGATTAGAGGACGGGACCGCCCCGCCAGCTGCAACCTCGGCCTCGCGCCTCAGTCGTCAGTCAAAGTTTGAGAACTCTCGTGCGATAAAAGGGTTGAGTCCGTCACACCCGCTTTCTTTCCCAATCAGCCTCTGGACGGAGACCTTTTTTGCGCGTGAAAGTAGGGGAATGCCAATTAGTAAACGTGTCAGTCTCAGTTGTCAATGCAGATCGGACGTGCGGAAAACCTTGATCTGTCGAATGCGAGCACGTATAAGAAGATGATGCTGAGACACACGGAGCTGCAATGGCCCGGAATGGATCGACAGCTCCGGCTCGGTGAAGTCACCGTCAAGAAGTGCTCGTCGAGCCACGACACGTGTGCGGTCCGGACGGACGCGCCGGTGCACTGCGTGTCCGGTTCGGAGTTTCGTTCGTCGAAGTGGATGGATGACGCCACTTTTTCTTGCCCCTTCTTCCTGGGAGAACGAAAAACCTGGCTGTAACTTCCCACACTGCGTGACCACGTGTGAACGCGGAGTGCACGTCCAGGCACTTCCCCGTCCAGATCTGGCATGCCCGAGATTTTCTTTCTTCATCTCATCGTATTTGGCATTTGCAAACCCATCTAAATTTCCTCCTCTCCTCATAACCGCGAATGATCAGGTGAGTGTGAGGGTCCATTCATCCGGCCTCTGCTGCCTCTCTCATCTTAATTTACGACTGCACGATTTAGGCTTTTCTCTGAACGAGAGAGGAATTGGATCTTTATGGCAAACCCCAAAAATACGTTTCCAAACCTCCTAAATCAATGCTTTAGCGGCTCATCTGAGTTCACGCTGCTACAATAGAAACAAGCGTGTGAGTGAGAGCTTGAGATAGGAGGAGAATACTTCACAGTTGACGTACGTAAGTTAGTAAGTTTGCGGCTCAAAAAGAAAGAAGAGAAACCGCACATAATTTTCAAACCGTTGTAATCCTATTTTTAGTAGCGAGCGCCAAATCTTGGAGATTTTCCTCGTCTCACGCGTCCTTTTGACCTGTCAGCGCTCTTACGGTCAGGAACGTCCGTCTATCGCCTTTTTTTTTATCTTCAGGCAAGAAATTCTTCTCCACTTTCCTGTCAAGTGGGGGAAAAAAGCCTTCTTTGGGACTCCCCGCCCACTCGGCTCTTCCTGACTGACGATGGATGCGGCAAAGACTTTGCTCTGCAAACAAACCACATTGTAACCCCCTCGTGAGCTACGTGTTAATGAATCGACCGTGACACTCGTCTGCTTCAATGGCGGCGTCCATCAGTTCAGGATCAAGGTCGGCTGATAAGGCAAACAAAATGGCGTCCATTATTTGTGGCTTCCAGTGAAAAACGGAGGGAGGACGCCAGCAGTCGCAACCAGGAATCATCATTTCTTTAATAAAGGCTCAGGCGTTTGACTCTTGAATTTAGATATCACAGCTGAGGGAGCTGGAGCTCAGAGAGCAGCGAGACAAAAAAAGGATTCATGACTAGACATGACATTTTCTTTGACTTTTTTTTATGTACTGAAGCCTCATCCGCGGCTTGGACTCACACATAGCAAACTTCATTGCGAATTAGGGCGCGTCCACTGTGCGGCAGCTCGTTTTCGCTTTTGAAGTGTGTGACCGGAATTGCAGAATCACCCCGAACAAAACCCAACTGTCCCCCACTCCTCTGTGTCACGTATGAGTAGGCAGACAGACAGACAGACAGACAATGTTTACCTCCCGTAGGGCAAAGAACTTCACAGAACGACGCATCGCGGCATGTGAAGTCGTCCAGATGCGCTTCACGCTTTTTCCTTGCGAATTGCCTAGAATTTTGTGAGCGGTAGGAGCTGAGGCGGGCGAGGTCTCCTCCACTTGACGGGTGTTCAAGTCCTGCTGCTCTGAAGTCATCCAGACGCAAGTACCATTTCATTTTCCTCCTTGACAAGCTCAAATTGCAGCATGCGCGATCCCTTTGAATCAAACCCTCTCCCAGTTACAATTTCACGCCATATGTGTATTCCAAAACATGACTCAGAACTCTTGGCTAGAAGTGTTTGAGACTATTTCCGTGAACTAATATTGCACAAGCGCACGTTCAGTGCGTCCGAGCACTCGTGTATCGATGAATAGACCCGACTTCACAAAACACTGATCAAAAGTGGCTGAGGGACGAGAGGCGCCAATGGACGCGGAAATGGTGTCACTCGCACATGTGAACGACGAACCGACGGAGGACCGAATTTATGGCATTTTGAGTGTTGGGGGGGGGGGAGTTTGAGGTGTTAGCACGAACACGAGGCACACAGAGAACATATTGTGCTGGTGAATTGGGCTCCCAGCTTGAGGCACCAGTGTCCAATGACTTGCGTCAACAGGAATGTGTCCGTGAGAAGTAGGAATGGGTGCTTTTTGGGCAGCAGGGAAAGAACAAATAGAGGCCATATTATTTTACCCACTTGCCTGTGACTCTGAAAGGAATCTCTGTTTGATTAACACCGTGAGACATTGGGCAGGGATCGTAAATGAGTGGAAGAGAATCATTTCCTTTAGCGCTCCCCACCTTTCTGCAAACAGAACCACGGTTGTGTGTGTTGGCCAGGTAGTCAAGTTGGCCTTGTTTTGCCTCCCCTGAATCCATCTCTTAATACATAGATCTGATAGGAGCCTTTGGCGAGATGTGTCTTTTTTTCCTCTGAAACGCTTGCATGACTCGCGCACCCCGACTTGGGGGGTCTGAAAGCCGTCCAAGTGCTCTTTTCTCTCCCCATTGAGAGCAACTCTCAGTTTCGAAAACTGACCGATCACTCCCCATCTCCCTTCCCTCCCTGCACACGTGTACTTGGAGTCTTTACTTATGCATCGACGATTTCTTTTATTTTCTCCTCTTGCCACAGATCCGAATACTTCGAGTTCTGCATGGACGAGAAGTTGGGCACGCATGTGAACGCGCCCGCCATGTACCAGCACCTCAACGGGACCCTCACCACCGACAGGCTGCCTCTCAATCTCCTCGTGCATGTACCAGGTGAGAAAGCGCTCGATCTTTTAGTTGGGATAGATTACAGGGTGAGATTAAGAGTTCCTCCTCGCTTGGCGAGGGGTTAATCTTCTTATCGGAAAATTACATTTCATTGTCAATACTCGCGGCTGAGATTGCATTTCGCGCAATTTGTGCCATTCTGTTTCAATGTCCATCGGGTAGTGCTGGCGTGGGTGGCACGCTCGATGTTACTCGATGTGTGTGTGTGTGCGCGCGCGCGCACGTGAAATGGAGAGTCAGTCAGACAAACAACCCCATTTCAAAGCAGATATTCTTCGTGTAGCCTCTGTTAGACTGTCTGAACGAGCCCGACTCAAATGTGGGAAATCCATGACAATTACTTTGCCTACACTTCTCAAGGCATGCAAGTAATTTTTTTCCGTCCTTGTTCATGCACGTGTGAAATGTGTTGTAGGTAGGGGCCTGCGCAGTTTGGAGGCGTGGGGATGGCGGACAATTTACACAAATGCTTCAATTGGTAGAGATTTCACTTCTAACTGAAATCCATGACCGGAACGCTTCTCGCACTCAACATGCTAATTATTGCCAGAGTGGGGATGTCCCATGCTCACTCTGCAAGTCTGACGACGCCCCTCCCAAGGTGTTGCCCATCTCCTCGTCGCACTGCTGCGACCTGCCCTTGGCGCACGTCTCCAGAGTCACTCTGCATTGCAGCGAACGATTCGAAGTGACAGCTTGACTGAAGGGTTTTTCTTAGCCCCGCCGGCGACAAATGGTGAACCGGAGAGCCAGACGGAGGCATTCTTTTTTTTCGGGCATTTTCATTACCGAGCTTGCACGCGGGGTCCCTTTGAAAGGGGGGAGAGACATTAATGTGCGAGGGCGCTCGTGACGAACTCAAAAGACGTCTCTGTCCATTTATTTCTCCGCTCACAATGTCACCTGACGGGCAACACGACTCTGGCCCATTGTTTCCTCCTTATCCCTTCTTCTGGAACTGTAGACGTACACAACTCTGGCAGCCCAAGAGAGATTTGCACCAGAATGAATCTCTCTCGCTCCTTGGGCTGGAGACACAGCAAGCATCTCGTAAGAATTAACGTCCGTAACTCAATGTGCGCCAGTCCTTTACTCCGTGCAGATGTCAACGCGATAGCAGAGGAGCTTTCTTATAGAGCCACGTTTACACTTTGGCATTCAACTGGCCAGGAAGCCCCGACAACATCGTCGGGTCGAGGAGCATCCCTACGTATCATGCCAAGAGAGAAATGCTGCAAGAAGTGGGTGGGTGTGCGCATGTGCAACGACGGCTTGGCTGCAGACGCTCTCAACGGGTGAATTGAGGCCTCTCCTGACCCTCCTGGGGAAGACCACAAGGGCAGGTCTGGAGCAAAACTTCTCCAATCTCATCTGTGGAAGTCCCTTTGCTGCTCGCTAATGCCGAGGGGACATTTCCCATGCTCGCACTCTTTGCCATGCATTGGAGAAACAAGAGTAATCCAATGATCAGGCGAACTCAGCGTGAGATCTGAAGAGATGGATGGACGCAAAGACGTCGCCTGATGAACTCGTACAAATGCGGGACGAGTCAAAAGAAATTGCGCACCCCCGACTCTTTTGAGGCGGCAGCACCCGTTCAGCTCAAGGATCGACTGATAGATGGAGACCACCTAAAAATAGGTGAGCTGGTGTCAGCCATTGAAGAGATGCGTCGTACTGTGCAGCTCGTACGTTCGTATGCAGATGCCTGACACTGCCGCACTATCGACCCTCCTGAGAGCATTCCGGTCTTGACGGCCTCCTACTCGGAGACGGTTTGGGCTTAGCAGCAGCCTTTGAACACCATGTCTGGCTTCTTCTTTCCCCTCACTTCATCCGAGTTTCCGCTCGGTGATTCACATTCGTTAAACCGTGCGCTACTTTTTCTTGTCTTTCGACAACGCCTTTCCGTGAATGGAGGCTGTCTGCTAAACGAATGAGCGTCCATTCCGATGCTGCACCCCATTCCATTCTGCAGGGGGATTTCGTACGGTGAGGCGACTTTTGGCCTTCGAATAATTCTCCACAGAGATTGTTCAAAGAACATTGCTTGAATGACTCAGAATATTTTTCCTGGCAGGTCGGTCAAGACGCAGAACTTGTTGGCAAACAAACAAACGGACAGAAGAGCCAGCAGGTGTGGGAAAAGCTGTGGAGACTTTGACAATATGTTTACGTTAATGTTGCGTTCATCGCACTCTGCATACCAACACCATCTGTTTCGCAATGTTCTAGGACCTGAAATGAGGAATCCTTCAACTCTCTGACACTCCTTGATTCTTATTTGAAAAAAAAGAAAGATAATAGCAGGTTTGTTCAAAACTATTCGATTCATCTTCGAGTGCCTTATGTTTCTTATTCGAACTTCCTTAAAAGTTATTCGAACTTCCTCAAAAGTTATTCGAACTTCCTCAAAAGTTATTCGAACTTCCTCAAAAGTTATTCGAACTTCCTCAAAAGTTATTCGAACT
>JAAUXU010099453.1_pt1 | contig 12194 bp, 12 predicted proteins | sample 7278151 | NCBI WGS metagenome assembly JAAUXU01 (sample SAMN14350113, study PRJNA611818) | marine sediment metagenome | isolation source: surface marine sediment (1.8m) | place: French Polynesia: Moorea | collected 2018-08 | reverse complement strand
CGCGGGGGGAAAAGGCGAGCAGGTTCAGGAAAAAGACGGCCATGGTCTTTTTACTTCTCATTTTTTGAAAGCGTTGGATGGGGGCGCGGATTACAATAAAGACAATATCGTTACCGGAACAGAACTGGGCGCCTATTTGAGGCCTACGGTTTCCAATGCATCGAATCAAGCCCAGACTCCGCTCTACGGCCGACTGGAAGGAGAGGGGGAGTTTCTGTTTTATGTCGGCCGATAGCGGTAGGGTGCGTAACCATAGTACTTCGGTCGATCATCCAGACGTATATGCAACCAGGCAACGCCGCCTCCTGCCGTGTTCAGCCATACCGGCTGCGAGCTGATTCGGCGTTGCATTGCTGCACCGACCGCCTTCCACAACTGGTCCTGCTGTAATTCACGCGCGTTTCGCAAATAGGCGCCAAGGTGCCCAAAGTCGGCCAGGGGGTCGCCCGGGCACGGCACGATCAGGATCGCATCGCCGCCGAGGTTGGGAAATTCCACCACCCCGCCGGGTGCCGCCGAATCGAAATACGTGGCGAATGGGCCGGGATCGGGAGCAAGTGCAATTTCGGGGGCATCCAGCAGTACGAACTCGAAAGGCTTATCTGCGGTGGCCATCGTGACCGGTGGTGTTTCCCACCGAAAGGCGGGAAAAGGTGAATCTGACAACAGGTCAATGAAAAATGCGCGGAAGTCTGAATCGCTCTGCCAAAGACGTATGGCGTCCGCATACGATACGGGTGCCGAGTCATCCTCGATGGCAAAATGAATGACGCGGCCACTGGGCAGCTTATGGGAACGTGAGAAAAACATATTTTTCTGCCGCTAAATGTTTAGCTCATTTGCGCCGTCATCCAGACCTGCCCGTCAGGCCGCATGGCATCTGATGCGGTGATTCGAAAATAGCCCGGGATGCAAAAGCAGATGAAAATATTTGAGAATCAGAAGCTTTGTATACCAGCCGGTATTCGTTTCATCAATGATCCTGACCAGGCGTTCGATAAGAGTGTGGAGACGATCGCCATTGGTAAATATATCGAGGCGTCCGGTGCAGGGTAAGAGAATATGATGCATGGCATCGCGGGCCATCAACCAAGCATTACGTTACATGACAAGAAATTTTCCAGTGCCCGCAGCATTCTTGAAATTTATGAGTTAAGGGCCCCCTCAATAGACCTATGAGCTGGACACAAGGGCGCGTTTCTCTGCTTCCGAGAAATCCTGGGCTCCGTACTCAAGCATTGTGCTGATCACGGTTGAGACGAACGCCTGCCGCTCTTCCTTGGACAGCACTGGTAAGAAGTGCTCGAAAAAGCCGCGTACCATCAGAGGCATCCCCTTGGCAAAACACCTCGGCATTCGCTCTCGAAAGCCCTCGCGGTCCATCAACTTCGAGATCATTGCATCTTTCTTCTCGGCAAGCGCTTTCTTGTCGATCAACTCACACATGTTCGGCATCACGCCGGCCATTCTGTCCAGCATCTTCTCGCCGGCATCATCCTGGCTCTTCAACTCCGATATTGTGGGGAGCAACTCAGGAAGCATAGCAGCAATCATCTTCGGCATCATCTCCGTCATGTCGATGTCCGCCATCATCATAGGCATCATCTTGATCATCATTTCCTGCTTCTCTTCGGACGAAATGCCTTTCATCATCATGGGCATCATGGCTTCCATCATCATTTTCATTATGCTCATCATCTATCTCCTCCTGGTCGTCTGTTATCGTCGAACATAGATTGGGTGTCCTAAATTTATCGTAATGGCGTCACTTATTGACGCTTATCCGCTGCTTATAGTCCTGGAACAACTTTTTCTAATTCGAAGAAATTGGACTTACCATCTTTATTTTGTTTTGTAGTTTGGGCGGCGTTCGGTGACGCCTAACTAATTTATTTGAATGCCGAATCAGTTATTTGGGAATCACGTACCCATGATTTCACTTGAGTTGGCATTTGGGGTGCGATCGGGCCGTTATCAGAGATCACGTTGCGTGTGGCGCACTGTGGGCAGGTCTTGTAACGGGAAGTGTGGAGTCAGATAGATTTGATCAGGCCTGGGATGATTGAGGGAAGTTAATCAATTGGAATTCTATGTTAAGATTGACTTATATATCAAAGCCAGGTTTTTGTTTTAAAATTATTCATTTCAACCTTTAAAAGCTTCATCAGGTAGCCAATCTTGCAGACCTGAAATTTTTCCATTGGTCACCTCTTGGCTAATAGACGAATAACCGGAAAAACTATAAATCATCTATTTTCATAAAGGCATAGGGCGCAAATGCCACTGGGTCGACTTCGGCCACAACTTCACCGGGCAACATGGAGTTGTCACTCACCGAGAAGACGGCACCGATTACCTTGTCGATCCCGACATCGCTCCATGGGTCATGCGAGGACGGGTTGAAGACCAACTGGGCTTCGCCATATTCAATATGCTTGAATCGGCGCTTGACAATTTCTTTGACCAGCCTGGGATTGTAGTCAAAACCGGTCCTCTCCGGATTAGGGAAATATTTGAAATTGTAAACCACAATATCAGGCTGGGCTTGAATGGTTTCTTCAAAAAATTGCTGAGCCCCAGGGTCGTTAAAAGAGCCTTCCATACGGGATTTCATCTCCAGAAACCGAATCCCATGCCGTTCTGTTCCCCCTCGAAAATCATTCCCTTCGCGTTCCAAATAGATGTTTCCCATTTTTTTAGGATAACCAAACGTTTCCCGGCCCAGGATAAGGGCCATGTCGTTGTTTACCGGCATGGACAAACAGTACACGCCCTCCTCGCCGTTATGTTCGACCATCAGGAAAAGTGCACTTTCAAGGTAAGATACACCGAAATTGGTTTTGGGGTAGTTGGCAACAAAGACAGCACCAATTGGCAAAGGACCAGGCTTTAGGGGCGGGGGTATTAATTGTCCGGCGGTTTGGGGGTTGGTTTCAAAAAAAACGGTCAGCACTTCCGCATCGAAAAAATCGCCCGTTTCTCTGTGGCGGGCTGCGATTTCATCCGTCGTCTTTATGAATCCCATATCTATCCTCCTCTAATTGAGAGTTTGGCGGCAATTCATCTATCCTAATAACTTAAGGCAACTTTTTGGATCAACGGGTGGCAAATGAATACTAATAGAGGCGAAGTAGATTTAGTGAGTATAGGTCAAATAGGGGAAACTTCGGTCATCGCCAAGGGGATGGAGCAAGTACCGAAAGCTGGAACAGGCTCGTGAACACTACCTTCAAGTACTAAAGCGCATTTAAATTTGTCAAGATTTTTCTGGATTTAGGTTGGATTGATCCAAAATGCATAAGTTGTATTAAATCGCTATTATCTTGCGTTAGGGCAAGTTCAAGCGGATAAAGACGCCGGCGTGATCTGATACTGTGGGTTCATCATTATTTACCAAGGTATTAAAGACCACTCTGGCAGCGGTGATAGTAGCTGGGCTTTTTGTAAAAATATAATCAACTCGCCTGGCATTGGGGCCATCAAGCTCCGAGACACCAACCGTACAATGTTCATCTGCGTTATCTTCATCTTCACAGAGTGTGTCCAGTGTCTCCTGCCCACCGGAATTTATAATTATAAATTCAGCATAGGCGTCAATAAAACCGTTATTAATGATCTTTATCCACAAAAACTTTTCTGCTCCTTCATTATCGAATCTATCAAAATTAAAATCACCACCTAAAGCGCTTGGAATGTCACCCGGCATGTTTGTTTCTTTGCTATTTACAAATTCAAGTAAAACGTCCAGCTGTTTTTCACGTCCATCGATGTCGCATTTAGAACACAAATGCGTATTGTAAATGTTGATTTCGCCTTGTTCGGGGATTTCAAGACGTGCCATCTGTACATTGCGCGTTAAAGATATGGCCCTCGCTTCAATCCCATCATTCCTCGAGAGATGCTCTACAAAAGGCAACGGTTCAACTTGGGCAGACTTGATCTCGCACCGACTCAATATCGCATTGGCAGAGCTAAATAGGTTAGGTTCTCCAATTTCCCATGCCGTGCTTATGTTGTAGTCTAAATCATGCTTAATACGTAAAATTTCTCTAAGATCTTGAGCACTGTTGTCAGTTCCAACCAGAGACCCACCTACTATTTCCTGAAGCAGAATCACATCAACATCGTTCTGACTAGCAAAGTCGGCTATATGTTGAAAACGTTCATTAATATCTTCTCTTAAAGCCAACACATTGATATCTAATATATTGATATGTCCCCTTTCGGCAATATTATCGCAACGTGCAGCGCCTTCTGTCGGTGGTGGTAATGTCTGACAGGATAAAAAGAAAGATGCCAAAATTATACACTTGAAATAATCGGTAGTTTTCATAGGGCACCTCCAGCTTGTTTTAGGGCTGCAAAGAGACCTGTATCTTACCAGAAAATATGCGTATTGATATAATCTGTCTTTGTGTTGATTGTTAACGGTTGCGATTACAACCATAAACCCAAATACAAACTAATAATGCGACTAGTTGGAGATAGTCCATCTTCAGGCTGAGAATTTATCGGCAAAGATATCGACCTAATCAATGGTCTGGCTAGCTTATTGATTCGGTATTGTAACGACAAGATGTGAGAGACTTGAAATCCCTGTGATACGTAATAAGTGTTTTATCTATTTTCCCGCACCAATCCAGAATAATGATTGCCTCATTCTGGATACTTAATCCCTCAATGCGGTTGAATACATCGTCGATGCTGAATATCCAACTGAAAACTGCCTATAAAAAATCCAGCAGCGGGTAAAGCGGTGAGCCATGCCCGCATTGGCTATAATTTTCAATTCAACGTCGAACAATCGATATTGGCTGCACCCCTGGACTTTGTAATCTGGATGGAGATCAATCCTATTTAATATATACCTCAGTATGTTGAGTTGTAGCTGATACCGAAGCACAATTAAGCCTTAGCGATTCTTTCGCTCTGAAAAAGCTAATTTTTATCTGTCCCGCTTCGGTTGTATGGCTTCATCGAGCGGTGGTGATGCCTCGCTTATGTCACGGCGGAGCGATTACTTCGGGCTATAGGGCAACGAAGAGTGATGCAGGTTGATCCTCAAATTGCCACTGTCATCGAGCACATAGCCGAAACTGTATTCAACCTTGGTTTCCTTCCCGTCCGGGCCGGTGAAGAAGTAGTTGCCCATGGCCATGGCGGTCTTTCCGTCCGTATAGATGCCGTTGTTCTGCCAACGGACATTGGTCCAGCCCTTGATGGCAAAGCCGCTGTCTTCCGTGCCCTTCTTGCCGATGAAGTACGCCAGCGCCTCGTCGAAGGTCTCGCGGAACTGATCCTTCGCTGCGAGCGTCGGCTTGAACATCACATCAGTCTTCCCGTAAGCGTAGAGCGTGTTGATGTGCTCGGTGGCACGGGCTTTGTAGTCGCCGCCATCCGAGTGAACCTTTGAGATCGCAACAATGCCCTCACCCCAAGCCTTCTGGGCAGCAATAACATCGGCCTTGGTCACCACGCCTGAGCCTGACTTGGCCATCTGGACGCCAGACAGGAGGGCGAGGGAGATAATGGCAAGAGCGAAAACGGTAAATCGAAGTGTTTTCATAGCATATTCTCCTTAGCTAAGGTTCACCGAAAAGATTGAAACTGTAAGTAAATTTGATTCCAGGCGAATGCTTAGTGCGGTGTGGGGTTATGGGACACAAGGTTTGCCTGCCCTGCGAACCGGCATGTGATCTGTCCCATACACCGTCCGCTCACTTCGTTTTGGTCTACTGAAACTGACTTTACTGCCCAGTGATCATTCCCCAAACAAAAATCATTAAAAGCTTGTTCATCCCCTGTCAAGGCGGAACTTGCCAAGCTGGTTGTGGTTACCAATAAATGAATATATCATTTTAATCAGGCAGGTTGTGATTCATTGAAATAAAGGAAAATCGAGGTGCTCAAAATTTGTGATTACGTGCCACGAAACCAACTACCCCTGGTTTACAAATAGATTGAGATTACCTTACAGCAATTGGGCCTGTCAAAACCTGTGATTGGCATGCCATCGTCACAACCGAGTGGTCCTGACTCCAGTTTTCATATAGGCTCTTATAGGCCGAATATCAGATGGATACCTTTGACATGGCCCCCATGTCAAACCTTAACCAAGGGAAGTAGCTATGAAAGTATCCAAAGCGGCAACAATCTGGAACACAGCCTGCATAATCCCTGCGATTCGCCGATGGTCCGCAAACAATACCGTGAACGGGTGGTATCTGTTATCAACAGTTGCATAGACGGTAGACGGGTTATAATTCACCAAGATTATCAGATCGTGGAGGCGTGTGGACTTTGATAGAGGGGGACGGGGCCTCGTTGGCCCGGTTCCATCCAAAATAAGGATTGGATAAGAATCGGCTATCTCAGGAATTATGCGCCCGAGCAGTGCCGGACCTTAGAAGGTCTATGCAATAACCTTAACTATCGGTTTGCGCTGAAACCAAAAAATAGGCGGCCATGATGGCTGCCTTCGACATTTTGAATCTTACCAAGCGAGATTTATCCAGCAGATAGCTGCAAGTAACCTAAGTTTCTTTTTTGTCGATAAATCCCGGTTTGACAAAGGCCGGGTTGGGATACTCATAAAATCCCCGGCCAGATTTCGCGCCCAGCTTCCCTTCCTCCACGTATTTGCGCATGAAGTCCGCGTTCTTTTTGGCCTGCGGGTCCTGCAGCACCTCTGCCCAGTAATCAGTGACCTTCAGGACCGTATCCAGGCCGATGCTGTCAATGATACCAAAAGGTCCGACGGGGGCGTTCATGACCCCCATCCAGGCCCGGTCAATATCCTCGACCGACGCGACCCTTCTAGCAGCAAGGGCCAGGGCGGTTTTGGCCAATTCCATGAACATCGCGTTGAACAGGTAACCGGCATTTTCTTTCTTCAGTACAAGGGCAACCTGCCCGATCTTATCCGCAAACGCTTTTATAAGGGCGACCGTTTTCGGGGACGTTCCCGGGTGAGGCATGATATCGACCATCCGTGAGAATCGAATATCGTGAAAATGAAACGCAGCGAAGCGGTCCGGCCGGCCGGTGGCCTCGGCAAACATGGAGGGAAGCAGCGAAGAGGTGTTGGTGGTGAAGATTGTCCGTTCAGGACAAAGTAAGTTGAACTGGGCAAATACGCTTGCTTTCAGGTCCGGATCCTCGGGGACGGATTCACTGACCAGATCGGCATCTTCAGCCGCTTGTGCGGCATCCGTGGTTATTGCAATTCGATCCAAAGCGCTCTTCGCATCGGCCGGACTCAATTTCCCAGCAGCAACAAATCCCCCAGCCAGCTTTTCCAGACGTGTAAGGGCCTTGTCCCGTACATCCTGTGCCAGATCATAAAGGGTAATTTCGAAACCGTGGATGGCGCATTGAAATCCAATCTGCTGGCCCATGGCGCCGGCCCCAATGATCAAAACCTTTGTTATCTCCTCTACCTTCACCCGACGCTCCTTGTTGTGTTTTTCCTCATCCGAAACACCTGTCAGCTAACTGTAACCCACAGTTCAGGTCCGCATGCTGAAATCTAAAAAGTGGATTCGACACGCTTTAATACCTTGCCGACGGGCCAAATCAGTCATGGTTGTCTGGTCTTCGACCGGATCGGGTACACATGTGAATCCAAGCGTCTCAGCTCGTAAAGGCCGCAGGTTATCAGTAGCGTATAGGCCTTGGCTTAAAGATTTGAAGCAGCTTGCTCGCAAATTGCAGATATTTTATCGGCTCACCAACGCCAATATTGAGGCTGCCACCGGATGTCTCGCACAAAGGTCTGTTCTTTGAATAACGTACCGATAGAGGTAATCACATTACCAGCAAACCTGTCAAAACCTGCGATTGCGTGCCATCAGAATTTAACAAACCGTGATATTTTTCAGGACTCCAATCTGGCGACAATTTTCCCTTTTACGTGTCTTTGTGACAGATTTGTGAGGGCTTGAGGTATCTCCTCCAGAGAGACAAGCTTAGAAAGCATGGAAGAAATTTTTCCATCCCGAACATATTTGATTAGTTCTTTGCCCATCTCGGCCAGATCTGTCTGTGCATTGCGGTCACCTAAGAGGTGGGCACCACCCAATGCACTTTCGTGAATCGAGATGGCACGTGTAAAGGGTTCGATCACGGTAAAATCAGGTAGGCCTGCGACACAGGCCAGATGCCCGCCAAACGCCAGCCGATTCATATCTTCGGTGGCTGACTCGCTGTCGATGGTGTTGATGGCGATATCCACCCCCCGACCATGGGTTATGTCCATGACACGGGTCGTAACGTCCTCGCTGCGGTAATCGATGGGATGGGCGGCGCCGAGTTTTTTAACGGTAGAGAAATTGTCGTCTGAACAGGTCGTGATGACGTTTAGACCCAACAACCGGCCCATTTGAATCGCGAATCCGCCAACACCACCCGCTCCGCCATGCACAAGAAGCGCCTGGCCTTGTCTGACCGGTATTTTTCGACTCAGGATTTGCCAGGCTGTATATCCCGCACAAGGGATGGCGGCTGCAGCTTCAAAGGTCACATTCTCCGGAATCCGAGAAATAATATGGGCCGGTGCAATGGCGAATTCAGCATACCCACCAGGTTTGGACAAATCACCATGATAGAATACCCGGTCTCCGGGTCGCCAGTTCGCAACATCGCTTCCGACGACATCGACTGTTCCGGCCACATCCAGCCCAAGGATATGGGGCCATTGCCAGGAGGGATGCCCCCATTCCGCGGTTTTATAATCCACCGGATTGAGGCCGACAGCCATTACCTTTACACGGATTTCACCGGGAGCTGGCTCAGGCAATGGTTGTTCTGCAATTTTCAAACAATCCGGACTGCCGGGCTTTTCAAGAATCAGTGCTTTCATTTTATTTTCCTTTTAACACTTTTCCGTCTTTCCGCTCAAACCCCTGTCAGTTTGAATGACAATTCCATTAACTTTTTACGCTCTGTTGCATCGTAAGCCTGCGCCGAGGCTCTCTGTTCACGGGTTTGGAAAAAGTATTTTCCGGTCATATCGGCCATCTCCTCGGCAATGGCCAACATACACACCGATTCTACCCCGTCTTCCATTTTGCTCACCGGGTTGGGCCCAATCTTGGTTGGCAGGTAGGTTGCGGGATGCAGCACGTTAACCGTGACGCCTTTATCTTTTTGTTGCGGGGCCATTTCTGCAAAATCTGCATTATTATAAGCTAACCTCTCATTGCCCGTTGCAGCGGAAATTTCTTCCAACAATGGCTTTCCCCTTTGAGGGTTCCTGCCATGTAACAAAAGCTCGTGATCTTGGGAGGCCAATTCAAATGCCACAGCTTTTCCCAGCCCGTCCGTTGCCCCGGTAATCAAAACCGTTTTCATGGGTATCTCTCCTCTCAAATCGTAAGGACAATCTTGCCGACAACTTTTCCTGCTTCAAGTTTGGAATGCGCACGGGCAGCGTCTTTCAGGTTGATTGTTTCATTTATCTGGGGCCGGAGAATGCCCTGCTCCAAAAGCTCAAATACCTTCTTGATATCCTCTTTGCGCTAGTCAATAACATAATCAGCGCCCTGCTTTCGGGCATAGAATATCCAAAAAGTTCGGACTCAATTTGATCTATGGATTGGATATTCTTAACTTAAGCTCATTATAAGTTATTGGTAAGTTGACTCAACGGTCGTCTGGGCCAACAAATTGTTCACCCGGGCCATGGGTGTGTTATGGCAGGAAGATTCGGGAAATATGGCGATCTCAAGCGTCGCAGAGCATTGCAGCGCGGCCGCCAGGAAAAGGCCAGGCTTTTCAAAGCGGCGTTAAAAAATAAGCGGAACCGCCGACGTATCATCCCATCGGCACGCACATCTAGGCATCCCGCCGCCCGAAAGACACACCGCACAGCGATGTGACCTTGTTTGACGGCGGGTTTACACCCCATCTTAGCCAGGGACAGATGCGGGACCGGGATATTGAGGTATTTTGCCGCCGATGGCAGGCCGCTTGGCGCCCCTCACTTTCACCCTCGAGAAAGTTCATTATCCACGCCGTTAAATGGGGCTGATCATGGAACCCCGCAAGTGCCGACTTGAAGCGCAGGTCCTGACACCCGGCAGCTGTGCCGTGCGGGCGGGGAATCACCGCCTTCCGGCCTGCCGGGCCACCATGAAGGAGGATCCCAAGGGCCTGTGCCGCCTGGTCAGCGCCGTCCATCTGTCGCGCCCCGAAAACTATCTCTCGATCTATCAGTCGGGATGCAATCTGGCCTGCCGAAAGTGTCACTCCTGGTCGTTTGCCAAAGTCAAACAGGGGGGTTGGTACCGCCCGCGGGACATTCTGCGTGTTGCCAAGATCTACGAGCGGCAGGTCACCATGATGGAACTGCGGGAGCATGCAACTGCCTGGCATGCCCAGGAGAGCTGCCGCGGCTGCGGTGCCTGCATCGTACAGGGACGTCCATCCGAGGCCTGCCCCGGCAAACTGACCCCGGAACAGATAGGCTTCAGTCCCCAAGGGTTTGGGCCGGCCCGCAACATCGTGGCGTTCACCGGCGGGGACCTCACCTGCTGCCCTGATTTCTACGCCCAATGCGCTGAACAGATCAAAGTCCACACCCGACTGTGGACGCTTATCGAAACCAACGGCTATGGCCTCACGACCGATAACCTGGATATCCTCCAGCGCCACGGCGTGGATGCTTTCTGGCTGGACATCAAAGCATGGGATGATCAAGCCCACCGGTGGCTGACCGGCGTTACCAATACCCAGATTCTCAAGCTGCCCGCTGAGATCCTCGGACGAGGATTCGTGCTGGAGGTGCTTTCCCTTTACATCCCTCAAGTTGTGGAGGTCGACCAGCTGAGCCGAATCGCCCGTCACCTGGCGGCCGTTGATACATCCATACCGTTTACCATCCTGGCCTTCTTCCCCGAGCATCGTATGCTCAGGTATCGCGCACCCGATACGTCTGAAATGATCGCGGCCTATCACGTCGCCAAGGCCGCCGGTCTGCGCAACGTGCGTTTAGGGAATCTGGGCGTGTTCGTTCGGAGACAGCACGATCTTGATTTGCTGACTCGGAACGTGCCCCTGGAGGATCGATGAATCCGGCCGAAGACCTGCGCCCCCTGGTCGGTTGCACATTGTGCGAACATCGTTGCGGGGTGAATCGTCTGGCGGGGCAGACCGGGATTTGCCGCATGACGCTGCCGGCCGTGGCTTCGGTCACCCTGCACCCGGCCCCTCCAGAAAGCTGCACGGTCTTTATGGCCGGCTGCAATTATAAATGCCTGAACTGCCAGAACTGGACCATCGCGCAGCTGCCCGATAACGGATATTCGCCCGGACGGTACGTACCTGCCCGGGAGTTGGCCAGAGAATGCGTCGCCTGGCTGGCGTCGCGTGCGGCCAGGCGGATGGGCGCGGATCGCATTTTCTTTTCCGGAGGTGAGCCAACCATTCACCTGCCCTACGTGGAAAAAGTGGTCGCCGAGGCCCGCGAACTCTCACCGGGTCTCAAGATCAATTTCGACACCAACGGCTATCTGACGCACCAAAGCCTATCAAGGGTGCTGGCATTTACGACCTCCATCACCTTTGACCTGAAAGCGTTTCACGAAGAGGTGCACCTGGCCCTGACCGGCGCCTCGGCCGCCCCGGTCCTGCGCAATGCCGCCTATGTGGGTCAGCATGCCCAAAAAAAACTATGGGAATACCGCATCCTGGTGATCCCCGAAATAAATATGGAGGAGATCGCGCCGCTCTGCAGCTTCATTGCCGATATCGACGTGCAGCTGCCGGTGTGCTTTCTGGCCTTCCGGCCCAACTATGTCCTTGAACACCGAGCCGGCGCCACCGCCGAGCTGATGGACCGCTGTGTCGAGATTGCCGCCGCAAACGGCCTGAAGCGGGTGTACTGGGCCGGGCAGACCGGAATTCCCGGCTCAGGCTCAGCCCCCGAAGACGAGGTCGCCCCAGCCTACCGATTGGCCGGTGCCCGTTTGGCTGGAGCTTATGCTCTCGCCGCTGGATGCAGCACCCAGCCGAGGAATTGCGCAGCATGCAGCTCCAGTCGGGTCTGCCCGGTCAAATGCCATGTTCCTCAAATACAGACATAAAATTGCCACTATAACCGGCGTTTTCCCTTTCAGTCGATTGTAAGACGGTCTCGTAAAAAGTCCGATATCGGCGTTACGCTTCAGCCTTCGTCATTGCGGCGTACCGTAAGT
>JAAUXU010169324.1_pt1 | contig 12195 bp, 10 predicted proteins | sample 7278151 | NCBI WGS metagenome assembly JAAUXU01 (sample SAMN14350113, study PRJNA611818) | marine sediment metagenome | isolation source: surface marine sediment (1.8m) | place: French Polynesia: Moorea | collected 2018-08 | reverse complement strand
TGATCTTGGCGGCTGATCTTGGCGGCTGATCTTGGCGGCTGATCTTGGCGGCTGATCTTGGCGGCTGATCTTGGCGGCTGATCTTGGCGGCTGATCTTGGCGGCTGATTTTGGCGGCTGATCTTGGCAGCTGATTTTCGTCCGAGACACAGGCAGACAGATGACATTTTTAATTCCTCCCACCCAACAAAGAAGTAAATGCTTAAGCTGAATAAGTAAGCACAAAGACGCCTTACAATGAGACGTTGCCTGAGCAGCACAGTCGTCTCCGCAAGATGCACGCGGAGAAGTTGGAGGAGTTGCTCCACTGGCAGAGCAAGAGCGAGGCCTTTGAAAGTCCCAAAGTTGAGGGGGAGGATTGACGAACGGGGGAGGGACTTGAGAAAGGCAGAGGATGCAAAATATGAATCTGCAAATGCAATAAGGTATGCATAGTAGGGTTGGCCCCACGTTATTTTTCAGATTTTCTTTTTCAGATTTTCTTTTTACGTAGCGAAGCAATTTACTACATGTAGTAAAAAATTTCATTTCAGTAGAAAAAATGTAAGTACATAGATTGATAACTTCACGCTCCAGGCCTGGAATTATAAGCTGTCCTTATTTTCATGCTTTACTAAAAAAAAATGGTAGCTGGCAGTCCCACAATAGTTTGAAATTACTGGCTTGGATCGATTGACCCATCAAAAAAAGAATAGACCCCCAAAAGGGCAGTGAAAAAGTGAAATGTAGAATCAGATATTAGTCATGAAAACAATTCCCTTAATTTCATGGCTACTAAGTAGCCGTGTCATGTTTCATGACGCGCACTCATCGGTGCTACGAGACCTCTGCCAGGAAGTGGGGCTGCGTGACGTCCATCCAGATTGAGGTCTCGTTGCCCTTGACTCTCATGGTGGCACTGTTGATGGTCGCATTCTCCTCTGTCGTCCCGCCGATCAGGAAAGGTTCACACTGCGTTTGTGGGGGAGATTTCCATTCGGAGACAAGCACACTGACCAATGACCTTGAGGAAGGCCCCTTGCCTCAGCAGCCTTGCAGCAGCCCCATCTTGGGTGGACAAATTGCAGTATGGATCTCATATTCCACATCAGTTGCCATTGATGATGAGTGCACATCTTGAACACAACTTGATAACAACTCTACGCTTTTCATACGTCCATAAAAGATAACTGGTGCTCTTCTTTTTAAGGTACATTGCATGTTGGTTGTGAGTGTATGATGCATCCATATATGATGGGTTAGCACATATAAGACCTTCTGCAGGCGCCTCCAGAGCAATAACGAGGAGCTCCTGAGCCAGGCAGAGGGGCAACCAAGTACTAATCAAGCACCTGACGTCCAGGTATGACCTCATTCACACCCTCACCAGATCAGCCAGAGGCTTGAACTGCCGTGCATTTCAGATTGCGTGCTTTGCCCCACTGAGCGGTTCCCCTGCGCAGACCCAGCAGATTCTTCAGTCGCAACAACAGCAACAACAACAGCAACAACACCATCAGCTTGATGGCAGTCTCGTGCCATCTCCTCAGAAGAGAGTCTGCTAGATGTCGAATGAAGATGATGGCGATGAGCTTGACATTAGCCGTGAGATTGAAACTGATGTGTGATGAATGAGAAGTAAATGTTATGCCCGCCTATAATCAATATGTTGCAGTACTGAACAATGCTTCTAATCTAATACTTCTCCCTCACACCTTTCTACGAGCAGACGTCTTTGGAACGAATTCAGGGAACGAATTCTAAGACAGAAATATTGGCCAGATGGACATCCAGAAAGGATCCGTCCGGAAAAGTACAGTCCTGGCCGTAAGTAATTGCGTCGAGCATGACGGCACCTCCTACGCTGTACTGAAACGTGTTGGAGTCAAAATTTGATGTGGAACGTGCAGAATTGATACTGGGACACAATGTTTAGTACACAGGTCAGTGTCGAGGCTGCCCATTTTGGTGCTAGAGTGCTCAAAAGGAAGCCACCTGGAGACGAGGGCATGCCAAACAGGACTGGAATATGGCTTTTTGAGGGGGTGAACGTGGATGAAATTGGCAAGAGGGGCACCAAACCTGGGACATCCGAGATACATGAGGAAGTCGCTGCAGGTATGACAACGAGTGGAAGATCTTTATTTGGTGCAGCCTCATTGGTTGGTTTCGAATTTCTGGAGGACTCCGAAGACCTTAGACATGTCTGCTTTGAGAGGTGAGTCACTGTTACGTAGGGTCGTGCTCGGGCCTGGCCTGAGAGTCCGAGACTCAACCTGACATTTTACCCGCCCGAGGTGGCCCGTGGCCCAAAGTTCCAAGCTCCAAGGAAATGCAGTATAGAAATTCGGGCTCAAGAGACCAGTAGCTAGTATGTAGCATATGCCTCACTCGTGCTGCCAATGCCTGCTCATGGTACCTGACACCATATTTTTTTACGACCAAATATCTTTTTAAGGAGCTCCAGCGACTTAATGATCATTTCTGGAATCGAATGGTTAGAACTAAATGTACTTTTTTGTTCTTGTTCCACAGGTCATTTCAAGGTCCCGCTGACCTTGTCCACGGAGTCCCTCCAGAAGGGCATATTGTCAGTCATGACAGCCGACCATTGTTTGGTCTATGAGGTCCCCAACTCGCAGACGTTCGTCTGCGACATGCAGATGCTCTTCAGGCTCATGGACGACGGCCCCCTCAAGAACTTTTGCTTCCAGCAGCTGAATTTCCTCAGCTCCAGGTTTAATACTCACATCATTCATAACAAGCGCAGAGAGCAGGCAGCACAGAAGGCTGCGCGTGGGGTGGACCTGCACTCCGTCAAAAAGGTTCACATCTTTGACATGTGCAATGTCATGGACACAGCAACCCAAGCATGTCTGCGCAGGTGGACAATCACATCCATGTTGAGTTGACCAAGAAGGCTGCAAGGAACGAGAGGAACACCCTGGCCTTCTTCTGGACATTCGTGTACTACGTGTCCTGACATTTCTTTCACGCACACAAAGCAGTGCGTCAGAGTGATGGTAGGGACACGTGAAGAGGTGCACACTGAGGTCCTTGCACTTTTCATTAGAACTGTAGCACTTTCTCTTAGTTGTGCGTCTGGTGTCAGTGACTGATGAGCAAAAAGCGAACAAACCAAATCGATCTGTTTCTTGAAGTACTTGGCTCTCCCACCACCTCGCCCAAACAATAACCCAATCACCCAGACAAAGTGGCTCATTCATCGGGTGTGCCATAACAAATCATACACTTTTTGAGCAACTTTTGCAGGATTCATTTGACTGTGTGCGACACAATCACAAACTTCTTTCAACAAAGAATGTTTGAACTTGTCTGTGCTACTTACTTCTCAAAGATCCTACCCTCAGGAACAATGCACTTCTCAACGCACTTCCCAAGACCTCTAAAATCTGTCTATATAAATTGTTTCAGCACACCCAGTACTGTACTAGCTGCATCTCTACAAAATCGTACCGACGCAATGTGAAAGTCTCCTCTCTGTGTCCCAGGTGTGCAAGACCCCGGAAGGTCACGTCATGACCCTGAGTGATGTCTTCGAGTCCATGGGTTTGGTGGCAGCGGAGCGGACAGTCGATGACTTGGACATGCACGCGGTCAGTATCATGTTTTTCATCATTTCAGTGGCGGATCTTGGCGACTGATTGTTGTAGACACACAGCCAGATGGCATTTTAAATTCCTTCTGTTATGCCCAACACACGTAAATTCATAATTGTGCTAATGAAATTAATGGCCCCTGACAAGGAAGGCATTCCAGCCAAATGTAAAGAAAAAATCAACAGATATGCCAGAATGGGCTAAAGCCAACAAAGTGGGTAGCCCGAAAGAGCTAGTATATTATAAAGTATAACTAATTCAACAAGTGTTACAGAAAATGCGCTTCACCGTTGCTTTTGAACCTCCCTGTAGGTTTCATTGCTCCAGGTTGAGAGACAGACTGGCTTGCCCAAGTTCTTATCCACAAGGCTGTTCTATTAATACTGATTGATTCGTAGATGAGTGGACAGAGAGCATTAGCATACGCAGCGTTATTCCCAAGGGACCAGGGTAGTAAGAACATAGGTGGCGTAGGAAGGATCCAACGTAGAGATGGGTCAAACTACACCGGAACAGAACAAGGGTGAAGCAAAATCGTTCACACGACAAGAAGATGAAGGGAAAAAGCAGTTGCTTTTTCCCTTCATCTGAGACCAAATTATTCAGTCGTCTTACAGGAAGGCACACACATTATGGCAACCCTGACTTTGGTGAAGGGATACAGACAGAGCGCACATGGTGAGACTTGATTGTTGCAAGTCCTGAATACCAAATGCCAAAGCCAGAACCATTTATTTAACTCAGGTTCCTCATACACACGAGAGTCAGCGAGAAGTTGCTTGGTTTTGTCAGGGCTGACATCACGCAACCTTACTCTTAATACTCTTCAGTAAGATTTAGTCAATCCTTTCGAAAACCCAACAGCAATCGTTCAAAAGTAAAAAAAATGTTTAAAAAAGGCAAAAAGAGGCGACAGTTGTGGTTCCGGAATATTTACTTTTCTGTAAATGATCGACCGGAAAGTGAATGAAACAAAATTACACATTTAGGTCGTCATTCTCAGTCACAACTTTTACTCTAATTCTATACTCTTTTACTCTATACTCTATTCGTGAGGATAACTTTGTCAAATCTTTGATTGCATCTTTATAAACATCCTTTTTCATCCCGAGAATTGTTTCAAAAAGGGAAAATAAAATATTTTTATGCTGGTTCTTGTGGTTTTTGAGATTTTATGCTGAGTCGGTGTTCCATGCGGTGTCGCAGGCAGAGTTGCGCATGGTGTCACATGCGGCGCTGTGCGCAGTGCTGTTCTGGGGGTCACCGATGTAGAGAAATGTGCATATCTCATGCTAACAACTGAAACACCCAGTGGTGACAGAAAGAGAACAGGGTCGCCATTTCCTACACCTTTTTTCTGGTTCACCCGACGAACAGGGGGGGAATGACAATACTGAAAAACAGAAGCACATCATGAGGAAAATGCTTTTTTTAAGCAAAAAAAAGTCTTTTTTCAAGGTCTCGTATTGAGTACAACAGACTGAAACTGAAAGTGAGCCTGAAGGGAGTTCACAGTCCATTCAGCTTCCAAACTCCATCGTGCGCGCGTGCGCGGCGCAATGCTGACATTAAGTTAAATAGAATATTTCATGTCCAGACGTCTTCGAGTTTGTTTTCGTTCTGTTTGAACATTCAGGCCAGTCAGTTGGCCTTTTCCGGCCTCCTCCAGTCTCCGCTGGCTTCTTCCGGCCTCGTCTGGCCTCGATTGAGACCGTGATTCAATACTGGGAACTTCCGACGTAGGACTGGGAATTATCATGTTGCTGTTCTCGTGCCTCATCCCAAGTTTTCCGAGCACTGGGCCAAGAAGACCGAGAAGTGTTACGTGTACAGCGTGGGGACCCAAATCGATTACACTTTCCCAGCAGCATTTTAAGACATGCGCCTCCTTCCGGCCTCGTCTGGAGGTCGAGCTGGCTGCCAATGGTGATCATTTCGAGTCCTAAGATGTCCAGGATGGGGAAGAAGAATTTTTGCAAATCAACCTCTCTGTAAGAACGACGAATGGAGACCTTATAGGCTGATCTTGACGCAGTTGAACGAGTGTAATCGATTTGGGTCCCTCACACTGTAGTACTTCTCCACGATGATGGAGTACGTGTGTACAGTATATTACGGCCAACTCAGTTGCTTTCATCTACAAGTGACACCTACAAATGGATTTGGGCAGAGATCTGACAAGTTGTGCCCGCAAAGAGACCACCTACAGGGTGACGCACAAACACGTCCACGTCTCACCAGCCTTGGAGATGTGGCAACCCTGGTCCTGTTAGTGGAGAATTCTCCCTCAATGGAGCGAACTAACGGGCCCGGGTAGCACTACGTACCTCAAGCTTGCCAGCGTTTGTGCCCACCCTGTAAGTAGGCCTGCACGTTATTACTGGGGAGCGGATTTCTATGCTGTTCTTATGGGCTACGTCTGGCAGATATTGTAAAATTGCCAAGGACATAGCATATATTTTCTGTTTTCTCCCAGATGTTATGCATGGCTGTAGCGTGAATGAAGCTTTAAAAGTGTAGTGAATAAGGTTCCTTTCAAGGGGAAAAACAAGTGTTGTCTGTTGGTCAGCAGATGAAGTTTGGAGAAGTGTCAGTGTTGCCCTTAAAGCACCTCATTGCTTTTCCTCAAGAACTCATAAATCTGGGCTTCACTGCTGAGAAACTTGTGTAGTTCCCACTGGTCAACTCCTCTTACCTGGAGCGCTGTAGATCTTCTTGGTGGCCTCTTCCATTGACTTCATGCCAGTGTTCATCTTCTTTCTGCAGCTGTGTTGGATGGAACCTCCCCTTCTCAAGGTTTTCTCAACATGGCTTAAGCAGGGTTGCCAGAAAGTAGAGAAAACCCTTCTTTAAAGTGTCTTTCACGAGAATCACATAAAATTCCGCTCTGAGTTATTAGCTGTTCTCTCTCTCTCACAGACAGGGTGTGTAGGAAACACTTGGAAATCACCCAGGTTTTTTCCCTCCTCCCACCGAGAATTGATGAGACTGAGCTGTCCAACTTTGCCAATCATTATCCGCTAATTTTTTCGCCTCCCTCAGAGCTCCATGATGCTTGGCATGAAGTACAAGGTTAAAAAAACAACCAGCACGACTTCACGATCAACTCTTACAAGCGGAACCGCATGTTGGCTTGGCACTGGACTCTTGGCACTTGGCACCAGGACATCATTCGCACATGCAGCTGAATGGACGAACTGGCTGGAGAAGAGGTCTGATGCAGCCTGAGACCATAGACAAGGGCCTGAATGCTGCGCAGTATGAGTGTCCAATGTTTGTGGCGATTTTTCTTCATTCAACTTGACTCAGCTTAAGTCGACTTGACTATCAAGTTGCGGTAACTCGACTTAGTTCAACTTGACGTGGTTCTCCTTCACCTGGTTCACCTTGATTACTTGATTTAACTCAGCTTGACCTGCTCTAGCTCGATTTTACTCGATTTTACTTGATTTTACTCGATTTGACTAGATTTTATTCAATTTGACTAGATGTTGCTCAGTTTGACTAGATTTTACTCAATTTGACTTGCATTAACTCCATCTGATTGAACTTGACTCGACTTTGTTCAACCTGAGATGGTCCCCTTGCCTGATTCTTCTACCTTTGTTCCCTCCGTTGCCTGACCTGACTTCATGGACTTTATTTTGTTACTCAAGCCATCCCAGCTGTGCATCCCCCATTTACTCGTATGTGCTTTCGAGCAAAGATTCTTTGAGCTTCCCCAGAAGCCATCGTCATTTAGCCATCCTCCATCTGTCTCAAATTAGTCTCACCCCATAGAAAAAAGTGAGTCATCCATTGTGAGCCCGAATGTTTCCGTCGTCCTTTTATGGTCAGCCACTGCGATCCCTGCGGTCTGGGCGGCGTCTGGAGGGGTGAATCCGTCCCTCCCAACCCGATGCCGACCCAGCCCAGCACATTTGCGCACGTGGTCGTAATTTGAGAAAGGAACAACTTTGGCAAACACACTTTTTCCCCAGCTTTCCCATCCAGCAGCGGTCAGCCTGTGTTAGCTCTCTACTAATTGTGTTGATTTTGGCTCTGTGCGAAAAAAAAAAAAAAAAATTGCGCGCCGGATGTCAAACGGACGTACAGGGTGGAGCAGATTGACGTCGCGTCTGACGACAGGGAGAACGTGGAGAATTGTTGCAAAACGATACAAATCGGGACTAAAGTGTCTCGTTCATTACATTATTCATGCCGCTTTTACGTGAGTCAGAGCCTGAAACTGCCTTATCTATTTTAGCTTGAGAGAGCAGTGCTGAGAGCAGTCAGTGCATGCGCCAGGACGAGAAATTGTGTAATAACACTACATTTTATGGAGAAAGTATATATATCTATATCTATATTTAGGGTATGCACTCCTGGAAAATGGGTGGGAAGGACAAATCATGGCCCAAATGTTCTTTCCTTTAACATCAATTCTGCGGTTGTGGTGCCGAACTTGCTCTCGATCTAATTCCTCTCGGTTGCTGACTTGAGTGAAACCACCTGAGAAAGCGTTGCCACCTCGTCATCCCTCGCTCGATGCCAAATTACCGGCGAACACGGACACCTGGCCAAAGTGTCTGAATCCAACCCCTGCCCCAAGGACCCCTGGCACCGCGTGGGGAGGCCTTTAAAGGCTGTCCCTGTTGTTCTCGCCGTTCTCGCAGTTTGTGGTCCGATCAATACTATTTCTCGCCTTCCTCCTCTCTGTTCGCCTTTTTGGACCGACATAATTTATGGGGGGCGCCTTCCCTTTCACTCCCTCCCCCCCCCCCCTGCTCTCAATGGTACAGAACAGTATTGGTATTGCTTCAATCTCCCCGCAAAACGCTCCAGTTATTGATTGAAACATCAGAGAAAAACATTGGAATAAATAGCAACACTCGTGTCGAAACACTCGATCCACCTATTGACATTGTGCATGACTGGAGCAGCGCTGCTCCTGCTTGGCAACTGGCTGGCCGTGGTCGCCAGCAGAAAAATGCCAATTTTGATAGGGCTTCGATTCTTCAGCGGCATCGTCCATGTGGGCTTTTACGTTGGAGGAGCTTGTTTTGACAAACACCTTTTCCCCAGGCTTGGGGAATGAAGAAAAATTGCCGCTGAGGGAATATTATGCATGCAGCATTTCCCAGAAAGTAACCGAATATGGATCTTCTCTGTTTCAGTTCGCAGATACAAGTTTGCTTCCTGGGAACTCCTCTGTGCATGCGCCGCAAGCACGAGGAGCTGTTCAATGTTGTGTGCAGGGTCCTTTTGGGAGATTGGTGGGTGGGTTACCCCCCCCCCTCTTGAAACCCCCCCTTTGGAGAAAACTGCTCATTGCTATGGAATGCAGCTTATATTACCTATTGGGAAATTTAAGAAAGTAAAAGTATGCTCAAAAGGTGCTCAATTGTGACTGTCACTTGCAGTCGAGCTTCGAAATAAGCATAATATTGCTGCTGACTGAGTTCGTCTCCTTTAAGATGACTCATAATAAGAGCACTGAACTTGGAGTAACTGCTTTGGAAACAAAAATACAAAATGTTCGCTCTTGGCAGCTAAAAAGTGTGTGTTTCTTTGCCAAAAGCATGAGATTTATGTGGAAAATGTTGAAAAATTTGAGACTGCGGCAACACAGGCATGAGTCAGACTCAACTCGGGAGACTCGAGTCGGGCTTGTTCTGATTCGACTCCATCAAAGCACCTAAGCTCATGCCCATCAATACTACACTGCAGCAAAAGGCAAGGAGAAGCCGGCAAAAATGACCCAGTTCTTTTGTTGAAAGCTAACAAACATTTCTAACCCGTTGACAGCATTTTTTTAGGTGCTTTGTTATGAGAATATAGTTTAGCATTAGAATAATTTAGCTGCGGCTGACAGGTTGTTCTCATGTGAGGTGCTTGTCTGCTATTAACTGGTAAGACTGTAGCTCCTTAGGAAAGTAACTCAGCAAACCCCTTTCCTTCCTCAAAGTGACAGGAGTGACAATTTTAAATGAATAATATTTAGTAAACTTTTGAGGAAAATGGCCGTGACTGACAGAAACTGCAGGTCTGCCACCCATTCACACGAGCAAGCTGCTGTCATCGAGGCTTGCGTCAGAGTTGTAACAAGTGCCCAAGCTGCATGATCTGTAGGTCACTGTTTATGGCAACTGCAGTCTGACTCCTACAGGGGTTTCCTTCACTCCAGAAATTGCTTGCTTCGTTCCTTATGTCCTTCTTCAGCCAATTCTGGACCTTTTTGAGCTGCCTGTAATGGTAGGGAACCCCTGAAAGAGTCAGACTGCAGTTGCCCTAAGCTGTGACCAATTGCTTTGCAGCTTGCTCCATCTCCAAAGGTTTGCGAGGGGACGTTGCAGAAACTGCCAGTTCTACCATTTTCCTCAAAAGATTCCTGACTACAAATTGCTCCCTCTGTTTCAAAACAAGGGAGTCATTTGGAATGGAGGCTTCGACCATGGCAAGTTGTAATAATACAACAAGTTTTTTGGGTGAAATGATTCTTGGAGCCAACCAAGTTGTTAATCTGAAATCAAGGTGAGATCCAAGTCACTCCTGCTGTGACTATCATTCTGCAGTGTTTGGACTGGAATTGAACAGTTTAAGAGTTCTCTGACTGTGACTAAGATGATCGATCAAAACTGTACTTTGACCACTGTCAGGACTCCAGAGTAAATCTTCTCAGCCAATCATGGTCGTCCGCATAGTTAACATTGACAGACCTACGACTTTGACTAAAATGAGTGTCTTGCTAAACTGCCTCCCTGAGGAGCTGAGGCCTATTCACAGCTGACCATCCCTCATAATTCAAGGAGCTGAAAAGTGCATGGTCGCACTTTTCAGTTCTTTGGCACTTCAATTTGGTCTGGGTCATAGGTTGTGCAGCCCTTCTTCAATGACACCCCCACCATGTCAGACAAGTGCCGTGGGCGCCGCCCCAATCTCCAGATGAGGAAATCCATGTCCTGGAGTGCGTGTGAATGAGCTGGCAAGGCAGTCAAAATCCCCATTCAGTGCTCAGCTGATGTTCCTCCATCATGCACACGTAGGTTTCTTCCTACTTGCTGAGGCTGACGGAGGACGGCCGCACCCTGGCTTCGAGCGGAGTTCCATTGCCATCGCCAGTGTGTGGCTGCTCGTGACCTTCGTCGGGGCCGGTGCTGAGCACAGACTCGAGCATCAGTACAGCGACGCTTCTTGTCATTCCTCTTCCTGGATGAGAAAGTGGCTTTTGAGGCCCGGCGGAGGTCACGCCTGGAGGGTGTTCGGGGACCGGTCCGGCCTTTGTCAGCGCAGACAAAGGAATGCACAGCACTAAACTTACAAGCAGGGTTGGTCTGAGCGGTTCAACCCAGACTGGGGATAAACCCGAGAAAGACCCTGGACGTGTGTTGGACAGAGATTTTCTGAGGTAGGAGAAGTTTTTTGAACATTTTGCTCGACAGTGTTTGCGTCTTTGACGTAGAGTGCAGATACTTGACGACATTCGTCATTGACGTCTTCTCGTGCGTCGGACTTGTCTTCCTCCTCAAATCCGGGCGCTGTAAAGGTTTGCGAGAGCGCATGAAAACGCTGTTACAGCAAACAAAAAGAAGAAAGAAAAATCACCTGGGGTTTTCTTTTGGCAACCGGGTTTTTTTTTACCCACCCTGACCGACACCAGTACCAGTGGCGGCTGCTCTTTGACTCATTGAGCCCCCGTCTTGTTCTGCACCAAGAGGTCTCGCACCGTCCTCACGCAGCCTCCACCATCCCGCTTTGGCTGCTTTCCACAGTTCCTCTTCTCTGTGGAGGCCACCCAAAGGAACAGATGTGGACGCAGTTTAGAACCGCGCCGAGGTTGTTCAGTCAAGTGTTTGCCTGCACTTGGCCGGGACCAAATTCCAGGACAATCCATACTTTCTCCTCATCGGTGAACTCTGGCGTCTCAAATCGTCTGGTGCGGATAAAGGTCGAAAAAGCTGATGGGATAATAGACTTCCAAATTGTCAGTATGCGGCGGTTCGCCAATAACTAGACCTCGACTCAGAAATTTAGGTTTCAGTCTTGATCTCAATTCGTTTTACAATTTGTTGTCTTGCTGTTGGGAAAAACCTAAACACTTGCATTTCTGCCATGATTTCTTACTTTTTTCTGCAATTTCATAGTCGAATTCTTGGCCATTTGAGAAGTCTTCAATATATTTATTTTTAAGAAAGTCCCGACGTCTGCTAACAATGTTCCGACTTCCGAAAAAAATAGGTTGAGACAATACAGCAACAAACAATTTTAATATATCACATCCAGATGGCACTGGCAAGGTGAGAAATGAAACTTGCGCTCATGGACATAAAGGCAATTGGCTCATTAGACAAAAAGTTGATAACTTAAATGTGGAGGAATTTAGCAGCTTGATCTATATGTGTGACATATATCTATGAGCACTATATAAGTATACATCTATATTTAATGTTGGGGCTGCACAGCATGAAATAATGATGGAGAACGCATGCAACATAGGAGTAATCAATCGGTTTAACGACAGTTCGACACAATCCCTACCGACACAGTTCTTACCGACACAGTTCTTACCGACACAACCTTTTCTGACACAGTCCTTTCTGACACAGTAGTCCCACCGA
>JAAUXU010113024.1_pt1 | contig 12200 bp, 11 predicted proteins | sample 7278151 | NCBI WGS metagenome assembly JAAUXU01 (sample SAMN14350113, study PRJNA611818) | marine sediment metagenome | isolation source: surface marine sediment (1.8m) | place: French Polynesia: Moorea | collected 2018-08 | reverse complement strand
CGCCCGCCCCCCCCCCCACCGCACCCCCCCCGCCCCCCCCCGCCCCCCCCCCGCAGCGCCGGCGCCGGCCCGCCACGACTCCGCCCCCCTTCAGGGGGGGGGGGAGAGCTGCAGAGATCATGCAGTCACACTTTCAGTACAGGGTCATGTACAGTGGAACCCCCATAGAAGCACTTTGCCTCGGGGAAAAAAAAAATGTGGCTGGCGGAAACTGCAAGAATTGAAGAAAATAAATAGACAAGTAGATCTTTGCAATCGATAAGTTTGTGGATGGTGACAGTCTCTCAATTTGATCACTTTTTAGTTGCTTTTTTAAACCAAATATTCTCTAACTCCCCCCCAAAAAAGATGCTGTCATCGACGCCCTCTCACACGCCTTCCTGCTTATATCCGGATGGAGGAAAATTGCTCACATCCGAATTTTGCTTACATCCGGATGCCACTGTACAAAAGTGCTTTTCCCAGCACAGGAGGGTGGCAGATGACTGGAGCCAAAAACCTCAGGCCTGACATTGAAGCTGTCATCTGTGGACGTATTGAGGAGCTTTTCATCTTACGGTTCGAATAATGACTATGCAAAATTACTGTACTTCGTCATGAGTCTGTTGGTTGCTTCAGCACTGTAAACAGTAACGCTAAATCGACATTACCTGAAATTGAGGAGAATTTCGTTGATTCTATGTAGCAGAGGTTCCTCTGTGTTAGCCGGGTTCTACTACAACGTAAAATGTCAGTACATGGACTCGGTGCGGGTATCGTCTGCGATGGAAGAAATGTCGCCGTTACAAAAATCTCTCTTTGATTGAACACATGATTGAGCCACCCTGTAGCTCATGTTAAAAAGCTCTGTTTTGCTCCACCGTCAATGGAATTCTCAAGCAGTTTTGTCAAAGATTGCTGCTGCAATATCATTATTGCAAGAGGTGGTAAATAGTGAAAATCGTGTACAGAACATGATGTGTAAATATTGTTGGCGCACATTAAATTTCATTATCTCAAGACGCGTAGAAAAGAAGAGGTGTAGAGTATGGTCAGCGTTTTTCAAAACTATGTGGCAATGTACAATCAGAACAATGATGAGTATTTAATGCTTCGTGACAAAAAATACGCTCTGGCCTGTTTTCGGTGGTGACAGCAAATGAAGAATATTTTGGGTTTGGAAAGAAACATTGGACTGAAAATAACATTGATTATAAAGCAAAGACAGACCTTTAAAATGACATACGGAGTGGCTCAATCACGTGTCTACAAGCAGAGAGATTAGAATTTTCGTAATAGCGACATTACTTTCATCGCCTACGGCACAAGCGGCCATGTTCAATATCAGCATATGTTCAGCATCCACAATACAAGTTACAGTTCACTCCAATAACTTGCGATCTACCTACGAAATTCTCCAATTGACAGCGTGATCTCAGATTTCCCAGTCAAAAGTTGAGTATTCCCTGTGTTTCAAAATAAGTCGTCCATGACCCTGTTCAGTTTTTCCAAATTAAGCGAGTCATTTGAGAAGCACGCATGTGATTGATTGGCAGATGGAGGTCCGATAATGTAGTAGGACAAATATAGTAGGACTAATCCGCCTTATAGACCATGATGGACTGAGACTAGTTACTCTGGAGTTGTGTTTGCCATTATGTGCAATTTTTGAGGTAACATAGCAAATAATGAAAATCAAATATTTGCTCTTCTGGAAATTGTCAACCTAAAGAGACAACAATGTCAACAGTGACATCACAAGGGCAGGAGCACACCTTGGTCACAAAATTTACAGGACTAGAGAATGCCTGTTCAGATTTTACACTGGCACTGCAACGGGCTTCTCTAGCTTGAGGCTGTTTGGTAGCTTATATCAATCGACTCAAATAGAGCAATTTCTTTTGCTTTGTAACTGCATTTCAGAGGCACTCTGGTTGCTGAAACTTTTGTTTTGTCTACCACTTGCTGTGTAAACATCAGACTTTCCAAGTTACTGATCATCTTGATGAATATTTCTGAAGAAACAAATAAGATATGATGAATAACACCTACAAACATTCATCAACAACCAACAAAACATCCATTGCAAGCGCTACTCTGGAGAAGTGATTGTTGTCGTAGTTCTCTTTTGATTGACCATCTTGGTCTCTCTGCGGCACAACATGCAAGGTCTCAAAATGCTTTTCATGAGAAAGATTTGTATTTGTCATATTCCTAGTCCAATACCGTCAATTTCAGTGTGAAAGCAGAAGTTTTGTAGTCACCGCAGGTGTGATTTTGATCTCACCTTTAAACAAACAACTTCGTTGGCTCCAGACTCTACAACCTCAAGCGCTTCTGATGCTGCACAAACACACCTGATCAATTAGTAGACACCAGAAGTCATCTCCTCCAAAAAGGATGTAGTATTATTAAAATCTGTCAATGATTTTATCTTTCATTCCAAATGGCTCACTTATTTTGAAACAGAGAAAGTATGAATTGCTTGAGACACAACACACCTACTACTCTGGACTTAGATGAGCCAAACGTGCTCTTGCGTGTTAACTATGTAGGGAATGTGGAGCGTGGAACAGGATGAAAATGATAAAATCTATCTGGACTGTGCACAAGCCCTTTTAGGCTCAATTGTTCTATGTAGCACACCAATAACTAACATGAGTTAGTAGATTTGGCAGTACGCAATTGACACAATCTTGAACCAGTGCAACATCTCAAAGTCTGCAAAGCCACAGCGTTTAAGACCTTGCTATTTTGAATTTAGACTATACTAGCGCTTACGCGCCACCCACTTCACTGGTTAAGAAAAAACATAAATATCTATGTGGTGTGCCTACAAACATACAATCGGGTCTAATACACTCAACATGCACTCTGCATCCATCATGACGTCCGAGGTCATCAAATCAACCGCGCAAAAGCTGGTCAAGCTGGCAATCAGGCGCGCAACAGCTGCTAAAGCTGGCAATCGGCCGGGACAAGCACACACACAGACAGACACATGAACGTGTGGCTGTCTTCGCATGGTCCTCATTCTACTTGCCCCATTCCTTTGTGATGGAAGCCTCCAGTTGTCTGACACTGCTGTCAGGCTAAGCACAGGCCTTCACCTCCAAATGTGCCTATGTGGTGAAATTTATCATGTACTTCTCCAAGTCAACTGGGCGTCGATTAAGGCCATGATCTGGCAGACGATGTTCTGGCTGCACCAAAGACCCTTGGCGATCTCCTGAGGTGTCTTGACTCTGAACAGGAGTGTTTTAACTTTTGGCTGTTGAGATTTCATTTTCTTAAATTTTTGTTTATAGTTGACACATTTCAAACAGATCTGAGATTAAGTATGCTCATCCAACCTCTCGTACGTATTACATGGAACAAGAGGAAATGATGCGTACCACTAGGTCACAAGTAATGGAGTTCTCAAATTAACAGAACATCTGTGTCCCTGGTTTTGATTGACGGAAGTGTGTACAGCCTCACCCCGAATGATGCCAGCGACACCTTACATGCTAGGTAGGGGTTGCTCAATGGTGGATGACCAGTTTTTGACCTCCCCCTACTAAGACTGTGCGACTTATCGTACCAATATTGCACATCGCGATGTTTGCAAAATATCAAATATCGCACATCTAAAAATATATCATGGTATCATGCAAGGCACTGACTCCAGTCTTTGAACCGTATGGGCTGGCTCGCACGAGCCCCATCCCATCATTATGCCCACTCTTGTGGTGGGCATAATGATGGGATGGGGCACCACAAGGGTGGGCATAAACAAGACAAAAAAGGCTCACGTCAGTAGATGCCTGATCTTTTCATGTCAGCCAGGAAGTACCTGGCCATCAAGTAGTACTTCCGAAAGATTATTCAGTCGCTGCGGCAGTGTAGCTATGCTTGTTAGGACGTTCTTGGCGACAAAAGACGTGTCTGCCTTGATTTACTTGCACAAAAATTTAAAAAAGGCCAAGACATAAATGCAATATATGACATAGCAGAGGTACTGCTATGCTGCAATTGGGCATTCAACATATCATATCGAAATATCGCGATATTTGCTCTCGATATATCGAATATCGATCAAATTATGATATCGCATAGCACTACCCCCTACTCTTGGGTGGTTTAAGCTGTCCAGCAAGTATATTGATTTCAGTTGACATGGTCACAAAATATTTTCCCCCAGCACTAAAAGGAAAGCAACAATTTTGCGCCATATTTCCGGTGTGGATTTGTGCGACTCTCTGTCCTGAGTTTGAACTCTATTTCATGAGAGCGCTTTGACGTCCCGAGGCTGCGAGGCCGAGGGATGTGGAGGCGCTCGAGGACGGTAGAGTTCAAAGAGGGGATATTTAGTCCGCGTACGCAGTGGTAATTCGTTGTGAAACACCATCGCTTTCTGAATGTTTTCAAATCCACTTTCCCCAAATATTGTAGGGCGCCCAATGGAATTCAATTGTGATACTGTATTACTCTTTTAAGTCACGATGACCTCTAAAGAGCGGGAGTTTTACCTCTAAATTTTTCCCCTGTTGTGACATAACTATCTGGGACGCATTGGGAAAGAGCATTTCCCTATGGAACTTAAAAACCAGGCGATATTCAGAAAACCATGCCATTTAATAGCGTTCTGCATTTTCTTAGAACAGTGGAACCCCTTTGAAAGTGTCAACTTGGAACCGACTGGTTTGATTGTTAGTGTACTAGTACTATAGCACATCCTATGTTCTATTGGCATTTTAAGGTATCTCCCGGAAAAAAATCTGATTCACCCTGTATTTCGTACAGAGTTTGGACAGCACGCCACTGAAGACATATTTGCAGATCTCTGAGCACTAAGCAGTTGATACTGTTCCATGCTCCTAGGGCGCGTTTGCACTGGCGGAATACGAGTGCAGCTCACCCGGAGACTCGGGTGGAGGAGCCGGGCTTCGATGGGTTGCGGTCAGCGGGTGTTGTGACCAAAGAATGTGTCATCGTCAACGGGGCTTAACTCACAACATCCTACTACAGCAGGATCCCGTCTTCCGCTGCCCCTCACGTAATGGGTACTTTAATGACGAAAATTTTTAGGTATTTTTAGGCAACCTGATCACTATTGCAGGATCTCTGACCTCCTCTCACCAGAACTAGCCTGTATTATAGAGCATACTTTCAAAGACAGACAATTGTTAAATATTTCAGGGGTGGGGGGACTTTAACAAATGCATAATTCCGGGACTAGAAAAAAAATGAAAAAAATAGAATTTTCTTGGGTGCATCTTGGGTTTGTTTCTCAATTCCAAATCATAAAAAGGCAGTCGAATGGTTTAAAAAGGGTTTTTTGACCCCTTCTCGTGCATTAAGGTTTTACAACATTATGTCAGTACTTAATGAAGTGTGCAGCCTCGGAAGACTGTAGGGCAAAGCCAAACACACCGTGTTTTCACTTTTACTTGACTACAGTGCAAAAGTTTAGCATCCAGGAAGTAACTTAGCACGTCCACATCACATTTGTTGACCTAAATTCTTTACAACCTGTGAACATAAAACATCAGGCAGAGAGAAGACCCAAAAATGATCAGCTCTTCATTTTTTTTGACTAGAAAGTCTTCAAATGGAGTCTGGTACTAAATATGGCACGCCGCATGAGATTGAAATTTTTGGTCTAACCTAATAACTACACTGGCTGATATCATTGTTCACTCATGCTGCTCTCTGTTTCTAGAGACAAGACTTTTAGTTGAATCATCTTCAGATGCCAGCCCCTGTGATCAGAAACCACACATCGAAGAACACTGAGCCAACAGAAAAGCTCCATCTTCTCCTGACCACTACCAATGTGGCCATAGCATTACCATGTTATCCCATATTTGCATTGAGAAACAACGGGCAAAAAGATCAGCATTGTTTGTTCACAAATTGCAGATGAGATAGACAATAAATGAACGTGCGGTAAATAAATGACTGTATGGCTGCACCCTCAGAAGTCCCTCAAGAAAGCAGCTCCATTTTCTTCTGACGCATCCCAACCCTCCACCCTTCTTTCTCTTTCTGTGAAGCGTCAGGTTCATCTCAAGCAAGTTTTGAGAGAGTAAAAAAAAGACTTGGCCAAAGATTGAGAGAAGCTGAGATGGATCGCAAGATGTTTTTTTTGCACAGAGAATCCGATCTTTTTTTTTATTTTTTGCTCCCTCGCCGCCTTTCCTTGCTAAGGAGCTTCAGGATGTTCTCTTGATGTAGATTTTGCAGGGAACTTCTGAAGAGAGACAACGCTCATTGACAGATTCATTTGTACTCCTTTGTACAGCGTTGGCGTTCACCAACTCCAACCTCTTCTTTCCCCTCCCTCCCCACCCCTCCTTTCCCTCAATCCCTGCTTAAACACGTAGGCGATCTGAGGGGGGAGGGACGGGGGGGCGGGGGTGAGGTGGAAAGGGTCCGAGAAGCGGCCAACGACGGGCGCAAAATCGCGTGGGTCGAAAGAAGGACGTTTTGGTCCCGACGTCCGTCATACACGTGTCATACATGCCAACTTGGAGGGGCAAGGGGAAAGAGAAGGGGGCTATGATCACCCTTGCGTGTACGTCATGAGTGACAAAAAGAATTGGACAACTCCTTCACTCGTAACTCTTTCTTTTTATCGAAGCCCCATATCACTCATCCCCGTCCACTTCTTTACGTCGCCCCTCACTTCCATTTCGCTCACACGATGCTTTTATAGCAGTTTTCCATATTTGCTAATGGTGTGATGTGTGCAGAGTGGAAGCATCTTGCAGTTTTGCACTGAATGATGTAGCGCTGCTCAGAAACGAACATTGATCTGCAGCTGCGTAAAAATGCGGTTGCCATTTTTTCAACTTTGATGGATGCAAACCCATGCAAAACGCCTGGGAAGCCTGGATCTTCGCACCCAGCAACTCTGGCTTCCATTAGAAAGGGGGGGAAAATGCTTTTACCTTGACGCCTGTTCCAGAACGAGATTAGGTGGGATCAAGGGGGTAATGATAAAGCTACCCTTCCCCCCCCCCCTCCTCAGATGGATGAGTTGGATTCAAGCCAGCAAAAGAATGAGGAGAGCACTTTTTAGGCATTCAATTTACAACAGAGATGGATGTGACCATGAACTACTGCGAAGTGCTCAAGCTGTGATCAGCTGAGCCCCTTTCTTAGTTAATCAGGTCAAATTGCCACAATCTGACTGATTTGGCATTATCTGCTCAGCCAAGCAACACCGGTGCACCCTGCAAGGTATTTGGTCATTAAGCCTCGGCGTTTTCGGGGGAAATCACGTACCTTGTAGTGTTTAATTGCAACTCAATGTGCCATTAGAGGTTAGATTCTTAGGGAAATTCAAGTAAACGGGGGATGATCATACGTAGCGAAGCGCTCAACGTCCTCGTCAAGAAGCATCGACATTGTAACATATTGTTGTTCACCTAAAATGTCGAAACGTTGCGTCGTTAGTGTTGTTCTGCGACCACTGCTAATGGAGCCAAAGACAGCGAATGGATATTTAGTGAGAGGGTTGGCACTCGATCTTGAAAGTAAAGTTCCAAAGAGCCAAAAAAAGTAGAAGATGCTTTATTTTTGCTTGCCTTTCTTCAGTCCTGATTGTCCATCCTGGACGAGCGGGAGGGGAGAAAAAAGTTATGGCTTGTGTATCATTTTCTCTCTTTTCTCCCCCTCTGTGGTTCTTTCCCACATGTCTAACCGCGCTGGCGCGCGCTTGAAGCCGCGCTTGCACTCGGGCTTTGTCTGGCGCCGGAGTCGCAGGTGGGAGGACCAAACAGACTTGTCCGGGTGTGAGGAAAATGTTCCTTTGTGCAATCGGTCCCTAAGCCCACCAAGAGGCAACATTTTCCTGTCAGTGGGGGTTGAGGGTGGGTGGAGGGAAAGTAGGAGGGGACTCTTGACAATTGCTCGATATTGAACGAGAGTGAGAAAAGACATTGCTGATGGGGCTTCTCTCGGTAGATAAACATGAGGGTCTTGCGAAAAAAAAAATGGGAATTCCGTGGGGAATTCCGCCGAGAAATTCCAACTCACAGCTCGGTGTTGTTGCCGTGGCACGAGCAGGTGTGCTTGCAGCCCGGGCCGTAGCGGGCGGGGTCCTCACACGCCCTCCTCTGGCACTTGGGTCCTGCCCACCCCTGCGCGCAAGCGCAGGATCCATTCACTGGGTTGCAGGTGCCGCCGTTCTGGCACTCGCACTTCTTCCTGCAGCCCAAACCGTAGCGGCCGTACGTGCACTGCTCCTGACACTGGCAAGTGACATAATGGAGGAGAAAGTAGAAACAACGAAATTATTCACCCACGTCGAATCAAATCCGGGTTCAAATCCTCACCTTATCCCCTTGGAATCCGGGCAAACACTTGCACCTGCCACTGACGTGGTCGCAGAGAGCCCCGTTGTAGCAGTCGCACCGATCCTTGCAGCTGAGGCCATAGAACCCAGGAGGACAAGGGTTGGCGCATACCTGACCCTGGAAGTGGGACCACCGATGAGTACAGACTGGAGTGATTGCCCCCTTCCAACTTTGGTCGGACTCCAACGGCACCCCTCCCAATTCACACACACCCACACACACACGCACCCAAACACCATTGCACCCGCCCTCACATTCACCATCCTGCTCCTTCAGCACTGAGCACCCTCTATGCCTCTTACCGTCCATCCTTTGGGACAGTAGCACTTCCCGTTGGCTGGGTGGCAGGAGCCGCCGTTCTGGCACAGGCAGGAGTTCTTGCACTCGGTGCCATGAGTCCCCGGAGGACAGGGCTCATCACAACTGTAAGGAGAAAAGAAAAATGCTTGGTTCTATCGGGCGGACGTAAAGGTCCAGGACAGCGAGTTTGAAAACTCCTGCACCGACTGACTAATTTTAATGAAACAGTGAAGATACCGGTCAAGGTAACGTAGAATATGAGCTATATTGGCTCTTCAGTGGTTGCACAGTCGGCCTCTTCAGGCACGGGGAGGTTGAGAGCTGCCACCACATGTGTTTTGGCCTCCTTCTCGAGAATCAAACATCATCGTATGACACTGAGTTCATCCAACGAATATTTTTCATCGAACAACGAATCTTATTTAGTCAAACTGTCAAAATTTCAATGGGAAAACCCCTACTTTCCTCGTTGAAAAGTCCGTGAACTCTACACCCACCAGATAAAGTAAAGAAGTTCATAAATTTACCCCTTCGCCCTTGTCAGTGTGAGACCGATTCTTTGTCACTCAGGAAAATCCACAACCTCAGGTGGCGAAGCAGGAAAAAGGCCTCAATAAGAAAGGTGAAAGAAATTGCCATTTCTCGTGAAAATAAAGTTAAGAGAAAGTCTCCATCACAGCGAGGCCGAGAAATGGCTCCTTCACTTTCACTTTTCCCCAGTCGAGGCTTTCGCTGTTGATGTCACTTTGCCACGGAACCATATATTTATTCCTTCCCCCCTCCAAAGGGAGAAAAGGCCGTTTAAGGCACATGACGCAGCACACAAAATTGCTATGATAGAGAGACGAGGGTTGGAACTCAGGACTTCAAGGAGAAAATGAGCAAGTGCGATGCTGTCCAATCGAGCTTATTCATATACTCGTGTGTAGAGAGAAAAATCCGATAACAGTTACGGCGCGTAGAGGCATTCCTTGACGCGAAAAAAAAAGCCAAGTGTTTACTTTCTCTCAATAAAGCAAACACAGTGTAAACAAAAAAATCCCCCCTGCCTTCTCTGCTATGCCTATAACGGCACGTGTGTTCCGTATAGGGCTAAAGATGACTTTATAGTGAGCCCAGACGTGCAGATTGAGTCGGGGGAAATCATTAAATAATGTGTGAAAGCTGTCAAGCAAACGACGGGGGGAAAAAATTGGCTGCAACAATGACATTGAATTCCAGTCATGTCAGGAAGAATTTAAATGCAACAAGGGATGCGAGGTCTGAAGAAAGAGACGCGACAACTGTGCGTGCGCACAGGGTGCGTAAGTGCCAGAATCCTCTCAATAACTGTCACAATTGAAAAATGTGGCAACCCTGGCGGAAAGAAGTGCTACGGCCGCAGCACGATATTGTCGACATTTGGGCAGTGTCAGTGGCCACCCTGTACGCAGCACTGTGATCCGTTCGTGGATCACCCTGCTCAACGGCATGGACGCCACGCACGCCTCCACCAGGCACAACGTCATGAAATTGGACGTCGTCGAGTACAGCCTCATTGAGAGCCTTAGAGGACCTTCAACGAGGTCACGATGAAGCTAAGGCTGTAATTGGTGCGTCAACTTAAGAGAGAGAGAGAGACGAACAAGCACGCACGCACGCACGCACGCACGCACGCACGCACACTCGGGGGAGGCGGAAACAGGAAATGGCGGCTGCAGAATCGAGTCAAGTGGCTCTAAACTTCTTCATTTGAATATAAAGTGTCACTCTTTTCCTCCCTCTCTCACCCGCCCGAATATAAAGAAGTGAGATAAGAACAAACAGTTTTCGGCGAGACGTCTTTTATAATGCACTTTTCACGTCGATCACTTTGCAGAGTCTTTTTTTGCACAACTTCACCTCAATCATTTGCTAATTGCTTTCCCCCCATCCCAAGGGCAAAATTTAGCAAGTTCTTCTGCATAAATCAAGATCAACGCTTGTTAAGTCCATTATGGCAAGGTGAAAAGAGCCTCTTTTATACGCAAGTTGCACACGTGAATGCTGCCTTTTGTGCCACGAAGCCTTTCTTTTTACCCCTGAAATAAAAGTCAAAGTGGCCGCTTTTTCATGTCGTCATTTTCGTGAATTTGAAACGAGCCTTGGTTTTCATGATACGACGTAACATAAAGAGGACAGAGATTTTTGGATTTTAGAGGGTTTCCCCTAAAATCGAGAAATGCGACAAGGCCCAGGGAAAGAATACTCCGCCAGACAAGAGCAGTGTCTCATCTATAGGGAAAAGTTGCCTTACTTCAAAGAGGCCACACACACAGACTCTCACTCAGCACTGATTCTCCGACCTCAGTCCTGGGCAGCGCAGATGTATCCATAACTGATAAATTAAGAGCTACTTTGCATTCATGAGGAGGAACATAGCTCGGTGATGACAGCCTCAGTGCCATACCTGAACTTATTCAAGAAAAGTTCTGGATTTGTCCCCAACACCCTGTACAGTGGGCGAGAGTCAAATCGTCCGCATCCGGCACTGGTTGTGATAGGTACAAGCTGTTGAAAGGAGCACGGAGATCTCTTCTTCATACTGAGGCCACTAAAATCAATCATGTGCCTGGCAGAGGCCTGATCACAGAGGCTGGTTGCAGCCAACAGTGTCGGCATCCCCCCTCCTGTGGGTGGGTGCAACACACTGAAGAACGCCAGGGTGTCCAGGGCGGTTGAGAGGAAGCCTGTGGTGTTCTCCCTCTATCAACGAGAAGTGTGACAGCCACTTCAGCAGCAGCAGCAGCAAGGTGGGGAACAACCACATCAACCTGCCATGGAGGCCAAGGCCAGGGCTCCACTGCAGTGAAGATAAATGGCCCTGAAGTCACACCTGCACCCACGTCAGTCAGCTGGCCCAGGGATCCGGGGGCACAAGGAGACAGGCCACCTTGGGTTACTTGGAGAGGGGCTAAGAGCTGCTGAAGTGGCCCCGGCACAACAAGTCGACCATCAGGACGACCATTGTCAACATAAGAAGGTGTAGGTAGACCAGAATGCGAGCAATCAACACTCCTCTGCTTGACATCCAAAGTCAGGTGCACACAAAGTGAAAAGAGAAATGTGTCCATTTTCTTTTGTTCGGCACGCAGGACGCGTATATAGCCGTACCTTAAAGGTTGTTGAAACTAGATTACACTAAAACTTTAGTATACTTACAGAGCCCCTTTCCACCCGGCAGGGCAAGAACAAGCTCCTGAGATGTGGTCGCAGCGACCGTCATTTTGGCACTTGCAGCGTTCCTGGCAACCCTGGCCGTAGGTGCCGTAAGGACATTTGATGTTGCACTGCTGTCCTGCAACGACGGATTTCAAGGCGTTCAAGGCTCTGGATTCATAGTCTCGGCTCGGCTTGAGCCACAGACCCTTTAGATCCCAAGTGACGCCCAATGAGTTCGGGGCCTTTTGCACGTACATTTGAATGCACTCGATCTAAAGGGTGTAGCAGGAAAAATGTGACTGAGTCTCTCAATCTCTGGCCACACCTTGGTGACGGAGTCTGTTAAACTTGACCAGAGAGTCAAATTGTTCGAGTCATTTTCTTCCTTGGACGCTT
>JAAUXU010070417.1_pt1 | contig 12200 bp, 13 predicted proteins | sample 7278151 | NCBI WGS metagenome assembly JAAUXU01 (sample SAMN14350113, study PRJNA611818) | marine sediment metagenome | isolation source: surface marine sediment (1.8m) | place: French Polynesia: Moorea | collected 2018-08 | reverse complement strand
GAGACATGAAGCTTTCAAGTACTCAGACCCTTTTCAAAGTACACGAGCACAGTCCAGTCCAGATCACCTTATCACCATAGTACGATCCATCGAACTTACAGTAGAACATACATTCAACAGAACTGTACAGTGAAAACAAATTTAACTCACACTGCGCATGCGCGAGCGCGTGTGCACACTTACGTTCGCACTGGAAATTTGCAGGACCTTATATTAAGGCACGTGACGGTAAAGAAGGCAAAAGTACGCTTACATGCAGGGTGCAACAAAATTGATGTGCCCTCCAAGAGTCAAGTTCCACCTGCTTTTAGGTTTGCTCAGATGCCCAAACAGTTGCAGCATTATGGGTGACTGACTAAATAATGACCAAACAATTTGTCAAAGAATGGAGGAAAAATGTGCCTGACACACTAGCTGAAATGCCTGGCGCTGGCTGGAACTATTATAGGCATCTACACAGTTTTTGGCAGTCCGAATGGCCCGAAGCCCACTACCCCAGAGCCCATTCCATCACCAATCACACGTGCACGTTCTTTCAGGGTGCCCAGCTCCTTTATCGTTTTTTTCAGCTGCAGTGACATGGAGCAGTGCTTCCCATTGTGTCGGTGGCAGCATGCTGATTCCTTAGCCCACGTGTGACCTTCTCGGCCTTCATGACCAATGGCACTTGACCTACGCCCACAGAAGTATCACGCCAATTATGAGCCTTCCAGGCCTTTTCATTCAGCCCCTTTCTAGCAACAAATGTACACACACCCACACTTTCTTTCACAAGTAACTAGGGTACACAGGCTGCTTTTCAGCCTTGTGTCCTCTACCTCCTGCAGAGGCCTTTTTGTGGGCCCTGGGCCCATTTACTCTTTCTTTTGTTTTCTTTACTGGTTGATACTTCACTGATTTCTCTTTCTCCCTCTCCCACTTGTCTCCCACGCCACCTGTCAACACTTCTGTCATGAAGTCAGTAAAAAAATAACATTTGCGAATCTCATGTTTATTTAATTGTACTTTCAACTTCCCAGTGTCACTGCTCAGGTTAGGGGTGCTTTCTCTCCAATGGGGGCCAGGATCTGTCCACCCTTATAAAAGGAGTTAGGAAACAATGAAAGAAGGGGTCAGGCCCATTGAGGGGAGGATGTAGATAGGAAGATCGATAAAAGATAGACTTAGCACTGGAAAAGTGTTCGAGAGTAATCTATTTTGCTGCACAATGTATTAGAAAATGTTCCCAGTTAAGCCTAATTATTTCCTAGGGTCCTAAGATCTTAGGAATATTTTCTCAAGACTCTTTCTTAGTTCAACTAAGTGCGTTTGTGCTGATGTGAGCTTAAATAGTTGGCAACATTTTCCCGATACAGATATGGAGGCCTTGAATATGGACAAGTGCCATTGTAAAGGTTGCAAATGTTGCAGTCGAAAGCTGTAGTATATGGAACTTGTTATTAGTTAACAAGATGTGACAAATTTATTACTCCAAGTGTTTTGCTCCAGCTTGATCTCATCCTAAGAGGGGTTTTTACCTTTTCCTTTCTCCTTTGATAAATTGTTTCGTCAGTCTTTCATGAGGCAGCCAAAATACTTCATGTTGGCCACCCCGGACTTTGAGAGTTAGAAACAAAGCAAATGAGAAGCACCCATGAGTAGTTAGAACTTTATTTTTTGTAGAGGAAATCAATTTTGTTGTACCCTGTACCCTGCGGTAGATCTACACCACTACGCCATGCCAGGATTGTGCGGTCCGCGAAGCAAGCGACGTACGAGCAATCGTAGGAGAAGTGGTCGACGCACGTGTAAGCGTGCACGCGTGCGAATCTGCATACGCATGCACACCGGGTACATGGACTCTACGTATGGGACCGTCCTGGTCCTGGTGAGGGTGTACGTGCACTTCTCTCCCTCGTCTGACAATGAAAATTCCCATGTCTACTCACCCTTTGGAATGGAGAACTTGCTATGTGCGGAACAACATGCTGAGCACAATGCCGTCCGCCTGTCAGGAGTTCTCCGCCAGGCAGTTGCGGCCCGACGCGGTTGCTCACGGGTGCCACGTACGAGGCGACCACTGTATTTTTATCACAGATACTTGTGTTTACATACGTTCCATGACGTCGACGAAAAGCGCCTGTTTTTTCTTTTTCTTCAGCACCGTCAAACTAACGGTGGCTTTTGTTGGCTTTGCTGTCACCGCCCACCCTTTCTCGAGAAAAATTCATTAACGAAAGAAAAGCAAAATTTTGATCATGGAAGTGGATTTTTTGCCTTGCCAAGGTCTTCTTGTGTTTCCATGCCGCACATCCATGAATCACAGCGTGCCATGTGAGTACGATATTAGCCATTTGCCTTGCAGTGCAGACCCCTTGGCTGCTGCCTGTTAAACGTTGAAAAGTTTTTTCCCCTTCATACTAGCCTTTCTTGATGGAGGCGGACCTGCCTCACTCGACAGCAGTGGCAGCGCACACTATGAGCCGTGAAGGAGTTCACGGTGCGCATATCAATCTAGCGAGAAATCGGGCTCTGGCGATCGCTTTGTACCGGGACATTTCTTTTATCAGGAGACGTCCCATTCTGTCAAGTCTCGCCTATGACCGATCTCCCATGTTTTCAAGTTGGTGCAATTGCTGCTGACCGAGTGATATCATGTAGGGTGCGTGCGAATTAGCTTCACAATGTCCTCTTTCATGCCCGCTAGCAGCGACACGGCATTCACAACTTCACTAAGAAGGATTTTTTTTGGGAGGGGGGGGGAGGATAGGGAGACTTTAAACTTTAAGCAAAATTTTGGGCTGGCTCGGTTGTCCACAACTATTCAGTGTAGAAGCCAAGGGCAGAAACCACGTCGAGCATCCTTTGCTATTTTTCAACGTATGAAAGCCTCCCAATCAATCTCCCATCCCTCCCTACAAAAATATAGGTGAAAAAGGGGGAAAACTGAGGGGGGGGGAAGTAAATCTGTATACATTAGGCTATTTCCAAGACGTACTTTTCTTAACAATGAGTCTTTGGTCTTTTGGTCTCTGACCTGCGTTGGGGCTTTGGTCAAAATATCCAGATTTGCTAAAAACATCCATGAGCACTTTCAACTCAAAGCTTCATGATATACTGCATGTTAACTATCAGTGTAGTGGACACTTCCCTAACTTTTGTCTGAATTGAGCTACAGAAGTGGTTGACCCTTTTTGGAAAGCTAAGAAGCTCCTTCAAAACTAGACGCTTGTGCGCTTTACCTCTAGAACTACGTATTTGTTCACAATACAATCAAGTCGTACGTAGTAAACTCTGCCAAGCTAGTTAACTTTGCTTCTTCAAGCACACAGTGCGCATAGTAAATTGTCCTTACGGAAAAATATGTTCAACTGAAATCTTAATATGGCCCCACACCAAGCAGCAAAAGTGAAATTTTCGAACTAGCCTAAAACACATAAATGAAAGTGGCCTTTTGTTGTCACAATTTGACCTGATTAAATCTCGACTCACTAAGGTGAAGATTATCTATGACCCAGAGCGGGTCCTGGAAAAAAATGGAATTGAATTGTTAATTTTTTTAAGTAGAGGCCTTTAATTTTTTGCTACAATCTCAGTCAACTTTTGCCTCGGCTGCCTCGTGTAGGTACTCAATTTTGTACAGTTTGGGCCTTTCGCCGTTCAATTGGGACAGACAGCAGCTTTAGCAAGGAGTGAATCGTGCATAACTAACGGAAAACCAATGTTCATTGCTGAGCACCCTGTACTTGTGTATGTGCAGTCGGAGTTCAACTTTTTTTATTACAGCAATTTTGTCGCAATTTAAAAAAAGAAATCAACTTTTTCATATCAATGCACAAAATCAGAGGATTTTGTAAAGTCTCACTACGGTGACCTTTGTCTGTTTGAGGCGCATCCTCAGTGATGTGCTGGGCTTTGGATGGTCACCTGTTCAGTAACCTTCATCCAAGTCGATGTGACCACCTCTCAGTACTTGACTGCATTGGCTACAGTGCATCAGTGCCGTCAGGCCAAGGTGCAGAGGGTGATTTGCACAGCTGCCTTTTCATGTCAAGTTTCAATTTCTCAAAGAAGAGTGTGAAGAGAAAAAGTAGAGCAAAACAACGGACTTCGTAGAAAGTAGTCCGATCTGGGCGCAAAGCAACACAATCGAGCACCTTGATTCTCGAACGGTGGGATTTTACAGATATGCTCGATTTTATAGCCTTCTACTGACAACTTCATGCAATCGGACGTCCGCTTTTTGCGAAAAGACTCGGAAGAGTAAAAATGCGGATATAAATTTCATGTCATTCCAACGTTTCACTTAGGGGGGGGGGAGAATGAAGAGCAGAACGGTAACTATGATTTACAACAAGCACTGCGCTGTCGCACCTTACGAGGCTGGCATGTAAAATAACGATTTTATTTCACGAAGGAGCAGGAAGGGCACAATATTAAATAACGGATTTTATCATGACGGGCGTGGTGCTCAGATCGAGTCGTGCTGCTAGCGTCACTTTCCGGGATGAACCTCACCCGTCCCATTGGTCGATGCAATCTCGGCCAGATGTGAGATATCCGTTACTAGGAGATCCAACATCGGCTGCTATGCTGATACTTGCCAGTCAAGCAAGAATTACCCGGCTGCATAGCTGAGCATGATATGCAGCAGTATTAGGATTGATGGATGAGGAGATTGCAACCCTGGTCCAACGGGTGCTAACGAGAAAAAACCGCGGATGAACTATTTCATCTTTTTGTCCCACCGATTTCACTCATGCAGCAACAGATATGATGCATGTTCCAACGTCTGCCAATTTGATGAAGATGGCATTCCAGAAGAGGACCGTCTACGAGGTCCCCTCGAGGCCAGAAGCAAGCCGGTCCACGGACCGAAAGCCTGGAACTGGACAGAAGCGGTGGAAAATCAACAAGAAGCAGTGGCCTCGTGAGGATGGCTCTTTTGAAGCCCAGCACGTCCGCCCACAAGTTCTGTCGTGACATCCGGTTCCGCACCCAAGACACAGATCATGGTCCGTGTGACCATCTCGGAGAAGGAAACTTCTGAGCCATGCGTCGCACGGGGCAAAGTCTCGATAAACAGTGAGACTGATCGCAATGAGTGGATTCACGGGTGCCTGGTGCCTTTTGTTCCACAGTGAGAGCCACTACAAGTTCTGCCCGATCTAGACTAGGACAGTCACTATGACGTTGGACACGTTCAAGGATGAAAAATGAAGGACATGCCAAAGGCGGCAAACTCATCTGATTCTTCAGGAGGTGGCTCAAGGTCTACAAGGGTGTCTGAGCAAGCTTCGAAGCTGCAGATATGTCAACAGCTGAATGAGTTGACTAGAGATGACTGCCAAAAGCTGTTTTTGATTAAGAAGACTAAAATTGGCCATGCTGCCGACTTTGGCATCACTTCGCAAATTCACTAGTGGCATTTGATCAGCCATGCCGAGAGCTACAGAATGATGTATAAAGGGTCCACATTTGGTCTGTTCATTCAGACCTTGGTGCACACTTGCCTACAAAAGTATTTGAACACAAGTATTTGGACACTAGCTCTGTAGTGGAGAAGTGAGCTTATGTAGAACTTTTTTTGCTTCATTGCCAGTGCTGCCTTTAATACGCAATTTCATCCAAAGTAAAGTGAAAAGTTCAACTGCTAAGTCTTCAAGCTTTCCAATAAAGTAAATATAGTTTGTGTAGCTTCATTTTCAATAGAGCTTTGCATGATTCTATTTAGTACAGCAGACATATTAACTGCATTGACAAAATGGTCAGCGCTGCTTTTTATATGCAATTTCTCTGAAAATGAACCACCACCACCACCACCGCCGCCGCCGCCGCCGGGGGTGGAATACCTTAGTACTTCCTGGCCAGCTTGGCAAGGCCAGGAAGGCCACGGGAGATCAGTCTCCACCAGTCAAGTACCTGGTTCCCATCCTTCCCAGGCACTGGCTTCAGGTTACTCATCCCCAGGTAGTTGTTGACCTCAGCCTCTCCAAGGGACGTGAGGTTCCACACAGACTTGAACCTTTTGAGTAGGAGGTCAGATCCCAAAGGTGTGGGCTTGTTACTGTCATCACTGTCAATGAAATCCATGGACGTGTTAGCAGCCAACTCCTCTGATGGAGAATCCTCCACTATGGCAACTACCACTGCCTTGACCTCCTCATACCTCTCTAGTTCTTATTCCTGCTACTGAACAGCCTTGTAACACGTGGGTCAAGGAAGTTGGCAAATGCAAAGATTTCCACAGTGCTCCCAAACTTGGGGAACCTGTTGGTCAAGCACCTGACTAGCTTGTCGGTAAACATCTTGCCCTGCATTCTGGTGCTATTGTCAAGAGGACTCTTCTTCGAGAAGACATTGGTCCTCCTCAGATGTCCACACTAGCCAAGCAGATCATATAGCTTGGTCACCACCTCCTGCTGATGGGATACTGGTCACCACTCCAGAGCTCACTGATTTCTTTGACCTTTTTGAGGAAATGGACACTACCTGCCACCATGGCCCACTCACCTGGAGTGGAGGTCTTGCCATAGAAGGCATTGTGGGACCCTCCAAGGACTTCAAGGATCTTCTTCAGATGCAGGCATGACTCCATGCACATGTACTCAGAATTCCATCATGATCGCCACAGGTGTCACCAGCAACCTGTACTCGAGCATCTGTCTCTGGGTCTCCTGCTTCAGGGCTTGCTCTGCCCCTGTGGTGTAATGAGTGATGGAGGCCAGCTTGCGGCACTTTTCCAGTGCCTTCTCCATCCCAGAGTCCTTACAGGCATATTGCAAGAAAACCAGAAATTAATACATTGTCATTAAAATTACATTATCATATTTTTGAGAGGCAATGGAATTTTTCTTGCCTTGATGGCTAGTTACTGGGTGTGGCAGACACACCAGATCCCATCAGTGAGGGTGCACTGTGAGTCCTCGACTGCCTTAATAAAGTTGATGCCATTGTCATGCACGGAAAAGATCTCACAGAAGTTGAGCAATTGCAAGTCTCTGATCTTGGGGTCAAGCTTCTCGCGAATGTTGTCAGCAGTGTGGCGCTCCCTGAAGTTGGCACACTTCAGGTTCCACACCTGCAAGTGGAACCCTCAATGAACATATTGGAGCGTGAGGAAGATGTATTCATCATTTGCCCAACTGGTCCAGACATCAGTGGAGAAGATTCCATGTCAACCTTGTCCCTGTCCGGCCTTACCTGGACCTGTTTCCTGACCTCATCCATCCTTCTTGAAAGCCAGCTGGCAACAGTAGTGCCATGGATGACCGTGACCCTGGAGTTTGCCACATGAATCAGGTTCCTGAAGCCTTCACCCTGGATGATGTTGAAGATGTGCATGTCCTCAATGATGAAGTCCAGCAAGTCTTATCAAACGCTTCCTGCTTGGGATGGGATGGATTGTACTTGCTCATGGCCTGAAATAGGTCACTCGCAGAAGGTTGATGCACCTTCTTGCCTGGTCCCTCACTTCTGGACTGTTCCTTTTGCACAAGCAGGCTCCTGAAGAGCTTTTGGAGCTTCAGCCTAGGTGATTGTGCATGTCAGTGGTGGATCTGTGGCTCCTGACAAGGTTCATTCCACAGATCTTGCAAGAGGCCTTGTCCCTACCCAGCTCATCAAAGTGATCCCACGGTGCTGACGTTCTCTTGCCCTTCTTGGGTGCTGTCAGCTTGGATGAGGGGGCAGAGGAAGAGCTGGTGCTGGGGCCATCCAACACATCATCAGAAGACATCAAAGAGCCGATCTCGAGAAATGTCTAAGGCGCTGGGTACCACTGTTCGTTTTGTTTTGAGGTGTATCAGTGGCAAGGCTGTGACCAGTAAATCTTTTACCTGGTTTTACCAAGTGCACCAAAATGTGCTAACCGAATTCCATTAACTGTGGTTAATGAAAAGGTCGGTTTGGTTATCGGTTATTGGGATTACTGCGGCTATCAGTTCGGCTTCAATTAACCGCTCACCCTTAGAACCAATGTTCTCAAAGTTCTGTGTCACTGTCTGGAGAACTCATTCAATGCGAAAATTTCACTCAAAAATGACTCCATGCAGGCTATGAGCTAATTTTCTTCTCACTGAAATTACTTACGCCAAGGAGACCGAAATTTTCTCTTCAATGCACACTACAACACAAACTTGAGTAAAAAATTATCTCCCAGCACAGTAGCAAAAAGCAAAGACAAGTCTTCAATGTCTGCAAAGATGCACAGGTGCAAACGAATTAGACGAAGCAAGATTAGAAGGGTTGAAATCAGTTGGCTTTCGTAGTAACCAACTTCAAGGCTTATGTGATAGGTTGTAACCTATGTTATATGCCAGGCTTTTGGTATGGCAAGTTCCTCTCACATGTGAGGTCAATACTCCCAATAATGAAGCAGTTGCACTGACATTTTCAGATGTCGTTGAAACGATGCAGTTTAAGTTAGTTATATTGAAGAGTTCGCACAGGTGAAGTTTTGAGTCTCTACTCCAACCTCACTTTTTGTCTGTCATTCCTTTACCTTCCCGTTCGAGCTGTGAAAGGAACCTGGCAAAGCCCTTCCAGGCCAACTTCGGCTTCTCTTTTTGAATGAACTTACAACTGCACATATAGTTAGTTATATTTCGACAGTGAAACTTCCTGAAGTTATGCTTCAGCTTGCTTGGCTTCTACTTGCTGCTGAAGTGAATCTTGTCTTTGTGCAAGTTTTGTGAATTCTTGAAGCAGTCGCAGTAGCGCACGAGGACGTGCGTCGCGTGGAGCTTGTTTCGTGACACTTGCGTGAAGAATATCCCTAAAGGGCGTCTTGAGCAGCGTGAAGTTACAAATTTTGTTCAGAGTGAAAAAGATCGTGAAAAAGTCGAGATCTGGTGTGCAGCAACGACACTGTAAATCATGCTCTCTTCGCAGGTGTGTTAAGATTTTCGTCACAGGCGCAAGAGGAGAAAGATGACACCCCCTGAAGGACTCCAACGCCAAGGCAAGAAGATGTCACGTCCTTGACAATATTTCTAGTGCCTCAACGTGTCATCCCAATGGAGACGATTCTTCTTTTTCTGGCCATAGCAGGTGAGAAATTTGAGTTTTGGACGCACTCTGTACCTGCTGCGACAGCCAAATCGATCAGTTCAAATATGCACCATTGCAATGAGGGGCTTGATAATTCAGTAGGGAAGATACAAATAACCATTTTCCATCAAATACAGAAAGCTTGGCTCAAAAATGTGTGATCAGGCCGCGCCGGAGCTTGTCTAGAGGGCCCTGTCACCCTATGGATGCATTCAGCATCTACACTGCCGCGCATGAGTTAGATGCACCTCTGCCAAGTGGGAACATGTCGACCAGCCTCTCAGCACGCCATGAGGGCTACGTTGTCCAATATGCTACAGTCCAGAGGGAATGAATCTGGACTGAAAGATGGCCCAAAGTCTTTCGGCCAAAGATTGACCGAAATCCCACCCCTTCTGGTACGAGATTTCCTGAGCTTGGAGTACTTGTGCGCTGGCTCGCCATCTTGCCAGAAAGTTCTTGACTGTTTGGGCCATATTAGTAGATCTTAAAAAACTCCCCTTAGTAAATTGCGAAATCAAATATTTTTGAAGTTTCCTCCCCAGATAGCATCAATGGTGCCAGAAGACATTTTTGAATACCAGTTGTCTCAGCATTTTGATCGACCCATTCAATGGCTTCTGGAAATGCCACCTTTTAGACAAAGCTATGCTGCTGATAGTTGCTTCAGGTCGGTGCACGCTCATGTTTCCATCTCACACCAGCTCAACAAACTCAGCCACCCTAGAGACCCTTGGCCCTACTCTGTACAGGGGAGTGTACTCCTCTCCCTCCGTCTCCAGACAATGAAATAATGGTGGGCCAAGATTTACAAACTGGGCTCTGCCGGGCTCTGCTAGTTTTCCATAAAAAGTGGCATTTTTGGCATTTTTGGGAAAAGATAAGGGAGGCCTTTTTGGGGGGGGAAAGTGACAAAGCAGAGATCCTCCTAGTTGGTGCTTCCATCCAACAGTAAATTATGCTGCAAATGCTTACAGTACTGTGCTGTTCTCACGCTGCTCATTCGGAACATTGTCTTTTATTCGTCCTGCGCCCGTGGAAGAAAGCTGTAGAAGTTTCGCGACTGTGGAAGTCTCCCACAGCCACGAAAACAGCCGCAATGAGTCTCGCGCGGCAAAAATCGGCCGCGGACGGTCAGACAGACACTCCATCCACACGCGCACGCGCACACACAGTGCCCTTGCGCTTTTATGTTATATGCGGGCTTCGTGCACCTGAAAATCAGCCGCAGGCAAACAGAGATTAGCCGTGCAAAACCAGCGAAAACGCCGGAAATCAGCCCAAAGATCAGCCGCGGACAGACACACACACGCACACGGACGGGTCTCGCGCTTCTTATATAGAGAGTCTCTTGGCTGCACTCCGGCATCCAATGATGGAAAAGTAGCTACCTTTCTCTCTTCGCACACTGCAAATAAATTGAAAAAAAGAAATGAATCAGCACAATGATGCATTTTGTGACTTTAGCAGGTGTCATCGAGATGGTTTACATGGACAGGCGGCAGCGTCACCTTGACCGCGTTCAGGCGGGCTTGGTCTCAATCAGGGCCGCTATAACACCATGCTCAGTTAGGTATGATGTATTAAGTCATAGGAACTAAACATACTGGAGGGTCCCCATCAAACTGTACACTGTAGTGGCATTTTCAGTGCTCGCTGCGCGGTTGCGAGGAGGCTTCGGAAGGTTTCAAGTGTCGCCAATGATAGCTGAAACACTCAACTTTCACTGTCTGTTCTTTTGGCGCCAACTTGGTCCGCCTCCTGGTGTGAGTGTACAATTTCATGTGGACACCCTAGCAACATAGTCTAACTAGACGTGAGTTAACATTTTCTTCTTCCATGAGCGGCTCCGATTAAGATCACGTCCACGAGAAGGCGGCCACGGTGACGCTGCTGCCTGCCCATGTAGGCGACTAAAGCGGGCCTTCACCCGTTTTTTGTAACTGATCGATTTGGCTGCCACACTCGGTACCAAGAAAGTACACTATGTAGAAGACTGGTCCACGTATCGTTGGAACTTTTCCGTCAGATGCCATTTGTTGGCTTTTTCTTTTACGCAAAAAGTTGCGTATATACTGGGCAAGCCCTGACGGATGGGCTGCAGAGTGAGTTTCCATATGTGTTCGAGCCCATCCTAAAAGTCATACATAGCCTTCGTATGACAGTACCGCGAATTCACATACTACATGAGTTATTCCGTATGGTCACGACGGTCCGCCAGTTCCTCAATTGCCACTTTCGAGTGTGCACGTCAGGAAGACTTTGTTGTCAAGGATAAGTTAAAAACTCATCACTGGGGTTATCACACGTCAGGTTTACAGTATCTACTGCTTCAGTACCACCCACTTGCCATGAATGTGACATCATAATGCATGCACGAAGTTTACACTCTGAGGACTTTCTCAGTACCCACAGAGCTTGGCTTCTCTAGTTTGGGTAAAGTAGTGCTACGCCAGGCCCTCAATGACCCCCAAAAGTACTGTGACTATACAACGAAGAACATGTATAAATTGTGATGGATTGCAAAAATTGTACATAGATACACTTTGGCAGTAAGTTTTCCGAGAAGCATTGACTTCGTCGAATAGTTGTAACTACTCGAAATATGACTGCGAATAACAACAACTAAGTCCGTGCAACTAACTGTCATGCTTTGATTCAGGTGGCGTGAAATCGACGTTTAAGCTGCTTAGCACACACTGGCCTTCTCCAATACATTCTGGACGGTGCCGCCTATTTAGCTGAGTGCCTGCTCAGCACCCTAATGTTAGCTCTTATTTTCCATTCAAACAGCAAAGCTGGTTGTCGTGTGAGTGAAAAAAAAGTCCAGTTGGAACGCGCAAGGAAAAGAGGTCCTGTTGGCGAGGACAAGCTGACGCCCGGATGCCGCTGTGGAGGTGGTGACGGCCCGGCCAAGTTGAGTGACATGGGTGACGATCAAAGACATGTGAGAGCAAATTGAGGGGAATCTTCTGACTGCACTGTCGCTCTCTGCACTAACGTGGAGTCCTGAGGTGTTTTGGAACGAGTGAGGTGCAACATTCTGGCACACCTGTCCGCCTGATCTTCTCCCACGCATTATGTAAAGTCTCATGGAATTTAAAACGCTTTTTTATTCTGTTCTCCCGAGAGGGACCAGATGGGGTGGCTCCTCTACACGTACTCGTACA
>JAAUXU010054874.1_pt1 | contig 12204 bp, 14 predicted proteins | sample 7278151 | NCBI WGS metagenome assembly JAAUXU01 (sample SAMN14350113, study PRJNA611818) | marine sediment metagenome | isolation source: surface marine sediment (1.8m) | place: French Polynesia: Moorea | collected 2018-08 | reverse complement strand
CCCCCGTCCTACTCGAAAGCCGGCGACAACAACAGCAACAACAACGACCAGTACCACGACCACGACGACCAGCAGACCTTCTTTGCCCCTGACAGGTGTGTGTCTAAGTTTTTTACGATGTACACTAACAGTACGTGCTATTATATCGGCTATTGAACTGAGAATTAACACTGTTACTTAATACTTCCTCCTTGAGGTGAGAAGCAAACATCCAAAGGACGATCAGCTTCTCTCGTGTTTGTGTTCTTCTCATCTCTTTTCTTTCTTTTTTTCCTATGACTTTCATAATTGCCGGTATTCAACCCTTTGCAGCTTGTGGCAGAAATAATCGGCCCTTCCAGACTCGCATCGTTGGAGGGCGCCCGGCGGATGCCAACGAGTACCCCTGGCTTGTGGCCTTGGTGAAGCCGTCCACCCCCAACTCCGGTGCCTTCTGCGGAGCTGCCCTCATCACCGAGAGACACGTGCTCACCGCCGCTCACTGCGTCGACCCGTAAGACAATACATAAGCCGTGCGGGCGGGCGTAGAGACCCTGAATAGCTCTGCATATGGTAGGTGAGGAAGGTCTCAAGATGATGTCTGATAGGGCCGAACCAAGGGACTTCTTAGTACGTTCGACAACACCTTACTTACTCGATGGCTGAGTAGCGTACACAAGCATGCCTAAGTTAAGAAGTTTGTTTTCTTTGCATACATCTTCAATAGTTTCATTCACCACTGGTACGTGCTTGTTCGTACTTCAAGCAGAGCACAAAGACCTCTTCATAGCAGTGGAAGATCTCATCTTCCGGACCTCGGGACGAAGAGATGAGAAATTTGCTGCCAGCAGCGTCAACATCTCTTCTCTGTGGGACTGTTTTCATTGAACTACCATATGTAATTAGTGAGCCGAGGGAGAGAGTGAGAATAGCAACGAAAATAGCCCCCATCAATGAGTACACGTATGTACTTGCTGTCTACGTAGGAGGGGGCTCAGTAATAGTGCTTAGAAAATTACACGACCTTCATGAGGATAGGTTCAAAGATATTCTTTGAAGCAAAAAAAAATCCACAAAGCATACTTCATACTCAGGAACAGTTTATGTTTTTAACGCCCGATTTCCCGAATATTTGCCCGCTTATTTACTGTCTAGCGGGAAATATTCTTGCACTATATTTCCCTCACGACTTTATCCCCTCTGAGGGACATATTGTAAATCAACACTCTTAGACTAGAATTTTTCTATATTTCTCAGATGCATGCATGAAATGCTCTCACTCGAGAACAGTACGATCAAGAATAGTGTGAGTGAGAATGATGCGACTAGGATGAATGTAGCAGAAGCTCGAAGTAACACTGGCACTGCCAAAAATTGAAAGTGTAGCTTTTTTTGGCCTCCTCTTGTGAAACACTGTGTTTGGATCTGGGACACATTCCCACTGCTAATGCTGACCCAAGTCGGTATTTCTCCTCTTTCAACTATTTTGAAAAAGTCAAGAAAGTGGGAAAACATTCCGGAAATCGTGCGTTAAATTACAAATTAACGACGCATAATGTGTACTATAGCGTCGTTAATATATAGTTGTTGTATCGTTGTTTGGTGAGAGTTGTTCAAAGTTTGTTTTGTAATGGCCGGGAGGGGGTGGGCGGAAGAATGCGCCACTGTGACTAGAAGCTGTAACTTGAACTTGCTTCGACAGAATCCTGTTGCGTGGCAATGCTAAGTTTGGCTGATTTGAGAAGACAGCAAATGTCACTCAAGGCCAAGATGAAGATTCTGAGGATGGAGACCTCTAAATCTGTGTGTACGCCCACCAGCTCAGCGAACTGTGACAGGGTATTCTCAAAGTTGAAGGACTTTTTCACTGGCTATTTGAAGAATGCTCATTGATCTGACTAAACTCAAAACTGTTGATGTGGAGATATCCAAAGTTTCAATGTAAGCATGTCATGAATAATGTTTCACCATACATGAAGAATTTTTATAAGCACATTCGATCCTTTTTTTAAGAATATTTAAACAGCCTTAGCAAGGACAGAGTTACAGAGGTGAAATCACCTTTGTCGCAGCTACTTTCGAACACTTTCTTGCGAGACCCCTCTAGTTTTACGTGGGAGAGGTTGATTGCGCATGGGAAATAAAAATCTTGATCCAGGTGAATAGTTAAGCTTGTGAGAAGCATTGTCGAGCAAGATCAAAGAGTCTCCGTCAATGGTTTGTGTGAGGCAATTAAGAAGAGTAGGTTTCATCCTCTATGAAGAGGATCAACATGTACTGAAACAGTGCAATTTTCAACATAGAGGGGTCTCATAGGACGATCTTTAGCAGCTTGTGGCTTGCATTGTCATAACAATCAGCTGACATGAAGTTGTTTTTGGAAAGACTTAAAGCTGATGCACGAGAAAGCACCAGCTAGAGATTGTCAGTAATGGAAAGAGTGAACGAGTTCACTTTATTACTGAATGACCCTCGTTCATTCAATCAATACGTTGAAGAAATTTTCGTAATGAACTGAAGGTGGCAAAATGAAGAATTGCCATTGACGTGAATGGGAAAGCTTGCACCGGATGAAGTCGACCCGGGCCCAGTCCTTATCAAGAGCGATGTGCGCAGAGAGCAGAGGCGCTGTCTGCAAGTAAATGTGGAGAACCTTGATGATGCCGCTGGCCATTGTGGCAGCTTTTTTGCCAGTAAACTAACCTAGAATATGATCCCTTCCCAATATGCGACATGATGGTTGACGATCTTGAAGCAGTTTCACTCATTCCGGCACTGGCTTTTCCCAATTGGAATACTTCTGCTTGTCTCAGAGGGTTTCATTTGTGCGCAAAGTGTCGCTTTGCGTGGGAATTTTGAACTTGGCTGAAAAATGGATTAGACTCCTAACTTTGCCACTACCGTACTTAATGCAATTTGTGTGTATGCATAATAATATGTGTCACACGATGCCACCGTCGAGCAGCCCTGTATGTTCTTCGCTGATGGTACGAGTGCATGGCTCATGCAGTAAGAGTGTAATGTGGCCTAGAAGATAAAACCCGTGCTTATTCATCCAGATGACGACTCTCTGTAAGTGCAGAAAGATCAAAATCGACGCAGTTAGTCTTCTTCCGTTCCCTCAGCACAAACAAACACAACTTTGTAGTTGAGTTGGCCGGACTCATGCAACAATGATAGACTTTCTTTGCTCTCCTGCCAGGAAAGAGGCACTTAGTTCTTCTCCTTTGCAAACTTTTTAGCCAGACAGCCTTTTCCCAACTGTCAAAAGACGTTCTCGAGACACACGCTGTAAATTTGAAGCGGCGTCGAGTCTCACTTGTGTGATCTGTCTCTGCTAATTTGCCCTGTGGACATGTGGTCTCTTCGCTCTTTCTTAACTTTCTTCCTCTCTTCTCATTTTTCTTAAAGTTTCACTAAGGACCAGATCACGCTGAAGGTCGGCGAGTACGACTTTGACGCCAGTGGCGAGACCCAGGATGCTGTGTATGGGGTGGAGGAGATCAGGGCCCACGCCGGGTACGACACCACCAGCTACGAGAACGACATCGCCGTGATTAAGACGGACCGGCCTGTCAAGATCAACAAGTCGGTGTATCCCATCTGTCTGCCACCCAGGGGCAAGAGTTTCACGGGCGACAGGGCCTTTGTCATAGGTACGTGTGCTTGTGGGCCTGCTTGCACGTGCAGAAATGTGGAGTGCAGTACAGCCAGTGGGCACCATCCATAGCATGAAATATTTTTGTTAGTATACGCGGGGAAGAAAGCAATAAGGTAATGGCCTTCTGTTTGATAGGATTACAATGGTGTTCCTTGAGGAAGCTCTTCAATCTTTTGAGGCAGTCGTTATCACATCGAGTGCTGTTACCCCAGCAGTGCCAAATGATTTTTCAGTCTTTCTTGATATCTTCTCCAAGTTAAGTACACAGTATGTCTTCTCTCCTGACGTAAACTTTCCAACTCGTTCAGTACTTTCTCCCCACGAGTGCAAAGTTCACGAACAGACATACCTATAGGTGCCTAACACAGGTACGTACGTACGTACGTACATACCTCGGCTTCACTATTTCCGGCGGCCACAGCTGATGCAATTGCACAACTTGCCCAAACTTTTTCCCCCTATCCCTCTACGAACTGCACGTGCAGACTACATAAGTTCTTCAACAAGGGAACAGAGCAATAATGCATGACACAATGATATCTTATACGTTACGCGAAGTCGGTTCAATTGGTACAAAATTCATGCTCCCTCAGGCTGGGGGACACTGTACTTCGGCGGCCCCACGTCCAGGAAGTTGCAGGAGGTCAACATCGCCATTTGGCCCAACGAGCAGTGTGATACAAACTACTCGAAGCTGAACCGGAGAGTGAAGAACTCGATGCTTTGTGCCGGGGACGACGGCAAAGACGCTTGCCAGGTACGAGTGTACTGTGCATGGATCGGCTGTAAAACAACTTTAGCTGCTGCTGCTGCTACTGCTGTGATCAGGTCACGATAAGGTGGAAGTTTAGTGTTCGCACTGCCAGGATAGTAACTTTGCTGATTAGCAATGTAAAAGTGCAGTGAAACGTTGCTTCGGGGGGAGGACGGAACAGAGAGAGTACAGTACTATGCTGATTGAGGAAGGTGGCAGGGAAGAGATTTTCACCTAAAGTTAGCTTAAGTACATTAGGTTACGATGTCAAGGTGGCCAAACAGTCGGAGACGGTAGCGAAAGCGCCTTTCGACCAAATTTGTTACTTTTGTGTCGATTCATGCCATCGTCCTTAGATCTGGGTTATTGAGGTACTCGCGTGTACTCACTTGTGCTCGCTTCGTAGCAAAATCATGAATGCGATGTTTCTCTTTACTTGAACATGCGTACAGGACGAGCCAGCTATGTAGTGAGTACTGGGATGAAAGCCTTTGACGGCTGGCGGGTGTGGGTAGTGGACAAAGTACCACCACCAACTCTAATACGCTCGACATCGAAAACGAGGACCGAGGCAGCACATTGGAAGTGACCACCAACGCACCCGGGAGCCATTTTTAGCTCAACTGTAAACTGGTGCGGTGCCGGGACGGAGCTGGCCCGACTTTTGACTGTGATATCCACGGATGTACAGCTGGACATGACCAGCGGCCTTGAAAAATGACTCGCCCCGTCCGTAGGAGGAGTAAGAATTTTGGGCCAGGGCCCTTGCTATCTATCATTACGCAGGTACGTACGAGTCCTGAGTTAGCAGTAAAAGCTCGTCTTGTTGTGCGGATAATTACTGCGCTACGCCGTCGACGTAGTTATCCGGTGGGTCGACAATCATCCACAGTACTGACGTGATATTGGGTACTCCTGGAAGTACTGTACTAATGGCTGCAGACATCTGTGCTAAGGCTGTCTCTGCAGCGTAGGTACTTACTCAAGTACGGTATGCACGTTAAATACGTGTAGGCACGAGTACGCCGACGTTTCTTTTCGCAATAAGTGACATTTACCAATCGAGTTACTGCATTTAGGAGTGTGTCACGCCCTAACTTTGGCTGTGTTTTCGCCGACGTTTTTAGCTCCTTCTAGAGCCAGTGCGACTGCGGGTATTGATCGCCAGATCATGCACTTGGTGCAGAAAGTGAGAATCCTGCACGGGGCGCAAGAACTGGTGACGATTTTTAGACCAGGTACCGCAGCATTGCATGATTAAGGCCAAGACATCGGGAAGACGAAGAATGTACCAAATGTATCACACGATTGCACAAACAGAGCAGCAGCAGGCAGGCAGACAGCAGGTCCTCGAATGCTTTAATGCTTCTAGGGCGACTCTGGTGGGCCCCTCAACTGCTTGAGCCTCACTACTGGCAAATGGGAGCTCTGTGGCATTGTTTCGTGGGGAGCAAGATGCGCAGAGAAAGGTTAGTCTGTTAGTCTCGGCTCCCTTAAGACCAATTCGTTGATTTTTTTATCTCCTCTTTCTCGCTTTCACAGACTATCCTGGTGTTTATACGAGAGGTAAGGGTATAATAGCATAATAACGAGAATAATATCAGCTTTCTCTTCGGTAGTTTTTGCTATACGTACCAAATGAAGATACATACTGCGTGAAGCTGCGCTCTCACAAGCGCGATAGTTGCAACAACCTGTAGTTTCTCACAAAATGGAAAGAAAACAAAAAAAAGGAATGCCGGAGACTTCCACATAATATCCGTACGCCCGCCGTAATCAAACAACCCACCCCCCGCTACATTAAATGGAAAATGATGCCGGATGACTTGTGCAACCGGCCGGATATGTTATAGAGTACCGGCCGACTTGGTCAAGCTATATGGACATGAAGACCACAGAAGGATTTCGACGGAGATGACTACGATAGCAGGGAGGATCTTACAATTGTGGCTGTTAGTATGACCGGGTTTGCATCTTCAGTATAATATCGTAGGGCGCATATATTCGTGTCACGTCGTGTGGAAATCTCCGGTAACACTAACCGGTTGCTGTAACTCTCGTACTCGTGCGACCGCAGCTTGTAACGTGCGTTGATGAAATGGGTTTTTTTTTTGCAGTGACGGAGTATCTGGATTGGATACAGGACAACATGGTGTGACATTCTAGCAGAAACCGAAATATATATTGTTCAGTCACTCTTTTTCTTCTATTCCTTCCTCTAATCGCAGCAATCACAGTCAAAGAGGGTCTATTTCAGCACCAAATGTCACTCTGGTGATGACGACGCGCCCCTAGAGCTTATGTACTTTACGTGTACGCTAGAGCACGCACATATGGTATGTCAGTGCACCTCTCTTCATCGTTTGTGCTAGAGGTTGTTCACGCTGATGATTTGATTGATCCATCCAATGAAAGAGCTGATCTTGACATAGACGCCGGGCACGTCTTGCCTGCCGCAGCCGAAGCCCCAAGAAACCAAGCCTGTCAGCTCGTAGTAGCCCTGGTCCTCGCAAACCAAAGGTCCGCCACCATCGCCCTGCGGCACAAAGAAAACAAGGCAACACGTTGTTGTCATAGACTCATGAATCAGTAAATGTAGGCTTTTTCTTATCATCATCTTGTTTCACCTGGCAAGCATCGTGACCCTGTTCTCCACCAGCGCAGAAGCTACTGGCTGGCAGAATGAAAATTTTCTCCGTGACGGCGTTGATCTTCCTCACGCACTCGTTGTCGTTGACCACCGGCACAGGCGCTTCACGCACTCTCAGTGGGATGGGACCAGCTAAAATAGTTGAGAGAGAAATTCGTTAGCATCCAGTTATAGAGGCTTTTTCTTTCTTTGCTTCTGTCAACTTACTCTCGCCCATGTATCCGTAGCCAGTGACGGTGCAGACCTTGCCGGCCTGCTGGCTGGTGCCCCTGGCCGGTAGGCAGACGAGACACACGCCCTCCTTGAGGTCCGCCTCACCGTGCAGTTTGAGCAGGGCTATGTCGTTGTCCAGCGTCTGAGAGTTGTGATTGTGGTGGATGTAGGTGGTGGCCACGCGAAGAGTCTGCGCTCCCGGACTGCCAAACTTCTGCGTGAGGTCGTGATCACCAACACGGACGTAGATGGCGTCACCCGCGCGCACGATGCTGAAAAAAATAAGAAGGGACGTCTTGAACACGAGACAAACGTAAAGAAATAGAGGACGAAGTTGTTGAATAAAACGTTGTTGAACTGAACACCAATACCTTCTACCGATGTCTATGAAAACGGATAACTGCTTATTGTTATCCGTACGTCTGCGTTTGTTCGAGGGTGCACGAGCATGCCAGAGGACGTGTGAAGGCTCTTCACTCAAAAGTCCCAAAACTTGGCTTCTTCGACTCATCCGTCAAGTATGATATTTTTTGTTACTTATCTACAAGTCCGTTGCTACATTGGACACACACAGAGTCTGTGCAAGCGTTCTTGTACGTGGTATCAGCATCAAGCATCACGAGGAGAAAATGTCTCGCTCGCTCGGGCAAACAGAACGCACCAGTCACGGTGTGTGATTCGTGTCTCCACTTTTGCGTCACTCTTTTTTTACCGTTCAAGGCCTGCTAACTTGTTCACTTACTTGGTGACGCAGTGCGCGGCCGTTAGCACCCACTGCGTGCCGATGAGGGCGCCTCCGCACAAGTACTGGTTCAGCGAATTGATGAGAGCCACCTGCCAGCACCACTCTCCGGGGGTGGCATCCTCGCCTCCTACCACACGACCGCTGCGGTACGTCCCCTTCACCCCGCACACGTACTTGTTTGTCACCGGGTGCTCAATTGTCGGTCGCTGGTTCGTCTGTTGCTGCACCACGTCGAACGACGCGGGTAGTGGGTAGTCCAGGGCGTTCAGGGCCGAGTCGTTGCGCTCAGAGATGAACGGGTAGTGTTGCTGTTGTTGTTGTTGCTGCTGCTGTTGCTGGAATTGGATGCGCTCTCGGTCCAACCGCTTCAGCTCGAGTTCACGCTCCTTGATAGCGCTTTTGGAAGAGCAACAGGATTTCTTCTTGTCGCACCGAAACACGTCAGTCTGGGCGGCGTTACCTGAGAAATCACCCAGATTATTGTACATATATAGTACGAACATGCGTACTATGGACCCAATGCCTCAATCTTACGCCAACTGCTGTTCTTACCGAAGCAAGTAAAGGAGAGATAGGGCGTTATGCAGGTTCCGGGGCATTCAGGTCGATCATCGGGTTTCTCAGTTGTGGTCGTCGTCGTGGTCGTTGCTGGCGTCGTCGTGGGCAGCGGTTGCCTGAACGGAGGGGGCTTCCTCGGGGGAGGTTTGCTATTGAAGATGTTACCTAGACCAAAAGCCGGAGCGAGCACGGGCAGTAGAGAGTTGGCAACGCTTCCGAGATCGGATCCGCCGCCTCCTCCGCCTCCGCCTCCGCCGCCAGCGCCACCACTCTGCTGTCCCGACGGCGGCGTCCTGGACGGCTTGGATGGACGGTTTCCGCCGCCACCGCCACCTCCAAGCAGAGACCCAATGGCGGGCGCCAACACGGGCAAGAGTGCCGCTGCCGTCGACCCCGCGTCCGAGTTTCCAGTAGCGGCATTGATCAACGTGCCGAAAACTTGAGTGAGGTCTGGGCCCTGAGAGGACTGGGATGGAGGTGGTGGCCTGGCCGGTGGCGGCCGCGGTGGTCGTGTTGGTGGCACTCGTTCGCTCGGCTGATTCTGCTTGTTCTCCTCCTTGGACTTGCAACACACCGTGCCCTTCTGGCAGGAGTTGGTGTTGGGCACCACTGTGCACACCGTGGACATCATTTGCGGGATGCATACTCCAGGACAAGGTCTTTTTTTATTGCCGCTGGACGACGGCCTCTTATTTCCGCTGCCACTTCCACTATTGGCCGACAACGGCCGCTTGCCTTCTACCCGCTTAGTTATGCAGCATCTGCCGTTGCCGGGACACTTGACGCTGCGGTCGATCTCGTCGCAAAGCAGCGCGAAGAAGCCGGTGACGCAAGTGCCGCGGCATCGTTTCTCGCCGCCGCCGCCGCTGCCGGGCTTGTTGTTGTTCTTGTGCGACGGTCTGTCCGGCTTGACGGGCTTCTTCGCTGCCGGCTTCCTGGTCGTGGTGGAGGTGAGCTTGCTGACGGCGGCCGTCTGGCTGGGAATGATGAGTTCTGGCGGCGTCTTCCCCCCGAAGACGGTCTTGGCGACACAACAGCGCAACGCACCTTTGCACAGACCGTCCACGTTCAGGATGGCCTCGCAAAAACCGGACAGACGCTCGGCCACGCACACACCAGGGCAAGATTCTGGTAAATGAATATGATACACTCACTCTCACATGCATGATAAGCACAGGCAGTACAGTATTACAGAGATTTAAAGGAAAGTCAGGTGTTTTCGCGCGTCTCTATAGTTTATTGGGTTAAGATACGACTGATTACAGAAGAACTATACTGTTATACAGTAGGCATACGGATACACAGAGAAAGACAGGAATGAAGAAGGATGTCACCCCCGCAGATTTCTCATGCTGCAGCCCAAAACTCTTTGTTCTCGCTCATTCTCTCCTCAGTTTCCAACGAAGTGGCCTCTGGGGAATTAGTGAATAGGAACAGGCAGGTTTATTTAGTGGCGGGTGGCTGAGAAGAATGCAGAAGAAGGGGATTTCTTCTTAGAAGAGGAATCGATGGGTCGATTATTCAACAAAAAGTGCAGGAAAAAGGGTGTAGAAGATCTCAAGTGCATTCCGTATGTGTATAATAACAATGGTCTAAGGGGATGGGGACAGCCGTAGAAGAATAAGGAAGTAATCACATTTCTGCTCGTTGTTAGCTTTTCTGCGCCAGGTGTGGTTAATATGAAAAACCTTCTCGGTGCTTGAGCAGTAAAAGCGTGAGTGAAGTCAAGAAGAAAGAAGCCGAGAGAACTGATGATGACGAAGAAGAAGATGAAGAAGTGGTAGAAGAAGGAGAAGAGGACTTCTTCTCATGGTGGACAGAGTGGGAAGGCAAAGAAGTGTCGGTAGTGGGTAAAGACGACGACGGTCTACTTGTTGGAAACCTACTGAGCGTGCTGCTGCTGCCGCTGCTGTCATTGTCCATGTACTCGTAGTCATTAGGGTCGCTGTCTCCGAACTTGTCCACCTTGTCCTCGCTCTGCAATAAAGTGCAGCGAGTAAAAGCAATATCCTACCTTCAAGGTCATCAGCTCTAGCCAATTTTACCCTCGCTGTGGTAGATGGCCTCAGCGTGCTGGAAGGTCGGGGTTTGGGCGTCGTGGCTGTGGTCGGCTTCTTCTTCTTCGTCTTCTTCTTCGTCGTTGTCTCCTGGAGACCACCGTTGCCGTCCCCGTCGTCCGACGTCGCCGTGGGCGAATTCGTCGGCCGGGGAGGAGGCCGCCGAGTCGAGTCTCTCTCCACGCAGCACCTCATGGACCTGCTCGGACACTGGACGTCCTCCAGCACCTTGTCACAGATGAGGCTGGCTATGGCATGGATGCACTTGCCTGGGCAGTCCTGCACGTCGGCGGTCTGGGTGATCTGCCCGAGCAAGCCTGCGGAGGTGGAGGGGGGGGGAAGAGAGGGGGAAAAATAACGGGTGACTTTAACGTGAGTGTGTGTGCGCGCGCGCGTGTGTGTGTGCGTATGTATGTTGCGACATCCGTCCTTTTGACAATTCTCAGAAGCCCTCCCCTTGACACGCCCTTCCCCCCCTCCCTCCTCGTGATATTTTCGCTTCTTTGAACCGTACTACATACGCCAGTTTGGTCTCTCACTTTCTATTTCTAAAGGACAACATTTTGCCGCCGTTCTAAAGCTTTTCGGCGGTTAGTTGATTGCATGAATGCCCCTTCTTCGTCTTCTTCTCTCTACATGTAATACACATGTATTTCCTCCCCCCCCCGTGGCGACCGTTTACGCACGCATGCACGATGTGTTTTATTTGCGTGCGCCGGCAGCTCTATGAGAACTGGGACGAACAAATGGACTTTCGATTCTGCTCAATCGAGCAGACAAATACCAGAGGTACGCACGTCATAATGCAGAACACGTAGGTATGATTAGGGGGACACAAGAAAAAGCAAGAGGGAGGGAAAAGAAACCTACTCTTACCTCTTTTTTCTACAATTATGCAAGTTTAAGTTCACTGACCTGAGAGGAGCCCGCCAAATCCAGGGCCTTGTGGCTGCTGCCTCTGCGGCGAAAGTGGCCTCTGCGGCGGCGGCGGCTGCTGCTGCGGCTCCTCCGCGGCAATTTGCTCCCCTCTCTCTTCTTGCTGAGCGTCGGACTTGGCGAACGAGAGCGCCAACAGCGCCGCCAAGACGCAGATGCCCCTCATGTCTGTTTTGGGCGGCTGTCGGACAACTGAGGCGCTGACCTAATTATGTCTCTCCCTCTCTCTCCTAGTACAAGGTCGTTGCCTTCTCTGAGCTCGCTGTAGACGTCGTCGTCGTCGACGTTGCTGGCGCACCGCGTCCACTACCAACCTCTTGTCGTCCCTTCTTCGCCCCTCGTCAGATTGGCCATTTTACGTCATTTTTATTCAACCGCGAAGCTTCTGCTCAATTCTCTCTCCTTTCACTAGAGAAATTGTATCAAGAGGTGGAAACACCGCGAGAGCCTCTGAGCGACTGAAGAGCGTTGGCGGCGCCGGCGCCGGCGCCGCCGCTGGCACTTTGCGTGTGTGAAGGGAAGAAGAAGAAGAAATAGTTGAAGAGGAGGCAGGAGCAGAAGTAGAAGAAGAAATCTCACCGTGACAGGTGAACTTATCCAGCCTGGAAGAGACGGACGGTTTGCAGGTCATCCGGGGGGGGGGGGGGGGGG
>JAAUXU010126760.1_pt1 | contig 12206 bp, 4 predicted proteins | sample 7278151 | NCBI WGS metagenome assembly JAAUXU01 (sample SAMN14350113, study PRJNA611818) | marine sediment metagenome | isolation source: surface marine sediment (1.8m) | place: French Polynesia: Moorea | collected 2018-08 | reverse complement strand
TCCGCACAAATAACTTTGAGCAAAAGCCTCAAAAAGCCACCACCCCTGCTGTTCTCCATGGTCTATCCGGTTTTTCCGGCATCTCTTTTATTCCCATTACCGCGGCCCCCCCCCCCCCCCCAAAAAAAAAAAAAAAAAAAAATTCGCCGTCACCTAAATTCCTCAATTATCCCTTAGCAAAACAAAGCCGGAGTTTGGAGAACAAAGGTTAAGATAAAAAGCAGCCGCCATCTTACGGATTTCCTTGGCGTGACTCGCCCTGGGAGTTCCTGGTGTCTCCCACCTCTGAGCTATCTGGAGACAGACCCATTTCACGAGTGATTTGCTTTGGGTGACGCGCAAAAAATACAGTAATCAGCAGGAACTTTAGTATCTTTTTGCACGCAATGGATTTTTGGCGAAGTGCCCGTTGATGCCAGGAGGGCACATTAATTTGAGCAGAAGGGAGAAAGACAAAGTGGGCTGTCAGAAGTCTTTAATTGAAAGCTAAGAATGAATTATGCCCCCAGCAACCCAAAAATAAGTAATGGGCACGTTGTACGATTCCCTTACGTCAATACCTCTCTTCTTGGTGACCTTGTTAAAGCACTAATTAACCTTGATTCTTTGTAAATTTTACAAGCTGTTCAGCTTGTGCGTGTGGTCCTGCCCGCCCGCCCGACTGCCTGCCCGACTGCCTGCCTCCCTGCCAGCCTTTGTCCCTACCTCTCGTACCTCCTGTCCAATTTCTGGACTGCCCCATTCCCGGGGAGGCCTTAAAAGCTATCCAGCTCGAATCGGGGCCTTTGATTTCATGACTCATGGGTGGAGTAACAAGTATTAGGAAAAAAAAACCCTTCGAATTGCTCCATCCTGAGTGACTCCAAATGAGTTTCCTGTTTCCCAGGGAAGCTCGTATCACACACGCAGGCTCTCCTTTCAACAGTTCAAGGATGAATCTCACAATTACGCTTTTCCCAACATCCGATGAAACTCTCGGGGAACATTTAACGACAAAAGGGGGGCAATTAGCAGCTTGCTCAATGGGCATAGGGGTCATGACATGTAAGGCCTACACCTTAATTTGGATTGCCTCGTAAAGAAATAGCAGAAAGTGCCCGAAAGTGACGTTTACAAAGCATCCTGCCGGCGACCTCGAGCGTTTTCTGTCATATCCGGTATGTAATAACAATCCAGTGGTTTCCCAAATTACAGGCTTGGCCCCAGAAGCAGTTTGTCATGCAGTGCGCGCTATCACTTCATTACGTAGACCTAGAAATGGGGCCTTAAAGGGGGGCTGCGGCGCTAAGGGCCTCCTGCGTCTACTACCACAAGGTGTCGTTGGTGGGATGCAGCCAGGACTACGGTAAATTTATCGCCGGCAATTTCGGCGGAGGATAAATTCTCGATCGATATGAAGCGTGGGCGTCTGAGGCCCGCAAGAAGAACCCCTTGGGGGGGAGGGGGGAAGGGTAGGTGGGGGAGGTTAGCCAACAAAGCAGCGTTTATTATTCTGCGAAACCGCACGCTTTAAGCTAGCTGCTCCTGCCCATTAAGTGGCATCAATCACTTCGGGTGTTGAGCAGCTGGAGAAGCAGTTGCCTTGCCAACATCTGGACTGAGTCGTGGATGAGTGAGTGCGGCATTAAAGGTGCTCACGCGCTATAAAATGTGTAAGGGCTGAAACTGAGTGAGAGTGGGTAAAGTAAAACTTTATGAAAAGTATTGCGTATCAAGCCGCAAGTTTTCGCCCCTGGAAGATGAATCCTGCCAGTCCTATTTGGTGGCGAGACCTCAGGTACGTAGTTGTCATGCATTTAGCCCCCAAATTTAGCTTCAGATCCATATGACTCACCGGCCTTAGGCCTTCCAAAACAGATGTGCAGTCACCCATATGGGTCACGTCGCTTTGGGTCTCGTCTTCCACCCAAGAGGTCGACCCAAAGCCATCAGCCCGCCTGGGGAATGCCCGCCACTCTGGTGTATTTGTCGTCCTGTGCCATAACTTCGAAACTGACAATAAGCAGCAGGTGCGAACTCCACGAGGCCCCGAACGTGTCGTCCATAAGTAGTCCACACAGCGCCAACACTCATGACCCCACAGCTCTGTGGAGCCCGGCATGATTCAAAAGTTGTGAGGCTAGAATTCATTCTGGGAATGGGGTCACGATCGCAAATGGCAATGTCGAGTGCTTAATGGCCACCTCCATTTTAATTCCGAGCAGACGCCAAGGGAATCGGAGTTGAATATGAACGGATATCTCAGCAGAATTGTTGAAAATTTGTGTGCTTGCACATCTATCAGTGGGCCTGTGAGGTCTTGAAGGCCAAGGCAACGCCCTCCAGAGCCAGATACGTACTTTTTTTGGCTCAATTTCGAGGAGGCGGAGAGGTTTGTACTACTCTATTTGCATACTGACTTTTTTATTGACTTGAACAGGGTCCCCTTTTTTTGTTCGGCGCCCATCAACTCTTGGTTGTTTTGTGGACTTTGACACTCACACTTTTTCTTGTTTTTTCAACCATTCTTTGTTTTATTGGCACCAAGACGAACGCAGAAATGACCTTGCTGTTGGCCACAATCAAGTAAGTGTTAGAAGGGAATGACACAAAGAATTAAAAAAAAAGACGCATATGCGAAATGTAGAAGCAGACAGCGCGCTCGTGTGGCGTAACCTGTCCCCATGCATGAGTGCGATGTAAAATGTGTCTATTTAAAAGCCCCTCTCATTCTTCCAGCTGCAGGATGCTGCTTAGTTTTTTTGCAGCATCTCTTCTATTCCTGGAGACTTTCTCCTTCTGGAGCTGTGCGTACGCACGCACGCATGCACGCACGCTCGCACGCTCGCGCGCACATGCACAAGAGTGGGAGAGGTGACCACCACACAAGTGACCGAAATTACAAGGCCCACCAAGAGCTAAAATTGATGATGCCTCTCTCTTTCTTTCACTTAGTCACAGCATGGTCACGTCATTCATATTTTCTTGAAGAAATGGCATCGTTCCATCTGCGCAGCCTCTCTGGCCGACATTATTCGTTGGGGCCGATATTCACTCACTGACAGCTCCGATCTGATCTCCTCATGAAGAATCCAGAGGAAGCTTGGAAGTAAGAGACTTTTGCCGCAGCCAAAGTCTTCTTTCTGTAATGATGGTACGGAGATGGGAAAAATGGCCACGACCATGCAGGTCCGGAAACACCAGCTGGCCAGCCTGAGGGCGCGCTTGTACCGGCAGAATCTCAGGTGGGCTACAAAAATGCAGCAGCGTCAAGTTGCGGTGGGCGAGTGTAAGGCTGCCCTCAGCTCCGTCGGATCGCTCACGGCGGTCATGAGGGAGAGATGGACGAAACACAGGAAGTTTTGGCTTCCGATGCAACGGCCAGGTGGTCTTTCTGCACTGTCAGCTCGACACCCAACAACTCTTTGTTTTGAGAGGCTGGCGGGGGCGCTCCAGTCCGCCAAGTACGAGCTGTCGATTTCTTACCGTGTCCGGTCGAGTTCCAAGTCAGAGTGGGAAAAACATGTCAATACGCAGCAGTTTTGGGCTGCTCATTGTCCCTTCGTCTGACCTACTTTTAGGCGAGGGAAGACCTACGGTGCATATGAGCAGAGGAGGACGAACGGGTTTTACGGCCACCTTGATGCAACAAGCCAGGGTTGACACGAAGCGGGCCAGGCTCTGGTAGAACAAAAGCAACTGAACTTTGAGTAGCACGAACAGGCCGGTCTGGCCTCGAGTCTGGCAGGTTAAATCAAGCGTTGCACGGCTGGCGTGAGAGATTAGGGAGAGAGAGTGGCAACTCTGATGCTGTGGAAAAACTCTTTTCTTTATTGGCAGCATTACTAATCTTCCCGCCTGTCTGTCTGGAGGGAGAAGATATAAAAAACCAGTCAAGGCAGGCGAACAAATGAAGAGAGAAAACTATTTTGATCCAGCCGAGATACTTTTCTATCTCGGCCGGGCTACAGATCTATAGATTATGCTTGGCTTTCGGCATATTTGCTTGTCTGTACGAGTACAGTACTTGACTTATATTAATATGTTGTGCCCTATCAAATACGAGCTCGAACGTTGTTCTCTCTGTTAGAAATACTCTTCTCTCTTTTTTTGTGAAGTGCATGTCTTGGTAGAGGATAGAGTGCATGTGGGTCAATGGCCCCTAGGCGGTCTCCTCTGCACCTACTACCGTATGTGCCGACAAGAATTGCAGTCTCTGCGCGGAGCAGGACACCCCGTGCAACCGCCGATTCTTTCCTGTTACGGGGTTGTCACATTCCTTTTGGCTCATAGGAATAGGCTCCATCTAGTACTGTCAGCTACGTACAACTAATTGTATCTGTTACATGAAACCACAGGTAGGCGAGAGAGAAAGTAGGAGAAATTGGTCGGTATAAGGGAAAAAGTTCTCCAGTTTGGATCGAGGCCCAAAAAATCGCTCTGAAGGAATTAGAAGTCGTGATAAATGGGGCCGTGGAGTACCTGTTCTTTATATATAAAAAAATATTGAGAGCATTTTTGGAAACTTTATTTATGACTCGAATAAAGTGAAGACTCGTTCTCGTCAGTTGACCCTGTTGTTCAGCTGCTCTGCTGTTGCCTCCTCGCTGCTGCACTGACAAAGGAGAAACTTGACGCACAAAGAAAAGTCAGCCTTCATCACTTTCACAAGGCTTGAACAGCTTGAAACTGTCAGCGTGGAATCGACCTGAGTCACACTGAGAAGAGAAAAAGGACTGAAAAGCTGCAATTTTGGAACTGTCTGAATCAAACTTGTGTGAGGTCATCCGCGAATGACAACTGGAGAGAAAAAAGATTGGGGATGATGACTGTTGTCCAACCTCCGACATCTCGACGTTTTTGCTGCAGTCGTGACTTACCCGACAGACGGACAGACATGAAATGAGAGACAAGATCTCTTCGAGCGGTGGGGAAGAAAGAGAGCAAAAACAGAGATTTCACCCACTTTTGGTTGCTGCCTGCAGTGCTTGTTCGCAGCCCTCACTTCAGGCATCATTATGAGGCGTCCAAAAAATAATTGACCTCGAAAAAATATCGCTCACGCAATCTCAGTGTTTGGGGCGCGGCTGCACTAGCCAAGTTTGGCCGTGAGTCGCCACTTGAACCTTTCTGCTGGTTGAAGCGAGTCTTAAAGCTTGCCCTGCTGATGTCTGGACCCAAATGAAGACTGAGGGGAGTCCCCCTTCCCCCCTCTTGTGAGGGCGTCCGTCCTCATGCATGCGCTCCAATTATGACGAACCACGAAAAGGTTATTATGACGATGGATTGAGCGATCCCAGAGGAGGAGAAAATGATCGGCGTCGCAGAAAATAACCGCAAAAATGTTTCTCTCCAGGGGGAAGAAGAAAAGAAATCTTAATTTTCGCTTCTTCCGAGCATAACTTGGTTTCACACTCCATTGGCCGATAGTAAGTGTATCGTGTGAGTCAGAAATATTTGCTCTTCCGTTCTCTTTTGTTTCACTCAGGCGATGTAAACAATTTCTCCGGCAACTGAGCTGTAGCTCCTGCTGTCAACTTGTCAAATTAGCCATCGCTGAACGTTTTCTTTCGTCAGCTCCAAAAAATTCACAGTGACTTGAACGGACGTATGAAAAGGTAGCGTCAAATATGCAAGTGTTTTTTTTCTGCTCTCGCCCCGGTGGAAACAACTGCACTGTGTGCCGGATTTCCCACATGAGCACACGGACGGACCCTCGGGGCGGATCTTTATTGAACAATTAGCGTCCCTTTTCTTTTGGAGAAGAACATGCGTGAGAATAAATCGAGAAAATCGTAGCCGAGCAATAGAGGAAGCAGCACTGACTGCCGACTCCTCATGGACGCGCTGCAGCCCGGACGGGTCCCGTGTCCCACATCCTGTTTTCTTTGCGTGTCCTCTTTATCTGGCTCTCATAATAACACTTTTGGGACACGTGTCTGAAAGTCGTGTCTGCCTCCATCGATCAGGCAGACTTTCCCCTCCTCAGCAAAAGGTGAATTCATCGCCTGCTTCCTCTCCATATTTGACACCTCTTAAACGCGCAGCTCTCGGGGGCTTCGGGAGTCTTCCACAAGTGGTCACGCACTCGGGAGCGTCCATCTAAAGCCCAACCCACGTGCTTCTGGCTTATTTTTACAGCGGGAAAGTGAAGATTTTTCTCGGCAGATAAGTCCGACCTGTCCTGAGCTGCCTCCGGAAGAATGTGGAGAAGTTTTACTGCTATGTCGGATTTGCATGAGAGGCATTCGTTTCATGGCAAACCCGCGAAAACGAATCAAACTGTCTCGCTCAGACAGACTATTCAGTCGCGTAATTTATGCCTTCATTTAGTTGAAGGACAATTGTACAACTTTTCTTCTTCTGGTGCGGCTACTTCGCTAAACGCTCCTTTGTCTTCAGTCTGCACTGCAAGATTTTTTGCAGTGCAGCATAATTATTTGTGACTACCGTGGCCCCATTAATACATGACCGTGGTTCCCATTTAAAGTGCTAATTAATGTCAGGCAAACGCACGACTATGAGATTGGATTTTTATTCTCTGCAGGGCAGCTGAGAGGGTCAGACGTGGATCTGACCTCTTTCTCTCTCTGTTTCCCGTTCTTTACAGATTTATGATGGAAGTCTGAGATTCGGAGAAAAAAGCGCTGTCAGGGGCCTTTTTTCACTCACCCTGTGGGAAAGTGGCAAGGCCAGGAAGGGGGAAAAAATAAGATTCATTGTTGCCTTTGCAGCTGCCCCGCAACTGTGTGTGTGTGTGTGTGTGTGTCAGATACACTATCACTATGCCTTGGCTGGCTGGCTGGCTGCCGTATTCGCTGTTTGCACGTATGTACTACAGATCATAGATAACATGAGTTGCAAAGCCTACGTATGGCATACACGTTAGGGTCGTCGCTTGCGGACATGTGGCTGCAAAAATAATTGTATTGGCAGCGGCAAAAAACTTCGGGAGAAAATCAATCAGACTTTTTGTACCTAGGGAAGAGAGAAGAATTAATTTCTGCAAGCCCCTTTTTTGCACGCGGTGATGCAGTCATTCATCCTATTTAGTTTTCTGTACTCGGTACTTCAGTGGGTGCTTGAGTAGATCGTATTACTCCATTTTAGTGGCGTGGGAAGTGCTCTGATCCAGCCTTAACTCATTGGGACTCCAGCAATTTTGAAGAGTCCATTAGAATCTCTCCCTCTTCCTCTCCGTGTGTGTAGTTAGGGAGAGCTTAACGCTGTGGTTTTGGTGTACTCAGGAGAGGACAAATGAGAGAGAAAGAACAAAGGAAGCAGCCAATTCCTCACTCAATTCCACCCTCCGGGCAGACGCTGAACTTAGTCGCAGTTTATCGGAAAATCTGAGCTACCTGAGAACTAAGCGGAAGCCTGAGATTAATCCCAGGGAAGAAAATCGAGGAGACTATGCTACATTTTGCGGTCAAGAACACACAAAAAAGCAAGACACGTGCATTGAGTCCATGCGGGTTTACCTGGCAGTTGCGTTCAAGTACAGTGCCAGAGTGCCTGAACAATTTGGACTGTCAGGTAGTCAGATCCAGTGGCTGAGTGATAATTAGCGGGAAGTATTACGGCTTACGTGAACGTCGACATCCACTGTCTGGCCACCATAGTTAGGTGAGGGCGCCCTTGCACGAGCTGATGTCGCCACGGCAGCAGCCAACCCGGGCGAGAAACCCCGGCAGGAGGCCTCAGACACCAAGGTGCACAGCCTTTCGGCAGAAAAATGTGTCCGTTGAAGCGCACCCAGAGCTTCCCTGTCGGTGAACTGGCGTCCACCACCTGCTACGACTGGTGCTGCATGCGCAGTTTCTCTGATTAAGTTGTCATTAAAGTCAGTCAGTGTGTAACCATAGCAGTGTGTGCCATAATCAGTCATTACTGGTTTAATGACTGGACCACAAGCAAAATGTCTATGCAGTTAGCTGAGCCCAGCCAACAACAGCAGTGAAATCTTCGTCCCAGGCTGATTTCACAGTTCTTGCCTAGGTCAGACAGAAAGCCACAAGTGCAGAGCTGACGCAGCAGGATCTGAATGAGGACATCTTTAACCTGACCAGAGCGAAGTTAAGGTGGTGTGACAGAAATGTCATTCAGCTGCACGAAAGGACAAGTGTGTCATGTCAAATGTCCAAAAGTCATGTCATCCTCCTTCAAAGTCGTCATCTCACGGTCGCTGCAGCATCAGTACTGACAAAAAGACCAACTGCTGCATAGTACGAGGGAGAATCATCACTGTCATTCTGCATAAGGCCGCACGACACAACCCTTTCTCTCCTCTTGCTACACCGGCCAGAGGCGAATAGCCAAAACTTTAGTGTGTTGACTTTGGCCATTGGCTGCAAAGGCTGATTTCGCTCGTTGGCGCTAACTTATGCGAGCAATTTTGAATTTGGCCCCCACGGAAGAAAAATATGTCGCAGACAGCTGAAAAAAGCACCCGGAGGCTTCCACAACCCTTCTTTTCTCCACTTATTTCTGGTCATTGCCCGATACGGGAAAAGACGTGAAGTTCTTCCACAACCTTGCTTGCTTCGTTTGCTAACGCACCGTGAAAAAGGGGGGGTAGAGAAAGAAAGAAGAAAGAAGAAAGAAAGAAAGAACGAGGGGGGATTTTGAACAAAAAGTTAGAGGGGAAGGAAACGACGATGGAGATAAGATGCTTTATCGGGTTTCCGTCATAATTCTCTTGACTGGCGCAGCCCTAAAAACGTACACTTAAGTAAAGATAAAGGGAAAAAAAGTGTCTTTCCTGTGTCGAAGGCTGGTCCGAGAAAAGTCGTCCTAGGGCCTTAGATTACCTTCAGAGCATTAAAGCTCGCTCGTGAATGCTGCCTTCATCATTTCCTGTAATTGTTGTAGAAGAAGGAGTTTGCTGCTGATCACTCAAGCTTATTAGGAAGTTGCTCAGTCATTATAGGGACACAAAACGTGCAATTAACCGAGGGAGAAATGCGCCGATGACTTATCAGAAAAGTCTTAAGAAGCAAAACCTTGATACTCTTTATGCGTACGCTTCAGCCACCTTATGATGTGTTGTGCCACATATGAACGCACTGCAGAGCTTCGCTCCATGCAAATATCCCGTTCGGAGTAACGGAAGGGGGAGGGAGGGAAGGAAGGGGTAAAAAAAAGTGTAAGAAAGAAGTTGTAAGTACAAGACGAAAAATGTGAGAATCTGAACAGTTTAGCGGCAACAGAATCCAAGCAAGTGTGTGTGTGTGAGAGAGAGAAATGGCAACATTAGTGCCGGCAATTCGTTTTTCCCAAAGATTCAACAGCAGAAAACGTTGTTCTGACAGAGAGGAGGAAGTTGGCTAATTATAATCTATTACCTGCTCTTTCACTCCAGAGAAAAGTGTATACGCATATTTGTGGATACCAAAAACCGACGTTTGGCGCTCTTGCCCGGCTGCTTCCTAAGTTATCATTTATTAATGTCTGGGCCATTTGCATGCAAATTTCGTACCGTGCTGCGACGAGTGACTGCGCACCCATTGTACCAGCTTGTGTATGTCCTGACACCTGACAAATAGTTTTGAGTTGATCTCAGAAAATAAAAATGGATGGTGCTGTTGAGTCAGGCCATTTCGGTCATGCCACAGCCAACAAAACAAGCGGCAACGCCCTTCACAGATCCACCCGTGCACGTACAGTACCTGAGTGCGTGGCAGCCCTGGAAGTGCTCGCTCATGTCGTGACTAACTGACACTAAGACGTCTCCAAGTCAGTCCTCACCGCTCATGTACTCAAGTCACTCCTCCTGACAACCTGATCTACTTCGGAGCGCGCGGAACCCGGACCAATTGATAGGAGGCATGTGATGCCTCAGCAACCCCTGCACTCGCCGGGTTTTTCTCTCGGCGCTTCACGTATTGCCCAGTCCTGGTACGCAGTAGGGAGACCCAGTGAGGAGTTGCTTTGCATTTTGAGAGGCTGCCTTTATCTCCAATTATCTCACTTGTGCAAAACATTCAGTCCCTCCCAAAAAAAAGTAGGCCGATTTCACTGTTGCGTCGCCGCAGTCGGAGAAACCGTGCAATTAGAGCGCAAGTTTAACATTCAAAAGTCCGACTGCAGCTGGTGGAGGCGAAATTTAAGGCCTGTATTAATTCAGTGCCATCAACTGTCCCATACGTGCGTGCAGGAGCTGTTCCACCCCTTCCAGGCTTCTTAATTAGGGGGATTCCGAAGTGTCCCCATCCAGGCATAAACGTTTTCACCCGGGCAGCCCCACCTAAGCAGTGAGTGGTGAGAGCAGCAGCCACACAACACAACCGAGCAAAGTCAGCGATGATGTATGGGCGTGTTCGTACATATCCTTGCATACACGTTGGTATCAATAGAGTTTTTTGGAATCCTGATTTACCGTCCCATATCGGGTTCAGCCATTCATTCAATAAATCTGTGACTTCTTTTGCTGGAAAAAGATTAATGGCGGACGTCGCCTCCGCAGGACATCGCTATGGCAGACATCCGCGCGCAGAGGACTTAATCATTATTATTACTAAACAGGTTTAGGAAATGCACCCGCTCGGAGATTGCCAGATAATGTTGTTACTTGTCTGCTCAGTTGGCAAGAGCTCCGGATCTTGGAAGTGCATTGACAAGGCAAAGTCCGCTTGATTGTTGTCGTCGAGAAAGTTCCGCCAGTGCTGAGCGCACAGCTCAGCTCTTCAGCGGCGTCTAGACTTGAAAAAAAAGTGTCACCCGTACGTGCCTACGTACGTACCTGTCCAACACAGGTAGATACCCGTACTGATTAGTTAATAAGCGCATCAGCAGCTGTGAGCGCCTCTTGGCTGGGCCTTTCTCTGCCACGCTCGGTACGCACTCGTCTGAGTGATGAATCCAGGCGTAGAAAAACGTGTATTCCTTACCTGGAAGACAAGGGAATAGCGAGTCATTAGAATATTTTTTCGGCCCATCTTGGTCTGAATCATCATTTAACCATCATTACTGTACTTAAACGCGTATGTTACGTGCGTCGTTCAACGTGCATCAGTATACAAACACTACTGCCGAAGGCAATCAGGCGCGCGAGCGAGGTCTGGCCGTCGATGGCCACCCTGCAGTTGTGCAAGCAGTATGCGCCTGCCAGTGTCCTTCGGTCGCATCACCCGGCATTTCTCCAAATCGATTTCATCCGCCCGAAATTTCTTGTACCTCCCGACGACAGCTGTGGCAAATTCAATCTCAGCCTAGCCGCATCATCTCTCTGGCTCGGACAAACGAAATGGTGTCCTTTGACTCTGCCGGACACTTGGGTCTAGAGAGTTTATTGGGTGCCCATTGTAAGCACCCAAAATAGGCCTGCCGACCATAGTTGGCGACGAAGGCGCCCTCTCTCTTATGAAAGGCCCAGCTTTACGACCGGAATCATCTGGCAGAGTAACCTGACACTGGTGTGGCCCACGATGATAGAAAATTGAATTCGGATTTCTTCTTTCGCAATGTTACAGGCAGACCCTGCCTTGGGCCTGTCAGTCTGTCAGTCTGTCCGTCCGTTTGTACGTCCACAGCACACACTGACTAGAGAGACATTTGCCTCGTCTCTCTCGCTCCTCGTGGGACTCACACGTCTTCAGCCTTGACTGGACGAATTCTGGACCGTGTCAATATGGTTATCTACGGACCATTATGACCCCTCGAAGCAGTCACCAGGCGGGGGTTGCTGGGTTTTGTTTTTTGTTTGTCGGTAAAAATCACTCTGAGCACAAACTGCCCTTGTTGAGTGGTAAAACGCTCGTGCCAGCGATCGATCGACGGAATGCGACCGAGGGATCGTGACCTTGGGCAGACGCCTTCAAGCAGGCTGGTGGGGGGCTTTTTGCTGACGAGACTTGACAAAAAAAGGGCATTCAATAAGTGGTCTTTGGTGCCAGAGGAAAGGATACGTGCAGGACTTGAGAAGACACCTCAAAGTGCTGGAACAGCAAACAGAATGGTACAGGGTGTGACGAAGACCAATGAAGCTTCTCTGCATCGTTCACATTTGAAGGCACAAAAGCCTTTGCTCGCTCGGTGGATGCAATTAACGTCAAAGTGTTTGAGCATTTGACGTCCAAATTTGGAAGCAGTTACATAACAAGTTTCGAGTGATTCGTATCGACAAGGGGGGGGGGGGGGCGAGGACACCCATCTTTGGGGAGCACACAATCGCCCCGACCCAGGGACACACCCCATCAACACTGGTACCCACCACTTATAGGATTATA
>JAAUXU010023036.1_pt1 | contig 12209 bp, 12 predicted proteins | sample 7278151 | NCBI WGS metagenome assembly JAAUXU01 (sample SAMN14350113, study PRJNA611818) | marine sediment metagenome | isolation source: surface marine sediment (1.8m) | place: French Polynesia: Moorea | collected 2018-08 | reverse complement strand
TTTGGAATCCTTAGAGCATCAGCTTTCATTTGATACCAAATTTGCCATCTCATGTAGACATCATCATCATGGAGAAGGAGAAAAGAAAGTCAATTGTCATTTTGCACCATGAGCATGTACCAAAAGACTTGACTGGAAAAAAATCTAAATTTCTGACTGAAGTCAATGTGGCCTCCCCAGAGCCCTGACCCCATTCCCCTTGACTACTCCATCTGGAGCATTGTGCAGGGGAAGGCTCAGGTAACATCCCACCTCAACAAGGAGGAGCTCAAGGCCTCCATCATCAAGGTCTGGGACAAGATGGACCTGAGCTACATCATCAAGAGCTGCAAGGGGTTTTGAGGTTACCTGGAGGACATGATTGAGGCCAACAGAGGTCACATTGAGTAAAGTGAGGTCACAACAATATTTGCAACATTTTTTTGTCTAAGCATGAGTCGTGGACAAAGTTTGGCAAGACTGCCAGTTGCTATGCACGTGGTCTTGAATTGAGCCCAACCCCACCTGCTTGAAATGAATAGAACACCCTGGTGGACACTTACATGCTGTTGTTTGAGACCAGGATGGCTGTTTCTAATAGAGTTATGAGTTATGTCAAGAATAACCGATCCAATTGACCTAATGCAGGTGTGAGAAACTTGCTCAATCCCCTCATTGTTATCGTTCTCCATTGATGAAGACATGTATGTACCACTCTTTTCTCTCTCTCTCTTTAACCCTAATTGCCATAAGTCAATGATATACAGCTGTTACTCCAAAAACCCCGTTTTGTATTCAGAAAGTGGTCCCATTCAGTGTGGCAGTAAGTATATAAGTCTTATATACAGCCTGATACATGTTACACTATTCTATGCGGAGTACCTTCCTATGACCTCTCTTTTTGTTGGCCATGATTCCTCAAAAGGAAGGTTCATAAGATTGCTTGTTATTGACTTTTTTATGTTTTGGCTTGCATTTGATTGAAGCAGCCCACAATATCCAGGTTTGCATTTAGCATGTGGACCCATTAATATGCAGGATGCGGAATAACTGCGCTCATCAAGACAAATGCCAATAGCTCATCTGAAATGTAATAGGTAACTCTGAAATTTAATGACGGATTTATCACAGTCGTCCAAGCCATCATATGCGAAAATGTTGGAAATGGCCGCCTCCTGGAGCTGCATGTCCAAGGCGCCAGAGGACAGTTGGCCACACTCACTGTTTCTTCCGGGAGTTCAGCCAGGACCTTGATGAGGGTCGACTTCATGCTGTAGAAGTCACTGTGGGCCCTGCAGGCCCTGGTCTCAACGACGGCCCAGGCAGGAGAATATTTGAATTAAACCCCAGTACGCATATTTTGCACCAAGGTTTTCCGTGTACCTGTACGTATGTAAAAAGCTCCTCTGCCTACGACATTTCCTTTGGCTTTCAACGTCTGTCACCCTGCTTCTTTCAAGGGCACACTTGTTGATGCTGTCAGAAGGTAGAGAAAGAGAGGTCTTGCTTTCCTGCAGCGGCTTCAGCTGCTGATGCTGCATGCAATGCACGCGAATAAAAGTCTCTCAAGCGTCCCCGAAATGGTTGAGCAAATATTGTAAGAGAAAGCCTGAGTTAGAGTGGGTAGAGCTGTTTCAAATCGCCCTCTGGCACCACGGCTTTAAATACTGCGCTAGCTGTTCTGCTGGGGATCTTAACAGACAGAGTGCGACCTCGGCTGGAAAATGATACAGGAGTCAAAAGCAGAAAAAGGAGAGCCTCCCCGTAGATATGACTATGCAAACAATTATATACAATGGGAAAAAAGGAGGTAGGCCGATCCCTGGACAGATGAACAGAGAAATTTTGTGCCTATGTGCAAAAAACGGACACAAGGACAACAGAAAAGTGTTTGCTGTGAGTCAACACAATAAACCCTGCACCTAGTGCCGCTGCTGCTGCTACTGACGGTGTCATGTACTTTAAACAGTAATGCACACACGAGAGCTGTGTTTGGAGCTCCTGCCGTCAACATAGGGTGTATTGCGGCATCTACATACAAGGTTCAAGTCTGCAGTGTTGTCATTGGAGCCCCCACCCAAGAATCTTCTTGCCTGCACTGCTGGTGCTGCTGCCACCAGGCTGCTGTGCGAGGACAAACAAGAATGAATGATTGATGCTATGTACTGAACGTAGGGCCATTGTATTTGCATCCTCTCATGGGCGTCAAGAACATGTCAGAGTGAACATGCCTGCCCCATATGCATGAGGGCTTGGACATCAGCAGATGGAGAAAGGTGGGATTTCTTGGAAGATAGTCTTTTCATTACATCTGCGGAAAACGTGACCTAAAAGAAGTGATATAAGAAGGAGGCCCATAGACACACAGTCGACGAGGCAACTACGAGCTTATTGTTGTGAACTACCTACAAAACAGTGGGTGTGTCTGTCTATGTGCCTGTATATGTGTGGACATTTACGCTGCAGAAGTGTTTTTTGTACAGGATGTGATTTATTGGATTTTAGTCAGTTCTTTGGCCATAAATTGGTCAATCAGCACCCAAATCCCCATTGAAAGTTTGCAACAGCTATATGGAATCTTTCCGAACAGCACTGGACTTTGTGCAATCAAGGCCCCCAAGGTCAAACCAGTGTGCCTCGTTTAGTCCATTTTTTGTCAAAGGTAAACGAGTACGAGAGGACTTGGAAAAATGTGTTAATCATGTTTACTGGACTTCAGCACGTCCAGTCAGGAGGCTTTCTTGAGCTATCAGAATATTTTGCGCTCTTCTCCAGTTGTACAATGTCCTACAATCAAATAAGTTGCAGATAGTTCCCCTGTATGTAAAGGCGTTTTGTGCCTTTTCTCCGCTTCTTCAGCATCAATTGATCTTAATCAATATCGACGGTTGAAGTGAATTAAACAGAGAAATAAATAGTTGCGACTCTCTCGCCATAATCATTCGCAGATTTGTCACTGCGCAGTCGTCATCACAACTTCTATTTCTTTCAACTGAAGAAGACGACTCAAGTGTTACGTATGTTATAATGTGCTCTTCTCTGCTTTCTCACAGTTGCGACCATAAGGCGGCTAAGATTAGATTTGTATTGAAGCGTCTCGAAGCTCCTCCAATGAGACTAGACGGATCAATCAACTTGTGTTGTTCGTACCTAGAAGTACACGGGAAGATTCTTTTTCTCAGGCGATCGATTAGTCTTCAGTCGAGAGAGAATTGGCTGTCAGAGCTCACCCTGCCTTCGTCCATGCGTAATCAGTAACGATGAGAGCAATATGCTAATTTTAAAAAGTCAAGACATACCCCATGCTCTGCACAAAGAGGAAGAAATATGCAAATAATGACATATCACAATATGCCCTATGATACTGAGGACAGAGAGGTGAAGTACAATTAGTTTCAAAAGTTCCGCTACCAATTCTTCTGGACTATCCCTCGGCGTAGAAATGGCCTAGCGAGCCAGCATTGATACCACCAGATCCATGTTTTTCGTAAATTCCAAAGCGTACAAGGTGGTCCACGTGTCCCCCTGGAGTGGGAGCAAGAAAGCAAGAATCTCCTGCACAGTGGGAGCAGCAATGTAGAAGATGTTTTCTGGCTAGTGAGGCCCTATCAGGGCTTCAGTGCATCCATGACATTTCATTCCAATCACAGAAAAAGGTGTTGAACTGTGCTAAATTGGACGCACTGAAGCACGGGTATTAAGACGCACCAAAAAACTTTATGTTTGATTTCGTCACGCCTCGTAATCTATGTGGAACTTATGGAACACACGAAAAAAATGGCACCAGTCCTGACTCTATCGACTTGATGCCCTTCTTTGCCATGAGTCTGTTCAACACAGTGGACGCATGCGGTCGGCTTTGGGGCATTGTCATGATCCAACTTCCTTTCGTCTCTGGCCTTTTCCTGCGCAGGTGGTAAAGGAAGTTAGTTGATCATAATTCCGATGCAGACTCTGGCGTTAATCCTGTCCTCCGCACAGGTTCTGTAAATGACAACTTGGGCGTCAAAGAACGCGAGCAAAGTAGTGTTCTTGGCACTGGCATCCGCCTTGGTCTTCCTGCCTGGCGCAGATCCAACTGGGAGCCACAGTTTCAACTTCTCCTTCGTCTCAGGTGCAAAATACTGGACTCATTCACGACCCATCCATGGTATGGAGAGAGTCCCAAAGGATTGCCTCCTCCTCATGTCTAGCAATGACATCTTTTGTCATATCCACCTGCTCAATGTCTCTTGGGCCCATCATGGGGAAGTTGAGGGACCCATAATGATGGCTTCTTTGACCGTCTAAAGTTGTTGCGGAGGATCATGTGGGCTGTTCCACATGACTATCCAGTCCATCAATTCGATGTCATGAATTCTCACTTTCGCATCTTCTCCCAATACTGACCTCATCAGTTCAATGCTTCTCCGTGTCCCCAAACAGGGACTAACGTGGATCATACGGATTGATGTGATGTCCTCCCCGCCAGGATTACCCGGACGAGCTTCCTTCTGTGGGGTGCCGAGAAGGCCACGAGGCGAGCATCGTCATCGTGCTCTTCACTCCCTGTACCGCCTGAGCTGCTCGTCTCTATTGCCGACGGTGTCACACAAGTACGGTCAATTTGACGGCTTCTTCATTGATAGGTTTGTTGTTCAGTCATGGTTAATAATAACAGTTGTGACCAATCAACTGCCCTGCTTGCAAAAGTGGCAACACTTGTATTAAAATTGATGGCAATAGATTCCAACAGTTGTTCATCCTTGGTGCACCCTCGACAAGCTGTATGATACATCAAACAAGACTTTTTTTAAACTTGCTTAGAAAGCTCCGTGTAAAAAAGCGAAATTGGCTCTAACATTGTCTGGTGGTCCAGTGAAACCAATTTGAACAGTGGAGGCATACATGACCAGGTCTCTTGGCCCAAAACTTTGGCTAACTTTTACTTTGGACTGTCTATATTGCCCGCACAAGTGTGTCCATCTCCTAGAACTTCAGAATGCTTATCAATAACTTTTGTGCCGGTCGACTCTTGCCGTTAAATCTTGACTCTGGCCCTCCGCGAGGTAATAGATGACTTCCGAAAACAGCAAAGACAAATTTAAGTGCTCAGAATGAACAAATTGACTAAATTCTAGGTGCAGCAAGAGTCAGTACAAAAAAAGACGTTCAAAAGCATCCGGGGCAAACTATGTCAGACGTTTCCCTCCAGCTTCGAGAAATATCCACTCGTTCGCCATGATGATCGATCGGTTTAGTGAACGATAACTGTTGAATAAGATACAGCGAAAATGGGTGTTTGCTGCAACACCTTGTGGCAGCAGTAGCAACACGCATGCATGTCAGTCAGTGAGAAAAAAAATGACGCTGGCAGCGAACGGAGAGGCCATTTACCGCGGCCTTTCGAGAGACCTTAACAATGGTCTTGGCTTTAACAATGGCCTTAATGGTGGCGATCATTCACGGCTCAGGGGGTGATCTTGGCTGTTATTCCATCATTAAACAACGCAGGAAAGGTTTTTTTGGGGGGGAGGGGAGAGGGACGATTTGCTGAATCCTACGTATGTCCGATTCTTACTCTAAAGGTCGAGTTGCACAGACAGTCTGGAGAAAAAAAATGGGTCAGAGTAAGTACAACTTTAATTGTTCATTTACGAGCTTCAGAAACGAAAAGTACTCGATGTGTTCTCTTACAACTTGAACTTCCTCCTGAACGACTTTCCATCAACCCCTTTATAAACTTTTTTCGAGTAACTTACATGACTTGGATTCTCCTCGATTCTCCTCTGTCTGACTCATTTCTAGGGGTGCGTAGGTGGTCAGAGGCCAACCACCTGTTTCTGTCAACCTAATTTGGATCTCACACACACACTTTTCTGCCTCGCGTGTGCAAAAAGGAGTTGTTTGAGAAAGCGAAACTTGATACGCTCTATATGGTGCCATTAAGGTGGTTCCACCGATGCCGTTATGGCTTCAGGCAAGGAGTGGGTGTGCGAATTGCTACGGGATAAACTGTAGTCACTTATTGCATTCTGTGCGGCGCGTTATTTTTGCAGCTTAGGTCAGAGGTAAGCAGAAGCTTCTTGCTTAGACTATGTTGGAAGTACAAACATCTAACTGAGCTCATTGGAGAAGAGATGATATTTCAAATTCCAAAAAAAAAGACTGCAAATCGGACCAAAATTAAGTAAGTTCTGGCCTCTTAAAGTTGGAGGTTGTTTTCGTACATTGCGAGCTGTTCCTTTTTAACTGCTTAACTTCATGCGGGAACGCAGATGCTGCAATATCGATGACTTCAGAATGGAATAACTTTGCTACGTCATACCCGGTTCACAAAATTGTTTTTCCAAATGAAAATAGCGAATCTCCTCTTTCAAATGAGCTGGATCAAGCGTTCTGTACAGAGCGTCACAAAACTGATCAACCTTCAAGAATCAGTTCACACCAGCGCACAAGTCCTTCTCACTTGCTCTGTCTCTTGGTGGAAGCTTCAGCTGGTTTTTTTCAAGAGTGATAAAAATAAGACAAATGTTGCCTTGACAGGGCTTTCAAATATAGGAGTGATCAGACGACACTCAGAGAAGAGAGCGGAACACTCTGACCTCGCTGGCGCCAAACGAGAATCAGCTTTTGTCCGTGCAACCTTGGAAAAGCAGCATTGTCCTGTCCTTTCCCATATCCTCTCCTTGAAGCAATGTCGCACTGTACTGACAACTAGATACTTAAGTTGCGAGTAAGTCACGTTACACTACTATCTCTGCATATGGAGCATATGGAGACGAGGCTTCACCTGCTACCTTTCAAAGCCAGCGTTCCCAAAATGTTGTGACTCTGCGAAGAATTAGAACGTTATACTGACAAAACAATTGATTAGAGGTGGCAAAAGGTAAAGAACTTTGGCTTTAGAAGAAGGTTGACAGCTAAGCATTGGCATGTCTTTAGAGGGCTTTGACTTGATTAAACCTTTGTACCTTCGACAAGCAATTTGGATCAGATTACTTTGGGTCCACAGGGTGGATCCAAAGTAACCCTGTATCAAGTCAATATTTCATACTTACATTGCATATGCTTCTGGTTCCTTTAACCAGGTAACTCGAACTAAAGCAGCCTAACTTTAGCGAGCAGCTCTGTAGCATCCATATTTCGTAGAAGTTTGGTCACCGTCAACAAAAATTATTGTTTTTTCGAGATTTTTAACTTTTCTGTATGCCCACCTTGTGTATCACTTGAGAGGAAACGTCCCTAAACTGAATGTCAGGTCTAGTTTGCCTCATACGTGAAGTTTAATCTCGTCCCAAAACATTCGAGCTATGTCTGAGCTTTCGCTTCATTTTGGTTTCGAGTTGGTTCAACATGTAAGGAGAAAAACTCTGGCACCGTGGAACAATGAGGAACTGCTTCAGGTATGCACTCGACAGTGAGAGGGAAAAGACCAGGAAAGCTTCAATATATTACCCGTATATGAGATAACGAGATGAGTACCCAGCGGGGAGAAAGCTATGGAAACAGCTGGAAAAGAAATGAAGACAGAGCAGAAAAAAAGGACACCGTGTAGACACTTTGTTCATATTGCCTCCTCCCCCCTCAAAAAAAGGGTTACATCTATACAGCCCCTGCGCCCCCAAAAAGGGTTAGAAGAAAACCTTCTGTGAGTTGCATCGTTACGAAGGTAAGCATGTGGTGATGACAGCTTAGGGAGCCTTACCACCACCACCCCAAAAAATGAACATTCTTGGGTGTTTTTTTTTACTGTTCTGGCATGAACTTCGAAGCAAAGTCCTCCTCTTTTCCAGCCCAGCTGATGTTCCTTATGCCAAAAATACCTACAAGCGAAGAACAAAAGAGCTTTTTTTCTTCTTTTAAAGGCAGGAAGGCAGATGGTTGAGTTGGAGGTTAAGGCTCAGCAATATATCATGGAAGAACTGGCGAGTGCTTTGGGGAGAAGGGGATGCAAATTTAATTTCGCTCTTCTCTCTTTTTGCAGAGTTGAACAATGGATGAATAAGCGAGTGTGGCTTTCTATTTTCTGTACTCATTGGAGAGATGAAGAGGTGAGTGTTGCACATGGAGGAATTCGTGTGTTTGAGCAACGGCTCTGTTGTGGTGCCCTTTGGCCTCCTTACCAGAGAATGTTTGCCAGAGATCCAATGATGGCTTCTGACGCAAATGCTAGGGCCTCGGGGCTCTCCTCGGGTCCGTGGAGCACTTGGAGCATCCTCGGGTGTCTGACAAGGAAGAAGATAACCTTCAAACGACAAACTTTTCATGAGGCGTTGGATGTGTTTAGCTACTACCTATAGCAGTGTAGGTGTCCGAGTCCGGTCTTGAGTAGTTCAGTCACCTGGTCTCGCCTCTTGGGCTTGTGTAACTTTTCCACGCTTCTCTTATCGAACACGAACACACTGACTTCCTATAAATGAAACATAATGCTACATTAAAACAGAAAGTATGAGCGATATTTGCTAAGCAAGTCTAAATACAGATTTGCAGAAAGCACAACGTGAGGCTAAATGCGACCTTTGCGTCGCTTTTGCTTTTCGCGTTTTGCTCTTATCGCTTGTACGACATTGCGCATATGTAGAATACTTGAAAAAAAGCTATTGCTCGTAAGTGAACAGCACTTTTACTCGCACTCCTGCACATAACAGAACGTTATAAATCCCTTTGGATTAGGCTTAAGTGAATCCTATACTGGAGAGAAGAAAGTGTGAGGAAAGGGAGCTTACAAGTTAAGGCCTAGGCTTGGCCTAGACATACATACTCGTATGCCTCAATGTCAGCACAGTCTTACATGTCACTGCAGGAGGACACTGCGCAAATGCTGCACTCCTTACTGACGTCGAGACCCATCAAACACGTATCGACAGTTTAAGGCACAGATTGGTCTCTTGTGCGAAGCAGCGACAAACATTGCTACATCCCGAGAGAGTAACCTCTAAAAACTTAATCACCTGAGTCGGTTATTTTCTGCTCCCTTTGCGCCAAAAAAAACCACTAATGCACTAAGTGCTTACAAAAGTTTCTGCCAGACAGGACGAATATAAAGGGAATGTTGTCTCAAATAACACGACTGCACAAAAAGTAGCCAACGATAAGCTACGGATGTAGCACGTACGATACAATGCTATGTGCTGTCTGAAGAGCGCGTCTGTGCTTAAAGTGTTTCAACTCATAACAGACACCTTAGTTCATATTATCTGTCGAGATCTGGTGCAATTTTAAAAGCGGTTTGCTCACTTGATTAGACCGACAAACTAGAAGGAATATCAGAAAAAGAGACTTGAGAAGATTGTCAGTGCATAGGCAGTGAGATGAGAAAAGGGGTTGTCATCATATAGGATCTACTGCCTGAGGGAGACATCCTGGCCCTTAGGAACAAAAATACCTTTGTGCAGGGTGGCCAAGAAGTTTTGTCACATGTTTTAGTTGACAACTTATTTATTTAATATTGACGTTGCTCATTCTGTAGACGTCACACAGACAAGATTGACCTTGGCTCTAAATGTCCAAGGAAAGGACTTCCTCAGTTGTCCAACTCCATCACCGGTGAGGACTTTGCAGCCTCCAAGCTGTCGCGCAGCTTTGCTGGCAGGATGCACACAGAACGAGCAAGGTCCACGTTGAATATTTTTGTGAAGGCCTTGTTCTAGGCCACCCTGTGCACCCACGCTCAGTGTGGTTCGGGACGCTCCCCAGAGATAAAAGAGGTCAGAGCTGAGACAAGATGATTGGCACGAAAAAGGACTCAGCATTAATTAACTTCAACTTCTGTCAACTCATCGTACTGCCTGGCAGTCATCCTTCGCAGCATCAACTGAGACTGGACTTACGTTGGCGCCCCCAATCACAGTTACACTGCTGTGCTGCTACTTTAGGGAGGTCTTCTCGAGAAAGCTGCAGAAATATTCATAGATTCTCGCTGGAAAATACCTCCTCATGGGATAATTAATTGCCTGCATTCAATGCTATTGGGGGGAAGGGAGACTCCTTCACCAGCTCCTGGATGAATAAGCCTGAAGTATAGTAGTACAGTTCACTCTCCAGTCTGGAATGCGCGTGTCACAGTAATAATTTACGGATATCATGCACTACAATAAACCTGCCTGAGAAGAATCATTTAATTCTGTCGAATTTCTTTCAACACCATCTCATTACAGTTGATTTGAAAAAAACGCACTGCTTAGGTGGTGGTCTGTGCAAAATGTTCTGTAGAAAATAAGACTCTGCAAGTATTCGTCCAGGAATACTTGCGACTATAAAGTTCCATTCGTGAGGAATATTTTCTATTCGTGATTCGGTCAATATTTTACTAGGAGAGCAAAAAGCATCAATGGTACATGTTGATTCATTTTGTTTTGTTTTCAAGAAATGCGGCATGGACAATGCCCTGGTGAAGTGCATTAAACTGGCCTCCACTGTCCACTCCTCCTCCAAAGTGCTGGAGGAGCTGAAGAAGCAGTATGCCAAGTTCCCGAAGCTGACCTACAGGAAGCACATTACCGCTAATGTCCACCTGGTGAAACTCAAAGGCCATGTATATGGAAAGCTGTCTCCACCTGAAGACCACTACCATCAGCTTGGATGGGACCAATGATGCCTTCTTTGACAAGGTGCCCACGCCCCCTGGTGACTGGAACATGATTGAAGGAGGAACATCCATCCTGAAGGAGATGCGGGATCTCAGGGAGCAATGAAGTGGCAATCTCTACCCCTCCAGCCTGGAGGTGTTACCCAGTCTGTTCAACATCACTGGGAAGGGGAAGGCCTCCCCAAGTCTCTATGAAGAATGTACAGAACAGGGGCAAGGGAAAGATGTATACAGCTGCCCTGGAGAAGTCCTTTGAGGCAAGGTTCCCCCCTAGTTTGGGTCCCAGACCAATGTCTTTGGATTAGGCAGCTTCCTTGACCTGCAGTACATGGACCTGCACCTTTAGGAAGAGGATGGGCCTTATATGGAGTTCAAGCAGAAGATGATGGACTTGGCCTACCCCTGCAGACCCGCCTGTGCTTAACAGTCCCCCTCTCTTATTTGAGCCCCATTGAAAGGGGTTAAAAAATAATCCCACTGCTCTTTGCATCCGCCAGCGAAGACAAGGACGTCCTTCTCAGCTCTCGGCACTTTCTCGATAAAGTAATCATGTACTAAAGTAACTGAACTAAATTAGTTGCCCAACCTAGACTCATCCGAACAAGAAGTTCTTCTTCCTCCTTACCAAGCTCTGCCCCTCCACACTAACACTGCCTATCAGTTGGCCTTCAAGCTGCTGGCCGGAACAGACACATAATATTCCGGAAGTAATAAAGCAACTCCCGCTGCCTCACGTTACCTCATAAGACCTAACTTTTTTTCCTCGTCAAGAAAGCTGCAACCCTGATCTGTGTTGTACTAGTCCCACCTAGACAGCTGAGGGGTTGCCGGTGATGAGCACTATCGCTTGACTTTGGTTTTGGCTTCATTTTTAATGTGCCCATATGCACTTGTAAGAAGTAGCACAATGAAGATATTTACCCTTTTACCACAGGAAAAAACCTTGCAAAATGAGGATCTCGCCAATGTTTCACGTAAAAATGCTCTTGTATCTCTTTTACGACGGCATACGGAGCTTACAGGTATGAAAGTGGGAGCACTGAATCTCATACCCGCATGCAAAATGTGCTTCTGCACCTTTGCAATCTTCCCTCCCTCGGCTCCATTTAGTGCTACACATGTACTTGAGCAATGAATGAAGCCGCAGATGACGCAGGCAATAACAACTGACTTTGAGCATTTTTCTCCAACAAACCCTCGACTGTATAGCAATGGGTCCCACAAAAGCCACTAAATGCTTGTTTTCACGAGCAACTGGCGCACAGACCGCAGGCTAAAGACAAGGTAAAACCATAAAAGACTATACCTAATAACACTACCCATGTTACTACACACCACTAGCACCATCAATTTCAAACTGTAAAACCCTGTCGTCATTGGACATGTCCAATTATTTTCTACATGACATACTAAGGCTTCATAGTCAAATGAAAATGAAAAAATAGTGTTTTTCTTGTGCCTCAAGTCATTTAAAGATTTCTGGACCCAGTACATAAGGATGTTAGGTCAACATTTTGAATTTGAGGTGGACCTGTCTAGTTAGGTTCTAGATGCTGTACTGAAGTGGTTTCAAACAATAAAATGGAAAACAAAGTGTTTGCAGCTTTGTCCCACAGCCTTTAAAACCTCAACACCTCTATATGTACTGAACTTATGTAGT
>JAAUXU010176833.1_pt1 | contig 12211 bp, 16 predicted proteins | sample 7278151 | NCBI WGS metagenome assembly JAAUXU01 (sample SAMN14350113, study PRJNA611818) | marine sediment metagenome | isolation source: surface marine sediment (1.8m) | place: French Polynesia: Moorea | collected 2018-08 | reverse complement strand
ACTACTTTTAAGATCTAGCTCTAACGTTACTACAGTTTTCAGACCTCTCTGAGTGTTCTAAGTGCTCTGTGTGTGGATATTCATGGCCGTATCCAATCGTTCTCTCAGTACTTGTACAGTGTCAGTCATCTTTCTCCTCTAAAACAGGTCTGTGTTCAGGTCGTTGGTGGTGACGCACGACACGTCCGGGTTGTCGGGATCGTCCCTCAGTCGAAAGGCGTTGAGCTGGGCCCTGGGGATGGACGTGTTCTCGCAGATGACGTCGCGGAGAGTGCGCCTCCTGATGGTGGCCACTTGGTCGGACGTCAGGCTCACTGCACGGAGAGAGTCTCCTCAGGTCTGGCCTACTTGCCAACAGAACTGGTCTACTTGCCCGACAAGTTCCGGTGCGTGAAGAAGAATCTGTCGCCCCTCTTGAGGTTCCTGAACTGCTTCCCTATGATGCACGCGAAAGTGGGTCCCACGAGGCCGTCCTCCACGGGCCTCTCCGCCACGCCGGCACTGAACAGGTCCATCTCGCCTAAGAAGAAGTTGGTCAGGTTCTGCGAGGGAATCACCAGACGGGATCCCACTGATGTTACAAGTCTGTGCGAGCTAAACCCCACTGTACTGAGAGAAAGATTTCTCTGTCCCTGTAAATGAATGCGAGGTCCCGGTTGTCCGGGTTGAACCGGAGGAACCCATGGGGAAGCGCCCCGAACTGAGTCAAGTTACCGGGGTCATCGAGGTTTCGGTACACCTGCTGCAGCTTCAGCCACACGGGAGACTCGATCTCCTCCGGTCTGGCGTCCCAGGACGCTACAGTGGCTAACCTGCAACGCTTCCTGTACTTGTTATAGCCGGCCACGCCGTGATCACGGCCACGCTGAATGTTACGGGCGATCTGTGGAAATAAGTTGACGCCACGTGACTCCGCGTGTCCTCGGGTCGATACGAACAACATACCAGGTCGGACCCAAACGTGCTCCCCTTCTCCTGGAACAAGTGGTTCGTCACCTCCCTCGTGATGAACTCGTCGTTGCTTTGCGCCGGCTGAAACGATTCAGTTATGGCCGACTTTTGGACCGAGTTGGTGCTGACAACTCACTTGGTTGAGCAACCCCATCAAGAGCATATCCATGCCTTCGCCGCTGTTCTGTTCGTACTTCATCAGGTCGAAGAAGACGTCTCTCAGCTGGAAGGACTCGGCCAGCCCCAACCCCGTCAAAAAGTACCTCTCGATGAGGCCTTGGATCATAGAGTGGCCGAACCTGAGTGCGGAAGTCTGTGTGCTGACGTCAAGAGTTGCCACGGCTCCTCTGCCTTACCTGTACGCCGCCGTGGCGAACGCGTTGAAGATGGACGGATCCGTGCTCGTGCTGTACAAAGACGATCTCGTTTCAGGCCAAAGGTTGTATCTGCGCATGACTTCGGGGCCGAGGACCACTGGCAAGTACTCGCTGTACACGATGTTCTGCATCTCGGCAATCACCACACGCCTGAAAAAAGTCGTGGTCGAGGTCAGTCAGCTTTTTCCACAGCCTTTATCCACCTTTCCACTAGAACAAGTTACTTATTTACTTCTGAGCCTTTTTCACGGCCTTTCTCAGCACTTCTTCTCACTTTTACGCTCAGGCCTTGCCCTTTATAGGCCAGAAGACTTGAGACATGAAGTTGCTTTACAGCTCCCCATTTCCCAAAAAAACCCTCCCCGAAGTTCCCATTAAATAATGCGCCCTCTTAACGCGCGAGGCCTGCATTATTTATTGGGAATATATTGAGTAAAATTGTTATGTTTGTGGTCTTGTGTCCAGTGGAGGGAAGCAATGGGATGACGGACTTTTGTGTTCGTCCTGGCCTGGAAAAAGAGGACCCAGACTTCTCGAAGAAGACGCGTCCACCTCCTCGTCGTGCTCGAAGACCTCGCCGGCGCTGACCTCGGCCCAGTCTTCCGTCTACCACGGACCCAACTGGTCGTCCTCGTGCAATGGCAACGTCTACGAGGCGGATAAGTACCTGGCCCTCTGGTAGACCTCCTCGTCCACTTCTGCCCCCATCGGCGCATTTGGCCCGTCCAAGATCCTCTGCGCGATCCTGTTGTGCTCCCTCACGAAGAGTGTGTGCACGGAGGCGAGGCCGGGCATCTCCAGTGCCCGTTGGTCGCCGGCCATGCGCTCATTGCCAATCTTGGGCAAGAGCCCGTTTTCGTCCACCAACAGACGCCCCTGCAGTCAGACAGTGCGGAAGGGTAACGTGGAGAAGAACGACGCAGTCACTAGCCACACTCACCCCGGAGAACTCTCTCAGCATGGCCGCTTTCTCCTCGGTGGACCCGTACACGTTTGAAGCATCCACAAACGCCGTGACGCTGTTCATCTGCTCACGGTCGCCGCCGTTTTCCTCGCACCAGGTCGTGGAACGGCTGAACTCCAGGCAGCTCTGTCGGTGGTCGTGGAGTGAGCGTCGTGGCAGACGATTGGAGTGACGATTACCTCGTGCGAGAAGAACTCGTCCCCGTCCTCCACCTCTATGGCCATGCACGTGGGGCGTTGTGGCTGCTCGCAGCAGCGGTCCTCGTGCTCCTCGGGGGTTAACGTTAGGTCGTGGTCGATGAACTGACCCATCTGGGTCGTCATGTGCGTCACCGCGACGCTCGGCAAGTCGAAGTCGAGGTGGAACTGGCGACTGAGCGTCCTGTGCGTGGACTGGCTGTTAACGTGGTCCACAGTGGTGGTTTAGTCAGACGACCCCGTGCCTACCTTGGGTTCGGCATGACAGCTTGCTGTCTTGCGAAGCGCCTGCTTCTCACGGTGTACGCGGCCCGCCTGAGCCTCCTCATGGGCACGCTGCAATAGTGAAGAGAGAGAGAATGCAAGTGCTGCACATGTGCATGATGGGGACGTCCGTCAGCATCGTGTACTTGCCCGCTAGATCCCCACAACGGGTGCTTGAGGTTGTTGCACCTTCCGTTGATGGACTGGACGACGTCGTCGCATTGGATGGGACCCGGTGAACAGGGGTCGCTCATCCTGGCATCGACCGATCGATCTGGAAGTTTGGGGACGTGCATAACACACGGTGCGTGTGTCCCTGGTACATACTGCACCCAAGCTGATCATGCCAACGTGAGACAAGGGTTGGACGTCGATACCTTTGCCTATCACGTGACTGGCAATGGTCTCCTTGGCTTCCCTCCTGGCGTCTTCAGCGTTCAGGCCCTCCATCGTCAGCAGGTCGACGGTGGCGCGGTACAACCCGTTGCGCCAGCTCATGTAGCTTGACCTGCAGGGAGGTCAAGTTCCGACCGACTAATGATACTGCACGAGGCCGCTGTCCCACTCTGCTCACTCTTTAGTGATCCTCTTCCGTCGCCGCATGAGGTAGTAGGTGTCGGGAGTCGCGCCCCCGAGGGCCTCCATCGCGCGGTCCAACAGCACGAGCTTGGCCGAGGAGTTCCCGCCGGCTGAGGAGAGGCCGGCTTGTGTCACCAGGATTGAGGCTAGAGCCGCCAATGGAATGGCTGCATCCATGACGACGACGAGCACAGAACTGGCCTGGTCCCCGTTTGAGGGGGGGGGGGCGGAGGCGGGTCGCGAAATCGGGGCCAGCGGCCTTTATGCCTGGGTTTGAAAAGGTGGCGGACGCATCTGTGCATGTGCACTATTAGCCAACGTGTATCGTCAACGTCTGAGTCAAAAAGAGTGGGCGGGTTATGGGCGTGGAAGGGGGGCGACATTAAGATCAGAGGACGCTGACCTCCCTCCAAGAGGGACAGTGTGAGTGGGCGTGCCAGGGAGATGCACGTGACGTCATTTCTGTCTCACACTGTAAGGAAAAATGTGCTTGCAATGACTGCAGATACTGCAAAGCAGCACCAACCACTACCGGGTGGACAAGTCCAGGCCAAGTCAACGGTCTCCTGATCAACTTTGGACGTTTGGCAATGAACCAAGTCTGGTTGTTCAAGATGCATTGGATGACAGCCAAAACATCCTCTTGGACGACCAGATCAGGTGCGCTGCCGGTGACGACGGCCCCGCCAGGGCCTAGGACAGGGTGCTGATGCTGGAGCAAGCCACAAACTCCGCGTTGGGGTCAGTCCGCCGGTTGTGCCACTTCAACCCGGTGACGACGGGCTCCTCAACGTCCGCGTGCACCAGACAAGTGAATAACTTGTTTGATGCTAACACATGCGTTGCTGCTTCAGACTGCACAGAAAAGCAACGACGATGAGTAAATACTGAGGTCTTAGGTGGGTGACACATTAATAAGCTATTGCACTGCCTAAGACATTTGTCCACTGTCACCCGGGGTGACCTAGTTTAAAAAAAGCCCCGCTGCACGTGCAGCACTGACAGCCATTCTTGGTTGTTTTCTGCATTTGTGCACGTCTAAACAATTGTGCTGTCTGTTGTGGAGTTCCGGAGGGCGCTCAGCCCCTGCTCGTTGGACGTCAGGGCAGCAGCTCCTTGGCAGAAGAAGCGTCATGAGCACTTTGGAAAGACCTCAAAAGCCAGGAGTGTCCAAAAAGTGCTACTGAGAATGATCAGATGAAGACTTCCAAGACTGGTCATCGTTGTTGAACAGCCTGGCTACGAAATAGCCCAAAGAAAACAGGGTATAACAACGTTGAGACGTTAAAAGTAACGTTGGGTCGATGCAAGTCGAAGAGTCTCAAATGTTCCTCTTCTTTTCAATGAAAAGTTACATTGGGAATAATCATGGAAACCAACCTGGCGCTTGGATCCCTATGTAATGCACTATGCAACAAATGCCGTGACTCTCTGTAAACTACAAATATAATTTTAACTTTGTGCCTCGCTTTGACTTGTGTTCTCACTTAGATTGAGTTAAAATTCTGTTTTCTTTGCCCACTCCAGGGCACAGAAATGCTCTCTTCAGTGTCATTTTTCGTGCATGCGAGCACAAAGTACAGTGACTTCACTCTTTACGAATGCAGACACACACACACACATGCGCCGCATGTTTTTCAACTTTAAAAAATCACGATTCAAATGATACATCAGTGGTTTTAGGTGAGTTAATAACTTTTTCTAACCTCACATTTGCAGTGGCATTAGAAGGATTTCTGTTCGCCTTTGTATATGCAGTGGTTTTAGATGAATCTGTTATATTTACCGATGAATGGTTGACATCTTCCTTAATTATAGTGACTTCACTAAGCTGTACACATAACCGTGCTCAGCCCTACAACTGTTGTGTAGTAACCACTTCCATGGGTCTCAGGTCTTACTAGTTCTAGTCCCAATTATATATTTCTTCATGCCACAAAGGCTAATTTAACAGTAGTAGTCATCTAAACTTGACAATGTACCGTTTGGGAACGTCAAAAATGTGTTCACCTAAAACTACTGATGTACCTAGACAGGTGTAACAGTTGCCTCATATCCACTGCTGACAACAAATCTGCGCATACCTTTGATAAATCACCAGTTATTAGTCATTAATACAGGTTATGATCCAAAGTCAGACGACTACTTTAGCACCTATGGAATATACAAAAAGGGCGTGACAGGTGCTGCAAAGGAAGACCTCCTGGTCACCATCCATGTCAGGGGGGGCACACATGCCTGGAGTGACTCTATTCCACCTGAAAGGTATAGCTGAAGTTTTGTAAATCACGTGATTTGGGCCTGAAACCTAATGAAGGTGACCTCTTGCCAATTTGGCCTTTGTCTCATGAGTGTAGAGCAACAGCCCCAGGCGTGAACAGGACTGCTGCAAAGTAACTTCTCGCGTCACTCTTGTCCACCACTGCGGTTGGAAAAGTTTTTTGCAATTTTTCGTAGCAAATGGCAATGGGATGTTGGGTCTAACATAAGATGAGACATGACTGTTTCTTTCAACGTGTTAGTATAAAAATCAGGAGAATTTTCAGTACAATTCAGCTTAAACTTCGGAGAGGGTTTGCCTGATAGACGTACTTGTTCATGCGAAAGTGCACGAGCAAGTCATTAGGTAGGCTCAGCCGCACAAAACCAGCCCCCCCCCCCAAGGTGTGGCGGGATCAGTTTCAAGTTTGCGGTGTTTAGAGTTTGCAGACCGAGTTTGGTGACGGTCGGTGCGGCGTTTTGGGCGGTCATAGCTAGCAGACCTACACACACACACACACACAGACGTACATACGGCGACTTTGCTTTATATATATAGATACTAGCAGATCCGACCAGCTTCGCTGGTAGTTCCAATGAAGCCCCCAACTATAATTCAGTCTGTGCCTCCGTAGTCCCCACCTATGTAGTCCCCATAGCCTGACAGACAGACACTCACACACACTGTATAGATGGCAGCGGGTCATAATGTTTAGGCACACAAAGTTATTGCACTGGTTGTACAAACAGCCCTAACCTCTACCATTGACGCTCGCTCAACCCCATGGATTTTGAGGCGAAAAGTCAGCTGTTGTGGTGGCCAATTTTTTTTAGTCATAGATAACTTTAAGGGTAAGGATCTTGCTCACTGGGTAGGATCGAAATGAGGGTTTCCACGAAATTCCATGCATTGATGGTTCACCAGGACAGGTGACATCCTGCTCATTGTTTAAGATCGGAACAAGACTTTCCATCTTAGGTACTGATGAGCCACCACGACAGCTGACATTTCGGCAGCAGTTCAACGTCCTCCCTTCATCGTCTCCCTACCTCCTTTATTTTCTTCATCTCCGCAGTTGAGCCGCAGCTGACAGAAAGGTGCGCATGCGTGGGCTGAACGGACGTCAGACAAGCGACAAGCGGCGCTACTGGGAGACTGAAACAGTGGAGTTCCTGAGATCATTGAGATCTGTCCATGGCCACTAACAGCCCTTCTGGGCCCGCCGCCTCCGCGGCGGCGGCCGCCGCTAGTGCGGCCTCCGAGAGAGAGCAGAAGTTGCTGGAGCCGGCGATGGAGTCCTTGCTGCAACGTGTGGCCGAGATTAAGGGTACGATCGCAGGACTAATCGCCAAGCTGGAGAACGACCCGCGGCTCAATTGGCCGTCCTTCTTAGACTCGTACTCCCTAGTCTCGGGACAGCTCAACTCGCTGCTGAAGGCCGTGAAGAGCAATGATCGGACACCGCCGCTAAAGAAGTTTGTCTGCCTGCCGCTAGCCCTCTCTCCGGACCGCGACGAGGAACTCCTACGGGTCACCGAGGGCCGTGTTGGAATTTTTGCCTTCGATCTCGTCCCTGACTACCTCCGCACAAAACCTGATCCAGAAGTTGAACAGCGTCATGCGCACCTTGAATCGCGTGCCGCCAATACAAACGTTGAGACGGCAACGAGAGGTGTGACAGTAAATGAGAAGATTACCACGGCAGCATTAAAACTCATCAATCGTGAGAGGGAGGACTTGGAGGGCAAGGCCTCCATAAGGGCCGAGATAGAGGCCACCTGCTCCCTGGAGGACACTTTTGTCCTCGTGGCTGCTGTGGGAAGTGGGAAAGGACTCCGCAGTCAGCAACAGCCAGGCCCGCCAGGCATGATGCAAGCTCGAATGATGGGTGGTGGAGGACCCGGAGGGGTTGTGATCAGGCCTGGAGGTGGAGGACCTCCAGGTGGAGCTCCTGGCATGGGTGGACCTGTCGGCAAGGCACCCAGCACCATCAAAACCAATATCAAGACTGCATCCCAAGTGAACCCTTATGCAAGACAGTAGGACAATGTATGATGTGGTGGAATACAAGAACCATTCCTGGCCTGTCTTCAAAAAGAGAAAAAGTGCATTTAAGCTTCCGGAATTACTAATCACTGATATTACCTCCAGGTTTTGTCATGGTGAGTGGAACCAACTTCTCCTCTAATGGGACGTCCTTCGAGGGCCCCAGTGATGAAGAGAAGCGTACACTTTGGGTTGGAGGGATCATAGACCGAGTGGACGAGGAAGTCCTGTACGAGTTATTCATGAACGTGAGTGACATCAAGTCGATTGGGGTGTAAAGTTGCAATAACTTTTTCCAATTTTAGGCTGGGCCTGTGGAGAGCGTGCACATCCCCGTTGATCGCATGACGATGCGTCAAAAGTCGTTTGCTTTTGTCCGATTCCACCACGAGGAAAGTGTGCCTTACGCAGTTGATCTCATGGGAGACGTAAAGCTTTATGGACGGAGCTTAAAGCTCCAGAATAAGGCTACTGGAGTAGGTATCACGCCCCCTCAACATCATCTGCCAACAGAGTTTAGGCATCGCCTGGATCAGAGACAGAGTCACCAACAGCCCCTGTCACCTGAGCAGTTTCAGAGTCAGCAAGTGGGTTCAATGTCAATTCCCACACCTGTTCCAGTGGAGATGATGATGCCAGGTCCTATGCCACTAATGATGCCTGGCCACATGCCAAGAATGATGACAGCTGGTATGATGATGTTCGGCCAACAACAGATGATGAACCAGCAGATGGCTTCTCCGGAATTCATCCAGCAGCAGATGGCCATGATCGGTTCCAGTCGACAGCAGGGACCAAATGGGCCTTCATACGACCGTAGGAATTCCAGCGGCAGTGAGGTACTTTTAGAACATAGCAGCAACATCTCAGGTCTGCCGCCATTAAGGTCTTCTTGCATTTGTTCCAGCGGTATGGCCGGCGGGACCGGGAACGTGACAATCGCGATCGTGATCGCAGGGACGGTCGGAGTGAGACCCTTTATGATCGGCACCGTCGAGGCAGAGAGCACGAACACTACGATCGGGATCGCTATCAGTCAGATCGGAGAAAGCACTACAGAAGATAAAGAACTTTGGGCCCTGTAAGAGGAAGTTGGCATACAGCTGTTATACACTGTCATACATGGTATGACATCCATGCTGTACTATCACGTTCCTTCTTACGTGAACAAATAATGTATATGCATATGCACATATACATGGAATATAAATTGTCTTGTTTAAGTGTCAGTGAAAGTAACACTAAGTCACTACTGCATACGCAGCATAACAGGCATTTTTGGGAAGGACCAGAGCGTATTAGTCTGGAAGGGATCAACAGAAACTGAGGATACAGTGTGAGTCCTTGGCATCGTGCACTCTATCAAATTGCCAAGAATTGTAGCAGTTATGATGACCATGATCTTGATGGCAGGACGAAGATCACTGTCCGCCCTTCTGAGCAAGCACTGGATGCTTTTCAAACTAACATCAGCTCACCACACCTGCACTCGAGGCTGCTTTGTTCTTGGTGATTGTATCGGGCGGAGTGTAGTGGGGAGACTCTAACGTGCAATGATGGTGCGGACCCGGTGACTCCGACCATTGCAGCCAGGTGTTTCTTGTCTCAGTGAAGTCCTCACTCTCCTTCATCGTGTCGGGCAGCTTAGTCTTAAGCGTCTCCGGCCACAGCCAGACGGATGCGATCGCGGCTCCGATCATGCAACCTCCGAACAATGCCAGGGACGCCGTCCCGGATCCCAATGATCCCAGGGCTGACGCGAACAGCGGAAAAGTGATGGCCGCAACGCGTGCAGCGGCCGATGACGATGACAGCGTGGTTGTGCGAATCGGCGTAGGGAAGAGCTCCTTGGTATAGGTGTAAGCGACGTTGAGGGAAATGAAGGAGCAGACGACGGAGGCTGTGCAAAAGAACACCACCGCCCACTTGGCCGAGTCCGGGATTGCTGGGGTGACCACAGCCAATGCACCGGCGATGAAGAGCGGCACTGTTAGAGTAAACTTTCGTCCCATTTTGTTCTCCACGTAGGGCGACACCACGGTGGCGGGGATTGTGAAAAAGGTGGGGAAGACGAAGATCAGGTAGGGGTTCCAGTCAAAAGAGGGGGTGAAATAAATGATGCCGTAATAGCCGAGGGTGAAGCTCATCCAGACCAACAGCAGAATTAGGAAATTCCTCCTCATCCCCGGGTAATAGCGTATCAGATCCAGCAAACTTGCCTTCCTGACAGAGGCTGTCTTTTGCTTGTCCATAGCCTCCATCAGTTTCTCCATCCTTATGAGGTCATTTCTTTTTCTGTTGATTGCTGCTGCTCTCCTGATCACCGTCAGCGCCTTTTCTTTTTGCCCACGGACCAGCAACCACCTGGGTGACTCAGGCATCAACCACCAGAGGGGGAACGACACCAGTCCCATCCCCGCCATCACAAAGTGGAGCACAGAGGCATTGGGCACAATAAACGCCACGAGTCCCAGAAGAGCATGGCCAACCTGAGAAGGAAGGGCTGCGAAGAGCGCTGGGGTCAAGCTGCGCCAGCGGCCGCCGACTATTTCAGTGCGAAACACGTTGGTGGCCAGATTGACCGCGATCGATGCGGCGCCGGCAACGCAGCGGGCGCAAATCCAGACAGCTGCAGTTGGCGCAAAGACGCATACCAGATCGGCGGCGCCAGCGATGTTCAGCGAGGCCAAGAAGATGGTCTTTCGACCCAGGCGGTCGGTCGCAGGTCCAGCAACGAGCGCCCCCAGTAAGGAGGCAGCGAAGAAGAGTGACTGCGCGGAAGCTGAGAGATATACCCGGTCACAGACAAGGTCGAATCGTTGAGCTATTGTGTTCTGTAAAAAAAGGATTGTAACATCTGTAAACTTGCCTATGAGTAATGTGTTTTTAAACAGGTAATTAGAAAATTGTGTTTATACGAGGTAGGAGCTTTGTCACACCTGCGTGTGTGCACGTGTACACATGTGCTTGTACACTTTGTCCAGTGTACAGTACGTGCCCCAAACAGCTCTACATTCTGGCCAAGTTTCACAGTTACATTAAAATGAGCTAAGTGTCCAACACCAATGTCGATCTGAACTAATGTCCTTGAGAACATAGTTTTTTTTCCTACAATTTTGTGTTGTGATCAGATTTCATTCAATGTCACCATGAGACATAACTCTCGTTGGCCTCAAACACATCGCACAGTCTCGTGGGGATAGCACTGCAGGTTCTCTTGACCAGTTGCAAGTTGATTCTCAAGGAGTGCTTCGGTCACATCAGCAGTTTCTTCCTGGCAAGGCTGTCGCTGTCATCATCGGGCTTCTTCACCTCGATTACGAGGGCCGGGGAGCATTTGGCGATATTGCTGACCTCCCTTGGGCTGACGGGGGCCTCGAAATGCATACTCAAAACTCACTTTCCTCTCACTGCGCCAGTCCAGAATTAGTATCTTAAGTAAGAAGACCTCTGGTCTTCTCAGGAAGATACAATCTTGTACATCAAAGGGAAGCAATATGACGCTCGAGCAGCAAACAGCAAACCAGAAACCTCGCGAAAACCTGCACTTTGCACGGCTCTTCCTCAGGTTGCGCCCAGAGGACGTCAGAGTTGTCTTCTTCAGAGTTGTACTTACAAATATCACAAAAATATGTACAGTATGTGAGTATAAACTGCATAGATAAATACCTGCATGCTGGAGTTACTGTACTCCCATTTGTCACACGGTACAGTCACGTTGTCTCCGACCACTGTGTAAAAACATTGGTCGACCGTTTCTCCGAACTCGCCGTGCTCTGGGACGCACACGAAGTCAGGTGGCTGCTGGGAGGCAAGGAATTTGTTGGCCAGCACTTGCCAGATGAAGTAGATGTTGGTGTAAATGTGGCAGGTCAAGAGCAGCAGTTGCCAGCGGCCGAAGTCTCCAATTGTCTTCATCAGAGGGTCGTGGTTGTGGTCGTCTTTGGTGTTCGAGCAGTCCCCATTTTGGGCGACAAGGTGAAGAGCTTCCTCTGCTCCATCACTTTTAGTGACTTGAGTGTCCATGATAGCCCTGTATGAAACAGCTGACCACGTCGCTTTTAGCGGTCAAAATGTTCAAAGTAGGTAACGTGTGCAAAAAAAGTCCATCTTCTATTGTTTGAAGCGCTCCTCCACTTGCCTGCATACGATGCATGTGTGTACTGTATGTCATGCATCGGATATTCACATTGTGTACGTACAGAATGCGTAGTGTAGCGCCAGTAGGGATGTTCGGGTGGGGCTGACTCGAGTTCAACGCTCAGGTACTCGAGTATCCGCCCCCTTTTCAGTATCCGGGCGTGTCCCACACGTACTTGAGTTGATTATATTACAAGCGCAACATGAGAAGCAGTCGATCATGTCACAGACTGCTTACAGAATCACACCGACTGCATAAAATACTCTCATCCTGACGTGGTTGCAAGAGCAGTCATAGGCAAAATCAGCTACACGAATCAAGGGATTTATCTTGATGTTCAGTGCTATAAATTGGCCTTGGAATTGTTAGAAAGTTCTTTGTTAAGAAGTACCCCAGTATTTCCTCCCACTCGAATCGACCGCTTGAGCTTTT
>JAAUXU010028456.1_pt1 | contig 12214 bp, 8 predicted proteins | sample 7278151 | NCBI WGS metagenome assembly JAAUXU01 (sample SAMN14350113, study PRJNA611818) | marine sediment metagenome | isolation source: surface marine sediment (1.8m) | place: French Polynesia: Moorea | collected 2018-08 | reverse complement strand
GGAGACTCCATCACCAAGGTGTGGACAGAGATTGAGAGACTCAGTCACATTTTTGCTGTTACAACCTTTAGTCTCTTCCAGGAGCAAGCAACAGAGGAAAAACAGTGCACCGATCGTATCATCATTCAATCTAGTCCTCAGCTTGGTGATGAGGAGTCGAGCTGCACTGAAGCTCCTCTCTGCCTCAGTGGAGCTTGGAGGAAGGCTTCTTAAGGCCTGGTGCACCTTCTCCAAGCAACTGGACCTCTGCTCAGTGCACTCCAGGACAGCCACCTCTTTCTCTATGCACTTGAGAACCTGCTGAGGGGTCGATTGGGGGGTGAGCATGCTACTTGTAACATCCCCTTTTTTCTTAAATGTTATATTTAACACTAAATATGCAGCCCTTGGTGTGTAAAGGTTGACTGTGGGCATGACCCATGACTTCACCTCATCTGTACACTGTACTGGAGGCACAATTTAATCGACTGAAACATATTTGTTCGATTAGTTGGTCCAATAAAAGCTGCAACTGAATATCGATTAACAAATTAATTGACTCGAACGCATATTCTTCACACGGAAAATGCGTGAGGAATATAGTGCTTGGTGTAAAAAATGTCCTTTGGGGAAAAATGGGCTCCCCACTCTGCCCTGACAGCTTTTGAGACATCTGTGGCACTGGAGGGTGTGTGGGGACACCCCCAGAAAGTTTCAGCCACTTTTATCTTGGAAAAGTCACTGAAAAAGGGGGAGAACTGTGTAGATCGGTGTACTCTCCATGGGTAGCTGCACTTTGGGCGCTCTAGCATCAAAATGGGCAGTCACTGAGAAGCTCCAGATGCTGGGTCTTGTCAAGCACTGTCTGTGTCACGAATTCCATGTGAAGATCCCGTCTCAAAGGTTGTCAGTACAGCGGGGGGGGGGGGCAAATCTGCGCCCCATTTATTGACAGCTGTGACTGAAACACTAAATAAACTTGAAAATTCTGAAAACACTGCAAATAAATTTCGCAAATTGTCAAGAAAATTGCCAACTTTGCGGACTTTGAACAAAGCTGGCTGAATCTCACCCGCAACAGTTCTTTCCTGCTTTTGCCGATGCTCGGCCAAAATTTCCTTTTCTTTAGTTCTTTTAGACTAATGCTTAAACTAGAAATTGCCATCTGTTGAGGAGGATGGTACAATAGAAACAGGCTCGACCGCTTATCTATATGTGCCAGAAAAAAGGTTATCAGCAATTTAGTGTATTCATTTGCAGCCATCTTTATATTTTTTGATTCTCCAACTTAACTTTGTCTTTTTTTTTTAAAAAAAAGTTGTGTTTTTGGAATGCTGACAGAAACCGACAGGGACAAGCAATTTCTGGCGACAGCACAAATAGGGACACATGTGATATCCCCAGCGTACCCAAGCAAGCTGTAAATTTTTGTAGCATGTGAATGTTTCTTTTGTGCACTTTTTAACCTTACCGTCAGTACTCAATGTCACGTTTCCACAGTTCACACGAGGAAACCCGTGAAGATTTCAGTGATGACATTCATTCTACTTTTAAGTTTTGCATATAAGTATTTACTGCATTCATACGTTGTACACGAGATGACCTGAAGTATTTCGTACTCTATGGTCAACTGTGTGTACGTTTTTATCGTCCCGCAAGTGCGTGTGTGGGTGATAGATAAATATAGAGCATGCGTGAGCCAGATGAACTCAGGTCCACGCGGGAGATGAGAACATCTGGATCCAGAGTATTCCATTAGTAAAACGAAAATCATGGTTTTAAACAGCTTGATCATCTTGCTTCTGGTTCCAACTGTCTTCTCCCCAGCCTTTGGACTCGACGTCGAGGAGGAGAAACAGGATGAGTTGAGTAGCAGATTGCCAGGCAATGTCATTCCTTCCCACTACGATCTGAGCCTCATTGTCCACCTTGACCCAGTCAACACCTTTGAAGGCTTCTTCTCCATGGAAGCCGTCGCTACAGTGGGCAACCAATATGATGGAATGCTCATCATGCACAACAACGGACTTGTCATACACGAGGACTCACTCAAAATTGAACAAGACGCAGGACCTGGTGTCAGCCTGGACCTTGAAATCGTAGGTGTCACCCACGAGCCAGGAAAACAGTACTTCATCATTCATCACCAAGTGCCAGATGTTGATGAAACCTTTCACTTCACCGTAAGTGGTAGCTTTGGTGGGAAAATAAACATTGATGGCTCTTCTACACACTCCCATGGATTCTACAACGATTCTTATGTCGACCTTGAGAGTGGAGAGACGATTCCACTGGCTGCTACTCATTTTGAGACCATTGGTGCAAGGAAGGCTTTTCCATGTCTGGATGAGCCCGAGTACAAGGCAACGTTCACGCTGAAGATTGGCAGACCAGAAGGATTCTCTTCCTTGTTCAATTCTCCCCCAATATCAACTGGCGAACCTATTGCTGACAGACCAGGATATTTCTGGGACACCTATGAGTCCACAGTGGTCATGTCCACCTACCTGGTAGCCTTCACAGTCATGGATTTTTCCAAAGTCACCTCTGATCTCCTGCCTAATGGAGTAGAGCAAGCAACCTGGGCTAGAAAAGACTGTATTGATGCTGGATATGCAGAGTATACCAAAGTCATTGGTCCTGAATTGATCGCCTTCTATGAACAAACTTTTGGCATTCCTTACGCAATGCCCAAGATGGACCAGATTGCTTATCCGAGTAAGGGAGGGGCCATGGAAAACTACGGTCTCATCACATATGAGGAAGCTGGACTGCTCATAGATGAGACCCAGACAGGAGCTCAGCAGAAGAGACGCGTGATAACGCTTCAAGCCCATGAAAATGCTCACCAGTGGTTTGGAAACCTTGTCACTTGCAAATGGTGGGATGAACTCTGGCTCAATGAAGGGTTTGCCACTTTTCTCTCGTACTTGGGAACTGAAAACGGGGCCCCAGAAATGGACAACTGGGTCAGATTCTATGAGGAGAGGTTTAATGTTGCTTTGATGGCCGATGACTCCACTGATTCTCATCCTACCATTTCCCCAGTTGACAATCCACAAAAGACAGACTTCGGACCTCATGTTTACGAGCGAGGCGCCAGCATGATCAGGATGATGGGATCCATATTGACCTACGAAACATTGTTCTCTGGGCTCAGGTCTTATTTGGATAGACACAAGTTTGACAATACTGTCTCAGATGACCTCTGGGCTGAGCTGAATGACGCTGGACACAATTCTGGAAACCTGGATCCTATGTACGACGTCAAAGAGATCATGGATCTGTTCATGAGGCAGATGAATTATCCCCTGCTAACCGTTGACAGGGATTACCATAGGGGAACCGCGAGGTTGACCCAGAGCAGATTTCTCACTGATCCTGAAAATGCTGATCCCAACGACAATTTTTCTTGGTTTGTGCCGATAACTTTTGCCTTGGTTGGAAATGGCCAGACTGACTTTGAAAACACAGTTCATAGTGAAACATTCCTTGAGCCCAACTCAATCATGGAAATTGACATTGGTCAAAATAGGTTGCCAGTTATTTTCAACGTCCAAAGTCTCGGATTTTACCGAGTTGACTACGACGCTGAGAACTGGAACATGATCCAGAGCCAACTCCAGATAGATCCGCAGGAGATTCATGTTCTGAACCGTGCACAAGTCATCGGTGACTCATTTGCCCTTGCAGAGGCCGGGATCAAACCTTACGACTTGCCTTTGAGCCTGGTACGATACATCAGAGCAGAGCGAGATTACACACCATTCAGAATTGCCATAGATGCTTTGGCATCACTCCGGGACAGAGCATCAGCTCCTCGGGAACTCGAAGACTTTGTTGTCAGCATCGTCAGTGAGAGATACGTCAGCATTGGCGGAATCAGAGAAAATCCTGACAATACATTCGTGGATGATATCATTCAGCAGGTGACAGCTGAATATGCCAACTCCTATAGGCTGCCTCGGTTCATCGCAGACGCAGTGTCCCAGTTCCAGCAATGGATGGCTAATCCGTCAGTGAATACAGTGAATCGCCAAGTGAGAGAATCTGTTTATTGCACAGCCGTTCGAGAGGGAATTCCTGGAGCCAGTGACTTCCTGAGAGAGATCCTGGAAACCACAGCCCTTCCTCAGGAGATTAATGCTATAACCAGTGCTCTCTTCTGTGTTAGAGGTCGAGAGACTGTCAAATCTCTACTGGAAGAACTCTTCTCTGGCAATTTTAAGCACGCAGCTCCGACAGACATTGTAAAAGCTCTTTTAAAGACTAGGGAAGGCCTGGATGTCGCCTGGCAATGGCTGAATGAAAGGTCCGAACTTATTGAGAAGAGAATATTTAATATGGTGCTAGAGAGAGTGATGGAAGCCTATGGCAAGTGGAAACATACCCAGGGAGACCTCAAAATCCTGTCCGACTTCATAGACAAGCATAACTTAGATGGTTCAAGCAGGATTCAAGTCGCCAATGCCTTAAGAAAGGTGAAGAGAAATTTGACATGGAACAAAAGGCATCTTAATGCTGTGAACAGGTGGTTGGAAGCTCACAGAGACTGGTGAAGTGTTGTTTACACTATGTCAGTGACGCCAAGGTTATTACTCACCCTGGAATAATTTTTGACTGTGTTTTCATTTCTTCGAAGTAAGAGAACAGTTATGCGGCTCAAACGGCTGCTTGTTTAGGTTTACACTGTCGCATTGTACATATTTTTTGCAAAATCAGTGCAATCAATGACGATTGCATGCGCAGCTTTGGAGAAGCTTTAATTGAGACGTCCAATGCAATAAATGGTGAATACAGACAACTGGACTCATCAGGCATTTCAGTGAACCCACACAACAGTGTGTTTAGACTTTTCTGACTGGTGGAGCGTAATGGGAGCATGAATCGTAGCAACGACTGATTTGGCAACAGTGAGGGTGATGGAATCAGAGCCATGACCTCTCAGGCACGTGTGTGAATGACAAGTTTGGGGATGATCAGTCCCAAGGTGGGAGACACAGACAGACAGACACATAGCGCTTCATATGTTGCCATTCGGCCAACCCAGCAAGGCGGGTGGTGCGTAAGCGCTAGCATTTTTTAAAGAAAAACACTAAAAAGAAGTGAATACAAAGTGTACTTTGGAGTGTCCACTTCATGCTGATTTCTGTTTTATTTTACTTTTTCAAAAAGAACGGCTTAGGAGATGTTCTCCTTTGTACTACACAGGTGTTCGAACATTACATTCTTTTTTCTTATTAATTGCATTACTGTTACATCCACGTAAGAGTAATTTCATCACCCAATTGTAGTTGAGATTTTACTTTCTAGCAAGGAAGACTGTATGTGTCTGTCTGCTCTCTTTTCTGTCTCCCTTTTTCTGTCCTTCCCCGGTCCTGCATGTGTCTTATGTCATTCCTAGATGAGGCTTTGTTGTGGAGGGAAACCCTACAGCAGAGGGGTAAGGAGGTCCCTGCAGGTGCTCTGCAGCAGGGATGGCTTGGAAGGACAATAGGAGGAGAGGGAAACTTAAGCTACATGAGGGTCAGCCTGGCTAGTCACGTCCTCTACTCAACTCAGTAAACGGGGAGTGTGAAAGAGGGGAAATTTGCTTCAAATCCTCAGTCACTTAACCCAGCTTGGAAGGGCTACATTTGATTGACTCCTCTGGCCCTTGGCCCTTCTCCAGGACTCCCCTCAGGACTCTGCTCTCCTGATCTTTTAAATCATGGGAAAGGCCTGCCAGGCAATTCTTCTGCCACTCTTTCCTTTACAAACCCTTGTCATCTCCAGGTACTCAACAGCAACTCATTGTGCCACACAAGCTTTGCTTCAACTGCCTCTCCAGTGATCATGTGGTGTCTGACCAAATAACTGTCATTCACGTCCTTACAAGCACCATAGTTGGTTGCATGGAGATCGCTTCAGTAAGAACAGGCGAGCTCGTGGGAATCCCCAGTCCTCTCAGAGCAAAGAGGGACTGGGAATCGGGGGATTAAAATTCAGGCAGTGCGTAGCACTAATGCTGCTTCCCAGTGATGACGACTTCATCAGTTTGGGCATTGTCCCTGTCGAGATCTTCAACAAACACACCAAGAAGGTTGGAGTCATCCAGTGTCCTCATAGATAATGGGGCACTGGATTGTTTTCTCTCCACGCGGGCTGCCCCAAAACTAGGTCTAGAGGGCAGAACTCGAATGACCGAGCTAGAACTTGCCACAGGACAGGTGTCTAACCAGCATTCTCTTGCCACCCAGATAGGAGTCCAAGGAAGCAAAGTTAAATGCCAGGTCTTTGTGGATGTTGTGGAGAGATCCGTTGGGAGAGTCCAGCCTGCGGACTGGTTATCTTCCCTCTAAGGAAGAAGCTGCTGACCCTCCAATTCTCGAACAACTTGATGTGTTGCCACCTGGAGGGGGCCGGAGGACAGCTCTTGTTTTACTACAAATAGGGCAGAGAGACCGTAAGGTGAGGTAATAGACTTTCTGTGGGCATAGGAAGAAAGCCCATGCAAACCCAAGGGTTTGAAGAGCATGAGCCCAGAGAAGTATGTGGTAGACACAATCAAGAAGACCATGCTCCTGAAAGATGGGCAGTATCATGTGCTTTGAAACCCAAGCAGCCTACCTTTCATGACAATAGTGCCTTCGCCCGGATTTGCTTGCACAGCTTGAAGAGGGGAAAGCTGAGATATCCCATCCTAAGAGAAAGGTATGCTGATGTTATTCAAGAATGGATGGCCAAGGATTACATTGAGGAAGTCCCCGAGGAAGCTTGGAAATTAAAGGAAGGTCTGCCATGAGTAAAGGATAAAACCACCACCAAGATCACAAGATTGCTGGTCCCTCTCCTTAGAAACCTGAGGTTCCAATAGCTTCATGGTGGTTTGCTTCATTCATTGCTGGTTGGTATCTTCTCGTGCTGTGTCAGCCACTTCCTGCACCTCGCCGGCTGCGTCTTTTGCTTTGCTGGCTGCATCTCATGCTGTGCGAGCCTCTCAAGCCACACCTTCCCTTGCTGCAGCACCTTCAAAGAGACCTCTGTAAAGGATAGGATCACCCTCAGGTCCACAGGTGTCCATCCAACCCAGAGTTCTCCAACTCGACCTCGATGAAAGTGAACAGCTGGGGCTTGATCCTGAGAGCTGCGAGAACGAGCCAGCTGAAAAGCGTCGAACGCAGAGCCGGAAGAAGAAGCCAAGAGTGGTCAGCCGTTGGATTTCAACCATGGCCGAAGAGAATGGGGCAGTGGTGTACCCAGAATGGGGCAAAAAATGCGGAGCTTGAAGGTGGAGCCTGAGAGGTTCCAGCCAGGGTTGCCAGACATTTGGCAAGCTCTGCAGCCATTTTTTTGACGCAGCAGTAGCGAGAAATGTTTCGAAAAGTCATGTCATTCCACTACTATTCCTGAACATGTAATGGATTTCCATTGCAATTGCATGAAATGCAATTCACTTCTTGTAATTGATTACTCGAAGGCCCTAATAGTACATCTATATCTCCCGCCAAAACAAGTGGTAGCGCTGTGTCATCCAACATTTTAGATGAAAGTATTGTGGTCGTCTCGAGAACAAAGCAGTGTTGCTAACCACATCTGTACATCTACATCTAGCGGCAGTGACTATATCAAGGTGTGTACGTACATTATGCATCAATCAGTACAGTACAGTGCAGTGCAATGTCGCCTAAAGAGGGGACATAGGACAGTACAAGGGTTTTGATCTTGAGCAAAGGTGCACGGAGAGACTTTCAGCTAATGTCTGTAGACTAATAACCTGATGTGGGGACCTCGTAGCTCCCACTCATTGCAAACCAGAATAGTAGATGAAGGATATCTTGCAGACACCTTTTAGGCTGTCTTTGTTCATACTTTAAAAACATCATTGCCTCAGATATCACCTGTTACCCATCAGCACCAATTGGATGATAAATGCAGTCAGCCAACAAATTTTCTTCACTTTGTGAAGAAAATTTGAAAGTGAAGAAAATTTGTTAGCTGACTGCATTTACCATCCAATTGGACTGAAATTTTTTATATGCATTCCTGAAGGCCTCTAACTTTCATATTTTATGAGCCATTGAGCTCTGGTCAGTCTGAAGGGGTCTACTGTAGTAACTGAGTATTGGAGCGAAAAAAGTTTGGTGGAGGTGAAAAGTGCATTTTTTTTCTAGCATGAAACTGGTTGATGTAGGAGAAAATCTCTTTTAACAAAAAACATTGGCCATAGGCATGTTTCATAATAAAACTTTTGAGCTAGCTCTTGAGACCCCTGTTTAGGACCCCTTTTGGCCCCTGGAATGCTATGTAGTGACCAAAACCCTCCAATATGTTGAAAACAGTTGACTCAAGTGACTTGACTATGAAATGCAACAATACTTTTCAGTTAATTTTAGGGTGACCTTCAGTTCAGAAGCACCATCCCAAAATGACTTTTACAGGGTGCTCCACTTCATAGCCATTTTCTCAAAACTTTGGCAATCTCTAGCATGTTCATCTTTGGGAATTCAGAAAAACCAAAACCATGCAACACAATTGGGGGTCCATTACTACGCATTGGTGATTGAGCAAAGTCATCACCAAAATTTTGGCCACCCTAATAGGGCAGTCTTAGTTTGTCCCACTTTAACTTTTCTTTTTGGCACATACGCAGGCTTACATCCACCTACCTGTTACATGATAGTTGACCTTCTCCCAGCACGGCATGTTGGTCATCACGATCTAGCGCTTGTCTCCATACGTGACATGACCAGTGAGACATCTACGCTTCCTTCACAGGCGTCAGTGCCCGCAAGTTCGAAGGTGAAAACCCATGAGTCACTCACAATGTCAAGCCAAACTGACTGATAAGGACTGTTGTTGACCCTGTCCCCACCCCTGCTTTTTTATTTCGTCAGGGTGCAATTGACTCTGTTAGGAGGAAAAGTCCTGGACTTCCCAATTCATCTTGACGCCTTCGCACTGTTGCGACTTTCTAGGCTGAAGCAGCGGAAGACTTTCCACAGGCACAAGTGGCGTCGAGGCAGCTTTCCCCGTCACTGCCGACACGAGGTGCCTTACGTGGGTCTTACATGGACAACAACAAACAGCAAAAGAGATAAAGAAAAAAAGAAATGCGCATGCGCACTAGAAGCTAAAGTCAGGCAGAAGATGAGCTCTAAGTAGAGGTGACCTCTGAGACTCTAACTCAAAACGAGCCTGCACAGCTGTGTTCCGAGGGTTCCATGAGGAGTAAGGGGAGGCTTTTTGTTATTGGGTCATTTTAGTCGACTCCCAACTGGCGATGATAAGAGTGGTGGGTGTACTATGAGTGTAGAAGCATACACTTGACGCCATCGGATATATAACAGTAGGTGGCTAATCTTTTAGCTTATTTTTTATAAATTATCGTAATCACTACCAGAAAGAATGAGAATTAGAGCGTCTTTCATCACCTAAAAATAATGCATGTCTGCCAAAACGTTCACCTAAAATCACGAGCCTTATTAGTGGCAGATGACAAAATAATATGGGCGAGTTTCAGTGCGATGAGCGCCGCCTTGAAGGCATGAAAAGAACTGCTGAAAGAGGTGCAAACATAACTATCACTGTACGAGTCATCGGTTTGTTTGCACGTATGATATCACTGGGCGCTCTAGCCCATTGTTGCTTGACTTTTGAGAAACTATTTTACGTCGAGGATGATGACCCATGGCAACTCTGGCGCCACGAGAAATTATGACAATAACGGGCAAAATACTTCCTGGTTGTTTTCCAGTCCGTCAACACCAGTTTCCACAGCTCTGCGCCATTGATGCTGTGTCCTAATGATGAATTCAGGTGTGCTTAGTTTGCGTGCAGATGTGCGTCAAGTTTCAATGCATTGAAAAAATGGGTTTCTGAGCGTACCTTTTGGGTGGTGAAATGTGTATTCAAATTTCCCGCCGAAACATGTTACGACCCCGTAGAGAAGTAGTCAGACCAGTAATAGTGATGGTTTCGAACACAGAAATGTCGATCTCGAGTATCTATCGGCCATAAGGCATCGATCTCAAGCAGTTCGCGAACGTGTTCGAAAATTGCCTGAGCTAAAGAACAATAATCTAGGGTGCTGGAGATGTTTTGTCTAGAAAGTCTTGGAAAATGTGAGATCACCACTTACGGCAGGTTATTGTATAGCCCAACCACCCTTTCTGAAATTGTCGCTGAGCTGATTACGCTTCTTGGTCAGGATGTCTCCAGCGATGTTTTGTAGGAATGGGCAAATTTTCGAGCCGTTCGACTCCAAGTCGAACATTTTTCGAGCCTCACAGAAGCTGCGAACTCGAGCCGTTCGCCAACATGTTCGAAGATCGAAAACATCACTGACCAGGTAGTCGTGACTCGAGTCCACTCGCTTATAGGCTGCCATTAAGCGAGTATATATGACAACAAACAGAGAAAAAGTCACCGGAGTCACTTCCACCAGAACACATTCAGAGTACGATATGCCAGATTCGCCATCAATGGGCCTGGCCACGTTTTTCGTTGGTCCTGTCTCAGATGGGTGGACAGATGCTGACCCCCATTAGGAAGGAAAGCATCCATAACCTGATCAGTGAAGCGGCCAGTTTACCAAAGACGCTGGTGTCCAATTTTGCCAACCAGTATATTGCCTCAATTAGTTGACTCATTATACAAATACGCGATATTCTTCACCGACGATCAAGTTTCTATATCCCCACGAACAGACACTCGTGCTAACTCCTGCGTTGCTGGCTTCAATTTTTCGCAGTTTTCCACCTTATCAAAAGTACACTTTCGACATATTTCGGGTAGTGACCACTGTTTCAAGCTCTGAATCATAGGATGTTGTGTCTGAAAAAAATCACATCTTTTCCTTACAGTGACTGATGAAGTGCAGCACCGAACACTTCATGTGCAACATTGTCCGATTCAATAGCGATAAAATGCTCCGCTCTGTAATGTATTGTACTTTAGTATTTAAAGAACATACGATATTTCATGCATCTATAAGACATACAGTATCTATTTGCTACTTTGCACTTCTGCAAATTCACTCTCTTAGCTCTATCACCTGCTCAGCTCATACTACAGTAGACAATGATCACTCTCAATCTGACCTTCTCCAAGTTCATTTCATACCTTACGAGTTAACCTCACCCTTGGTACATTACGTGGCATTGTCAACATGAACATGAAAATTTAACAAATCAAATTTGAAGTGTGACAATCAGAGTGTGACAATAGCCTCAAAAGAAGTCAAAAGTGAAGAACTCGAAAAACTCAAGAGATCTACTTCTGCATTACATGGTGTTTTCACAAACACATCAATGGACTCACCAAACTCACTGAGAGTGCTTACCCAGGGTCACCTCCACTCCTTGCAACACTCATTTAGGAAGATGAGGTCAAATTGACAACATCTTTTGATAATTTGTGGGCATCCCTTGCTAAACTTAAGGACATTGATGACTCAGAAGATGCTTTCTCAAACTGGAGTTCCAAGTTGCAGAGTTGTACAGAGGAGCATGCTGAAGTCACCCAGAGAGCAATACAGGCACTTGCCACTATTCATTCACCTGCACAAAATCCACCACAACCACCACCTCCAACTGCACTGAATGCTCAAAATCCAATATCTTGCCACATTGAGGACAGCCTAAAACCTTCCACAGTCCATCTTGACATGACACCAGCTGAACTCAGATGTTGGTCAGAAAAATTAAAAGCATGGTACAATTACAATGACATGCCAAGTTTACCCATCTCACAGCGACACAGCTTTTTCTACAGCATTCTTGATGCTGATTCGACTTCTCATCTGCAGAGACAAGTTCATCTGGACACTTCCGTCTTCTCTGATGACAATGACACAGAATCATGAATCAGCATTGTACAAGATCTTTTCAATCAGTGGTGTCCACTCATTGAACGCAGAGCCCATTTTTTCGTTGCACTCAAGGCAACCAACAGCCCTTTACAGACTTTCTCAATAACCTTCAGAAGCTGGCCCTAGAAGCTGATCTTCACAAGTTGGATTAGGTGACATCCAGTGCCTTCGTGCAATTGTTGGGGCAGCTGATCATAAATTGCATCAATGCCTTCTCAAGCTGTCTCCACTCACACTTGCCTCCATTCAACATGAGGCCCGTGAATATGAAATGCTCAAAGTAGTCTCCAAATCCCTGGACAACCCACCTGAAAGAGCAGCCCAGCTGAAATCAGGTCCCAAACATCAAAAGAATTATCAAAACCAAAGTGGACAGAACCAAAG
>JAAUXU010171755.1_pt1 | contig 12218 bp, 11 predicted proteins | sample 7278151 | NCBI WGS metagenome assembly JAAUXU01 (sample SAMN14350113, study PRJNA611818) | marine sediment metagenome | isolation source: surface marine sediment (1.8m) | place: French Polynesia: Moorea | collected 2018-08 | reverse complement strand
TCTCTCTCTCTTTCTCTCTCTCTCTTTCTCTCTCTCTTTCTCTCTCTCTCTTTCTCTCTCTCTCTTTCTCTCTCTCTTTCTCTCTCTCTTTCTCTCTCTCTTTCTCTCTCTCTCTTTCTCTCTCTTTCTCTTTCTCTCTCTCTTTCTCTTTCTCTCTCTCTCTCTTTCTCTTTCTCTCTCTCTCACACACAACACAAACACACTTGTGCAAAAGCGCACAATGTACAGGGTGTGGCAGTCAAATCAATTTCTTTTATAATCCCTGCACAGAACACATGATGGCAATAACTTTTGACAAGATGAAGGTCTATTCTAGGGTTACAAGCAAGAAAACAGTGCGCCAACAACTCCCCAGATGAGGCATAATCATTCTTAAGCTTTTGCGCCGGGGTAAGAAACCTTCTAAAGTAAAGGAGGCTAACGACCTCCAACGAGTTTCTGAGCACTGTTGCTGCTGGGACATGAATACTGTATTCCTACACATATAGGGCACACCCATGTATCATGCGCACCCACCGTTTGGCCAATTCAGGCCAAACAATGTTACATCTGTGTATTATGAGTGTCCTACACCTGTATATAGTATGCACCCCTTCGACAAGGGAAAAGGGGCGTGTTATATGCATAGGAATATGGTATTGTAAATACACATTCTACTCTGTGACAATTCCACTTCATGGAACGCAGACATCAGGGATCTCTCCTGGCTCAATGATCAATCTCAGCTCAGCATTTCAGAGATGCTGTTATTTTCCCCTAAAATTGGCTGTCACTGAAAGTCGTGCCAGTACGAGATTGTGTCTTGGTCGCGTGCAGCTGGGCCACGATCTCCTTTCAGTTTGGTGGGTCCAGGCGCGAAGTAAAAGGTTGTTTTGGTTTGGTTTTGTCGCCTCGTTTTGTTTGATCTAAGCAGCAGGGTCATGTCCGACGTGGTGTTCGAGGACTGGCTCGGCGCCCGCCTCCGCCAGATCGAGGCGGACGAGGACGTGTTCAGGCCGTACATCGTAGGCATTCTGGAAGGAGACGACGACGAAGATGCCAAGGCCGCAGCGGTCGAGGACCTCCTTCAAGGATTGGCTGGTGACGATGAGTTGGTTCGCTCGATCCTCTCCAAGTGGAACGAATCCAAGCTGTCGATGAAGGCGTCCGCCGCCGAAGAGGACCTACGCAAAGCCACAGAGTCGCTAGACTTGAGCGCTCGCCTCACCAGCATCGCCGAAGACCGTAGCGCAGCTTACACTGCAGCTAGAGCCACCTCGGACGCTGACGGGCCTGACAAGTCCGTCAAGGAGGCCATTCTGGCGCAGTACTCCGGTGTGGTTGAGGAGGAGTACGACGAGGAGGAAGGAGAGGCTGAGGGAGGAGAGGAGGTCAAGAACCTGAACGCGGACGCTGTCACAAAGGCAGAGCACGAGAAGCGAGAGAAGGCGAAGGCCGCGGCCGCCGCCAAGAAGGAGAAGGACAAAGAAGATCGCGAGAACCAGAAGAAGCAAGCTGAGGAACGGAAGAAGAAGGCTCAAGAAAAGGCAGCCAAAGGGGAAAGGCGACGGTGAAGTTAGTGAAACTCTGGCGATTCGATGACTTTAACCGCCCATATCATATGCATATTTATATATACGAAAACTGTTCTTACTGTCACAGAGTACTAAAATGATTGTCAGGCACTTCGTCCCACGTTCACTGAGGAGAACATGACGCCGCAGTCGCTGTAGCTTGGCCGATTCTTGTACGAATCTCGCCAGGTCGGTAATTGAGGGTACAGGCTCAAGGTTCCAGCCACCAATACACGGATTCTCACCCCCATAGTGACCAAAGACATTCCCCAGTACTCCATGCACAGAAGTACGTTTTGCTCTGCCCTCCCTATCGCCTTGTCACGTAGGAGCCAGTGCAAAATGTGACGCGTTCCATCTTGGGACAGATTCATCTCCGGTTGAATTATTGGCCGCGAACTCCCAGTGATTCAAACAAGAGCGAGAGCTATCGTACCAGGTCAAGCGTTCCGGGAGCGTTGTAAGGTTCTGGACGTCTGTCGACCGCCCCTCCCCCGGCGTCGGCGTCTCTCCAGCCATCGATCCGAGTGCTGCAGAGGCGAGTCCTTCTCCAAAGATCTCTGTTCTCGCAGTCTTTTCCTCTATGGCGCCGCCAGAAACTCCGACTGTGTTTACCCATATTTATCGCATTGCATGGCTACAATATCAACTTCGCGTGCAGTTTGAGTCACAACAGAGAGAAAAGTCAACAAAGGAAACAAGTACGTTTTTTCCGGCTCGCACTGTACGCCCTCAGTACATCAGTGCATACAAAGGTAAGCACATAAGCTTCTTATGTTTTTTATGTAAAATGTGTATATTAGGTGATCCTCATTTAATCTACCAAGCAGATATTCGATATAGTCACTACGCACGAGAAGCCTAAGAGCAGCGACAACTATGATTCAGAGCGAACTGTCTCACTGGGCAATATGTGAAGAACTCTTTGGTGTGCAGACCAGAGACGTTCCTGCTGGATAGGGTGTGGAGGGGGCGGGGAGTGGGGAGTTGTCATCCTCGGCCAGGGCGGCGCTATACTAATAATAAACATAGTTACTTTAGTACATGGAGTTCTTTCTATCACTTGCGTGGTCGCTAGGTCAGCTACGCTTCGCTGGGCCCATCGGGGCTCACACTGCGGACGAGGAGGCCTCGTCCATAGCTTCTGGACACTTTTTCTTTTTGTTGGCGTCTTCCTCTTCTCCGTTGTTGTCGTCGTCGTCGTCGCCGTCGTCTTCCTCCTCCATGAGCTGCCGCGCCATCTTCACCGCGAAGAACTCGTTATAGTGGCTCTTTCGCTTCTGCTCAAACTGCCTCCTCTTCTCCCGCTCTTCCGGGGACAGCAGCTTCAGGTCTTCCTCGTCTCCACTGGGCTCAGACACGCGGCGCGGTCGACTTGAGCACTCCGAAGCAATTCTAGGAAGGCCAACGGTGATTCAGTTGGAAATCACTAGCGAGAACGACGGCTGCACTTACCTCTCGGCCAGGAGCTGGGCGTCCAGCTCGTCCCTGTTCTTTGCATCGTCGTCCAGGCCCTCCTCGTCGTCGTCCTCTTCGACCGCGTACTCGTATGGGGTCTTTGGCTCCTCGATCTTCATGAAGCCGTAGTCTTTGTCTTCGGGGTGCAGCGTCTCCAGGATGTTCTGCTCATCAAAGTGCGGGTTCTTCTGACGCCTGAGAGAGAGGGTGAAAAAGAGTCCCAACGACAATTGCAAAATGTACTCACGTCGGAGGTTCCAGCTCCCTCTGCTCGAAAGACGTGGACTGCTTGAGGATGCCGCGCTGGGGCTTCTTGTTCAGGTTCTCCGTCATCTTCGCTTCCGACGTTGTCGTCGTCGTCCACCTCCTCTTGCAAATATTCAGCTGGTGGTCGGCGTTGTCTTCGCTGTCTTCCGCCCACCATCGCCTGCCTAGGCAGTCATTCGCTGCCGGCGCTGCCATCGAAGAAGCAGAAGCAGTAGGAGTCCTGCCTTCTTGTTACAGCCCGAGGATTACGGCCTGAAGCTAGTTCAGCACTATTATCGGTCACATCATGTGCATGTTTCTCCTCCTCTAGAATGTTTCCCAGCTCTCAAGAAGAAGCATTGACGAATTGGAGAGTAGTTATGAGTGTCAATTATTATAGATGTTGAGGAGCAAGCACAGTATCATCCAATATCGGCCTCTTTAGGCCATCCGGTGGCAGCGTAGTCTGGCCGGGCCATGCTGAAAAGCCCTCCATCTTGGCCCAGACGACATCACCGATCTTGAACCTCACCTGGTTTGGATGGTACGTTGGTGAAGAGAGAGGAGAGAGAGATGGTAGAGTAATATCGGCATCACGAGCAAAAATGGATGGAAATGAAGGAAAGAAATTGCAGTGGAGAAGCACATCGCACATGCGTTTTGTATCCGGTAGTCGGATCCGTATCCGGTTCGGAGACCAGCTTCTGGAGCTTCTTTTTCTCCTCTCACCTCCACCTTTTGCACGTCCCGTGGACGCCTCCGTTGTCCGAAGAATCCGTGACCAGCAAGTGTTGCATATCGAGTTGACTCGAGTCGCGGCCTCGATAAAAAAGTCGATCCCAGTCAGGCTCGATTCGATTCGACCCACTTTGTTGGGTGGGACAGTAAGCCGGTAAAGCGTTGTGTGTGTGTGTGTGTGTGTGCGCGGGGTGTTCGGGTGCGAAGGTGCGGGTGTGTAGATGTGGGAGTGTAGGTGCGGATGTGTCTGCCAGAGGCTGCCAGGTTCTGCCAGGCCAACGACAGCCAAGACATCACGACCTCTCAAGGTCGTGGGTCGTGGGTTCATGGGTTTTGCGTGCCAGCCCATGGCGACGAAGGGCCTGAGGAGTCAATTCCTCTGGTGGGCCTGGGGGGTCAGGACTCTTCCATGAAAATTTCAGGCAATTTCATCCACTTTTCTCCCAAGAAAGCCAAATTTCAATCCTCTTGGGCACGCCCCCCTCTCGAATTAGCCTCCTTTCAAGGACTCCAGCATCAAAATGGGCAGTCTTGACATTGAACCTTTGTACTCAAGACAGTGCCCAAAAGTCTCATCTACACGTTCCGCAACGAAATTCCACATCAGCACGCTTCAGTACAACGTATGAGGTGACGTCATGCTCGATTCAATGACTTACGGTAAGGACTGTGTATACGGACAACTAAATTTATTGTTGCTCTATTACATCGTTATGTTCCACTTAACAGACACGTACGTACTGTGCATTCTGTACATGTTAGCTCACATTGTGTTTCTCTCTCGCTCTCTCTCCATTTGATCTCGTTACTGGTACCAGACCGGTGGCTTTCGGATCCACTTTAGCCTGAATCCGGCATCGCTCCTGACCCTGATGGAGGCCGACTCGGCGGCCCGCACGGTCTCCTTGACGGCCTCGTTGAGTTTCTGCGCGTTGAAGACCAACATGTCCATGGCTTCTTGGTCCTCTTCAGTGTCCATGTTGTTACCCATCATCGTCGCCTTGACAGTTGACAGCACGCGCAACTGGGTGCCCAAAGTGGGGATCTTCTCGCAGACCTGCAGGAAGAGAGTGGAACAGTTTCTGCCGTTACGAACTGGTGTCATCGGTACTGCCGCACCTGCAACAGATTGGTCCTGATCTTCTTGTCTGTGCAATGTCTTGCCAACTCCTTGGCAAGCTCAGTGATTCTCTCCGACACTTCGGCCAGTCCCCTGGCACAGGCCAGCAGCTCCTTCTTGGTGCCTCTCCCGACCAGATCGGATAGGTGGGCCATCAAGTAGGCAATCTTCTTCGCCGCAGCAATGATCTCGTTGTCGGTGTGATCCCACTGTAAGCAAAAAGAAACATCTGCACTCGCAGCCATATCCTGACCCTGACCCTGACCCCCATCCTCAATGAACGCACTCTCTCTTCTCCTTATCTCTCTCCCTGCCCAGCTTGCTCAGGCACTCGATCTTCTTGGACAGCGTCATTTGCAGCCTCGAGAAAGGCCGAACCGAGACGAGACAAGTGCCATCAATCCTCGACTTCAGTACACTGCAGGACGGGAGGGGGGGAAGGGGTGCAGCGAGTACTATTGTACGCAGTCCAGGAGGAAAGACTACGCTTCTGGTGTGTTGCTCATGATGTCTGGAATGTCTCGGGGCAGGTGCAGCACCTCCGCGTACTCACTGGAGATGCTGTCGTGCTTCAAGTTCCCAGCAGCTCATGGGGAATCAATCTTTTGGACAATGTTGCCCCGCGAAATGCCTACCTGTCTGACTTCCTGATATAGACCGTGCGCAGCCGCGTGGATGGGCTTGTGCTTGCTGGGCTCGGCGGTGAAGAGACCTTCCTCGTCGTCTGTGTCGGCGGGCACCGGCGGCCGACCGGGAACCCGCGCTTCTTGTGGCAGTGGCGGTCGAGGGGGCGGCGCAATCTGCGCCACTGGCGGCGGAGGCGGTCCTAGAGTAGGTTGCTCCGGGCCGTACATGTTGAGGTCGCTAAACAACTTCTCCACATCGGCCACGACGTCGAGCAGGCGAGCAGAGGCCGTCTTCCACGCCGCTGGCGCCGTAGGAGCCGACTTGCTGCACTCCACGAAGCTTGCAATGGCAGCCTTCAACCTCTCGCAAACGCTCTCCACCTGTCTGCGCAGGTTGGCGTCGTCCGAGTTGTCGCTCTCTCGCTGCAGCGCCATCAACAGGCGGTTGGCCAGCCTTGCCGCCAGAGCAGAACTCTCGACGTGGGGTGCGCCAGTGGAAATGGCGTATTCGCACTGCTGAAGCGCACGCTTCAACTCCGCCTCGGTCTGCTGCAAGAAGATCCTGGTGTCCACGCACTCGTCGCAGAGGTCCCGGATGCTCTGCACATCTTCGGCGAACTGGCGGCACAGGTTCTCAAAGTTCTCCTCGGCAGCGCGGTTTTCGGGGTAGTTCATTCGGATGGTGCCGGCATTGATCAGTTGGGGGGTGAGAGTTTGAACTTGCGAGCTGAGGTGTCTGAGTGCACGAGACCTGTGTCCATCGCGAGCTCGAGCGAATGCGACAACGTTGGCGGTCTTGCTGAGACTGGCGGCGAACGCCTTGAGCGCGTGCGAGCGGCGATCGACCGCTGCGCGGTCGCCGGACTGCACGGCCTCCCGGAACTGCTTCAGCGGCGTCGTGATGTCGGCGAGGTCGTGGATGATGCGTCCGATGACGGCCACCGACACTCGTGACTCAAGCTTCGAAGCCAGCTCCTGCACTCGCTGCTTCGTCTGCACGTCGTTTAGGCTGTGCGCCTGGGAGCGGGAGGTCCTTTCCAGCTCGCTGCACACTTCCTGCAGGTCGGACTTGGTGGTGCCTTCGAAGCTGTCTGCCACCTGATAGCCCATCTCAGCTATTTGCCTCAGCGTGCGCTGGTCCAGCTGATGATGCGACAAGGTGACCTTTGTCACGGAGGAGAGAATCTTGTGGAAGGTTTGTTCGCTGCTGCTTTGGCTCTTGATGAAGAGGCTTCCTCCGCCGTCGACGACTCCAACGCGGCCGTCTGCCTTGGTGACGTCCTCCAGTATCTGGGTTATCTGTCCTATTTCCTCTGTCATGCGTTTGGCCAAGTAATTCCTGTTCTCTATCGCCTCGTCGGTGCCTTTGCCTTCTTGGCTTAGGATCTGGATGAAGATCTTCATCGAACATATGAGGATTGGTGCCAACGTCTTGACTTGCTCGAGGTGCTGGCCGAGATTCTCCCTCTGGTATGGATTCAGCAAGTCTCTCCTCCTGGCGTCTACATCTTGACACATCTTAGACAGGCAGGGACTTAGATCCTTGACAAACTGCACCAGATCTTCCATCGTCTCGATCACCTCAGAAACTGCCAGATAGTCCAGGACCTTCTTGCAGTCACGACAGATTTTGCGAACCTGAAGAGATTGATGTGGTCCGGTCAACATTGCGTACGCACAGTACACGTTGGTGAAGTACGCGTACAGGCTGCACTTCATGTTGCAAGTGTACCTGAGACTCATCGAAGACGACCAGCATGGAAGTTGTTCCCTGGAGAATTCCTCTCGATCCGGATATCAACTGATCTCGACCCGACTGAGAAAACGGGTCGTGCTTCATCTCCGCGCAGGCCTTTTCCAACAGTTCCGCCGCCTTCTCGATCATGGACAATGACTTGGGCATCTCGGACTTGAGTCGAGAATCCTGCAACGACACCATGACTGGCTGCACCTTACGAGGAGAAGGGGGCAACTGTTTACCTGTGACGAGTTGATGGTGTCCTTCCCCACCCTGATCAAGTTCTGCACAGCCTTCCCGACCGCCAGCACAGGTCTTTCCAAGTCCGGCATGGCGTTTCCTCCCTCGCCCTCCTCATGGAGAATGATCAGCTTGGACACCTGTTGGGCCACAGGCTCCAAGATGCCTGCCAGCGTCTTCGTCTGGTACATGGGCATCTGCAACGGTTCCGTTCAAGGTTACGAGACCTCGGCTTGCTTACGTAAGACTGCTGAACTACCGCGCGGGAGTCCGAGTTGCTCGACCCCTACGCAGTACTCGTCGAAGAAAAGAAAGTCTCTCTGTCCTGACAACACAAAAGACACTTCAAAAAGACTGGAGGAAATTGGACAGTGTTTTTGGATTATGTCCAGAAGTTAATGCCCTCCTTCTCGGAGGCCGAGAACGGCGGAGGGAAAGGAAGGAATAAAGAGTAGGCTGAACATGAAACAGAGCAAGCGCAATATTTACTGCGCCAGATCGACGGTTGCGCTCATAGCACAAGAGGGCTGTGTTGCATTAATGAAACACAACTCTCTCTTGCCGCTACTATGGACATACAGAGCACGCAGGAGTCAGGAAGAAAGAGACTTAACACGAGATTCTTCGAGAAAGTGTATATAAATGAGAGTTCTGACACAATCAACCTTTTTAATGGATGGGGGCCTGTGTTAAACGATTTTTAGGTGCTCTTGAAATTCGTCAAACTGGAGACTTGCCTTAAAAAAAGAATTTCATAAATGAATTTATTCTCGCTAATTTTACGGGAAATGGGGGAAGTTTCCAAACTGAATTCTTCCATCGTGACGAGTGATTTGGAGCTGGAAATGGAGAACTTTTTCGAGATGACGATGGTTGTCGACTTCGCTTCGAAGTTACCGCTAAGCGACATCATGAGGGTCGTGATCCAGGAACTCGACGAAACACCGACCCGGAGAGAAGTTCACGACAGGATCATGCAGTCCTTTCCGGACTGCGACTTCAAAAAGACTTCTGACCACAAGGATCATTCTCCGGCTGGAAACTACAAGCTCTGCTGGATCGACAGCGAGGAGAAGAAGGCTGCAGCGTCGGTCCTCTTGTGCGTCGGCACAGCCTTTGAGGGGGCGACACTGGCCAGCCTGGTGAAGATGGCAGAAGACCTCGACCTGCGAGACTTCGACATGAAATCGGCGACCATCGGCTTTTCGCCGGACTTTTCCACAATCATCGTCCTCGGCGAACCGTCCGACCGGGGCGGCTACCCCATGTACGGCATGACGAAGACACTCGTCGGCATCTTGCCGAATCTCAAGACGGGCTCCTGTGCGGCGCGTCTGAACATGGGTACCATCGTCATCGCGACGAGCGATGCAGAAGGCGTCGTGTGCGACACTGGCCGCTGTTACCCGATGTATGGTATGACGAAGACTCTCGTCGGCATCTTGCCGAATCTGAAGAAGGCATACAAGACGGGCTCCTGTGCCGCGCGCCTTGATATGGGCACCGTCGTCGTCGCGACGAACAATCCTGATGGCGTCGTGTGCGACGACCCTTGCAGCGGAACGGACTGGCACGTTGAACCTGGATTTCCAAAGCAATCCAAGCATCCCATGGAGCTGCACAAACGGGCCTGATGATTCGTCGCTCTCCCGGTCTCCACTGGAGCGAGATATGTCACGGTTCCATCGCAGAAGCCCGATGAATGGGAGTTTGGAGCGTTTCTGCAGGCGCTCTCTCCACCGCTACTACGCCGTAGCGTGTAAGAAGTCTCAAGGCTCGTCAAGATGCCGGAAGATCTCGACCTGCGAGACTTTGACGTCAAATCGGCGACCATTGGCTTTCCGCCGGACTTTTCGCGAATTGTCGTCCTCGGCGAACCGTGTGACCGGGGCGGCTACCCGATGTACGGGATGACGAAGCTCCTCGTTGACATCTTGTCCAAGTGAAGCCGACTGGTACATTGGACCCGGACTTCCGTCTGAATCGCTCATCCAAGCTTCTCATGTCGCCGAACAAAGAGGCGTCGTCATCCGTCGCTCTCCGGTTTCGACTGGAGCGAGGTACATTACGGCACCGTCACAGAGACCGTACGAATGGGAGTTTGGAGGCTTCCTGCAGGCGCTGTCGCGATCAGGATTTTGGCGAGCTGGCCGAGAGATGGGACAGGCATCGGTCGTGCTGGACAATTTCGACCTTCCGGGCTTGGCCCGCGCTTGCTTGAAGACCGTCATCGAGAACGGGCGTACGACGACATCGTTCGGAGTGCGACGCCATCTTGGACTTGAGGCTCTTTCGGACTTGGACGTCAACGTGACCGTGCCCAGTGCCAACTACAACGTCTACGGATTACTCTCGTGTATACTGTCGTGTCGCACATATAGTCTGTCCCAGTGTCTTATGTCTCGTTTCGATGTTACTCTGACCTAGAAGTACCAGAATTACATTCATGAGCAAGATCTTAACCCTCGTTTCCAGCCCCTGGCACTCCTGATGTCAACGTGGTAGTCTTTAGCCTCAGTTTTAAGCTCTAGAGTAAGCTAATACCTTGAATTCCAGCTGCCGGACGGGGTCCGTCTACTCCATCTCGAGCCGAGTGGCCGCGCTCACCCTGATATTCACTAAGAGAACTAAGATCACCTGGAGTTTCAGATTGTCTCGCTCGGGTAATCGGGGCCGTGTACACGCACACGTTCATAGAGACAAATACTGATGATAAACGAGTTTGGATTGGAAATACTCAAAGCTATAAGGAATTTGGCGCTACATTAGCATGGGGAAATCATCAATTGAACAGAACTTCAATCTTATGTGAAGGGTAAAATACATCCTGTGGTTCCTACACAATTATCAATAATAGAATTTGAACCTGGGGATGATTGAAATTAAAATTTGAAAATGAACCTGGGAATGGTTGAAATTAAAGTTTGAAAATGAACCTGGGAATGGTTGAAGTGCTTTGATATTGTCACAACATCTTTAAGAAATTATTCATTAAAATGTGGTGAAAATGAAAAATTGGTGATCTTCGCGAGCGAAGCGAGCATTTTTACACAGGCCCCCATCCATTAAAAAGGTCGAATGTGTCAGAACTCTCATTTATATACTACTCGAGAAGAAAGAGACGTACTTGTGCAAATTAGCGGTCTGCTTGAAATCCCCGGAATTTCAAAGCACCCTGCGATTTTTTTGAGTCAACTGTGTGTGACAAAGCCTGTGCGATACTCGAGTATCGGATCGACGATACCTGCTGATACCTCTTTGCTACGACGCAATAGCCAATGTGGTGGCAAGTACATTGAGTGGATGGACGAAGAGGGGTCACTTGATTGAGGCCATCAGGACATTAGTTCTCTACTACCGGTATAAAGATCATCTGTGCTGACTGCACCACTATGCTTGCCTTGGGCCACCTGCGATCTGATGCAACTCCGTCCCAAGCCATTGTGCATCTCTGTTGCAGCCCTAGTCTAGCACCTACGCAACCACCAGAGGATTCTCCAAAAATTAGCCCAAGTGCAACGAGTTGACTACGAATCTTTCTTTTGTGCTTCTCCGTATAGACCGTACCTTTGGGTGGCGACACCATCGAGTATCGACGATACGATACCTTTTCAGCATCGCACACTCTTACTCCAGCAGCCAGATCTATGTGTACTACACAAGCACAGTGGTATTTTCTTGGCAAATACAAGTCGTCATCAAATGAGGAAGCAATTCTTGTGTCCAAAGTGTATGCAATCACTCCCCAAGTAGAGTGGCACATGAGTACAGTCACACTGTCACAAATTCAAGGGCACGCGAGCTGGCGTGGTCATGACCTGGTGTTGACATGTCTGTGTTGCAGCCGGGTGATTGACAGTTGCAACGTCGGTTGTGTCCGCCTACCTTGAGTCCTGTCTGGTCGGAGCAGCCTTCACCTCATATCATGACTGGCAGAGGAGTGTCCATTGACGCCCTGTCGACGAGGAAGCCACGTTCAGAACTGCCGCAGCAGGCCCATTAAAGACCCAGAAAACAACTGCCCATCATGCGCGGGCGCTGCGGGCCAGAAGGCACGAACTAAGTTTAGCCGTCCTCTCCTAGCTCGAGCGTGCATGTTCTGCTCTAACTTGGCACTGCTTCAAAAAGCCTTCATGTTCTGCCGGGGAGAGCATTCGTCTACTACGGTCAAGCGCAAAGAATTCTCGTCGTTTTCACTTAACCTAGGCAACTTTTTTGACTTTTCCGGCGCCAGATGCTTTCTTCAGCCGGCCGACGTCGTGCGCCAGCAGATGTGCATGCGCTGCACCCACAGGGACAACTACAACTCAAAGGCGGACTGAGACTGCTGCATCTGCAATTTGGGGCACAGGTGTCGACCTTGCTCGAGTGGGCGATGATTCTTTTCTTGGGGGGGAGGGGGGGGGGCAGGTTAAGCTCTTCAACTGCATCGACTTCATCTGGAACAATTTTGGCGGGATATCGTGAGGTTGTAGAATCCTTCCTACAGATAATTCTAC
>JAAUXU010183056.1_pt1 | contig 12223 bp, 9 predicted proteins | sample 7278151 | NCBI WGS metagenome assembly JAAUXU01 (sample SAMN14350113, study PRJNA611818) | marine sediment metagenome | isolation source: surface marine sediment (1.8m) | place: French Polynesia: Moorea | collected 2018-08 | reverse complement strand
GCACAAGGCAGAATCATGAAGCTTTAAGTGAGAGCACAAGGCAGAATCATGAAGCTTTAAGTGAGAGCACAAGGCAGAATCATGAAGCTTTAAGTGAGAGCACAAGGCAGAGGCGTAGAACTCAAGATTACATTTCGCCTAAGTGAACTTTCACAAAATCCACTACGATCTTACAGCGTCATACAGCGCATTGCATAAGGACCATATTATCCTCCAACTTGATTGTTGTAACAATTGTGGCCAGTCCTTGTTCGTATCAGACAGAACTTTAAGGAATCAGGCATCGAATGGGACCCAAATCTACTCTGTGAGTGCCATAATGAGCGAGGAGGTGACCTTTTAAACTAGCACCGGAGTCTTGAAACCTACTACGGATCATTTCGGAGGTCGCCATATTGACAAAATTTCGAATATGTCTCGGAATATATGGCGACATCATGCGATATTTTCTGAATGGAATGCCCAGACAATGCTGGGAAATGGGCCTCATGGGCCTCATGGGCCTTAAACGAGACAAAAGAAAGCATGGAAAAACCTGAAGATGTTGCCGTGTCTGAACAGTCAATTCTCGATTTCCAAATTAAAGATGCCATTCAACGACATCTTTTCAACATTTGCTTTTTCTACTTTGACGGGCCAAGTCATTAGATCGCGAATCCCTTGAAGTTGAACCTCTGGATGAAACACCTTTGCAGTGTCAAATAAAGTATGATCCCGACAATGAGATGGGCACTCACAACGTCATATCGAATATCGTGGTATCGGCTAAATTGGGATATCGCACCTGCCCAAGTGGTATCGGCTCCGCCGTCACCCCACTGCAGCTCAAGATCCATTTCGCCCTCGCCTCATGGCATCAAAGAGGAGGATTGGCAAAATTTAAGGTCAGTTTTAGGACAACAACTGACACTTTTGTTCGGTTTAGAGACTCTGGAGTCGATCATGGGATGACAACAACCGACTCTTACAACTGATCGAAAGTAACAGACAGGGTTGCCAGGTTGGCAGTTTACGCAACCTGGTATTTTTTACTAAATCAAGCATCAACTTTACTTGCACAGGCCCGTTGAAAGATTCGCCGCCCTACCTGAAATTTGAGTTCCGTCGGGCCCATAGAGAAAGTATTCTTCAGCCAATATATTAAACATACTGTAAGCACACACTTGTTCTAGTAGCACCTTGTTACACAACATCAACATCACTTTCGTCAAACCTCCCTCAGGCTGTGAGAGCAGGCTCGTTAGGCACGAGGTGAAGGCCACAAAAGTCAACCTAACTCGAGTCGAGCTGTTCGTTTTAAGCAACCACCCAGCCTCCTCGAGCCTCGGCTCGACCCAGCCCTAGTTGCTGTGAGACACAGCAACTAGGGAGAGATGCATCGCAATGAAGGACCAAAAATGATGAGCTCCCTGCACGTGCACCAAGGGGCACCCGAACATCCAGGAGGACCTGCTTTTGACCTGGACTGATCCAGTTGTTGGACTGGACGAATACAGTCTTCATCCAAGACTCCGCGCTCTGCCACGGCTCCGACGCCATACAGACGTGAACCTGTCGTCTCTTGGCAAGGCCGGGTCTGGAACTGGACATGTTGCATGTTGGGCACATTGCGAGGTTGCAGCAACTCTTCACGCATCCGAGGCATTCCTGGGGTCCTCTGTCATGAGGGAGGCCGGCAGGATGGACGACGTCAAAGCCATGGGTGCTTCAGAGACCGCAACAGCAGTTAATTCCTGCTTAAGGTGTAGTAAAAACAAGCCCAAAGTAGGACACAAACACACCACCAATGCAATTGATTGAACATTTCCGGCGATACTGTGATGAGCAGGACTTTTTTTTGAAGAAATCACATTTAACGGTGAGGACAACGCCTCACCGTGACAATTCCTCACTGCTCATAGATCTGGGTGAGTAGGCGGGGTGTAAATTTACACTCTACCTCTCCTCCCATGCTGGATTAGTGATATATTTTTAAAGTTTGAGCTGAGCCAAGACAACAGCTGAGCTGAGAGACAAGTACAAATTGAAACAGAACGGTCCAGTCAAGTTACCAATGCTCGGTGCCGCCAACACTCATATACTTATTGTCTCTTGTCACTTTGGCATCTCTGGCCCAGCTTAGTGCATTGCTGAAGCTTGGCTCAACCCATCCCTAACAGGCTCGATCATCTATCAGTCTATCTAGGATGTGATAAGAGTTCCCAAAAATTGGTGGGGGGTGAGGAAATGTCGTTGTAAGGGGACATCCCGATAAAGCTGGCCCTAAAAAAAGCCCCCCCCCGAGGCTTGTCCAGGATGCTTAGTGACGCTCGTGATGTGACTGGCTTGGCCCGAGACAGGTTAGCACGCACGACCAGGCCAAGGAGAAGGCAGACGATGCTCAGGATCCATGTCCGCAACGAGGTCAGTGTACTTGCGTGACCAAAACTTCGCCACACTTCCGCGAAGAGGAAAAGGCAGAACCAGAGCTCGATGTGGTAATGCCCTTGCTGCATTCACTGGCCTCGAGCTGGTTCTGACAGCTGAGCATGAAGGCACCGAGCGAGTCTGTTCAGCTCACTTTACTTAGAATGCACGCGCTTTCAGAGTGAACGCACGCTCAATACAGAGCGCAGACAGGGTCACGCACTTAAAATTTGCTTATAACTTTGGCTTTATGTTCCACGAGTGTTGTGAGCACACGAGTCAGTTGGACTTGGTATTGGACAATCATCCGGTGCACTCGAGCAACAAATGCTCCTCCAGAAGCTGCCGAAGAAAAGGTCAAGATCAAATATTTCCGAGACCATTGGTTATTGGGAATTAAAGATGAAAGGACTTAAATGAAATGCGTCCAGGTGACTGCTATGACTACCACACAAAGACAGCAGGACCCCACTAACCGTCCCATTGCTCTTGGGAGGCAGTTTTCTCTTCCACTGTGGTCAACTGAACAAAACCTCTGGGCTCTGCTTGATGAAGCTGTAAGATTAAAGATACCGGGATATGTACTAAAAAATCTAAAAGTATTAGTCGCAAGTCTCTAGACTTGTGGTAAGAAAATGGATGAGCAAAAGCGCATGAAAGTTTGGTCCAGAGAATATTCTAAGGTTTTCATTGAGTGGAGAACCATTTCTGTAGGCCAATCCCATCAGCAGTTATGAATGGTTGATTGACTCAAGCTTGAGTGTATTGAGAGAGATTGAGCACTAATTATGCACGTCCTTGTGGGCAAGTAGTACTCTACACCCGATCTTGAATTTAGCAGCTGGAGGGCCTCGACCACCCCAGGGTGGGGGTGACCCAAAGGTCGTCAAGGCCCGAGGGCACAACATTCCAAAAGGAGGGAGTCAAGGCCTTGACCACCCAGACGATTGCAGCTTGACGTCAGTTCTGGAGTTCCCTGGGGTTTTTTTTGGAGCAGCTATTAAACTTAATGGTCACAGGCCTTGAAGGTCATCCCCTCAGTAATAGGAAGCTCTGTTGCGTGTGGTAAAGCGCCATTTCAGCCCATTTAGTACACCAGGCAGGGGGGTAAGCTGAGGAAGGGGCGTAAGTGTACTTACTTTAAAAAAGACGCCTGCATAGTTGGCACCGCTCTGTACGCTGTACTTTCCATGATCCACGCTAGTGTACTTGGAATGCTTTCCAAATGACTTTCGACGCTGTAGTGTTATTCAGCCTGAAGAGTCCCTTTGAGCTGTCATATTTGAAGAAGTCAAAGACTATTGCAGTTGTTTTTAGCACCAAGGACGCATGAATAATGCTGTATCTGGTGCAGAAGGTACAGGGTGACCTGGGTCATGTCTTCAGAAGACCAGCGAAGTAATGATTTGTTCGCATCACAGCTACTCCGACTTGTTTTCCGCAAACCGTTAGTTCAACAACAATCTATTCAAAGTGGCCTCTCTTGGCCTTGACCACAGTTCGAAGCAAGCATTTAAAGTCTGCTTCCTGAGCAATTGAGGCGTTGGTCAAGGCCCAACGAGGTCAGTTTGAATGAATTATTTAGAAATTTAGATGATTCTGCTTTCTCTGTACTGTCGATTTTTCAAAGTTTTATTGGCTAAGCCAGGAGCTGCTGTTCAAAAAAAGGAACTCAACTCGTCAAGAATTTGACTGTTGCCATCTAGCAACTTGGGTAACATACTGCAGATGCAATTATGTACAGGATGAACTAGAGGATGCAGCTCATCTCAAAGCACGCACCCACCCTCATATACTTCTGATCCCCTGCATACATGCAATACGTACACTTCTGTAAGACCAGTGTCCTCACAACATCTTTTAGGCTTTCTGTCGGTGTCAGTAGTTGTACCGAATGTTCAGTTGTATAATTGGGCTGCTCCGTGTGAGGATATTGCTACAAACGACCCTACAAAAGTTGCTCAAAATGGCCACAGGTAAAACAGTGATGAAGAGAGCGTTGAGCCACCGGAAAACCCTACGACTTCGAGCAGAACTCCGAAAAGCAGGAGGGAAAGTTTGACCTCTCTTCCACCCTTCTTTTAAAGAGTCCACACATCTGTTTATAAAATTTGAGATTTAGTGATCCAGACCCTACCCAAAGTGTTGAGGCCACGCACAGTACAACCATAGCACAAGAGTCTGTCGATGGTGTGAGAAGAAAGAATCTACTGGTGCCACCCTGTACTAGCTCAAAAATTGGCGACATCTCCAGGTCACCCTGTATGTGCAGCCGCACAAATGTTCAGCTAGGTGAAAACGCACCATTTGTCCTTGCCTGAAGCAGCAGAAAAGACCACCAAATATGCCAAGGTCTGGACTCACTTATGGGCTTTGTACTTAGCAGTCAGATAGAGTTGGCACTCATCCTGCAGCTCACGTGCCAAAATATCGCAGGATAAAAAGGATGTGGACTGGATGCTACTGGATGTACCGCATGTGCAAGCGGAATCACGATTGTTTTCCTCCAGGCATGAGCACGGTGCACGAGGCCTTGACGGCGCACCACTGCGGCATGGAGGTCCTGGCCTTCTCGCTCATCACCAACATGTGCGTCACTGATCAGGAGAGGTAAGCAAGCCAGAAGTGGAGGACAAAGAAAAAAGAAAGGACGTTTACGCTTTGTCGTCATGCTGTTCTTGGACAGGCCTGTGGAAGAGGACTTGGAGGAGGTCTTGGTGACGGCGGCAGCGCACAAGGAAGACCTCAAGAGGGTCGTGGCCAAGATGGTGAAGGTCATGGATCAATAGTGTTCAATCGGCTTGCAAGCGAATGACTGAGACCATATTTATAAATAAAAGTGACTGTGTCTTGGCTGGCTTTGGGTGTTCTCTTTTGACCAAACGTGCTGAAATTATTCTCTTTCGACTCCAAATCGGAGTGCGAGAACCTCCCGAATCTCCACAACCCGACGTCGCTCACTGTGTACGTTTCTCGCATGATCCCGAACCCCAAGGCCTTGACAAGGGTTGCCACGGTATGAGCGCTCCAGCTCCAAATGAGCAGTCTTCGTGTCCCGGATGTCAGACATCTCCATGGCCTTTCCGCACCGCAATCATTGGTTCTTCCCAGTGAAACTTCTTTTGGCAAGTTCCATATATTTTACGTATACATATTGGCATCTTCTTAAAGAACAAAGTTGATAATAAACACTATAGTAGAGCTTTTCCGACTCATTTTAGCTGCTCGGATTCCACTGCCTTTTGGCATGTCTGCAGGGAAGTGTGCGTCAAATTAGGAGTACAAGTACTGTGTGGAAGCAATGCCCGTTAAGGCCGAAATGGCTTCTGCTTAAGCAGCTAAAAGTGCGCATGAATGTGCAAAAAATTTGCGAAATGTCAGTTTGGTCCATTTTAACTAGACGTGCGCAGCAGCCGTTTTTGGCAATGAAAAATATTACTGGAAACTCCAACGGGGTCATAGCAAATGATGAGAGCACGTGAAAAAGTGAAAAATTGACTGTTCAGTGCCCGAAAACGCTGTTTTATTGAGTAACTTTTGACGGACCCTGTATTTTTTTGGAATGAGCAACGACCGTCAGGTTGACCAAGTACGGACTTTTGGAAATTCTGACCGGAAGAAGCAGCTGAAAATGAACCTCTGCACCCCTCATCCGGACCTTGCAGCATTTGCACAATTTTTGCAACAACTCCAGTCAAGACCACAGAACTGTCACTGACATCTTTTACTGCTGGCTTGAGCTCTTCCATTGAATATGACTGTCGTCTGTGGCCTTCAGCCTCAACGCATCCCCAGTGAAAGTCATCTTGAGACATGTATAAATCGGGAGATCTGCAATTATGTAAAGACTTAAACGAGGTATTTCACCTAACTTAACAACCTAACTTACTTAGTCACCTAACTTAACAATAGCTGCTCTTTCTAGGTGCGACCACACAATTTTTTTACGCAAGCAATTCTTAGAAAGTAAAAGGGTCGTGGCAGAACTTTGAAACTCATGCACTTTAATTTTTTGAGCGGGCTTTTTTTTCGTGCACACTAACTCATTTTTCATCACAGTTGGAGACGCCCGCTCGGTCCTCTGACGTCTAGTTCGAAAGTGTCCGTTTTACTTTTTTGGGGAGGAGACACTGTTATAGCTGGTAAAAGTGTCATGTTTTGAAAAAAAAAATATTATGGGCACTTTTAAGTTAAAGTTTTACAACATACTGTATGTAGTCAGTGCAGCTGACGCTTCTTTCATCCGCCATAGCTTTTGACTGGATTAAGTCACAGAAGTGGTTCACCCCTCTATGGAAAGGTAAGAAGCTCCTCTAAAACCAAACTGATATGCACTTTTGGTCTGGGACCACTCATTTTTCCACCATATGGGATCATAGTTATGTGCTGGACTGTGCTGTGAACTTCCTTGTGGTGGACTTGGACAGGATCCCCAAATGGGTCATGAAGACCCGCCGGGCCGGTCTTCTCCGAACAGCTGTTGCCTATTCTCAATGGCCCCAATGTCCCAAGACAACCGGGATCCAGACAGACTTCAACCTTGCAGCAATGAGTGTGCAAGGATCGACAATGCAGAAAGAAGTTAAAGATACGAAAAATGTCAAAAAAGGTGGCCCAAAAATATGCAATATAGTGTACAATTCAGAACTCCTACGTACGATGACGTCAAATTTGCCTGCAAACATGCCAGAAATGAGTGGAATTCGAGCAGAAAAGTCATCCCAGTCACTGTTGCTGCCCTGAAACAGGGTGTACCCGAAGTTGTACTTTCCCCAAGTGTCGACGGAGGCTCCGCGCGTCGATTGCAACGAGTATTACGTAGGTAATCCCAATTGGAAGCCTTTCGTCATCGGGTCGGGGTCGTCAGGGCTACCAGTGACGAAAAGAAAGTCCAGTTTGGGCTGGACAGAAAGCCAACTTCATGGGGGGAAAGTTCATTCGCTCTAAAATAGCTACAGTATGAACATTAGCTTAAGTTTACTACAGACGTTGACTCAGTCATAGGTGTGAAGCAAGTGAAAGCCCTGACGACAAATAGAGACGCTCGCCAGCTATGATCAATATCATCGTTATTAACATTGTGTGAAACTTAACCATCGGAGGACAATATGGCGTCCTGTGGATGCGATTGGGTCTTGTTCTTGCTGGACCATCCCTTCCCGGCGGAGTTCGTCACCAGCCAGTACCAGAGCAACCCGTCGAGGACGCCCCCCTGGTACCTAGCCTACAGGATCTTCATGTTCATATTCGTCCTGGCCAACTACATCGCCTACATCATCACCCTGGACTACGATCAGGTCACTCACGCATTTTGGCACTCGGTTCACTTTGGTGGAACTCTTTCTTCCAGGCCTTCTTCTTCATCTACCTGACTCACTGGGGACTGACCTTGATCTTGCTCTTTGAATTCTTCGACATGATTCTCATCTCCATAGAGTTTGCACAACAAAGGAAATACGACTCAAGAGAGTAAGAAGAAAGTCTTGTGGACGTAGTGCAAATGAGTTTGTTGCCAAAGGACAACAAGGGTTATCATGAAGACTTCACTTTTCCTTCTCATTTTGTAAAAAAGCAAGAAAACATGGGCAATTCTCATATACAGTTGATTCATGAGTCTCCCGCTTGTTTTGATGGCTCTAACCTCAGCAATCACCACGTGTTGGACAATGTTGAAGGCAGCAAAATGTCCGCCAAAGATTTCGCCCTTCAAAGAGGGAAAAGCAACTGAAGCTTCATTTTTCTCTTTTTGGAATTGCACATTTACGCAGCAATAATAGAACTGCGCCAAACCAAACAGGTGTTTGCCAAAAGAGATGTCTGCCGCAGCCACAGATGGTGCCCTCGTGTCCATCAACAACTGGGGAAAGTCCAAGAGGACTGATGCTGAGTTAGGCGTAATTTCTACCGATCAACAAAGCGTCCATATTTTTAATCGCATAAAAGAGACATCTTCTAGAGTTATTTTGCTGCCGTTGATACTGACTTTCATACCCAAAAAAAAGGAATAAATTTGACTTTTTTGTGTTTGAAACAGGCCAGAGACCCTTGAAATCACAGTGTTCTTTGATGCTACCCAGTTTTTCGTCGTTGATATTTTTTTCTGGCAGTTTGCTACTGGGACTAGATGTGGTCCGATGGGGCTCTTTGGGGGCTCATTTCGTACCCAAAATGACTTGGGCAGCAGCAGCATGAATTTGTCCTTCAACCATTTTCAGCCCTAGTCCAGAACAATTTGGGTTCCCACACGTCTAAGAATTGTTCAAGGCCACATTTAATTTACATTTTTCAACTAATTCATAAATTTCTAAACAAAGAAAGAGCAAAAAAAGTTCATTGAACGTGGGATAGACAGGACTAGTTTAGAGCAGTGACTATTTGATCGATAGAGTGCTAATATCGTATTGGGAGCTGCAATGAGTGGGGTTCAACTGTAACCCATGTTTGTTAAGAGCGGACTCCAACTGCAACCCATGCTTGTTATAAGGGAAGTTCAACTGTAATATATGTTTGCTATTAGGAAAGTTCAAGTGTAACTCATGCTTGTTATAAGGGGAGTTCGACTGTAACCCATTCTTCTTATGCTGTAACTGTAAACCTCTGCTTCGTATAAGCAGAGCTCATTGCAACCACTCGCATGCATCAGTCCCACTAACACATTCGGGGCTTCCATTTTGGTTTAGACGCGTCCGGTTTCTACACCGCTTGTGCTGGCTGCTGTCCAACATGAGGTCCGCGGGTTCCCTCTTCATCACCGTGTTCTACTGGATCGTCCTCTACAGCCCCGAGGACGGCGACTCCTTCACCTGGTGGAACTTCTTCGTCCACGCCGCGAACTCCATCATCTGCTACATCGATCTCTTCATCACTGCCAGACCCTGGAGGTGGCAGCATTTCTACCAAGTCGGCATTTTTGGAATCGTGTAAGCACACTAACAAATTTCTTGGTTTGGGCGCACATCCTGTGGGGAAGGGAAATAGTTCTATTTTGACACAGATTTCTCTTAGAGTTTAACATCTGATTCCTTAATGGATTTATAATACATCAATAATGAGTTCTGCACCCACGAAAACTTGACGACGTATGGAGGTTTCCTAATTTGTGGACTTCCGGGTGTGCTACACGCGTTAAACCCCTGTTCAGCAGAGCTCCCACTTCTCCCATGCTGACAGCACTCTTCCCTGTGCTTGGTCCCAACGGGCGTTCAGCACACCCGGCGGGTCTCCGGGTCGGGTGTCGTGTCTGGAACGGGTGAACTTTCCCCAAATGAGGGGCTGAAGATGGCTGCAAATGACCCATACCGACATGGGCTGATCTAAAGTGAGCTGCACTTTGAGCGCTCCAGCATCAAAATAAGCACTGAATCAGTATAACGCATGTGCTCAACTTTCTGCAGAAGCATCTGAACGGCGAATTTGAGGCGCTCAATCTTCAATAGAAGCTGCCACTGCTGTGTTTGCAACCTACTGCGGAAATTATCTACGCCAAGAACTGCATTATTCGGTTAAAGAGCTTTTTTTCAATTTAAATTTTGAAGGCTTAGAAGGATTTCTTAACTGTGCTGAGTACTTTTTGAGATGCGCTAGAGTTTTGTTTTTCCCTGCCATTTCTTTTGCGTATTCTTTGGACATTGTTCACATGGTTCGCTAGCCACACGTGGGTGTCTCTCAAGAATTGATAACTGACAAGAAATCTTCCTTTGTTCCTTCAGGTACAGTTTATTCTCCGTCATCTACCACGTCAACGACGGCGTCAACTACAACAACGAAAAGTTCATCTATGAGGTCTTGGACTGGAGCAAGCCAGGCATGTTTTTTTCCCTCGTTTGTAAGGCTGTTGTACAAAAAACCTGGTCACACATGCATTCAGTAATACAGAGTGTTTCAAAATCCTCGACGTCACGGCTGAGGAGAACGTGTGGAACGTCATGAAGTTCACGTAGGGCAGGATGCCTCCACACTGTGGGTGGCAGTTCCTTCGCCATTTTGGCTAAACTCTGCGGGAATCGTGACCTCTAAACATGTCACTAGAAAACGACCTTTTCTTAAATTTGTGGAAATCATCAATAAGAATTGATTTTCCCATTTAGATAACAAACAATCAGCTTAAACATGGTGCCCTTGCACCAAACTGATTTCTAGCTCTTGCCATTTCTGAACTACCAGGACTTAAATTTCCGCGTACTTTTGAAACACCCTCTACGCATGACACTATTGTGCGGAGGCACCTGGCATTGTCTGTGTTAAAGACTGCACAACAGGGTTCGTCAGAAGTAATGTCAGGTTTTTGTTGCTGACATTAAAATTGAATTTCGCGCCAAGTCCTTTTCGTCAGCAAAAAGCTCCATCATTTGTTGACATCCCTACCAAATTTGTTTCCAATCTGTTTAGTATTACAGCAATTGCCATTGATTGGCCAACTCGAGAGACAATTGTGAAGTTACATAAGACAGCCTCGCAGAAAGAGTGATTGCGAAGAGTCCTCTGAAGTCTCAATCAATAGTCCGCAGCCTCACTGTGCATTTCAAAGTGACCGGCCCTGTTGAGGACGAGCCAAGAAAACCCCGAGTTTGGGACTCGTGGTCTCATCCACAAGGACTGGAACAGGCTCGTTCGAAACCCTCACAGGAGGATGGAAAAGATGTTGAAAGAGTTTAAAGTGCCTGAGACCATGATTGAGGAATGAAATGCTTTAAGCTCTTACGTAGCCACGTGCTTTCTTTCAATGGCAAACAAACGTTTTACCGGGTAGCTCACGACGGCTCTGGACAAACACCTCTTCACTGTACAAGCTTGGAACGGACAAAGTGATGGCCTTTTTTTCAGCGAACATTGAAGATATCTATCAATACTCGGATCATTTTAGTTCGCCATCAACTTGATCATGGTCTGGGCTAGTTGGTGTAACTGATAATGGGCACGAGATGTCGCTAGGGGTCATTCCGGGAGGTGTTGAAGTCAATATAGCTGTTATGACAAGGTGCTGTGGGATGAAGCACTGATAGAGATCAATCGGCGAGTCGGGGAGCATGAATATCGCTCTATCAAGATGTGGCACCCTGTCAAACTTTAGCGAAGGATCGAGCCAAGCAAAGGTTTGCTTAATGTTGGGGCCAGAACGCTTGGCCACCTCGGTCTCCAGATTTGGATTCCATAGACATCTTTGTGCAGTCACATTTGGAGAGCAAGGGGGGGGGACCAAAGCACCGCAGCCTTAAAAGCTGCAGGGGATGAAAGCCAAGGAATAGCTTAGTACTAACTGATGAATTTAAACCTTTTCATTTGTTAAGAAATTTGATCAACGGTCATATATCCATCTACTATTAAACATTTTCCTTGTCCGGTTTCATCCGGCGGACGTTGTAGGATACAAAATTATGAGCCATCAGCTTCTCACTGACAACCCTTTGTTGAGCACTTGCCTGTGTCCAGACTCTGCACTGGTATCCTGAAACGCCACTTTTGCATTGCCATGCTCTGGCCATTCATCTTCATGCTCTGTGCGGAATATCCCCAGATGGCTGGCCACGACCTCAGTGCTAATATCAATTGGCATCAATGGGTGGCTGCCCAACCTGCCCAAACTGTATTGTGCCTGCATTCTGCGCTTCAATGCCCCCCCCCCGTGTCCCCAGTATGAAAATCTTTGAATCTGCTCTTTCCAAAAGAGCCCCATTGCACCGCTACCCAGCCTGGGCGAAGGTATCTACTTGGGAGCAGTTACTTTCGGCCCACCCTGTGTATAATGGATCACACACTACTTTTTGCAGCTGCGTGCGAGGTTAATATTTTGTTTCTCCTGGCAATGGCCGCTTTTTAT
>JAAUXU010130251.1_pt1 | contig 12223 bp, 16 predicted proteins | sample 7278151 | NCBI WGS metagenome assembly JAAUXU01 (sample SAMN14350113, study PRJNA611818) | marine sediment metagenome | isolation source: surface marine sediment (1.8m) | place: French Polynesia: Moorea | collected 2018-08 | reverse complement strand
TGCAATGGTGAATTCCGTCCCTATGCCCCCCAACCCTCCTTGCTGCAAGGGGTGAGGTGAGAGTGAGATGCCTGCTACGAAACAGCTGCTTCAAAACCCTCCATACAGCAGGATACAAAGAAACAAAAACAGCTGATCCTTGTTTGAAGGGCTCAAAATGCAAGTACAGAGAGGAAGTGCCACTTGCGATAAGAAGACAAGCATGAAGACAAGGAATGGGAACGTTTGAAGTTACCACATATCAAAATAAGAACATTTTCCACAAGCAATGGACTATGACGACCTGGATTCCCCCGTCCTCCCCCAGAGGGAGCTGGACCTGGGGCGGAGGTACGTGCAAGATTTGACAAACAAGTGTTGCTTTTTTACGAAAAGAATAAAAAATACCGTATACATTCAGGTTCAGATCCATTTCTTCGTCGTTCGCTCACGACAGCGCCTTCCACTGCTACGAATTCCTATCGCTCCTACGGTTGGAAGGAACCAAGGCGATGAGGTAATACATGCACGATTTGGCAAGTGTGTGTTATTTTTTTATTTATCAAGAATGTTTGTACATTAAGGGAATTGCTGGCGGAGGACGATGAGGACGATGGCTCTGACGGGGGCGATGTGAATCGGGAGATGAGGCGGAGGCGGAGGAGGGCGGAGAGGGAGTGGTACCTAGCGCTGTTCATGCAGGTACGAATAGTTAACTAGTTGCAATTGTTGCTCATGTTTCTTATGTCGTTGCTGCTGTTGGCTTCAGTATCGTAGCTGTTGTAGCTGCTGCTGTAGCTGCTGTAGCTGCTGTAATTGCTGTCCTGCCGTTGGTACTGCTGCCTCAACTGCTGCTGCTGCAGCAGCAATTTTTCCGTTGTTGTTGACTGTTTAAAAGCTTACTCATTTTTAGCGGTCTCGCGAGAGGCTCCGCGCTTTCTTGGACCTAGAAGACGAGGAGGAAGAAGAGGAAGAGGAGGAATTCCTCCGACCGCTCTCCCCGTCCTCACCCGTCGTGTTCAGAAAGACCAATCCAGACAGACAAGAGATGCTCACAAGGTAAAGAAAAAGGTCATTTTTTGTTTTTATTTTTCTTGATTTTTCTGGCGAAATCCAGGTACTTGTCCGCGCACAATTTCACCGAGCTCCACTTGGACAGCGTCTTCCAGGGCCGGAGGGGACACACGAATTGGGAAGAGGTTTGGGAAAAACTAATTGTAAACAATATGGGAAACCCAAATGTTTTCTCTCAGAGCCACGGCGGTCCCAAGGAGGTCCTCCCCGGCTGCCTCTTCCGCTGCTGCCCAAACACCGTCCTCCTCTCGCTAAGGAACAACTATCTGGACTACATACCGCCAGGTAATTTCCCGAAAAAGTATAGCTAAAAAAATGGCTCTGTATTATTTTTTATGTCATTTCAGACATTGGCCGCCTGAAGCGCCTGGCAAAGCTCTACCTGACCAACAACAGGCTTCAAAACAGGTAAAAAACAATCAACTTATTTTGAAACAATTTTCTCGAAACCTTATATAAAAATTAATTTGCAAATCCAGATCAGTTCCGTTCACCCTCACGTTCTGCTCCTCCCTGCGCGAGCTGTACCTGGACCACAACCTCTTGGACGCCCTCCCCGGGTTCCTACTGCGCATGCGCGGACTGCGCGTCGTCCACCGCCACGGGAACCATAACTACTTCAAGGCCACCTTCATGTGGTACCACACGGACGTCAACAACAGGGTCATGGAGGACCAGGGTATAGCAAAAGTGGGATTGTTTCCAAAAATACAATTTGAAAATAATTCGTTTCAAATTCAGGTGCTCAACTGGAGGATGAAGACGAAGAGGAGCTTCCTCCCCCCTTCCCTGCGGGCACCCTGCAGGAGGCGGCGGCGAGGGCAGTGCTGGCCTCCAGAATGGATTTCTACGAGGTGGGTCTCATTTCCCACAAAATTACGAACTTATGCACGAGTTATTTTCGCACATATTTTTTCTTAGGCTTCCTCCGTGCTTCCCTTGAGCGTGCAGGACCGCCTCTCCCGCGCCTGCCGCAGGGCGAACCTCTGCGGGAACTGCAGGACCGCCAGGGACGCGTCCAGGCCGGGATTTAAGGTGAGCAAGTACACAGGTTTCGAAGAAAAGATTATTGTTCTTATCCCGTGCCCGTGGCGTGCAGTTTTGCCAGACGTTTTGAAGCGTTGGACACCACAGACATCCAAAATTACACCAAAAAGGACACCATAATTCAAAAATGTTTAAAAGAACAAAAAAATTGTCAAATTTTCCTTGCAGGACAGAATAATTTCTAAAATTTTAGTACATAAAATGTTGGACACCAGAAATCTAAATTGGACACCAAGGCACCATTGAAAAAATTTGGACACCATGAGCTATGAAATTACATAAATTTGGTGCCAAACGACACCATCTGGCAACACTGGTGGCGTGAGCGAGGTCTAGGTTGGATACTTTTGCTAATTTTCTTTATTGTCACCGAAGAGGAAAGTTCAGTTGAATTTGTAGCTTTTCCTTTCTGTGGTGCTTTCAAGCAAACACAATTTTGCGAATAAATGTTCTGTCGAAACTGTGTTTTTTTTACCAAGCACAGGAAGAATTTCGATCTGATTCAATTCAAGTAGAAGAAATTAGAGCCTATGAGCTGAAAAGAGTCACCGTAGAAATTTTTTTCCCACTGAAAGCAACGCCGGTGGAGCAGGCGTATTAAAGTTGGAAGTCTTTTCCAATTTACCTATGAAAATGAGAAAACGTTGTTGACTTTTTGCTAGTTGCTAATTGAACATTTTTAAATTGCTCGAATGTGTACTAAACTTCCGTCGAATGTTCCAGGTCTTCACGTTCAAGAACCCTTACCTTGGCAACACCTGCGTCCCTTTCCTCCACTGGTCCTGCAGCAGGGAGTGCGCGGAGGCCATAGAGGTCCCAGCAAGGAGGGAACAGGTAAGAAAATTTCTCGATTCCACTTAACATCATTTTGCCAACAAAAAATATTTTCAAGGCTTTACGAGTGCCCAAAAAAGTATTGTCCAATTTGCGATCATGGCACTTTTAGTGCTAAAAATGTCAATTGTTCAAATCCCATGCGGGAAAGAAAAATTTGGGAATAAGAATTAAAATTCACTAGAAAAAATGGCCATTTTCTTCCCGAAAGGTCCTCTCTGCGGCCGAGCAGGACCGCCTGTACCAGCGCTGCGTCCGGCGCACCCTGGCCTCACTGAGACCGAGCCAGAGGTCGATCTCGTCCCTGGCACCATCCTCCTCCTCCTCCTCGTCTTCCTCCTCGCCGTCATCGTCTCCAGATAGGGGAGCGGCGGATTCGGCGCCGGAGATGGGAGGAGGGAACGCCCAAGGAGTGGTGAGCTATATTTTGTTCGCTTTCAGGTTTCAAACTCGTTGCACACGAAAACATTATCAAATGGGAATTATGGATGCTAGAACTCTTGAACATTATCATGTTTCGAGAAGATTTACCGATTCGGCGCGCCAAAATTTCTGTCGAGTTTTCACTTTTTTTATCGTATCGTTATGGACCGCAAAAGTGTATCTCAGTCACATGCCGGGATGAAATTTTGTTGATTTTTGGTGTCTCCTAAAATACTGCACCCCAAAACGGTACATCACGTGCTTTTTCAGCACACCAGTAAAAACAATTTTTAAAGTTTTGCTGTGAACGCTACTATCTCAGAATCTAAAATATAGCTTTTCTTGTGAAGTAGTTAGGCATTAATCTTGCTACAATTTTTCTTGAGTTTTTCCATTCTTATAGCACTGGTTTAAATAGTTTATCCAAGAGGGGAAAAAATTCTGTTGAAATTTTTGTACCTTCAGCAAACGTTGTACAATAAAAAAATACTTTTATTTTTCCCAGGGCGATCGGGGTGCCTCCAGGCGGAAGAGGAAGAGCAAGAGAAGTCGCAGCAGAAGCGGCCGGCGATCGTCCTCGCAAAGAGGAAGAGGGGGAACGACGGCCTCTTCCCCCGCGACGCCCTCGCCCAGGAGGCCAACGGCGGCGGCCTCGGCCTCGGCCTCGGCCTCGACTCCTTTGAATAATCACCGGTGGAACAACCACTGCGCAGTGATCTGACGTTGAAAAAAACTCAAATGTGATTTCTACCTTCTGAGGCTTTTTTTTTTAAAAAAAGAGATAAATAAACTCAATGTGATTTTTTAAAAATCTCGCCGTAGTTGTTTTTGTTTGGGAGTACGTGACTTGTGTGCGCAATTAGCTCCGAGGAAAGTTTTTTCCTCTTCTAATTCCTGCTCTGTTGTAAAGGGAAAGAAAAAGGTGGTGGTGCCATTTGGGATGGATGGAAGGTATAGGAGTCCATTCCATTAAAAAGCCTCTTTGAGACAGACACTGAGCGGAGCGGAGATAGAAGTAGAAGTTTTGAGCCCGGGAAAAAAGTTTCCCCTTGTCTAAATTAAACTGATGAGTGGAGGAGGGGAAAGGAAAAAGGTAGCTCTCCCTACTCCACTTTCAGCAGATATATGCAGAGATAGGGGGGAGAAAGAGAGTTGGGTTAATTGAGAAGAAAAAAAGGGGGGAAAGAATTAGGGGATTCATTACCGGTGCAGAAGGGAAAAGGGAAAGGAAAGGGGAAGCGGAATTAGTTAGGGGAAGGAGAGTGCTGAAAGGGTTGAGATAGAAAAGGAAGGATTTGAATGAATTTTGGATGCTTCCAGACAGGGGAACGGGAGGGAGGGAAGGAACAAAAAAAGGTTGGAAATTTCGAAATCATAGGAGGAGAATGAAAGTTGATTTACCATTTTTGAGAGCAAGGGCCTTTTTTTACGCCGGGCATCAAAATTCCTGACTCAGTCCATCAAATCGAACGCATCGTTTCCCAGCAAGAGTTGCGGATTCCCCCTCCCCCTATTTTTGAATCATGTGCTGCAGCGGCTGGAGGCGGGTCCTCCTCGTCCTCGCCGTCCTCTGCGCGGCTTTGGCGGCGGCGGCGGCCTCGCGACGAAATGAGGTGCAGGGCATAATTGCGTTCCATAAGTTCGAAAGTATTGTTTTTCCCTAGGAGGATGCGGCAAATGAGGTGACCTCTGTTGAGGACGACGACGGTCACGCCCTCTTCTTCCCCCTGAGGAAGGAGGAGCAGGAGGGCGAAAAGAAGAGGAGAAGGAAACTCTACTTCAGGTGCGGGGTTTTCCAGCCCAAAAATTTATTTCACTTGCTATATGCGTGTTAAAGATGTGTGGCTCCTAGAAGTTGCTCATAGACTCCCAGTAGTACTTGCAAGTCTGCGTTTGTTTTAGTAAGCTGGGACGACACAGCATGGAAAACAAGAAATAGGTCTTGTAGGCCGAAATCTCCTTCGAATTTCGTTTTCACTTCCTGCCGATGAGGTACCTCCCGTATATCATCTTAGAGTCCGGCCCGCACTCCGGGTGGCATGGCGGGAGGAGGCGGAAGAGGCGGCCGAGCTCCCCTCCAATGTGTAGGGTGATGTCCGTGAGGGATTGGCCGATGTCATACCAGGTGGTGGGGCCGCGGTGGACGGTCACAGGGGTCTTGGAAGGGGAGGGGTTGCTGTCGTTACAGTTCTCGTTCAGGTCCGATCTGTCGACTGGGTGGCAGGTGCAGAAAGACGCGGTCAAGAGCAGGAAGAAGAGTCGGGAAACCATTTTCCGTGCTGGTTTTGTTGTGTGAGAACAAAGAAATGTTCTTCCCTCAAAAATCCGACTGAGACTGGCGTCCCGTCATTCCGAAAAACCAAGAACTCGGGAAATTGTCGTAGTCAAACTTCTGCGCAGAATCAGTTTTCTCACGACCAAGTGGGGAAAAGACAAAGGGACCGACTTCCGCCGTCACAGCGTCAAAATATCCTTTAATTGCCCAGGATGAAAACAGGCGACGGCGGGGGGGGATCTAAGGAGGAATGGAGGAGCTCTTCATCTTCTTCCGATTCTGAGACGTTGGACGTGGCACTGGAAGAGGAGGGGCCGGTCGCCGCGGGAAAGGGGAGGATCCTGGTTTGATTCTTCTTTTCTTTTGTGGCAATTTGAAGCTCGAAGAAAATATTTTTCTCTCCAGGACTTTGACATGCACAGTGAAGGCAATGCCGGGAAGGAGAAGAGGGGGGCGGGGAGAGGAATCAGTGCCAGGAAGAAAAGTTTGGAGCAAAAAACAAATGTCTTTTTTATTTTATGAGAAAATAGCAGTTATTTCCTGGATATTTCAGAAAAGTGCTTCTATTCCTGGGTCTTCTTCCACGAGAACGACCTGGGGATGACCAAGACGGTGGAGTCGGCGGAGGAGTGCCAGGGATACTGCCAACAGGTTGCAAACGATTTCCCCAATTTTAGCTACTTTTTTTGTGGGAAGTAACATTTTTGCTTAGGTTGAATCCTGCACCCGCTGGAGTTGGATCGAGAAGGGCTACTGCGTCTACGGGGTCATTTGCACGGCGCACGGGAGACGGAAGGTCTTGGAATGCCTTTCTTGTTCCTTTTTTGCTTAAACATAATCCTACTTAAAATCATAGGTACACGACTGCTCTCTGAAGGGACCGGGAAAAGCGGTATTTTTACATTTTAATCAATTCAAATACAAGAATGTTTTTCTAAAAAAAACTTTCGTAGCCTGGCCACCCATTTTGGAGCGGCTGGGAGAGGGGGTACGGGACGGTGTCGGGACCGAAAAATTGCTACGACGATCTGGGAGAATAAAAATACATAATTTTGAAAATGAAATATATGGCAAAATGCGGCAGCAGCATCGGTCGATTTTACTTTTGGGAAGGGGAGAAGAGAGAAAAGGAAGAGAATCAATTTTTGGTAGACTAATCACATTCCATTAAGGGGGCGAAAGTGCCCCAGAAAATACCCTTTCCCCGACCTCTTCTTCTCCCTTCTGAAACTCAGCGGGGGGTCGGGGTTCCCTTTTGCCATAAATTGAAAAAAATAAAAGAACTTTTGTGGCACGTGGATCCGGAGAGGAGGGGGAAAGGAGGGGTAGGACCACTTACCAGAAATATAACCCATATCTCTCGGAAGGACGAGATATATTGCGGCCACCGAAGCCACCAGTAGATATATAATACAACACGGACTCATCTTCCTTTCGTCCGAAATAAAAAGTAATTCTTTTTTTTCTGAAAGGATTTTTCTGTCCTATTTCTTGTCTGCAATGGTTTTTCCGCCTCTCCCGTGCGCCAAACTAATTTCATCTGCGCATTTTTTGTTGTCCCGGGAGGTTTTTTTTGCCGCTTGTGCCAACTGCAGTACTGTAGTGTATAGCCAGTTTCCAGTTTCCTTTATTCCACTCATTTTTGGCCGGCTTTTTTCGCCGTTGCCGCTTACTGGACTTTGCTGCAATACATAGAAAAATATTGGCATTTATAAATTGAAGGTAACAGTTATCTGACAAGATCACATGCACACACACTTGACACAAACAAAAATAAAAATATTCTCACATTTCCCTCAAAATCTATGCTCCCGCCGTCCGTTTTTTTCGTGAATAATATCCTGAATATGCGACCGGCAAAAAATGGGAAAGGGAAGGAGGAAGAGGAAGAAAAGGGGATTTTTTGCTGCCTCCGTTTTTTTATGTATGCCTTTTTTCCCTCTCTTGTGTGTGTCACTCCTGCAACGGAGGTGGTGGTGGTATTTTTTGCCGCAGGATTTGAGGGCGAAAAAAACCGTTCGCGTTCGTTGGTTCGAGGCAAAAGAGCAATGAGGGAAAAACGGAGGAGGAGAGAGAAAAGGAAACGAGGAGAAGTGATGCTTTGTTGGAATATGGGATACCATAGATTGCATACGTAGAAATAATTAATTTATTCTTCTAAGGTAACAACTTTATGCCAGCGCATTTGTTAAGTTCGAATTTTTTTTAGCAAGAAATAAGAAGCACTTTACCGTAGTAAGTACAGTACCATACTACCATTATTGCATATGCTTTTCACATCAGAACGATCATTGTTGTTACAAAAGAGCTGCTCACCTCAGCTTAGGCAGGAGGCAAAGGACCAGCAGCACACTTCCAACCGTCCTCAAAAACTCATCCCTTCTCTCCACGTACTTAGTTTTCCCAATTATCCCTGGCGCAATTTTGTTCACATTGAATTGAAGCAAGGACAGCCTGACTGTAGCGGAATATGCCTCACAACATTTTCAACAGCTTTTTTCGGGAGGTGTCGTCACTCGTTTCTTTTACCTTTATCCCTTCTCCGCCGTCCGCTGGAATCAGCAGGGGTCGACTTGATTAGAAAGAAATCCCGAAAAAAGGTGCCGCGAAAAAAGAGAAAACTTGGGCGAAAAAAAGATCATCGATCCGAGGGGAAACTGTGAGAGGAAGAGGAGGAGATTCGAGAAATCCCAGACTTGAGAGAGAGGCGGAGAGATGGAGAGAAAGAAGATTGACAGAAGGATTTTCTTTGGGAGAAGCTTTCAATCAATTGCCCTCTAGGGAAACTGGGGAAACAGGGAGACTGCGATTTTCAATACGCATTAAATGCGCTGCTGTGAGTTTGGTACAAAAACACAGTATATTTTGTCATATTTTTTGTATCACCCTGTACGTATTTGAGAGGAGAGATTTCCTTCTCTGTGTCGGTCGGGCGGCCTCAAAAGAGAAAAAGATTCCTCACCCCTCCTTTCCCACACAAAACGCCAAAAGAGAAATTCCCACACATTCAAACAAATCGAATCTCGTGTTTAAGTTTATGCGGGAGATCGGGAAAAACGAAACATCCATCTCAATCGTCGATCAGTCGTAAACGCAAAACTTTTGCAGCTCTTCCGTGATCAGAAAATCGGCGCCACAGCAAATGCATCCGCAGATATTTAAAATATAGTTTTAGAATGTAAACAGACACCCCCGATTTCCCACCACGGAACGGTTCCGCCAGCGCAATAAGTCAAGCCGGCAAACGAGACAATTATTGAGCGACTTTTTTCTCCGAAAGTTATATCTGTGAATTCATGTGCCGCGAGAAAAATGTGCACCACCGCTGAAGAAGGCGTCGGCGGCGGCAACCGTCGTCGTCTTAAAGAGCGGAGGCGTGTCTATCCTCTCTTTCTCTCTTTCCTTTTTATGTCTTGTTTATTTGGGCTGTTGGATGGATGAAGAGCGGGCGGGAGGCGGGGTTGTTGGGAGTCCATATGGATTCAGATTGTGTTCTTCCTCTTCCTCCTCCGGGCTTTATTATTAGGCTAAAAGAAGAGGAGGAGATAGACATCAGACAAAACGGCGGAAGAAGAAAAGAGGAAGGATTGTTTATCATTTTCCCGGATTCACGAGATTGTAAAACATTTGCCGGTCTTTTTCAGGAGCGCCGCTTTTTCTAGCTTTTCTAGCCTTTTGTCTTTTCCCGACAAATTTCTTTCTTTTTTTTGGCCTTTCCACTTTTTTGCCAAGATAAGTGTTCTGCATAGGAGGCAGGATGCGCTCTTTTTTAATTTTTTTGCCCAACAGTGTGATGTGTGAAGGAGGATGCCTTTAGAGAGACGGCCGCCTAGCCTAGCCTCCGTCTCCTTATCAAAGAAGAAAAGTCATAAAGCGGAAAAGGAATGAATATTTTTCGCCTTGACTGCCTTAAATACCGTATTGCCCATGTGGCTGTCTTACGATATGCGAGAAGACACATACAGTGTACAGTATATATCTTTTGTGGACATTGTCAAGAAGCAGTGGCAGCCATGTAGACGACAGCGAATATCAACATTTGGAACATTTGACACAAGTACTTGAAATGGCTTCGGCAACCCCGGCGGCTGCCTTTCTGAATAGGTACGATCAGGAGCGCCTGGTCGGCCGCGGGGCATTCGGGGATGTCTACTCCTACAGGCTCAGGGTCGCCTTCAGGGACCCGATCGGGTCTCATCATCCTGGCACCATCGAGCGCATAGCGGTCAAGAAAGTCCGGCTGAGGTACCTGAGCTTCCGCAAATATGAACTATGTCCTCCAATATTTGTGTCCAATTCGGGCGAAACCTACGTGAATTTAACACTATGTTCAATCGCTCTTTGATGGTATCTGAATTCCCATACTTGTTTCTCATCAACTGCATGCAACCTGTGTTTACCGTCAACAGTTTTTGAAGCAATGTGTTCAAAACCCTGCAGTTCGGTGGGCCTGCGGGAGGAGGAGAACCTGCTGTCCCTGCACCACGCCAACATCGTCAGGTTTCTGGGGATTGTTCGGGTGCCCAATGACCCTGCTGACAGGAACATCTGGTTCCTGATGGAACTGTGCGACACGGACCTTGCGGCCCTCATAGCCTCGACCAGGAAGCTGCAAGAGTTGGAGGTGGCCTGGATTCTGCATCAGGTAAAACTTGATTGGACTAATTTTCTTTCGGTGCTTTATGGCAATATGTATTTTTTAGATCCTGTGTGGGGTCTTGTACATGCACCTCAATAACTACATTCACAGGTGAACCCTACTTCTACAGTTTTTGCTTTACAAGCTTGATTGCTAAGGGTGAATAAAAAAATCACTGTGGTATGTGGAATCTTTCCATTTCTCTCTAGAGACCTGAAACCTCCCAATATCATGCTCAAGAGGCCTCACGGCAGCATGGTCAATGTTGACCTGGAATCCGTGAATGTCCGGGACCTTGAGGTGAAGATCTCTGACTTAGGTTTTGCCCGCCAGGTCCCCCTGGTCTCGTTCACACTGTCCAGACTGGGAACGCTCCTGTACATGGCCCCCGAGGTTGTCACGGGAAGGTACTCCAAGCCGGCGGACATATACTCCGTGGGAGTCATAGCTCTGGAACTCTTGCTCAAGGGCCTTGGCGTTCTGCAGGATACGAAAAGTGAACACAATTTTGTAACTCAGTTGTTGTTTTGACTTTTGTGTGTTTGCAGGAATCAACTGGGAGGGCCTTCCTTGCAGTGCAAAATTTCAAGATTTCCTTAGCATGACCATGTCTCAGGAATCAGATGGGAGGCCCAGTGCCAAGGACCTTTTGGACCATGACTTCCTAGATCACCGTTGGGAAAAGTTCCAAGGTAATTAGTTTTCACAGGCAACTTTAACCTTAGTGAAACCTAAGTTATTTTATATGGACCAGGCCGAGTGCGCTTTGCAGTGGCAACCAAGAGCCTCATCCTGGCCGCCCTGAAGGACGGCCTAAGTCTGGAGGACAAAAGTATCATTGGGATCTCAAACCTGGCCCTCATGCACAGGTCCACCATGACCAAGACTGACTGCTCTTTGGGCGACAAACAGGAGAAGGGAAAGGAAGACCTGACTCAGGTTATGGCCATGGCAGCCCACGAGGACCGCTTTGCCCTGTGGTTCCAAGGGGGACACGTCAAGGTCTGGTGCCAAGACCAAGCTGGAGGGGTAGAGCTCGTTTGGGAATGGAATGCCTCCCATCTCGTGAGGAATATAAGAGAACTGACTTTTTCCCTTATCGAGAGAATTTCTTGGCCAGGAGCTTGCATCGTACTCAGCCCCTCTCTTGGCTATTCGACCACCCTTCCTGGCTTTTAGCACCGGGGAGATCCTCCTGCTTGCCTCATTTTCCAGTGGCGTTATTGATACCAGGAAATCAAGGTATAAAGAAACACTTTGCTTTGTAAGCTAATTTGAACAAAGAGCCAAGAATTTAGGACATTGTGGAACTGCTCACTTCTTCCTCACTTGACGGCGGAGCCAGCTACATGCTTGCCCGCAAGGAGCACACAATCTTTGGTTGGAAGCTCCTAACGAAGGCCAACCTACCTCAAAGGGCAAGTTAAAGATTTGTAGGAACAATAGCACAACGTACTGAGCACAAAATTTACCTTTCAGGACATTGTGTATCAGCATGGCTCCTCCATCACGTGCTTTGCAGAAGTAGACGCTGATGACATCACTGACGGAAGTGTCGCCTCCTGCTCGGTCTTCCTCTGGTTGGCCTCATCCGAGGACCTAAGGCTCTCCCTAGTTGATGTCACCTCCAAGACCATCCTGAGGGAGATCCCCCTGCTGTACCAGGTCGCCAAGGTGAGTGAGGCTACTGGTCTTTTGGTCAGTTCATTGAAGCGTGCAGTACAAAATGTCATACAGATGATTAGGCTCCCGGGAGAGCTGTTCTTGTTCCGAGTCCGCTGGAAGACCTGGTTGTGGGTGACATACGACACCAAGGAAGAGTCGGCGAACAGGCTGCCCTGCTACAGGGTCACGAGGGACTGCAAGCTCTTCCCCCTGGACGACAGGAGCGTCCTCTGCCAGTACCGGGGGGATGCTGGTTTATACAAAGTCACCGTCAAAGTAAAACACTG
>JAAUXU010029008.1_pt1 | contig 12227 bp, 20 predicted proteins | sample 7278151 | NCBI WGS metagenome assembly JAAUXU01 (sample SAMN14350113, study PRJNA611818) | marine sediment metagenome | isolation source: surface marine sediment (1.8m) | place: French Polynesia: Moorea | collected 2018-08 | reverse complement strand
CGGTCAATTGTGTTTTACAGAAGACTACTGTTCATATACTTTACTAAAGTAAATGTACAGCAAGTATATATTTTTACTTCAATGGTTCCCCCTTTTCCTTCGAAAACCGGCGAATGCCGTACCGTGAAAGACAAAAGCAGAGGGAAGAAAGATAAAAAGCAAGGGGGGGGAGGGGAGATGGGGAGGGGGAAACAAGTTGCTTTCAATTTGGGAGGAAGGGGGGATCCTAAGAAAGGAGGAGGAGGGAAATGAAGAAAATGTCGGTGGTTTCTCGATCCGAACGGAGAAATAGAACCAAATTGCAGCATACGATAACTTTGGTTTTTGGTGGCAAATATTTGAGACACTCTGCCACACGCTTTCCTTTTCACACACGTACACGACATGGAGATCTTTCTCTTTCGTTTTCGGCTGGTTGGATGGTTGAGCGGGTAGTTATGCATGCAAGAGTGACTCCCGACAGCTAGAGGTGGTGGGAGGAGGAGGAGGCAGATGATGTGGAGCAAGGGAGAGGAAGAGGAAGAGGAAATGTTTTGGGTCATAAACTTAACGCCCCATCCTCACTCGCAAGACAGAGGCAGATATCCTCGCGAACAAATTGAAAGGTAGTTCGGATTCGAGTCGTCTCTATTCTTTGACGGCGTTTGCGGGATTTCCGTTGTTGTAGTAGTCCTGGTGTTCCTCTTCTCTGTTGTAGTACACCGCGTCCTCCTGGTTGTAGAACGAGTTGTTGTGCCTGATCTCGAAGACGTAGCAACCGCCGTTCGCCCCTCCCCCTCCCGCCGCCGCGTTGACAGAGTTCGAAATCGCCGGCAGCGCGGCAGCCACGTCCTCGCCATAGTACTCGTTGCTGACTCTAAAAGGGGGGAAAACAGCAGTTTGACAAATGTCAAATTATTTTTAAGAAAAAAAATCCTTTCTTGAACTCCTTCATCTCAATCTCCTCCGCGATAGCGACTGCTGCCGCCGTGTTGAGCGAGCAGTAAAAGACGTCGGCGAAGTGGGTCTTGAGCAGCGTAGGGTTCTTGTTGTTGCTATTGCCGTCGTCCTTGCCCTTCATCTCTTTCCGATCGAACCTCCTCCTCCACCGCCTCTCCTCCTCCCGCTCCCTCCTCTCCCTGGCGGAGAAGTAGGCCACCATGACCAGCAAGACAAGGAAGAGCGCAACGGCGGTGGCGCCAAGTGCTTTCACAGCCAATTTCCCTCGCGCTAGGCGGAGCTCGCTCGCTGAGGCCCTGCTCAGTTCAATTTTATAATTAGTTTTTGTGGGAAACAGAACGCGGTCGCTTTTTGTCCTTTCCTGGCATTTCCCTTGATCCCCGCTTCGTCCCCGTCCGCGTTGACGGCGAAGACGACTTTGAACTCCTCCATCTGCAGCCTGTCCCACCGCTTCAGAGAGGGGAAGGACCCCACCAACAGGACGGAGCCGTCGGGGGAGGCGAAGTAGATGTCCGTTCCGGTGCCGTTTCCCTTGGCGAAGGCGAGGCCAAAGTTGCCTTTGGTGCTCGTGGAGGCGGGAACGGTGACGGCGGTGGTCGAGTTTGTGCCGGCCCACACGTAGGTGCCGTCATCGAGGTTGGTGGAGTTTACGATAGTCAGTACAGATATCCTGTTAAGTTCACATAACTGTGTTAGAAATTAGTTTGAATTTGTATTTCAAAATCAGCTCGCCTAGCCATGATAACTTTCTCGTCGTCAAACAGCCTCGCTTGTCCCCTTCTTCCGCGGGCCACCACCGTCAGGAAGTCAGGATAGAACCTCAGTAGTTCCAAGTCGACCTCCACCAGTCGCCCCTCGCCCTCAAAGTATTGGGAGAGCTCCCAGGAGCCGTAAGTGTCGTTCTGGCAGGGAGATTCGAGGTCGAGGCAGGAATTCATAGCCTCGCAGTAGCGCTGGGAATCTGCATTAGCACAGACAAAGTCTGATCTTCCCGTCCTTCCCGAACCTCCTCCACCAAATCCCGTAGTAGTCGATGCTATTTTTTCCGTCGTCGACTTCCGCCGATCGTTTACTATCCTCGCCCTCCGTATCTGCGCGAAATCCACCCTCCCACTCCGCACCACTTTGACCCTCGGCTGCTCCGTCGCTTCCTTGGATATCGCTACCCTTGTCAGGCTGCCAAAGATCGGCAGCCTAACCTCCAGGTGTCCCCCTTCCCTCTGTAAGTAAGAGACCCCAACCTCGACCAATGCGGTCCCCTGGCCGGCGAATACTTTCGGTTTCGTAACGTTACCGACGATGCCACGGTACTGGGTCAGCAAGAGTCCATCCTCGCCGACCAACCTTGGACGCAAAAAGCTTTTTCTCTCTTCAAAACAGTACTTTCTTTTCTGTTCTTTTCACCTAATCTCCAGCAAGGTAGTCCCGTCCAGTCTGAGCTCAAACTTTGCTATCGATGGACCTTCGCCGTGGAACCTGACACTGAAGGCGAACTCCTCCCCTGCCGGAAGAGTCCCATCGTAGGCCGGGTCAGGGAGCTCCCTGTATAGCACGTTCCCAAACCCGTATTCCTGTTGGAAGCAAGGCTGAGAGAATAGCTTGCATTCGCCGTGGCAGTTCCAAGATCCCTCCGGGCAAATCCCGTTGCAAGGAGTTTTTTCATCCAGGCAGGAGGTGGAGGAGGAGCAGTAGTGGTCGGAAGACGTCAGATTCAAGCAGTCCTGGAAAATGGAAATCCATAATTATTCCAAAACGTGTTAAAAACTGTCTTTTTACTTGGCAGTAAGTGGTGGCGCTCATGCAAATCTCCCCTTTGTCGCAATACACCTCTCTTTCTCTTTCTTCGTCCCTCCGCCCGCCTTTCGCGGCGCACCTCCCCGCCATGTGAGAGCGGCAGGCCTCCTCGTCCCTCCCGCAAGAGCCGCCGCCGCCGCCGCCGTTTCTTCCGCTCTCTGCTGCTTCGCAATCGACGAAATTGCCGACGCAGCCGCGGACGGCGGAACGAGGGTCGAGGCTCTTTTGGTAGCTTGAGAGGAGGCGGGTTCTGTTCATGTACCGTTTCAACGTTTCGAATTAGGGCTCTGAAGTGCTATGTAAGATTTTTTTCTCCACCCTCTGTTCACTCCTCCTTCGTCCGAGAATGACTCCCACGTCCCCTTGACCCACAGGGCGTTGAGGAAACCCATGTCGCCCGTCCCCAGCCCGAGATCTGACCAGACGCGACCGTCGGGGGAAAGGCAGTTGCCGGATGTCAAACGAAGGACGTCCACTTCGCAAACCCTTTAACGTTCACGTCTTTTAACGTATAATTTAGAGAAATTATCTATTAGAAAGAGCCATACCTGCATGGCAGCGAGTTCGGGCATGACTCGGGCGCCTCTGCGTTGGCCAGACAGAGGCAATCGGACGGGGCGCGGATTATGCTCCCCACACCTTTTATTAGACTTTGGAGGAGGATTGGAATGGTGAAAATATATATCTACACTTTTATACTTGGCGACTATATACCTATACGCACCTGAAAGCCCCCTCGTAGTGCCCCCCCTGGCAAAGGGCCTCGTCCTCTCCCCGGTCACAGTCCGCGTCTCCGTCGCACAGTTGGTCTATTCGGATTCGCTGCCGTGAGTCGGAGCAGAGGATGGGGTCAGGGTCGGCGTCGGCGGCTCCGGCCAATGACGACAAACCCAATAATAAGAGCGATGATAATTGTTTTACGAGGGCCATGATTATCCCCTCCTTGGTTCACTCAAGGAAACTGTCGTTGCTAATCTTCTCGCGGTGTTTTTCTTTCCCCCCCCCCAAATTTCCCTTTAGTTGGCCTATTGTGATAACGTATCCGAGAAAAGAAGGCGGCGCTTCCGGCGTTTCTCCCTTGCTGTCAATCATCAACAAAAAAAATTAAGTTATGTTGTACAACGACAGTTTATTTATTTATTTATTTTCTTTACAGGTACGCCATGAACTGTCGGCTGAGGCGGCAGCACCACAAAGAGACCCTGGAGATGCAGGTGAGCGACATGCAATTTATTCTGTCATTTGTTTCTACATATCATGTTGAGGCTCCTCTAAGCACTGGCGTCTTCGTCGTCGTCTCCCTTCTCTTCCTCCATCGGGAGAACGTCAAAGTCCTTGAAGACTTCCTCGATCTGCTCCTCCAGGCGACGGTACTGCTCGTCAGCAGCCTCCAGGGAGATCGAGCCTTCCTTCTCTTCATCTGCATCCGCCACCGTTTCCTCCTCCTCCTCCTTCTGAGCCGGCATTTCTTCCTCCGGCACACCTTCGTCCTCCTCCTTCTCTTGCACCACCTCTTCCAGCTGGAATCTCTGTTGTTCGTCGGCGGCTGCCTTCTTGCGCGCATCCTCTCTAATCTCCTTGGTCAACGCACTCATCACCTGGTTCACCCTCTCCGTCAGAAATCGCCTCGTCTCCATCTCCTCCTCCTCCGTCATCTTAACCTGAGGCAGGACCTCTAGCTCTTGCTCCTCTTCTCTCTTCTCCGGGAAGCTCCTCTCCCCCCTCTCCTCCTCCACCGCCATCACCTCGCACTGCTTCCAGATCCCCGCCGCCCCCGGCCCCTGGCACACCAGGCTCCAAGGGACGAACTGGTTGAGGAAACATCCTGGAAAGGAAAAACATGGAGTAACAATCCACATTTTGCTCCTTTGTTTCATCAAGAGAGCCTTCTAATTACCTGGATTGAGAACCCCCGGGAAGCACTGGGAGACCGCTCCCTTTTCATCCTCGTCTTCCTTCGTTGCCCCTCCTTCCTCTGCCACTAATTTTCCTTTGAGGTCCATCTCCATCTCCACCTCCGTCTGGGGTTGATGAAGGGGGGCTTCATCCTCCGCGGCGGCTTCCTCCACAGCCTTGGCCTCCGGGAAGAAGATCCAGAAGCCTTCTGCGGTGGCGGCCTGGGTGGAGAGGGAGAGGAGGAAGACGAACGCGAAAGAAGGCCTCATCTGGAAATGAATTTGCGCTTTTCAGTATAAATCGAGTATGGATCAAAGGCAAAGAGATGTCGTCGGCCCCACCTTGCCGGCTCGGAGTTTTGTCCACTACTACGGGGGAGAAAGAGCGATTTATTTTGACGATGCCGCCGATCGCTTTTGGGTCAATGACCACGGTGGATCATAGCCTGCGACGTAACGACTGATTAGCATAGCAACAACAGCGATCTCTTTCCTTTGAAATTCTTCAGCCAACCCTTCCAGAATCAGGTATAATTTTCTTGACCCTCCAATCCATGGTCGTCGCCGGCGCGTTTCGCCCGCCGCCAATATTAATCCGAGTGGCAGTCTCTTCTTCTTTCCTTCCTGCTTCTTGGGTACGTAAGTAGACGGGTCAGACGGAGTCGGAGGAGAGCACAACACCGCGAGCGCCAACGCTGGCGGCGACGGCCGGTGTCTCTCTTCCTGGTCCCCCCTCCCTCTTCCGTCAATGTCGCCATCGCCACTCGATGTTGTGCTGCACCCGAGAAAGGAAATTGGAAGCTTAATTCTTTTGGAGTTGAGCAATGCTAGCACCTTTTTTGATAACTATCGAATGCTTACGTGAATAACGTTCGCCTGAAAATGGTTCAAAAAAAAACCATTCTCAAACTGCACTGGGGTGCAGAAGGAGCATCTTCCCCCATCATTCCCCCTTTTGGCACGGTACCAAAGGGGAAGGAAGGGGACTCCAACGGCTAGCGATCGACGGACGACGGAGGAGGAAGAGGAGGGGGAGAGACACAATTCGTCTTCCTGCTGCTCTTTCCCACCTCCCTTTCCCTGGAGGAGCAGTCTGTCATCTAATGGAGAGGGGAGGGGGAAGTACCCACCACACCACAGCGATCGAGAGAGACTGATTCTCTGCCGTTCGTTCGTGCGGATTGACAAGGAGGAGGATCTAGGAGTGTGGATTGAGAAAGCAAGATGAGGAAAGGGGGGCGAAGAGGTGGAAATCACTGCCACTGTCGCGAGATGTTCGTTTCAGCTTGGAGGGACTCCGCTTGGAATTAACGATTAGCTGTATTATAATTCCCGAAGCCCGTATTGAAAAGAGGGGGGACAATTCGTTATACCCTTTTGGATTATCACTACAAGCAATTATATAAAGAAGGGACCATATAAAAAAAGAACTTCCCGCTCCCTTTCCAGGTCGATCGTCTCCGCGAGGCCCTGACCACCATGAAGAACGAGCGAGACCACTACAAGGGCCAGAGCGCATACTGGCAGAACCTCTTCGAGAAGTCAAACGCGGCCGTCGCGGCAGCCGCGGCCAACGGACTAGACCTCACCAACCAGCAGCAACAGCACCCTCACCACCAGCAGCAGCAACAGCATCCGATGGGCTCACCCACTGACTACAAGAGCAGCTACTTGGCGGCGGCCGCCGCCGCCGCCGCCGCGAACGGCGGAGACCCCTCTGGACACCACCAGCCGCCGCCGCCGTCTCACCAACAGCACCAGCAGCAGCTGCAACCGGACGGGAAGATATCGGCGGCCATGAGGTACCGGGTCTCTTGATGATTATGTCTCGAATTGCAATTTAAAATCTCGAACTTGCTTTCGAAATTTACATGCTGCAGCGCGGCGGACTTCAAGGCTGAGTTCAAGCCGCCCAAGCTTGAGGTGTACGGGATGCCGCCGCCGCCGCCATCCGCCGCCGCCGCCACGGCCACCATCTTGCCGAGGAGGGAGGACGGAAGATTCGCGTCGGCAGCAGCAGAGAACAACAACAACAACAACAACAACAACAACGGCGAGGGCGGGGCGAACCCGCTGGAGAAGCAGAGCAAGATGTGACAGTGGGTGTCGGCCTGGGCTCAGAATCAGTGAAAATTGTATGATGATCGCAAGATTGGGTTGGGTATCTTTGTCGTTTTTGGATTATAACCCTTATCATAGCGCATATACTTATAGGCAGAGGAATAGAAAGAGGAGGCCGGCAAGATGCAATACAATTAACGGAAGCAGAAATTGATGGGAATTTCGTGTTGTTGCGGGTGGGTTTAGGAACAAGAAAAAAGAGAGAACAGAATTTTTAAACGGGTGACAAGCTCCCACAAAAAGAGAAGCACTAGGGTGGAAAGGCGTTTTCCTGATAGGCGTAAACGTACTTGGTGTAAGAAGTACGTAGCAATCCCCAACAGTGTATGAAAGCAATAATGGTTTTTCTGGTTCGAAAAGGGAACATTTTCTCGACTTCAGACTTTGCGTTTACAAATTCCCACTAGTAGTGATAAAAATGCCCTGATGAGGTTCTTGCCAAAGCTCATCAAAGTCAAAGCACGGTCTTTTCAATAAAACCCTCTCCTTCCCAAAAAAACCTCTTAGTCCATAAAATATGGGAAAAACCACAACTCTCCACCATATACGGTAAAAGCTGTTTATTGACGTTGTTCTATAAATGTTTTGAATTGCACATTTTCCCCAACGAATTTGTTTTCTATGAATTAGCCTACTGCTCTGTGTAAGAGAGCATTTGATGTGTTAATACGAGAAAAAACCGGACAAATTTAATTGTGTGTATTCCTCAAAGTTCAAAAATACTTCTAGAATCCTGGACTGGGTGACACATACTTGTTCTTGAAGCCACGGGACAAACATGAAAAAAGCCTTTTTCTGTCGATCGCCCATATCATCTGTGTACTGCAACCAAAAACATGTTATGTAATGCTTTGGCTTGTGCTTTTGTTCGCTACCACAAAAAATGACAGAGGAAAGAAAAAATAAAAGGCTTCTCAATTTTTAACTCTTGTTCTGCCCCTCGTGGCCGCCGACGCCGCTTTCTTGCACAAATACTTTGCGAGCCAGAAGGCGATCTCCACCAGACTGGTGAAGCTGGCGCCTATGAAGAGGCCCAGCGTCCCGCCGACGCTGGAGATCTTGTCGGAGGAGTTGAACTTGAGCCTGATCCCGGATCGCTCGAAGACTCCCCCGGCCATTCGGACTGTGACGACGGCCAGGTCCCGGTCGGCGGCGCGGCGGCAGAAGGCGGCGCGGCCCTCGCCGCTGATCATGGACTCGAAGGAGGACGAGGTGGCCCCGCTCTTCAGAAAGTGGAAGAACCTGACGAAAATACTGACTATTGAGAACTTTTCTTTATCATAAAATAGTTTGTTCTCCCTCCACCTGTAGAACTCGTTGGACCAAAGCAGGAGCCTTGATGAGAAGTAGGATTGCATCTTTCCCCCCTTCCTGCACATCCTGTCCGCCTCTATCGGCCACTCCTTCTCCGCGAACGTGTAGGTCAGCCTCTCGCAGTCCGGGGCGCAGTCGCAACCGTCGTGGGCGTCGTCACCCTGTTGACGGTCATGTTATTGACTTCAAAGAAATTTAAAGAAACAAGTATTTTCTCTACCTGTAGTGAAGCTCAAATCATGAGACAATCTCCTCCTCCTTCTTCTTTGCTCTTGTAAAATAAGTTTTGCTCTTTTTCCGAATAGGTGGTTTCGAATTGTTTTTACGCAGGTATTTCAATAAAGACTAAATTACATGTTGCTCACATGGAGGATGTACTCGAAGCATGCCTTGCCGAATCTGTCGCACATCCTAGTGTCCGCCTCAGCCGGGTAAGGGTAGTTCCAGGGGGTGCAGCGGCAGGTCTGGCAAACAAATTAATGCATACGTTTTTGTACAACAAATTTGACGGCTCAGTCACCTCTCTGCTCTTTCCCAGGGCGCATTCGAAGAGACACAACTTTTGAGTATAGTGGTTGAAGATGGTCATGTGCTCAGGCACCTCGTCCGATAGCCGGCAGTTTCGATTGGCCAAAGGAAGAGCCTTGACCTAAGTGAAGAAGAAGAGAAATAAGGGTGAAACACAACTCCTATTTCCATGGCTCTTCCAACCCCGTCAGAAGCCGTTAGGTCCACCACCGACACCTGAAAAAAAGGCCAATTTTTTAGTAACTCTAAACTGCTGCACTGACTGCGGCAGAACCTGAATCTCCGTGTGGTACCCCATCCTGATTTTTGTCCTCCCTGACTTGACATCGGGCGAGTCCAGCAGGTTGCCGATGGCGACGTGGAAGGTCTCCGCTCCCGCGCCCTCCTCCAGCTCGTCTTCCAACACCAGATCAGAGGAAAGAAGACTGTGGCGGTCGAGGTACATGATCAGGCCGTGCCCTTCCTTCCCTTCAAATGCCATCTGAAAAAAGTCCCACAAAATAAATACACCCTCTACGGAAAAAAGAAAAGAGTACAAAAACCTGTATGCTCCTGTTCCCACTCCCCTCCAGCTCCGTCTGGTACGCCGCCTCGAACGCCTCCCTGAATGGCGAGGGCCTCAGCAGCTCCCTCGGCGGAAGCGTGTTGAATCCGTGGCAGACTCCGCCGTTGGTGACGGACGGGCTCAGGATGGAGCACTCGGGGAACTGGGTGTACATGTCGACAGGGGCGGAGAGGCCCCCGCGGCTGCGGCGCACAAGCTCGCAGTAGGGCGCCAGCGCACCGTGGTCCGGCACGTACTCGGGCAGCACTTTTGCTAATTCGTTCACGCTTCCCTCCTTCCTCAGCGGGTAGTTGGAGAAGTCTCCGCCGGCACCACCCTCCAAAAGGGGGGCTAATAGGTCGCTCAACTTTATCATGGACTGCACAGTACAATGAAAGAAACAAATAGCAAGTGTACAGGTGATAATTTTGTTCAAAAAAAAATTTACCTGCCCCCTCCTCTTGGCAAATTTCATGACTCTCATGACCTGGGTCAGGTTGAAGCCCTTGTTCTTCTCGTACATTCTTTCCATCTGTGTCAAAAAAAAATTAGGATAATAAGTGGTACATGGGCGGCATTTTCTCCGAACCTGGCAGCATGCCGACTCGTTGTGCGCGATCCATCCGCTGAGCGGCTCCTCCCTATTGCAAGGGTAGATCCCCGTCTCATAGAACTTGCTCTCCTGTCCCAGGTAGGTGTTCCAGCTGATCTCGCAGTAGTAAGTCTCTCCTACCATGAAGTCGGTCTTCCGGACGTAGGGCGACTGGCAGGAGTAGAATGGAGCGCTGTCCCGCCAAGATCTGGAGCACAGGAACACAAAACAATTAAGTCATCGCCACATTTGAACAGGAAGAGCAATTATGTGCCATACTGCCAGAATCTGTCCCTACAAAAAAAATATACGTACGCCTCAGATAGATACTGCTGGAACAGAAACAATTACGACGACAAAGGGGAATAGACCCAGAAGTTGTCCTATGAACTGTGGGATTACACAACAACAGCAATGACAGAAGTCAATATTTTTGCTGGTGAGTGAACGATATGGTATCCGTCTATCGTATTTTCCCCCTCCACACTATCTCACTCACTGCGCTTCGAAGAATGGGTTTCCGTTCCCCTCCAGCACCATCGGCAGCTCGAAGAGTGACACCCGAACTTCGCCATCTCCGATGCCCATCGCGGCTGCAGCGTCGGCGAAGACAGAGTGGAGATCCGTTTCCAGGCTGCCCATGGCGCTGCACCCGACGAACCGGAAGAGGTCCTGCTCGGAGGCCCGCCGGAAGGAGCCGGAGCCGGCGTAGGGGGCGAAGTGGGCAGCCAGGGAGCCGATGCGCTGGAGTCGGGAAAAAAGGAGAAAAAACCGTTGGGACATAGATTTCTTTAGCCTAAAGGTCTCTATGGTTGGGAGCTATCTGTTGCTGAATGCTGAGCCAAGAAGCGAACCGTGCAAAAATAAAAAAGTACCCTGGAAATGAAGTCCGTAGCCTCCGTGAGGCAGTGCAGAGCAAAGAGGGCCCTCTTCTCCTCGCCGCTGCAGTCGGCAGTGGCGTTGACTCTGTTGACTCCGTCTCCGCCGTCGCCGTCCGGATACAATTCGGCGAAATCACGGAGGAATCCGTTCTGATTTTTAGTCAAGTACGACTTCTTCACCAGGGAAAGGAGCTGCTCGGTGCTGACATTCTAAGACGCGGGAATTGCCACTTCTTATTCCAACACGCAAAAGTGTTTTTGTTGTTCTTATACAGTAGAGATCCTTGCCTTTGTACAAAGAGCGGGAGCTACTTTCTCCTGAAATCGCCCGAGCATCTTGAACAAGGGCCCTCCGTTGTCCATGTTTCTTCCCAACGCCGCGTCCAGCTCCTCCGGCGTGGCTGACTCGAGGTGCCGAACAGCAGTCTCGAAGAAGTGGTCGGCGGAGAAGTCGATGATGCCGCGGAATCTCTCGCCGAATTCGCTGAGCTCGTCCGTGCCGGGCGTCACTGCCTAATAACAGAACTCCATTATGAATATGAACATGATTTTTACTGCAGTTGAACGATTAAATCCACCTCGAAGGAGTCCAGAAGGTTCCTCAGGTATCCCCACCCTCCGGCCGGCACGGGGCTGCCCTCCTCCTGGCAGACGGTAACGGAAGGGAAGGGAATTGTAGAGAGGGGCGCGGCCATTGAGTCCAGCGAGGTGTAGGTCGGGTAGGCGGACCAGTCCTCAAACTGACGCACCAGCTGGGCCAGGGTGGACACAGCGCCCAATGCCACCACGGAACCCTGGATTAATAATTATACAGTTTTTTTCGCTACTGGCAGAATATAAGCAAGTCTTCTACCCAAAAGGCCTTTGCCGAGAGGTTATTCCCGCGTCCGAGATAGACTAGGCCGTGCACAGTAGTGTGGTCCAAAAACTGGCCCAGGTATTTAGAGACTTTTCGGCGCTTTGGACCAGGCATGATGACGTTTTAAGGTGACTGTGTGAATGGCCGACTAGTATACAGTTTTCTGAAGATTTGGCAAGCGAGTACAGTTTGGTGATGATTACTGGTCGTACTGTTCTTGCAGTCGATATCGGGGAAGGAATGCCGATGAAGTTGAACCGTCTTCCGATGCCACTCATGAGGAGTCTTTTGGTAGTCTTTCCCCGAAGAGAAAAAATGAACAAAATTGAAAAATCACCTAGAGGAAAGTAATCAATCGACGAAAGGCCAGTGTATCCAGAATTTTTCCGAGAAAAAGCGCAAGCCTAATAAAGCAAATTTTTTGTTACATTTTTCGACGTTTTGAGGGATGATTTTTGATTTTTTTTTGGATCATATGTTTCAAAATTTTGTTTTCTAGCTACATAACAACTGCAAAAATCCAAAAAGCGACATTTTTTAAAGGTTTTGGCGTCTTAATAAAAAATCAGCGCACCAAGATAGGTCGAAAAGCGCCAATTTGGCGCGAAAGCGCCACTTTTGGACACACTGCGAAAGGCCGTTGACGGCTAGAAATTAAGAAAGTTGACGAGAGATACAAGAAAAACATCGAAATCTAGTAATTGGATGCAATGAAAGGAGAATCGAAAAAACGGAAATCGGGGCGCTGGCGAGTTTTTGG
>JAAUXU010103549.1_pt1 | contig 12229 bp, 18 predicted proteins | sample 7278151 | NCBI WGS metagenome assembly JAAUXU01 (sample SAMN14350113, study PRJNA611818) | marine sediment metagenome | isolation source: surface marine sediment (1.8m) | place: French Polynesia: Moorea | collected 2018-08 | reverse complement strand
GCATTGTCTTCATCTTCTGCTCTGACTACGGGGAGGCCTTCTTCTTCCCGCTGCCGCCCGCCTTGCCCTTGTCGCTGCTCTTGTCCAGGTCCTCGTCCTCGTCGGAGTCAGCAGAAGGCTCCTCTCCCTCCTCCAGCCCTTTGGGGAGGGCCCCACCCTTGAGGAACTCCTCGAACTTCTTCTCGGCCCTCTTCCTCTTGCCCTTGAGGGGGTAGCTGTGCAGCACGTCGAGGAGCTTGGCCCTGCACTTGCTGTTGCTTGGCTGGTCCGGCTATTGATTTTTTTTTTAAAAAAACATAATATGTTATTCATGAGCATATTTTTCACAGAATGTGAACATATTACCAGTCTGTCTCCTCCGTGCTCCCGGCAGTAGGCCTCCTTGACCTTGTTGTAGTTCTGGCTGATCCAATCGCCCCTCTCCTTGGCTGTGGTCTTGCTGTGCCATATGGGGGCCTCCTTGCTCAGGGCGCGTAGGTTGTGGTGCTCGTTGAGGTAAACACAGTTGGCGAGGACGCTCTCAGACCTGTACGCCTCCACCTCGGCCTAAATCATGAGCATAATTATTGCAAAATGTGTTCGTATTATGTTCAGGTAACTACACACCTTCATCTCCCTGAGGGCTTGCTCTCTCTGGGCTGCAGTATAAGTTTGGATGGCCTTGCGTGCAGTCTTTACGTCCATGTTGGTGTTGACCTTGCACCCCGCTGACACAATGACTTTGATGAGGTACTCTGGGAGCACGTAGAACTCTTGGCCCCACCTGATGATTCGGCCGTATGTCCTGTGAGCACATTTCTTTAGTAATGCGAACATAATATGCTTCCATTTCCATATTACCTCGTCTGCTCCTTCAGGAAGAGCCTCCTGTACACCTTCCTCGTAAAGAGCGTCTTCATGCACGTCCTGACCCAGTGCTGCGGGCTGTTCTCTGCCTTCAGCTCGTTGTAGAGGACTCTTACGAGTGCAGGCTTGTTCTCGTCCGTGAAGTGCTTGGAGTCCATGTTGTGCCACTTGCGGTCACTGTGAGCATAATATGAATGGTACATGTTTCCATTATATCACACAATACGTTCTTACTCGTCCAGCCCAAGGATCTCCCTGTCGGTCTTGTCAATCTCGTCGCGGCGCTGGCCCTCCACGAGACTCTGTGAACATATTTTATAAATATTATGTTCATATTATGTCTTGAATATTTTTTTACCTCCTCCTTTTCCTTCTTCTCGTAGCAGTATGCAATTATCTGGTCCAGCTTGTGATGCAAGGATTGGAGGGAGTCGCTGTACCCGTCGATCTGGTCACGTACCCTCTTCGTGGCCTTATCTGAAAGAAAGACATGGAATTAATAAAATGTGAGCACATTTTCAGAGTAATATGTTGTACCAATGTATACGAAGGTCATATGTTCCATGGGAGATGTGCACATGGCTCTGATGCTCTCCAAAGATTGCAGCTCGCACTCGCACTCGGTGCAGCACTTCCTGTCCCCTTCGGGCGGCTTGGAGACGCCTTTCAACTCTGCAGTTGTTGGTTCCCTTTCTTTCTTCCGGGACTCCTAAGAAATGAACATATTTTTAGAATAATATGTTCTCATTGTGTTCTTGTTCTAGTATACCATGAGGTGCTTCCTGTTCCTCTTGCCCTGGGCGCTCAGCTTGGTCCTCATCTCTTCCGTTAGGGTGGGGAAGACGAACCTGGGGACCTTGGCAGCCGGTTGCTCGTCCACTTCCATGCCAGCGGGCTGGTCTTCCTCCTCGTCTGCCTCTTCTTCCTCCTGTTGTAAAAAGACATCGTGAGCCTTTTGTGGCTATAATGTGCTCTTATTATGTGTTACCTCTTCTTGAGCAATCTCCTCCATGTGCTCCTCCTCCACCTGGAACGACGGGTCGCCTGCCTCATCCCCCTCCGAGTCTGACAGGTCTTTGCTGTCAGTGGAGGCCCTGCTGCGCGACCGAGAGCTCGACTTTGGTTTCTTCTTCTTCTTCTTCGTTAGGGAAAATGTAAAATATGAGCATAATTTTGAAATAATATGTTCGTAATGTGCTTGCAGACCTTGTCCTCTCCATCATCGCTCCCTCCGCCTGAACCTCCGGCTGCTCCTCCGGACTGGGCACTGGACTGCTGTTGCTGGGCTGGCGGTTCGCTGCTGGACTGTTCCTGGGACTTCTGCTGGTCTTCGTCGGCCCCAGACTTTCTGTTCCTCAGAGAGTACCTGTAGTGAAGGCTACATATAAGTCATGAGCATATTATGAGGATAATGTGAGCATAATACCTCTTGTGGGCATCCGGCTTTGCAGGAAGATTGATCAGAGTCCCGTCCGGGAGCATAACGGGGGCCGTGATGACGTTCTCCCCGTCCGTGGGCATGGCCGCCACCGTGGCTGAGCTGGCGTGATCGGACAAGTCCACCCCGGCCTCAGCTGCCAGCATCATGACTTCGTGAGGGACTTGTATCTTTAATGTGAGCACATTTCCATAATAATATGTTCGCATTGGCCATTCCGCTCCATTTCTCACCACTGGGACCTGCTTCATCTTGTTCCCTTCGACAACCGCCACCGTCCCGCACACATTGTTGTTGGTGTCCAGCTGAGCAAGCAGATTGCGGACTGCCTCTTCGCCCGTCAAGGGGCTGTCGTCCTGCGGGAACATTGAAAAATGTGAACACATTTTTAACCTAATGTGCTCTGAATATGCTTGCCTTTGGGATGGACTTGTCCTGGTCCACGGATGGGGCCCTCCTGGGCTGGACGTCCTGCATGGACGCAGCTGGCATCTCCTCATCGTCCTCTGCAGAGCTCGCGGCTGTCACTGCCATGGGGCGGCCGCGGAGGTACTCCTCACTTATGTATTTGCCCTCCGACTGTAAGATGTGAGCATTTTTTTCAAAAAATCTGCTTCCCATGTGCTCCACAATAACATGACTCACATCGGGGTAGGTGTAGCCTTTGAAGAGAGCGTCCCTCGTGTACCTGTCCACCACCCTGTAGTAGGCGTCCTGAGCTGACATCTTTGCCGCCCCCCTCAGTATGTCCCACAGGGACTCCGGGCCGCACTTCATTAGGCGGATCGCGTCGATCTTCGTCATGTCTACAACAGGAGCATTTTTTCAATAAAATGTGCTGACGTCATGTTCCAATTTTCAAAAAATGTTTGGACAAATGGGTTCCAAAGATATTTTAAAGCTTTAAACTAAAGCAATAGACGTAGAATTTTGTCGAACATACTGCAAAAGTGTCTGGAAGTACGAAAAAGGAAAATTTTCAAACTTTGGCCAATGCCGGGTTGGTAAGTTAAGCGTGAGCATATTTTGTATGTAATATGTTGCACAATGTGCTCTTAATTTTATGACGTGAGCATATTTTAAGAAAAATGTGCTCTTACCGCTCGCCACCCTGGCGAAGACCCTGGAGGGCCACTCCAAGCCGCTCTTGTACGACAGCGTGGTGGTCTTCGTCCTCTCGGTGGGCGTCAGCGCGCGGTCCTTGCTCACGTAGGGTGGGAGGTGCTTGAGGTCTGCCACGTCCACGACTTCCCAGTGGGACCTCTCGTCGCTGGCACGCGTGTCCGAGTAGAGGATGACCCTCCCGACGGCGCCCATCTTGCCCAGCTTGATCTCGGCCCGCAACTCGGCCTCTCTGTCTTCCATCTTGTTTAATTTTCTAACACCCAAAACTGGTACGTGTTGGCGCTCCAAGCCAAAAACACAAACTGACGCAATTTTCCCAAAAAAAATTTTCCTTTTTTTTTTGGCGGAAAAATCAAGCACGTGAGCATATTTTCAAAAAAATGTGGAATGCATTGTGGAGCAAATTATTTTCCGAGCTGTACCTCTAAGTAATATGCTCTATATATGCTCCATGTTATGTTGCATGGCGCGTATTATTATAAAAAAGTGCTCACGACTACCTTCAGCGACAGCTGACAAAAATTCAAAATTGGCCTTTCATTTTTTCAAATCTTCAACTAAAAGGTCTAGTCCAAAGGCCAAAAATGGACCGTGTTTCCCTGTCCAAGTGGTTCACGCCCCAACAGGCCCGCTCTAGGTCGAGGGAGAAGGCAAGGGAGAGGCAGAGGAGAAGAAGAGAGCGGAAAAAAGTGGTGGAGAGCAACAGGCCAGCAGGATCGAGTGATGAAGAGGGTTTTTCTCTGGATTTCCTGGAACAGACTGACCAAGAGCACACTCCAGGGCCATCCGGGCCTTTGGAAGGCCGGCGAGAGTACCTCGCCTGCGCTGAGAAGAGATCAAGGAGACAACTCCGACTTGGGGCCCCGACAGCACAATGTGAAGAAGATGGGCTCACGAGGAACAGCGACGCGGGCAGTGATACCCAAGCTCCAGCGCCGGAAGCACATTCAGATCACAATGCGCCAGAAATGTGCTCACAGAGTACGGCAGAGGACCGAGACTTGGAAGACCTGGCAAGGGATTTTGCAATGATCAAGTGCTCCAGCTATGTCTCCGACGCGGCCATTGAGAAGCTCTTCGCAATGTTTTGCAAGAACGCTGGCGTCATTGAAAGGCTGAAGAACTCTGGAAGGATTACGAGCAGTTACCAGAACACTGTCAAGCCCACAGCACTCAAAGGCATTCCGACCATATTCTGTGCAATAAATGCTCACAAGTTCGACGAGGAGGGGAACCTACACAAGGTACTTGAGAAGGACCTTACTGTTCTGCCTGTGGAAGCCCTGAACACTAAGCCCCCCTACAAGAAGGTCCTGTGGTACGACTGCTACGTCCGTTTGAAGGAAATAGTCAACCTTCACATCAAGATACACCTGGAGAAGGGATTCAGTGTGGATCACATCCACAATACGCTGAAAAACTGCTCACTTTCCACCGACGGGGTGTTGATTTCGAAGAAAGGACGGAGACGTTTCATCATCACCTCTGTTCGGTTCGCAAACTGCATCTACTTATGGAGAGTCATCAGCCCTCTCATCGGGGATCCCGAGGCCAAGTTGTACGCCGAGGATCTGTGCAGGTAATAGGACAAAAGCACATTATTTTCGTAATATGTCAATAATATGCTCATATTCAGGCACATGGTGGAGGAATTGGGTGAAGAGCCCAGAGTTGTGCTCACAAAGATAGTGGCAGATATGCCAGAGAGGCATGACTTGAAGGGCTTGGTTGGGCACCAGGGCTTCCACGCCTGTGAGTACTGTGACCTGAAGGGAGTCACCTCTGATGGGCGGGGCAACGTCTACTGGCCATACCCGCAATGCCTCCCCAAAAGGGAAAACCTACGTACACACGACAAGATGAAAGAGATGGCCAGGTAATTTTTGGAACAGATTGTCCTCACAATGTGTAGTAAATATGCTCATGAATTGTATATTACAGGAGGGCCAACAGGCCAACAAAGGAGGAGGCCAAGGGGATTGCTGGTGACACACCACTATACGACCTCAAGGACTTCGACGTCGTTCATGACGCGGGCGCAGATTGCTTCCACCTCACAGCGGAAGGGTGTACAAGAAAGAAGTTGGAGCGCATGTTCGGCAACAGAAAGTCTCGCTATGCCGTCTACATTCTGTCCATGATGTCCGAGGCGTACAAGAGCATGACCGTGTTCACGGAGATGCCAAGGAGGAGCAGGGACATCAACCCGGCAGGCATGAAAGGCAACGAATTGACCGTCATTACCCTATCCGTGATGCCTGCCCTCGCCATCGAGCTAATGGACGATTCTACCGAGCGTGAGGATGGTTTCCGAGTCGAGGACGAGTGGTAAGACAACTAACATATTATGAACATGTTAGGTAGTAAATATGCTCACTTTTTCCCTCTTCTTTACAAAGCGGAAATGACAATTCAATACCTTACCTTTTAAATGTGTTAAGGATAGTTTCCATTTTATGCAAAAAATGTGCTCATGTTTAGGATCGAGATGCGCAAGTGCATGACTGTCTACACTTTCCTGGTGAGAGCCCATTACCTGGAGGATGATGAACTCGAAGAAGTCAAGAGGGAGCTGGAGCAGCATAATCTGGACCTGGAGAAGCTTCACAGGTTGTACTACCTCCTCTTCGAGAGTGGATACTGCACCAGGGACAACGAGAGGGCAACCATCAACATCCACACCTTCTACCACCTGCACCACGCGAGAGAAAAGATGGGCCCCTTGTGGAAGAGCAGTGCAGAACCCTTCGAATCGGCCTACTCCATTCTCAGGCGCCTCTTCCGCAGCGGAACACGGAACAACGGCAAACAAGTGCTTGAAAATTTCTACCTGAAGGCCAAGTAAGAGCATAATGTGCACATATTCCGTTAAAAAAAAGCTCATGGTAAGTAACATAACCTACAACTGCAGGTACGCCCATTTCTGCAGCCGATCGTGCTTCAAACTGGCTCCTCCGCCAAAGAGGAACAAGAAGGAGGCGGACAACCTCTTCTGGACCAAGGGGAACAAGTTCTACAGTGTCAAAGAGATCATCCAGGGCTACGTAGTGGCGCACCCCGTCAAGACAAGCACAATATCAACACAATACATGCCGGTTGTGCTCCCATGGTCCCTCGTAGGAGTGGTCAAGTTCGAAGGCGTGGACGACACCCAACTGGTGTCGGTCCCAAGGGCTGAGGTGCAGGGAAAGGCTCTAAACTGTGCAAATGTGCTCACGACGTGGCGTAACGAGTGGCTGATGAGCAAGGAGGATCTTTAGAATTACTTATACTTTGCCGGGAAACGTTATATGTCCGCAATGAACCGACAATGTGCTCACAATGAATGAAATTATTGTAGTTGTACGACCTGAGGTTTACAACATAATGCTTTTGGAATATGCTCACGCTATGTACTATCCAATGTTTTTAAAAAAAAGGAATAAACTACATACTTACCGACATTGCCCTTACTTCTTACCTTGTACTGAATGAAAAAATTGCGTTTTCTTGCCTTTTACCATGTTAATCTGTCTTTTGGACTTTACTTGCTATGGGAATAGCCTCAACATATTATAACAGGGGTCGTTCACGGCATCCCAGGGCATATTGTGCTGTTCTGCCATTCTTAATTCGTGAGCATGTTGCCGAAAAATGTGTGCAGGGAATCTGCTCTAACCTTTAACGTGAGCATATCGAGAAAAAAAATGTTCATAGGGAACATACTCCGTGAGCACATTGGAAGATACTACACTGGCCCTCACATTTTTTTGTTCCGTGAGCATATTTCTAAGCATGTCAGATTGAAAATGTGTGATCAATTCTGGTCGGGGAGGGCAGCAACGGGTACTCTATAACCAGAATGCAAGCACCCCTTGAAGAGTAAAACTTCAAGGGGCGGGCTGGGGCGTGCATTCTGTCTCCCCCTACCGCGGGCGACATCACAACAGCCATTCTCGATCCAGACCACCTGTCTCTCCTCCTCCAAAGGTGAAAACCGCCCACGGACGCCCCAAAATCCGTAAAGCATTTTTTCTGTCATTTTCTGCCATGAGGGGAAAAAAGAGTAATATCACTTGTTTCCCTCAAAAATATATTTTTTTTGTTCTTGTGACGTAATAATATTTTTAGCGAGGGACACAAATTTCGAAGCACGCGTTTTTTTACTCTTACTTTACAGAACATCTTTTACAGGCTGGCCTGGAAATACGGTATACAATGCGCGTGACAAAATCAAACAAGTAGGGTTCCATGGCCTGACTAAGGAGTTGAGACTGTTTTTACCAAACTTGATTTTGAAGCTAGATACTTTATAGTTTCGATAAAAGACAGAAATACGAAGGATAAAAAAACAAGGATAGTACCCTTGAAATTTATTTGTGCAGTAGTTTTCCTCAACCGTACATGAACGATCCGCATGATTTTGACTTTGACTTTGGTCTGTCTCTGTTCCCATCCTTATGTAGGAAACTTTTTTGCGCGTTCTTTTCAGGTGACAAAATAAAAGGTTTACTGCTTTTGTATGAAAAAAGAAAACACATGCTGAAAATTATAAAAGCTGTTTTTCAAACAGGAACCTTACACCATTTCTTTATCATAGATGACGAAATATTTTTTTTACATCCCCTTCAGCATACGTACTCGTGAGGCCGAGAAAATTTTATTTCTTTATCAGAATATAATATCAAGTTCGCTGGCAGTTTTCTTATGTTTCCAAAAATTTGCATTGTGGCACTGTCTCTGGAAACAGTTTCTACTTCATCATCATGTTGTTTAATACAATGGCGATTCAGGCCAGCTCGAACGATGAAGCGAAAGGGGCTTGAACGCATCTCCAGCCCCTATGGGTCGGATTACTGCCTCCAGTCCCCGGTCCTTTCACTTCATTTCTATACGTTCGGCTGAAACAAAGACCCGGCAAGGATAATCTTCCGTGTTCGGGTCGAGCCGAAATTTTGCAGTGCTGCACTTTTGCCACATGCGCAAATAGTAAGGCATACGTCATACGAATGTGTGTAACTACGGTATACAGGGGGGTAAAAAGGGTAAAAAAGCTACGAGGAAGATTTGGATTCGTGTCGTTTGGCGAGCAGCTTTTTCAACAGCGCTCCTAGCTCTGTTCTCGCCCCATCATGGCCTACATATACGCAAGCGAGGTTGGCACTAGGCCGGGAGCTTCAGTAGTATCAAAAGATGGCGCACCGCAGTTCCATTAAAAGCAAGCGGGAAAGAGAGCCACAAGAGGAGACTAGGGGAGGCTCTGATTGCACCAGACGGGAAATATTTTTGTTTGCCAGTACTTTTGTTGGTAGCTTTCAAACTCTCGATGCCGCACCGAGAAATCCTCTGCCTGCCTGCTTCTCAAGCTCGGCTACGAGACGGTCGTTCCCGCCTCGTCGAACTGGCTCATGCTCAATTGCTGATGCGGCCGGTTCGAAGAATACATGTCTGCTCCCGTGTCCATGAAATAGAAATTCTTCTCTCTAATTTTAGTGTATTTCTAGGAAAGTAAAGAACTGGCTCGTATTTTGTTGAAAAAAACGCTTTTCTTTCTCTTGTTTTTGCAAAAAATCTCCGTTTTCTCCTACAGAAATTTGGTTTCCGTGGTTTTCTTAAGGCATTTTTGGAAGGAACCAGACGGGGAAAAGGAATCTCAGCTTTGTACTCTTTCCCCGGTGTTCAAATCAGGAGGAGACATCCCCTTTCACTCGTTCCCCTTTCTCTTGCATGGGGTTCGCAGGTAGTTGTTGTTTCTCAGCAAATTTTCGTCTTCCTCGCCGTCAGAAAGTCGAAACAGAAATTGAATGGAGATGGCGCCGGCATCAAGAAAAACCTAGAATTCTTCCTAAAATGGAAGTTTCTCATGACAAAATGATACTTCGAAGTGGATAGACATGCTTTATTCACAAAATCAGACTTTTCGGAAGTATTGTAAAATGAATTGGCAGAACTTCGAACTGTCTTGTAGACCAAAGACGTTCCGATTCAACTGGTTGTTGCATTGCAGTTGAAGGCACCTGGCGGGGATTTGCTGGAAACAAAACGATCTGGCGATCGTATTTCTCCACGATTGAGGAGTATTCGAAAGTGTTAACTTTGCAGCCGCCGGTCGTCCACGTCTTGGCGGAGGGTTTGGTGAAATACTTGATAATGTTAGTCATATCCGAAACACAAAAAAAGTTGTCAAGTTGGTCGTTGGCAACCACAAAGACAACAAGTGTGGGTTTGATGGGATTAAAATTATTTTTCAGGCTGCATTTTTGTGCTTTAGGGAGAAAAGCTGCTCTGTCGAACAGCTGTTTTTACATGTTCGGAAAATAATGCCAACAGAGGCCGTGAATAGGTCTTTTTTCGTCAGATTCTTGAAAAGGTGACGCGCTGTCCTTTAAAAACCTTAATGTGACAATTTCAGAGTACTCATCCTCTCAAAAGCTATTGAAACTCCTCGCCTGTTTTGTTCCGAGTCGGAAAGTCCGGCTGACACGTACGAACATAAATGTTAGCTTTATTAAATTTAATGTTGTTTTCCGTGTGCTTTCGATACAGAGAACGGAAACGAAAAAAGGCCTGCAGTGTCCACCAAGGCGAAGGTAAGGGCGCAGCTCCCCCAGACTTGGTTTTTTTAAGAAGTCGGCTTCTCAAAGGCTTGTCGCGGAGATTTTTTTTGTCGTGACCAAGTCGAGCCGATATCATCACATTCCCCGGGTAAAATAATGACAGGGAATTTTTTTTATTGTTGCGTAAAAAAGGCTCTTTTGAGTAGAAGTTATAAAAGATTAAGTTACTGTGCAATCAAGGCCTTCAAGGAAAAGAAACTGTACAATTTAAAATTTTTTTACTGGTATCTACAACAATTTATTGGGGGCTGGAGCTCTGGTAAGTAGTGGCAGGTGGAAATATGCAAATAAAAAGATTGATTTTTCTAAAAAAGACAAATGTCCAATTATTTTAGGAGCTGAACAAGTGCGTACGCATCGGCGTGGTTTTTAGTTAATTATGTTCTTTGCAACTTATGTCGTCCTGCGTGATGTGAAGGATTGAATATGTTTTTCCCCTTGACAGTTGTTTTTGTGAGAAAGAAACATATGGTTTTCCTCCTCTGATCTTGTGACAAGCACTAAAATTTTATGAAATATCCCGAGGAGAGGTGGCTCTACCAGCAGTCTGACGGGGGGAAAATATATATTTGAGACTGTTACAGTAGTCAAAGCCTCACATGAAACCATGACCGAAAGACTCCATAAAGGACACGACTTGTTGAAAACCAGTTTCTTTCAATTTTTAAACGGATACGCAGTACGCTGAAAAGCTGAAAGGCGCCAAATATCGACGATAAAAAAATGTTCGTGCGCTTCATGGGCTAACCGTTTCTGCACATGTTTCTGATGTAGCTGGTTAGCCACGCTAGGAGACCCTTAAATCGTTATCTAAATTTTCAAGGCGGAAAGGTATTTTTGGCAAAATCTCTTCCGCTAAAAGATAGGTACAGGAGATTGGTTCTCCCCCCTCTTGCAAAAAAAAATACTCAGGAGATTTCACCCTTCCCTTTTGTATGTACCTGAAGATTTCGTTCAACTTCTGACAAAAGATGGCACCGGCATGACCACCAGATCAGGAACCGTTCTTGGGATGCTGTTTAGCTACTTTTCTGCCAAACAAACGGCACAGGTCTGAAATTAATTTTGTGTATATTTATTTTGCGTTCCCAAATATATATTGAATCTGCATGCGCCCATGGCAAAGTGAAGACATTAGTTTCTCTCACGGGTTCGATGAGAATTTTGGACCTTCGTATCTTCCAAAAGCAGGTTTAGCGCTCCGAGAGGGCAAGGCACCGCAAGGCCCGACTATCGATTACGACTACAAACTACAATAGCAGGGCCACCTAATTTTGCCGCCGCCTCCTTTGTCTGGAGGGGGCAACTTGGTTCTCTCATGTTTTGAAACTGGAAGAGACGTTCTGTTTCAGTATGTTTTCGAGAAACGTGTCTATTTATGCAGCGAAAGGTTGTTTGTTTGTGCCACTGAAAGTTTCCTTCCTCCTCCAAATAATATATATTGGACACTTGCTACACAGTGGCGCTGGAATGGAAAGCGAGAAAAATGACCGACTTCAAACTCAATGTAAGGAAATTATGACGTCCTGTTGGAGTAAAAAAGGCTTTCTCGGAATAGGGAAAACGCGTCATAATACCGGGAATTTTTTGTTCGAATTTTGCAGAACACATTGCTTTGACAAAACGCTTTTCCTAAGTAAGCACAGAAGTAACATGCACTTTTAAAGTCTTTATCACCAGCATTCTGGGTGAAACTGTCAAGAATGTGGTACAATGGTGTACAATTTCAATTTTTATTCGCTGTGCCTCGGGGAGGGCACGGCAGCTTTCCCTTTCCCTCCTCATATCGTCCTCTCGAGGTCGCCCTGCTTTTTCCCCTCGACAGATGGCGCTGGCGTCGGAGAAGAAATTTATAAAAAAGCCACAGCCCATGGGATCGCCAAAAGTTGAGACAGTGGTTTTAGAAAACGAGTTGTTGAACAAAAAGGGAATGAAAAATGCTCTCCTAACCCATATTCGACCCAAAAAAACAAACAAAAAATGGCATATTAATCTATGTCTCAAAGGAACTTGCATCCTTCGATTAGGAAGTTGCTCTTTTCTTCTGAATTTAGCTCTTTACAACAGACAAACCGACAAACATACATTCACATGCGTTAATATAATACCCGGCTTTGCTCGGCCCGTTACGCATAGAATGCGTTGTTTCTAAACGACTGCCGCGGGCTTAACTCCAGCGGTCATAAGTATACACTATGTTAGAATTATGAATCTTTCCGAGAGT
>JAAUXU010066378.1_pt1 | contig 12230 bp, 13 predicted proteins | sample 7278151 | NCBI WGS metagenome assembly JAAUXU01 (sample SAMN14350113, study PRJNA611818) | marine sediment metagenome | isolation source: surface marine sediment (1.8m) | place: French Polynesia: Moorea | collected 2018-08 | reverse complement strand
GTTCTCCCTCCTTCTTACAGAGTAGTACTACAATGTAAGTACGTGTACATGTCCATTAGTATAGTATGTGTACTGCCCACTTTGCTGTCTAAAAAGAATTGCGGCCAACACGCAAAAAGACTATTTTCGCGCGCACGTCATCTTTCTCGCTTGCCTCTACAACATTTGGAGTGGATGGATCGAAGAGAGAAAGAGAGAGCGCAAGTACATAGGGCTATAGGTAAATCTGCTCGGAGTAGGCCTAGCCAGGCCCACGTACATGCACAACTGTAGTACACCCGCCAAGATGGAGGGTGACAAATGGATTGCTTCTCCCAAGTTGCCGTTATCCACTGGAGGGCGGCAGCGGCAGAAAGCGGCCACTGCTGCCGGGGCCGCGGTGGCAGAAAGCGGCTGCTTCGTTGGCGGCGTTGGCAACGTCGGCGGTGTCGGCGGTGTCGGCGGTGGTGGCAACATAGCCGAGGGCTGCCGTTCCGGCCCAGAGGACGAGTGAGGGCTAGAAGACAGCTTGCAAAAATACAGAAGTGGAACGCATTCGTGAGAGACCGGACAGGGTGTCCACGTCGCAAATGTTAACGTGTTCTCGGATCGCTACGTGCAAAATGAGGCAGACACGGTGCGTGTTTGCGTCGTTTTGAGTGTGCTCACCCTGTTGGCAGGGGGAGGCACGTCCTCTTCTTAGCCACCCTGTATCTCCTATCTACAGAGTTCTTTGCCCTGTCGGCCAAAAAATGCAGCTCTCTCTGTAGACGAACAGGCCTGGCGGCATTTAACAATATGACGTCTTAATTAGACGGTAGTTACAACTCTGAGGTCGTAGAGAAATTGCTCAAGTAGTACTTATTTGTCATTGCCTGAGCACGGGATGGAGGTGTCTGAAAGCTGACTTTCCAATGAGCGAGGTGCCCTTGCTGTGCATGCACTTGGTCGTGGCTACCTGGTCGCTGGTACCCCTGTCCCTTTGGCGTGTACCAACATTTGCATCGCGAGCACATCTTGTGTGTTTGCACGGATTTCTCTCAAGAGCACCAGTTTAAGGCAAGTGTTTGTGCAGCTCATGTGAACAAAAAGGAGGAATTTGTGGTGATGTTGACAGAGAGGTGGCCCACCCATTTTGGCAAACCTTTGCTAAAATCTTTAGGCAGACGTCTGCTTGCAAAAAAGGCTCTCTCAACTCTCCTCCTGAGCCGCTGCTGTTGCTGCTGTTGCTGCCGTTGCTGTTACTGCCGCTGCTGTTGCTGCCGTTGCTGTTGCTGCTGCTGCTGCTGTTGCTGCTGACAGCCAAAGTAGGCGTAAGACCAGCAACATTCTCTTGGCAACGGAGAGACGAGTGGAAAATGACGTCCAAAGACTCGTTCACAGAATTTGCCACTGCTGCGCGGGCTATGAGCTTGCAAAACAGTAGATTAGTTAAGAGGACGATAGTTAGAAGGCTTTTTTATTATTTCCCTCATGGTAGGATGTGGTTTCCATGCGTATTATGAAGTCTAAGAGGGGACTGCTAAGTGCCAAGTACGTTTCTTCCACAGCTCACTGTGCTTCACGCCTACGTAAGTACAAATTGCAGTCAAGTTTCGATCACATTATCACGCTTTTATAGCTACTGCAACAGCAGAAGGCTCGACTCTTTTTTGTACGTTGTGTTGCCGGCCAATGCAGCTGGGTTTTTTTTTCTGCAATGATGGCGCTGTCATTTTCCTCCGTGTGTATGTGTTGTGCGAGCACGTTAAGGACACACACACACCCCTCAAGCGCGATATACAATAATATTACACTGTGGTATGTGATTATGGCAGACAGGCCCAACAGCGCTTGCTTGATTGTAGCCTGACTGCCAATATGTGCACGGCTGAAACCCCTGTTGCCGTGACTCCTTCTTGCTGCCTCTGTCTAGTCGAGCTTGGCCCGACGCTCTGGCCCCAAGTGCTTTTGAACTAATTAAGGTTGCGAATCTCTCTTATTCGCGACCATATGAACGGGAAACATTCGTATCCGCTCGATCCCATCAGTGATATTTGGTAGAAAAGCACGTTTTCTCCCATTAGCCAAAAAACACTGCTCCTAAAAATTGCGTGCGTTGCCGCTACTATAGCATTGTGGAATTTAATTAGTCAAAGAATAACGTGGGCGTCACTGGCTTGTTGTCTACCTGCTACCTGGATAGTGCAATCTCATTTATCGGCAAAAGAGCCGCAAAAGTATCCGTCGCTCATTGGCGGGCAAGGCATCATTCATCACTTGTGTAACGTCTTGCTTTCGTGAGGCCTGATTTATACCTGTACACGAATGGATGGACTCAATGTGGTGCAGTGCACTGGGCCTCGTGTAGCGGCGCTGGTACGTGCACCGTCAGTACTCTGGCGGCTGCTTCGTGCACAGATCAGCCCAACTGAAGCCGGTGCGTTCGGTTAACTATGCTTCCTTTCATGCATTCTCAGCAGCAGAAATGGTTGCTGCAATTACCGAAGCTCCAGTGTCGCGTCCACCTTGATCGCTCCGCTCGACCGGCGCACGCGAGCACAAACTGAGAGCGTCAGGCCAGTGCAGAAGCAGTGCATACGTCAACGTCACACGCACACACGGGGGCGCACGCTGGCGCACGCTGGCGCACGCACGCGCTCACCCCTCCTTGAAAAAGTTCAGTCTCATTCTCGTCTAGACATTATTGCCATCAGAGCGCCCGGAGTTTGCTTTGTATTCTATGTACCCTGTACTTCTGAACGTCACTGCGTACTTACTTGTATTAGTGTGCAGGCGTGAGAAGAGGGTAGACGGACGTGAGCGTTTGTCTCGCGCTTGAGCTGAGCAACATTTTTCGCTGAGCTGTTCTTTTTTTTGCCAGCAATGCGTCTCAAACTGCGGATTGGAGGTGCCGAGACTCATCCGCCCGATGCCTGTCTGTTGTTCTCCTCCTACAGGGTGTCTCGACGGTTGAAGCCAACGGCATCGGGGCCACAGGCTCATCGACGCCAGACAGCGTGAAAGCGACGATGAAAGAACCACCTTCTGCTAGCCTACATTAGACACCCCGTAAAGTTTCTTTAATGCAGAGTCCTCAGATCATGTACGTACACCTGTACATGATGGAGTAAGATCTAATGGACTCCGACATTTCGCATGTCTATCTTTGAAAGCTTGACTGCATTACTACAGGGAATGACACAGTTTGCTTTGATCATTCCTAATAATATTCCTTTCTCTCAAAGACCATCCATCTGCACAAGTGTTGTTAGACGACGATAATGGATTACACTTACTTTTTTACTCCGCAAGTGTCACAGAAGGATTGAGTGTCTATGAGTAGACATAAATGCTGGGATGCGCGAGTTCAGAGTGAGTAACAATTGCTGTTTTTTTAATGCAGTTAATGAACTCAATGCTTGTGTGCCCGGCCTGAATTAACAAGCCCACCAACTTCATTTGATCTGGCCTTCTTTCCCACATATTTAGCAGAGCGTTGAACTTCCTGATTTTTTCCCTCTCCGGGGGATCTACATTTCCCTCTTCTTTCCCTTCCTCTTGTCGAGAGGAAATAACATTAAGCTTAATGTGCCAATTCATTGCCGTGACTGAGCGAGAAAATGGGTGAAGAATACAAGGGCGAAAAAATCTGACTCCTGGAGAAAAAAGGATGGCAGACAGAGCCGGAACAAGAAAAAGTTCAAGAATGTGGTGAACGACGCATGCTGATATAAGAGAGGAGCGCCGATGCAGCTGGATGCACCGCAAGACAAGCTGCTCCTGTGCAGTTTTTCTGTCCCACTTTCTACCTTTTATGACTGCTCTGCTAATGCTGCGACTGCCTTTGATCGTCGTGATGTGGTCACTTCGTGTGGGGTCACACAGACGTTTTGGCGGACGCCGTTGTTCCGGTTTCGGGGCTCACTCACTCACATGTGGGTGCGCTCAATTCATCATACGATTTCTGAAGGGTTGTTATGTATAGCAGCTGCCCGCCCCCCCCTCACACCCACCCACACACACACACACTTCTGGAAGGCTGAGCTCTCCTCCTCCTCCCTCCACTCCTCCTACTACTCCTACTCCACCCAAGCAGGGCTGGAACTGACGAAGATCCGTCTTATCTATAAATCGGTGCCAAATCGTAAACAAAGTGGCCGCATTGCGTGTTCCAGCACACGTTGCCAGCCGCTGCACTCCTCGTCCGTGGCGTGGCTCTCATCTCTCCGCGGTCTGGCGACCGCAGCCAAGTTGTCATGGGTCCAGATGTCCACGACCGGCGAGATGTCGCCCTCTTCTCCTTTACTTTCGTCGTTTCTAACGAGCTTGCACGGCCAATGCTAGAAAGCTCTTCTTGTCAATTAAGCAAAAATACTCGCGGTGTTTTGTCCCCATCATTGCTAATTAAACGGAATTTTTACCCCAGCACAGAGAGAGACAGGATTTAAATGACGTCGCCATAACAGTAAGACAAGAGTCATTGATCGTTAGGAGTCCGGAGGCTATTGAAATCTGTACTTAAAAAGGGTGCAAAAAGAGAGCGTTTCCTTCAGCGGACTGCGAGATGTGCGACGGCCGCCTGCGGATTACAACGTACTTACAGAGTTAGATAGCGAGACAATGGGAAATTTTGACAAATCCCACTTCTCTGCTCTCCAGGGTCATTGCAGTCGCTGTACCACGCTTAGAAGTAAAACTGCTCCTAATAGAAAAGCAGGGAATGAGTGCTTTTGGCACATGCGTATGAGATGAGTCAGGAATTTGTCACCTGGGCAGCACCCAGAGCTGCGGTGCTGAGACTTGTCAATATCGAGAGAGATGTACAGATACCTCTGCTCCTGCTCCCATCCATTTTGCTCATAGCTTCGTAGAATGCAGAACTTACATTTTTTCAACTGAGATATTGTTTTCCGAATGAATGACAACTTTGCCTCCCTTTCTGTTGTACGTGTCCGCCAGCCGCAGCTTTTTGGCCATCATCCTAAGCACAGCCTTGCTAACAAGACGTCACGTGGGTGATGGAGGAGGAGGAGAAAGGGGCGGCGGCAGCAAAGGCCGAGAAGAAGCCGGGGAAAAGCAACATTGACACGATGAGTGATGGCTGAGGTGAGACTCCACCGAAACAAGAACTTCTCAGAGCTTTTGTAACAGCTCCTTAAGGAACAACGTAAAACTAGCAATTGGAGTAAAATCTGTCTAACCCCAACGCTGGGGCTGGCGCAGCCGCCGGGGCAGACGTCGGGGCAGACGCCGGGGCAGACGCCGGGGCAGACGCCGGCGCAGACGCCGGCGTACGCGGGCAAAGAGCTAAATCAAGTGAACGAGTCATGCGTGGTCGCGTCAGCACATCGCCGGTATGTTTGAAACCTCACTCCCTCTCGACCCTGGAACGAGTCAACCCCCATAGGGCGTGGCGGAAGACGCAAAAGCTTCAGCTGTAATAAAAGTGGAAAGATCGCTGAGAGGCTCCCTTTAAGAGTTTCATGCCGCACTTATAAGTTTTCTGTACCGACGAGGAAGTTTTTTTTCCTGTACTTCTCCCCACTCAACTTCTGGAAGCAGGGCAATTAGTTAATCATCATTACGCTCTCAGGCGGACTGAGCAGTTGGGGTGAGGAGGAGTGGGAAGGGGCTTTCGCTTACTTCTCTGGTGTCCTGTCTTCCCACAGCTGCCAAATTTCGTTATAGAATGACGTGCGCAGCTCGCGCGTGTGATAAGAGACGTTCCTTGGAGAGGGGGAGGTCAAGCTCTGGCCCGAGGTCAAAAAGCCTCGGTCGCAATCGGTGGCGAGGGATCGACGATTGACGGTTATTGATCGTGTTTCAAGCGTTGATGACGTTCGTCTGCAAATGCACACAGAGACGATACCTGCGACGCATGCGTATGTAGTGCAAGTGCAGAAAGCGGTCAAGAAGGTCCTAAATAGTGACGTGTCACTTGTGGCTGCCCCCCTCCCCCCTCCCGAGATGCACGCGCAGACTGACGATAAACGATTGGCCTTAATGTGTCATGTGGTCCATGCTTCGAGCTGATTCCGTCCCAGCCGAGATGAGCGTGTTCCACGTGTGCACGAAACACCGACAGTGGCTGGCTGTCCACAGATGCGTGAGTGCGTGTTCAGAGAGAGCAGAGAGTCACCCGTCCGTCGTGTGCGTGGACAACCAAGTGTGTAATATTGATAATTCGGCAAGATTACACGATCGTCTGAAGTAGAGCGGATGCGCACGCGCGCCCGCGTCTGCAGTACGAGAACAGTGCTGCCAGCGTGCTAGGTGTGCTCTGACTCACTCAGGACACGCACATGTCGTCATTGAACGAGTTCAATTTCCTTCAGCAACAACTTACTTGAGAAATCACTTCGACAGCAGTGCTAAGATGCACGTCTCAGCCCCGCTCTCAGTGCTGGTATTGAGTCTGCAACTACTCATACAGGCGATGTAAGAAATGGCACAATTGTGCACTGTCAACAGGTTAACAAACACATTTTCGTAAAATGTCAAGTCAGCGCATACATCAGGGGAGCAAACATAATTTATACTCCGGGGTTCGATCGTAAAGCTGCTGCTATCAACACGTCACGGCGGACAAGCTAAATATTTCACAGCGAGAAAAAGAAATTACCTGCGCAGTTCAATCCATCGCAATTGGCTGCTTAGGGTATTCATGGTAAAGGCAAACTGGATGTGACTCTCGTGGGTCTTGAGTGTTGTTGACCGAACAGCAACGGCAGCAACGACCAAAAGAATCATTCAAGCGAGAAGGTTCGTTTGCTACGAATTTCAGTGCAGTTATCTCTGCGTCCATCTCGTATCTCTGCTCTCGCCCATCTCGGAGTCGCACGCCTTGCATATCTACAAACAGAGTTTGTTAAAGGGTCCCCTTCAATCAACGCCGAGAGAGACTCAAGATGCAATTACAACATGTCGTATGTGATAAAATAGCTTGTACGTACACAACGCCAGTGAGTGAGTGCGCGCTGGTAATATTTCCTTACCATCTGGTAGCAACAGCACCGTTGAGGCCACCCGAGAGTTCAGCTCATCTGTTCTCTCTCTCTCTCTCTCTCTCTCGCACGCACGCACGCACGCACGCACGCACGCACGCGCGCGCGCGCGCTCTCGCACTCTGTAGCTTTCTCATCTTCGCGTCTACCTCTGACATCTGTCAAATAAGTTCTTTGCCACAGCCCCGATTCACAATTTGGTGGGCGCAAGCAGCATCTGCGTGAGGAAATGCACTTTACAGCAATTGTTACCTTATAGAATAGCTTCTTGACGAGAAAAAGAAAAGTTGTGAGCTCAAAAATTTGTCGCGTGTTAGAAAGCAAGCATGCAATTTCACGCCTCGCCGGTCAAGCCAGCAGGCTGGAGGCAGATAATGGAGTTGCGGATAGCAAGCGAAAACAGTTTGCAAGATACGTGAACTTCAGGCAGGCAGGGAGGCGTTTGCGTCCAGGCACAGCAACAGCATCGCCTGTGGCGTCAATGACAACTGTCTGTCCGTCTGCATGTACGTCTTAACGTCCGTCTCAACGTACATGCTCATGGTTGAAGCCACCGACTTGCCCAAGGAGGCATTAACCTCAGTAGGGATCTTGTTTGCACTTCGATTTCTTTTGTGGCCAGGGGCGTGTCCCGCTTTGCCCATTAAGAGAGAACGGACGCGCAGACGGACGACAGCTCCAACGGCCGCGGCCACTGTGGATAGGGTTACTGCCGTGGTGTCCACGTCAGCGCCACGACAAGACGACAAAAATCTAAGCGAAAATTGGCCAAAAAGCCACCGATGGCGTCATTTGAACAGTACCTCTTCAGTTTCTTCCTCTCAATGGCACACGTTTCACATCTGGCTGGGTGCGTGTGCTTCTTTCACCCACGTCTTTGTCATCTTAAAGTTCTGTGAGAATACACTAAAGTTTTTTTTTGTCACTCATAGGATGGTCAGGGTACGCACACTGCGCTCTTGTAGAACGCACCAGCGTAGGAAGTGTAACTACACTGAGGAAGAAAGAGATGGGGTGAGTGTGTGATTAGGAGAGATAGTAACAGGAAAAGGGGCCAATCCCCAAATTGGCATTCACTCTCGCTCCCCCCTCACAAAAAAGAGGACACCAGAGTGAAGCACACGTTAGGAGTCCGTAGCATTAATGCTGTACGAGGTTAGAACTTTCCAACCCCGCTGACCCGCGATTTTGATCGCTACAGCTGTAAACTTCAATGACCTTACAGGCCAATAAAGTTATCTCTTTCCTACTGGGCGAGAGCAGTAATAAAGTATCGGTCGAGTATTTTCCTATATCGACCTGCCAAAATGTACTCCAGCTATCTGCACGTTTGAGCGCCAGTTGGCAATTTTGGAACGAAGGGAATAAGTGCTGTTTACAGGTCCATTTATGAAGAAAAGTGGGTGTTTAAAAAAGTACATTAGCCTCTCCCGTACTGCGAGCGAAGTCGTCGTCGTCGTCGTCGTCGTCGTCGTCGTGTACTCACTGAGTACGCGTACACACCCACCCACACACGCGCGCGCGCGCGCACGCACGCACACACACACACACACACACACACACACACACACTTTCCTGAACTTCATTTTCTGCCCTTTGCGTGCAAGCCTTACTTTTTGAGCGACAAATTATAGACGACTATGACAGTTTTCCCCTATCGTAAAAAGTTTTGGGATTTCGTTTTTGTCCGTGCTAGACGAAAGGAAAGGAGGAGGCGGTGGAGAAGGAGGAGCAGGAGGAGCGGGAGGAGCAGGAGGAGAAGGAGAAGGGATGCTCGGCGGGTGTTCGTAATACTCCCTATAGTAAACATGGCGTGTCGTATAGAAAAGTACACTCACTGCTCCTAATGAAGCCTCCCCCTTTCCCTCCCTCCGTCTGAATAAAAGTGCAGGAAGACTGAAATAGAGTGGAAGAATCGTTTTTCTCGTCTTCAGCCTGAAGACAATAGGACAGATTGTCTCCCTCCTCCTTTTCCCCCATCCTCCAATTATGATTTTTCCCCCACCCCTGCGAGCTCGAGTTCTGCACTCGATGAATTGGCCAATTCATTGGTGCCGCCTGGATGTTTGCCTGGTGACTCCAGCCGATCAGCACCAGGGTGGCGAGGGCAGAGATTGTGGTGGTGCTGGTGGCAGACACGACAAAACGCAATCACTCTGTTGGTTGCGTGAAATGGGACGAGCAATTGAAAGTGCTGCAACTGTAGCGCATGGCACAGGAGAGCCCCCGCCAACAGATGAGCGCAGGGCTGACATCGAGTTCTAATGAGGCATTCCATTTGTCATTCATCCACACAGGTGGGAGAGCACAAGACCCCGCGGGTGTTGTGCACGAGTACAGCTAATGCCAGCTGTAATATTGCCACGTGAAGCACTCGGCCAGACTGCGAGATGCACATAAATTAGAAACGCACGAGGGTCTCCGCGTATCGAGTTATTCCTTCCTCTTTTTCTTTTCACTCAACATCACCACCCAAGCCTATCTATCCGGCATCTTTGGCAAATTGCGGTCTAGAAAAGGTGTCAGCGTTGTCAAGCGCGCGTATTTAAATGACGCCGCAGTCGCCACCAGCTGTGACTTTTTTGCGAGCTCTGAAATTCTTGTGCTGCTCCTAGGGGTGTGTGATGCTATCTAGAGAACAAATCTGACTGTCGTCTTTTCGAGCCGCTACTCCCTTTTTTGTGCCATTCTCATTTCACCCAGACATGTGCACATCAACTACTTACCTCCTACTACTTCCCAAATTGGTACTGTTAGGGGGAAGGAAACGCACGGTGGCGGCGGCGGCGGCGGCGGCGGCGGCGGCGACGACGACGGTGACGCTGGAGAAAAAGTAGCATGGGTAGCGGAGACGCAGCAAGAATTTCTTTGCTTTCACACCCACGCGAATGACCCTTGTTGTGCTCCCCAATCTTGATATGATGATCTTTCTTCCTCCTCCCCATGGACTCGAGCGTTTTTCATTCTCGCCCTCACCCTCACGCACGCCAGCAATACATATATGACAACCGACGAGGAAGAGGGGGGGGGGGTAAACAAACACTTGAGACCCCTTTTATAGCAACTGCGTGAGACCCCGAAATCAACTTGACATAACACAGTAGTAAATCTCGCCATTATGGGGACGTCAAAGCTTTTCAAGCGACAATCACAGCCTCATTAAAGCTTAGGCGAATTCCTCAGAGGAATAAAACCTCCATTCTGGAAACGCTTTATTTCAGAGGCATCAATCAGCGTCAATCGTCGTCTGGACAGAATCTGTTTGTGTCATCGCAGACTAATATTGGCAACTCTGTAAAGCACTGGGACAATAAATCTCTTGCACTGTCATGTGGTAACTACTACATTTTCAAGCAACATGAAGCAACAGTTAATCTTGTTGCCCTTGAATTCATCCTCTTTACAGACCCGAAGTGTTAGGGTCAGCAATTTCTCTGGAAATGAGTGCCTCCAGTTATCGAGCAGGGAATACTAGTAGTCGTAGTAGTCATAACAGTAACAGTGGTAGTAGTAGTAGTAGTAGTAGTAGTAGCAGCACTTAAAGAGCTTCATATCCAAGCCCAAAGCCTGCGTGTGGAAATTTCGCAGTCGCCGCCGCGTCTGTCCTTACGCAGCACAATTTGATGCAAATATTGCAACAGTATTCTGCAGCTGTGATCTTTAAGAAGAAGGAGAAGAAGCCCTACGCCAACGACAAGGTCTTTGGCCTACAGTTCGCTGCTACCGACCGAGAGGGCGAGCCAGCCGGCGAGCGAGCGGCCGCCGGACGGACGGACGGACGGACGGACGGACCCACCGACCGTCTGTCTGCAGGCCCGTCTAAAGCCTTCAGTCCCAATGGTCTGGCGCGCTCCCTTTCCGACTTGCTGACGACGTCGTCGCCGACATGGCCGTTTCCTGAAAAAAGAACTGCGACAGGGACAAAGTCGACGACGACGCTTGTGATGGTATCGGGTTGAGCCACAATCCGAAAATCGACCGAAAACCCGACAAGCCAGCCCGAAACGTAACACGAAAATCCTCGCCGGGTTGATTGAGGAAAAGAAATACAACCTTTTTTTCTTTGAACGTCAGCGCATACACAAATGAATGAATGATTTGTCCTTGGTCCGTAGCAGCAAATGTGTCTGTCCCAAGTGCTGGTGGAAACCAAGTTCTTGGTACCAAGCGAAACCGGAGGGTTGGACGTGACACTGCAAAAAAGCAAAGAAAAAGAAGGAAAGAAAGAAAAAAATGCCGATTGGCCAACTTGCAAACAAACACGGAGCAGCCGAGTTTCCAACGTTGTGCAATAGTTGTGTTTGTTCGGCACTTCTGCTCCGTTAGAGCCGACTTTGTGCCAAGCCGGCCCGAAAGCACAGCCTTGATCGCTGGTCCATGCAGTAGCATTTCTGCGCATCCAAAGGGGGTCAATGGAGCTCCTTGGACAGGCCCGGCCTCCCTACCTCCTATGTCACCCTGCTGAGGGCAACAAGCGATCATCAATGCCAAGAAATGCCTGGAGAGAAACGTTTCCTCGGCGGCTTCACACTCAGAGGAGAAAAACAACGTCTCATCATGGCAGTTCGGTGAGACTTCGATTTTCTGAGGGGAAAATCGTTCATCATACTGCTGAAAATGATCCTGTGAAGTATGATCTTAGTGGGAGGATGGAAATGACTGGAGTAATTAACCTTGCTGACGGAAGGTGTCCTCGTGCAATGAAGCGCGTTGCTTCAGTCACACATGTATTGGACATGTTTTTAGTTGATGGAGCTGGTGGAAGAGAAAAAGCTTCACACGTCAACATGGGCATCGACTGGGTGGCATTGAAGACGTAGCCACTTCAGTCAGAGAAATCGAGGTTGCCATATCGATTATACAGTGACGCCCAGAAATTGGGCACCTTTACAGAAATCAAGATCGAGTGGTGGTGGAACAAAAAGGGCGCATCTCTTCATTAGCAGCATTGTATTTGCGTCACAGACCCTTTTTCCACCCCGGGACCGATTCCTCGGTGAAGAGATGATGTGGAATTCCCTTCGTTTCCCCTGAAGGAAGCTTGGTAGTGCTAGAGGAATTAAATTTTTCGTCGGCAATGCAAAAGAGTGGGGATGATATGAGGGGGGGGGGGAACTCTCCAGACGAGGGCGGTCGCTTGACAGCTTCTCTCTCACGTCCGGGTCCGTCCTGTAGTGCGTCGTCTATGCTCTGCTCCCACGGGTGGGGGGGGGGGGGGGGGGGGGGGGGGGGGGGGGGGGGGGGGGGGGGGGGGGGGGGGGGGGG
>JAAUXU010025070.1_pt1 | contig 12230 bp, 11 predicted proteins | sample 7278151 | NCBI WGS metagenome assembly JAAUXU01 (sample SAMN14350113, study PRJNA611818) | marine sediment metagenome | isolation source: surface marine sediment (1.8m) | place: French Polynesia: Moorea | collected 2018-08 | reverse complement strand
GATCCCCCGCCTCTGTTCCTGATACCAACCTTGGAAAGTCCAGTTTCGTCCCCGTCAATAGATTCGTCGTCGAAGAAGCTGGGCAGGAGGCGCTTAAGTTTGGTCAGGTACTGCGGGGAATTAAAACAATCAAATGAAGAAATTACACGGAAGCGGAAGAAAAAACTGTACCTGGTTCCTCAGCTCCTGTGCCTCCGCCTCCTCTTCCAAGATCTCCTCCTCCATTCCGTCCTCCTCCAGCATCACCCCCATTGGCTCCTCCCTCCCTCCTGCCGCCGCCGCCGCCACCAGCTCCCCCAGGTCGACCTCTGTGGCTGCTATCCCTCCGGCCGCCGAGTGCCGCCCCATGATGGCGGCGGCAGACGGCGTCACCTGCGCCGCCGCCGCCGCCTGACGGTGCATCAGCGTCGCCCAGGGGTTGGAGGAGGCCGCGGGAACGCTCAGTCCGTAGGCGGTGGCGGGGTCGCTGTGGGAGACGGCCTGGGACTGCTGGTGCTGCTGCTGGAGGGCCTGCAAGAGCTGCTGCCGTTGTTGTTGTTGCTGCTGCTGCTGAAGCTGCTGCAGTGCCGCAGCCACCGCCGCCTGGTTCTGGAACGCGGCTGCAAGCCCCCCTCCAGAGGTCTGACCCGCCGCGCCGCCGAATCGCTGGCTGAAGGCGTTGGACAAGGGGGAGGATTGGGCCTGAATTGCTCCGGAGAAGGCAGAAGTGCGGCCGAGTTGAACCGTGTTTCCTCCAGCCTGTTTCGAAGGCGTTAAAAAATCTTCCAAAATTCCCCAAGTCCACTTGTACCTGTATGCTGTTGAGCGGCGTGTCCAGCAGTACGCAGTTGACGCCGTACTTCGCCGCGGCCCCGTCCGCCGCAGTGAAGCCGATGTACATTAGCTTTTCGATGGCGCTGTTGCTTGTGTCTGTCCACCGGGCCAGGGCGTACTCGGCGGAGAAGGGGGAGCCGTTCAGGCCCACGCTTAGGGTTCCGCCAAGGCCGTCCTCGAACGTGTACATCACCCAGAAACCAACGTACTCAAGCTGCATCCTTTTTTGGGGGGCACGAAAAAAATACTTTAGATTGAATTGAAGCAATAATTTCCCACATAGGGAAACGAACGATAATTTTTAAAATTCAAATGTTTCAAAATTTAGAATTCTCGACCGTATTTTTTTGTTGTGAAAATAGCTGTAGTGAAAAATCTTTTTTGAAAGTCACGTGCATCAAGCAGAGCTGGTGAAACATTTGTCATACCTCGTCGTCACGTCCAGGTCATTGATCGCTACCCTCTCCTGGTCCCTCTCGCTCTCAAAGAAGAAGCTCCTGGACCGTGTGCTCTCGCAGATTGAAATCTTCCCGGATACTCGAGAGAACTTGATGGAGTACATCTTGCGGCTGCTGCGGTTCTGGTCAAGGAGTCGGACGATGGCAATGTCGTCGCGGGAGCCGCGGGGCTCCAACTTCACGAAGAAGACGGCGTATTGGGCGTTGCGAGCTCCGTCGGTCTTGCAAGGAATATTAAGGAGACATGTGCATTCTTTGAACATGGCTCCTTGCAGCAGCAAATTAAGAGTACATCTAAAAAAATTGTAATTGCAGCAAAATATACTGCAATTATTATTTTCACAGGGGAAAGGAAATCTCAGTAATTGGAAGCAGCGGCTAGTATAGTATCCAAAAATGAAAAGTGCCGTTGGTCCACTAAAATTAAATCTTGTTTGTGGGAAAACGCCATACCAGGAGTGAGAAAATGTTGTGCCTGGGCACCCACTGGAAGTCGTCCTCAATTTCAATTTTGTCTCCGCACCCAAGCACCGACGATCTGTCTGCCTCTGTTAGCGGAGCGCATCCTTCGATCAGTCCTGTTCTAGGATCCTTGTCAAACGGCTTGTTGCCGGGGATGCACTGGCAGGAATTGTTGTAGGTGAGCACCATCCTGTCTGAAGCACAGTGAGTGTTGGGTAGGTGTTCACAGTGGTAGTTGGCGAAGCAGGCATCCCTCAGTGTGACCACGTTTCTGATTGGGTCATAGCATCCGTCCGACTGTGGGATCCTCACATGGCCCTCCTTGCAGAAGCAGGATCTTAGTAGGGTGTCGCGATCCTCCCATTCTTCGAATGGTGTTCGTCTCGTGCCGGCATCCTATGATGGATGCAAACCTCGATATATTTTTTTACTTCGATTCTTGCTGCTGCTTTTTCACTTACCAATCCTTTATTGATGGGAACGTTGGCACAGACAGTATTCGGGAAATCTTTGCAGTCGTCATCCGTGACACAGGTGTCCTCAAAGTGCAGGTCCGGCACGTCACAATTTACTCCAAAGGAAGCCTGCGACTGGTCCGTGGTCAGGGCGAAGTAGGAAACGTCTCTCGGGCCGTCGCGCCTTGTGTCATTCCACATCAGAATGGGGTTTATGAGCTGATCGCCAATGTTGCCAAGCGCGATTTCGTCCCCTCTGACGGTGAACCAGAATCCCTTGTATACGGTGGTGTCGGTGAGATTGATGGCGGACTGGACGGTGTCCTTGCGGTCATCCACCTGCTCCAGCCGGCCCTGGTTGTCCGGCTCGAGCGTCGACACAGACACGGTAACAGATCCAACTCGGTACAACTTTAGCGAGTACATTGTGCGATTACTCTTGTCCTCTCCCACAAGGCGCACAATGACGTGGTCGTTGTTGCCGTTGTCGGCGGTGAAGCGGACGTAGAAGACACCAACCTTGGTCTCAGAGGCGCGGTCGAAAGACAGCGGCATGAGGGTGGTGGGAAGCCACTCGCCGTTGCCCCTCTTGGGGAAGTACCGCTGACAGTTGCCGTTAGCTCCCAGGGCGGCGGCGCTGTTTGGATTGGCGGCTCCCAAGGTGGACAGCAGCGACGAGGACGGGGATTGGCGGAAGGTGTTGAGGGCAAGACTGTTTTGAGGGAAGAAGGCGGCCAGCTGCTGCCTTTGTTGGTGTTGCTGCTGGACGGCCAGTTGCTGTTGCATCTGAAGCAAGAGCTGCTGCTGCTGTTGCTGCTGTTGGGAGAGTTGCGGAAACCCGGTTCCGGTGTTTCCTCCTCCACCCAATGAGGATGTGGAGACCGGAAGGGAGCTTAGGCCGGCGCCGTTTAGACCGGACATAAGTGCCGCAAGTTGTTGTTGTTGTTGTGTAGGCATCATCCTGAATATAAATGGTTTTTTTCTTTTCCGTCCTGATATTTTCATGTTGTTGGCGAATCCCATACCTGGCCGGTTGCTGGGTTGGTCCGGGAACTGGAAAGCTTGGCGGGGCGCTGGAAACTGCTCCAAATATCATGGGAGCTCCTGGTAAACTGCCTGAAACTCCCGCGCCGCCGATTCCATTCACTCCACTACCTCCAATGATATCAGCAACTACAGAGGACTGTAATGGAAATAGCCGAAAATTAGGAAAACGTCATTTATTGGCATTCTGAGGTCAATGCTAACCTCTGTTACCGACGGGTAGATCCCGTCGGTAAAGGATCCTGTGTTGCAGCCGTCCGTATCGCAACATCGGACCTCGCCGCCGGTGCTGCGGTAGTACAGGTTGATGAACTTGGTCCAGAAGTTGATCTTGTCCACCGTACACTCGCTCTTAAATACAACCACGTTCTAGAAGGAATATGAAACAGTTAGGTTTGGTTCGCGTTCGTCACAATAAGTGTGGCACGTCATTCAATGCGGTTAAAAGAAAGATTACCTGCAGCAAGACTGTTCCGTTCCCCAGTCTCCATGTGATGCAAGCGTCATGTGTGTCAGACTCGACCATTTTAGCGTTCTCCGGACACCTCTTATCGTCCACAGAGGCGCACTGCCAGCACTGGAGGGCCCGTACTGTCTGGAGACCCATCGCAAAAATGCACAAGAAGCGCGAAAAGGATTTCCCTAACCGCCCCATGATTGCGTCCACAAATTGATTTTTCTTGCTTTCACTTTCTACCGGCATACAAATTTTTCTTTAGCTAAAATATTTGGCACATTTGCTTTTACATTTTACCACCTCTAGTTCCTTCACATGCTGCCACCAGCATGCCTTTTCTTCCTGTCAATGTCTTCGTCCTGCTCTGTTAGGAGTCCTGTTGGCGTTGTGGGACGGACGGACAGATAAAAACTCCTTGAGGAAGGCGAGGAGGAATTGAAAGAGAAAGAGTGGGAAGGAGAAGATTCACTCTCGCTGTGGAGGAAAAGGGGGAAGATGAAAGGAAAAGGAAAGGAACCGCTGTCATTTTCTTCCCTCCGCCTCCGTCTTCCTCCTCCTCCTCCTTCTTTAGCAGCGCATGCCATTTCTCCCTCCCACCGTTCGTTCATCTCTCCTCCCTCTCCTTTTTAAAGCCATTGCTGATGGTGTGGAATTAACCAAGAAGTAAGTACTATACTGCATAAGGCCAAGACCCTAGTAAGCATTAGTATATATATTTCTGAAGTGAAGGGTGAAGCACTTGAAGGTAAAGAAAACTTTTGCAATGCGGTCACTGCAAAGTAGGTGGATCCCACCCACGGCGATACGGCAGTTTTTTCAATTTCTCATTCTTCCTCTTCCTTCTTCCCCCCTCTCACTCCTTCCCCCTTACTGTGGCGTCGGTGCGCGGACATGGACAGGAAACAGTTTTTTCCCTTTCAACGGTCCCGAAGGAACCACTGCAAGAATTTCGTGCCACTTTTGCCAGGTGCGCCAACAATCGAATAAAATGGAACGATGGGCGAAATGACAAGAAATAGGCCACACTGCGCAACTGCGCAGGTTGTCGAAGAGATCTCAGTTGGTTGGGCCTTCTCTACGTAGAAAATATCCAGTGCAGGTTGAAGCCGTTTGGAAATCCCTGCGTCGGCATCTTCTCCCTTCTCGGGGCTGCTGAATCACGGGAGACAAGCGACGCTCTTCCTCAGAGAAAGTGTTTTTTCTCACCTACGGACAAAGACAGGAGAAGGGGGCAAAGGAGAGGGAGGCGAACCAGGGGACCTTTCCAACTAATGTGGGAAGATGCTTGCTTCTTTCTTTCTCCATAGATTTTTCAGGGGTACTTGGTATTCTCTAAAAAAATGTTTGTTGGACTTTGTATGCGATGAGTTTGACTCAATTTCACTCCTCTTAACGATTGGCAGGATAACTCAAGATATTCGTTTTCCTGGAATTATTTTTCTACCACGGGTGAGAATAACCTTTGAAGTCAAAAGAAATTTCAGAGTCATCATCGCGGTCGCTAGACAAAAATAAATAAGGAAAAGTCTTTTTTTTTTAAAAAAAACCTAAAAATGTCTCATCACTCTCCGGCGTGAAAAGGACCAAGAGGTGCTTTATTCAATATCTGCACAAAAAAATAAGCTATATTCTGAAGGATAAAATGTATCATAAACTCTTTTTTTTTCAGCGAGCGATAACAATGAAAGAATGCACATGTTCTGCAATGCAACGGCGCCAACGGGTCACGGTATAGTCTGTTTTACGTTAAATGCAGCGGACAAGGATACGGCGAGTGCTCTTGCGAGTATTGAAAACGCGTGGTCTACTCTGCTTAGGTACGGAAGTGCTGCCGGGACATGGCACGGGAAAAACGTCTCTGTAAGTACGGGATTTGCCGTGCTACTCGAAATACACATCGCGGTACAGGCACTATATACCGATACATGGATGTCACAACCTACAATTCAGTACGTGTATGTAGAAAGAACATTTGTTTTTTTGTCGGTGATGATAGAAAAGGAACTACCGGAACCAGTGCTCTGGGTACACCCCCTCCCTCCTCATCCTCTCCACCCTCGTGGTCCTCTCCACCTCCGCCGCCGGATCCTGCACCTTCCTGACGGAGAATGCCAGCACCTCCACCTCCCCTCTGAACCTCTGCAGCCTTCCCCTCGCCTCCACGCACGTCCCCACCGGGAACTCGGACCTGGACTCCTCCGCCATCCTCCTCGTCTCCCTCAGCATGTCGGCCAGGGAACGACGCAGGACAGAGCAATCGCCGCCCTCTTTTGCAAGGAGCCTGTCTCCTGACCAGGCGCTCCTGACTGCGTCCAGTCGCTCCATGGCCCCAGCGTCGTCCTGCCGACGCAACCTGTCTCCCAGGAAGTGCACCACCCTGGCGACGCCGGTGCCGTCGTCAAGGTGGTAGGCCACCGGCTGCCGCTTGCCTCCTCCGTCATTGGCGGCGAGGGATCCCGGGGCGGAGGCGCCCACCACCACACCCATCAGGCAAACGGTCTTGGGCCGAGGTGGAGGATCCTTTCTTCTTCCTACTCCTACTCCCGCAGTCTCTTCCTCTTCATCCACGGGCATCTTTGGCAGGTCCGACACCCAGCAGTGCACGTGGGTGCAGGAGGGCCCTTTCCCCATTTCTGAGCTGGCCATCATCACTACGCAGATAACCAAATCAAGTAAGATAGTTCTGTTTCCCTTCTTCTACACGGCGTCTTCTTCTTCCTCTTCGTCTCCGCCCGCTGCCCTTAGCGGCTCCACCTCCGCCTCTGTCCTCGCGTCGCTCCTCCTGTCCGCCCTGCTGTTCTTCTTCTTGAGCCTCACTTTGACGTTGACCTTCCTGGGCGACTGCGGCTCAGGCAGCTCGGAGTGTCGCGCCCTCACCCGGGAGGCGGAGGAGGAAGAGCCGGAGGTGGGGGACAGGTCCGCCTCGTCCTCTCTTATGGAGTGTTGTTGGCGGAGGACTTCTTGCTTGGGCTGCCCTCCTCCCCCCGAGCGCTGCCCTCCTCCTCCTCCGACCCCACCGATCCCGGCAGGCTCCGGAGGACGCCCTCCAAATAGGCTCTTTCTGAAAATGTCGTGTACGGGGCATCGTTACCAGCTAGTATGTAAACATGTAACGAGGTCTTTCCGCCCTTGGCAATGTAACTTGATGTAAGAATGTGAGAATCGCAGGACCAAGCTTGGCTATCTTACATGTTATTTGATTTGAAAAAGTTCTCGAAGTTTTCTTTTTGCGATGCCAAGGGTGGAAAGACACGAATAACACAAAATTAGATTGTACCGTACTTTGACAGAGGTGGTAGGTGCGCGATACTTTCCCAAATTTCCGTGAATCCCAAGTGACAAAAAATTAAAAGTGATCACAGGATAGAGCAGTTCCCGCTTTTTTTGAGGAATTAAAAAACCTACATGTGGTTTTTGTCACCCTGTGGGTCACCCCGGCACTGAGAGACGAGGAGGTCAGGATGGTGAGGTCTGTCTACGGACGACGATGGAACACACATGCAAAAAGAGGGGAAAAACAAAACGTATAAACTTAAGATTGTCTACAACGTAGTGTACGGTACATTCAAAAAAGTGGGAAAAAATGATAATGGCTATTTTTTATTGTCTACTTTTCTGCATGGATAAAGGAAACACTTAGATCAATACATATCACAGTGCAAATGAAGGTTGTGACAAGGGACAAGGCATGTTAGCGGTCTTAAACAAGCACAAAACTGTCTCTTTTTTCTCTTGAAAGGTCATGTAAGTAAAGTAAAAAGGATGATATACCGCGTAGTCCCGCATTACAGTATACAAGGTACAGAAAGTACCAAAAAAGTCATAGGAAAAAATGATCAGGTGTCTTTTCCCCACGTACGTCGCTCGATTTCGAACAGGCACATGTTTCAAAAAAGCAATTCTTTTTGTCCCAAAACGTGTGACTAGAAGTGTGGATGCAACATAGGCAGCAGCAGTGTTAAAAATGAAGCTGTCGGAAACGCAGTTGAGTCTGTTAGTGCCAGGTGACCCGCTGGGTGAAAGAGAAAAATAGAGATAGAGGATGTTGGATTGTTCATGTTGCATTTGTGGTACGGTAGATTGTCAAGTGTTGAAGACAGTTCAGAAATATCATTGCAGGGGCCAAGTGTGGTAAGAGTATGGCGGGTGGGTTGGAAGAAGGAAAAGAAAAAGCCAGTCCAAGCAACAAGGGGAGGGGAAAACGATCACGTTTTTTTTTACATCCAAGGGGTTAAGGGAGCACTCATTGAACCTTTGTCGCTTCCACCTCGTCTACGTACCACCTCTTGAAGCTGATTTTCTGGTCGTGTCATACCTTCTGATGTACTCGACTTGCGACACTGCCCCGCCTTCCTCTTGAGAGAAGGCGTAGCCGTGAGCTAGCTCGATCTCTTCATTGGAGGGGCGGCCGACGGCGGCGGCCAGACCTGTCTCCTCACTCTCTCCTCCGCCTCTGCCGCCTCCGCCGCCCGTGGCAGCAAACATGGCGCTAGGTCCTTGGCCGCCTCCATTGGTGGCTCTCCCTCCACTTCCACTGGCATTTCGCCGGAACACTTTCCTCACGTTACGCAGGAGAGCGGAGGACTCCGACAGCCCCAGCCCGCCGCTGGTGGGCCGGCTCGGCACGTACGGAGCCAGGTCCTTCTTCATGATCTCCGCTATCCTGATCTTATCCGTCTCCGTGGTGAATGCCGTCACTCGCACCGCCTTGTAGGAGATGTCCGGGATGAGCGCCGCGAATGGCACCATGACCAGCCCGAGCCAGAAGAGCGGCGTGGTCACGATCAGGTTGATCATCCCGGCCATGTTGGCCGCCACCGGGAGGCCCAGCGGCCAGGCGAAGCTGTAGACGACGAGGAAGGCGAACCAGAAGAGGATGGATCCCCAGACGGCGGCGTGCGAGATCCAGCTCCAGGACTCCATCTCCAGACCGGCCTTGCAGCACACGGTGACCACCACTAGCGAGTAAACCACGTTGCCAACCACCAGGTATCCGCCGCTGTGGCCGTTGCCCCACACCACGCCGTACTGGTAGCCCCACATGGGCAGCCAGAATAGGACCACCGAGTGCAGGATGGAGTTGGTGATCCAGAACCAGAAGACGCGATGGTTGAAGTACTCTGACTTTTGCGTGGCCTGGTACAGCGAGGGGTACTTCATGCGCGTCTCCGCGTTGCAATACTGATCGAAGAGCCCCATGACCACCGGCGGGCAAGAGGTGAAGAATATGTTGTACAGACCTGCAATGACAAGGACAAAACGTGCCGGTACTCTGTCAAAGAAGAACTGCCGCAAACTAGCTTTGTTCGGCTGGTACAATTACATATTGATAATGTCAAGAAAATGCCCAACTCACCGATCGTCCACCGTTCAAAGAGGACCTGCCCGCTCCAGTAATTGTAAAAGGCAAACCACAGCTCGATGATGTATAGGCAAATGTTCTTGTAGAACGAATACAGGATGACTTTGGATATCCGCGTGTAGTTCCAGGCGCCGTGGACGAAGAGGAGCCTGGCCAGGTAACGGAACTGGGCGATGGCGAAGTCGGAGGAGTTGGCGGCCTGGAGGCCCTCATTGCCCGAGATGCCGACGCCGACGTCCGCCTTCTGGATCATGGCGACGTCGTTGGCGCCGTCGCCGATGGCCAGGGAGATGGCGCCCGTGCACTCCTGAACTAGCTCCACCATCTCGGCCTTCTGGATGGGGGAGACCCGACAACAGATGACGCTTTGGCAGCTGCAGCACAGGTCCAGAAAGTCCTTCCGCAGGGAGTGGTCTAGCGCGAAGGTGAGGGTCTTCCCGTCCACCACCACCCCGACCTCATTGTCCTTCCCCACCGCGTCCTCCGAGCGGAATTTTTCCAGCTGCTCGAAGATCTCCGCCCTGGTGTCGTCCAGCGTGGTCGAGTTGATGATGATGACGGGCATGTTCTCCCGGAGGAGCCTGGCTGAGTGGCCAATGTTGATGGCAGTCTCCTGCTTGTCCCCAGTCAGTACCCAGACGTGAATATTTGCTTCTAAAAGCTGTGCAATTGTCTCCGGGACTCCCTCCTGCAGCTTGTCTTCAATGGCCGTGGCGCCCAGCAGAGTCAGGTCAGTCTCAATGAGCTCAGCGGCCTTGTCTAGCTCGGCCTGCTTGTTGACCACGTCCGTGTTGGCTTTGTAGAATATTTTTGACCACTCGTCGTAGTTCACTTTCGAAATGTCTTTGGTTGCCAGCACCAGCGTCCGGAGGCCCTCACGAGCGAAGGCTTCCAAGTGGGCGATGGTCTGACTTTGGTACTTTCTGTGCTTGGGCGTCTTGCCCAGCCGCTCCATGATCATGGTGTCGGCGCCCTTGATGAACAGCTTGATCTGACCCTTTGGGCTCCGCACGATCACCGTCATTCTCTTCCTCGTGCTCGTGAACTCAATGACATTGAGCACCTCCCACTCCTCCGTACTTCCCCTGCTAGTCCGTATCACAACAGAGTCAGGCTTTCGCGCCAGAAATTCGTACCCGTACCTGGAATATGAACCAACAATTTCGTGAAAACAAGCACATATACTTAAACAAATGCTCGAACAAACTGACCTAGCTGCCCCCTCCACCAGCGCCTTCTCGTCCGGCGAGGACGCGTTGTAGAAAATTCCCTCCCCCTTTTGCTCCGGGATCACGGTATGGCAGACCGCCATCAGCACCAGGAACTCCTCAATGACCGGGGCGGCCTCGGAGGCGCTGTGGAGGTTCATGACCAGCTCCGAGTTGCTCTCGTCAGTCGTCGGAGAGATCTCGTACATTGCGCCGGCGATGGACGTCTTTTTGAACTCCATGATGTTCCTCGTCAGCGTCCCGGTCTTGTCAGAGAATATGTACTTGATCTGGCCCAGCTCCTCGTTCAAGTTTGAGGTCCGGGCCAACGCCGGGGTCTGGGTCGGCTCGTAGAACATCTCGTTGTCCCAGTTGATAAAGTAGGCCTGGGTGAACTTGACAAACTCCAGTGTGACCTGGAGCGAGATGGGGATGAGGTTGTTGTAAAGGATGAGGAAGGTGAGGAAGTTGTAGAAGAAGTGGCTCTCTGCCAGCTTGCCCAGGTACACCGAGTGATCCTCCCCGTTGTGCTTGAGGATCTCGTTGGCGGCCGCAGAGATGAGCGAGATCGCTACCAGGATCATGAAGAGGAAGATTATTTGGTAGTTGGTTATCTTGTCGATGTTGGAGCGCTTGAGCGGGGCCTGCGTGGAGTTCATCAGCAGCTTCGTCTCGTGTCCAGTGTAGACGACCACCCCGTATATCCAGTCCGTGTTCATAAGCTTGGCTCCCCTCAGTAGCACAGACGAAGGGGAGAGCGCCACAAAATCTCCGCCGTCCCTCTTTATGTTTCCCTTGAACTCGTACAAGTTCCTGTTTGGCGGCTCGCACTCGATCTCGCCGCGGAACTCGCTCATCTTGAGCGGCGTGTCCAGCTCGCAGGTCATCTGGACGGCCGAACGGATCTTGAGGTTGGTCTCCCCGTCCAGGTTGGACGTCTCGATGTAGCACATGCCCTGGGGCTCGCTGGAGGAGAGCAGCACCAGGTCTGAGGGGAAGAAGGCGCCGTTGTCGACGCGGACGATCTCGCCCACCGCCACGTCCTTCCAGCGCTTGTCCTCCCACTGCCCTGAGAGGCCGCCCAGGACGTGCGCCGCGGAGTTGTTGACCTTGTCGTCTGCGCGGTGCCGCTTGATGTCCTCGATGATCTCCTTGATGGCGGTCAGAATGAGGATGATGGTGAAGGGGACTATGGTGACGAAGCGGCCCGTGGGGGACACGTTGGGGATCTGCTGCAGGAGGCCGATGCACAGGAAGAAGATGTTGGCGTAGCGACGAAACTGCTCGAAGAGGAACTTTGGCAGGAAGGAGAGGAGGTTGTACTTGGCCGTGCTGATCTTGTTGGTCAGGAATCGGACTTTCTGGTGGGATTCGTTCACCATGAGGTGCCGCAGGTCCGGTGCGGGGGGCTGCTCCTCCGATCCGGAGGAGGAGCTGATCAGCCTGGCGGCCGGGATCCTGGAGGAGGATCTGGACAAGGCGCCGCCGTCGGCACCGTCCTCCACCGCGCCGCCGCCCTCGGGATCGTCGCGACCCCGGTAATCCTTGAAGGAGAAGGAAACACAAGTTTTTAGAAACAGGAAAAAAGCTTTTCAATTTAAGCTAGGGGTGGGCGCGGGCTTAGCCCGGCCCGGAAAGCCCGCGGGCTGGCCCGCTACCTCCCCAGCCCGGCCCGGCCCGGGCTGAGCTTCCAGCCCGCCACTTAAAAAATCTCGGAAAATGAGAATTTTTTGTTTTGAAAAGAGAAAAACACCCGAGTTTTTCAACATAATTTTTGAATTATTTTTACAGCGGTAGTTAAGTTCTTCAGAAAAAAATTATGCAGTGTTTGTTGACTTCTTTCCCACTTATATAAATGGGGGAAAATATGTGTATTTTTGGCCCGCCTAGTAATAGCCCGTTTTGAGCCCGCGGGCTCGGCCCGCGGGCCTGGCCCGCGGGCTTAGCCCGGCCCGGCCCGGGCTGAAGTCT
>JAAUXU010151858.1_pt1 | contig 12232 bp, 11 predicted proteins | sample 7278151 | NCBI WGS metagenome assembly JAAUXU01 (sample SAMN14350113, study PRJNA611818) | marine sediment metagenome | isolation source: surface marine sediment (1.8m) | place: French Polynesia: Moorea | collected 2018-08 | reverse complement strand
GCTGACCAGTGACCATGCACTTGGCGCCGTCAAATTTGGTTGCTTCCTTGGCCCCTAACTTGCAGTGGGGTGAGGAAGTTCACCCTCAGAAATGTCGAGGAACAGTCAGTTATGCTTGGTTTTATGTGATGAAAACTTCCTTGACCCACCAGTTGACAAACCCGTTCCTGCACTAGAAGTGAGACCCTAACCCGTCTTAGGGGTCGATGTCCTATGGTTATCATGTGAAAATGGGACAAAAAGTCAACTTTTCCTTTATATGTAGGTACAGATTTGTCTGCATGAGAAACTAATGAATAAGCTTGAAATACAAGATTGGGGGATACATGAATTCAAAGTCCAGTTGATATACTTGATGTGTGAGCCTGATTTGGGTGTATTAAACAAGTAGTTGTGCAGCGATTTGGAGGTTGCTCAATTGCCCCATAGTTTATTGGTTTGGCAGAGTGTAATAGCTTGAGTACAGTTTTTAGTCCAAATTGCACTGGAGGAAGTTGGTCGTGTCAGAATTTTTGCAATTTTGATATGTGGACAAAAACAAATTTTGTTATCACAAGTTACAAGATCAGAGGTTTGGATCTTCTTGAAGAACTAGGAAGTCGGAAGTCGGTATGAATTGCCAATCTGTTTGACAATGAACCAGATAAGGACTGTTGAATTTGTATCGGGGATACAAACGATCATTTGTGCCCCTTATGAGAACCGGACTGTTTTGGGTAGATGTAAGATTGTCTTGATGACAGAAGTGATGAATCCTTTTCCTTTTAAATCTTTTTGAACTGTGGATGATTCTTGTTGCACTAGGGTGATACTCAAAGTATGGAGAGAAAGTTCTCCTGTTGCTGCAGTCAACATCATCAATTCTATGTTTGTCAAAATTGCCACGTATCATTTGATGGCTTCCAATAGCTTTGATCCCATTTGTTGTCAATTCAACTTGCTTAATTGTTCGATGTGCAGTTCATCATTCCTTCAGGAATTTTCCAATTTAAAAATTGTTGAAAACCCTTTGTTGATTATTCTTGATTTTGGGTTCAGAATGGCTTATTATGAATTAAAGAATGTATTGCACAAGAACACCAAATTGTACGACAGATGTCCTTCCCACCAAAGTTCATTTGCCAAAAAGTGACTGGAGGTACGATCCTCTGCTTGCAATTTCACTAGGGTTCTGTTGTGCTGGTACAAAAACCGTTGTATGTGACGAGACTTGTTCGATTCTACGCCCTACCCATTGTTTGTTAGTAGCAGGACAAAATGTCATCTGTGCAAGTGGGATTGTTGAATCAGTAAAACAGAGGATGTCATGTATGTTTAGAGCTTACTACAGAAGTGTGGCCACTTTTGCTGATATGACAGCAGCTAATAATCTGGCTAGTGACGCTTTCCGAAAGGCTGGATGACTGAAAGATGTCATGTACAGTCTGACCACTGAAAATAGGAATTAAAAAAAAATTATTTTCGCGGCTCCTAATGAACAGATTTGACTGAAATCTCGGAACAACGTTCTTGAAGAAGATCTGCAACTTTTTTATTAGTCACGTTCAATTGGCCCACCACCATTTTTGTGTACCGCATGCAAACGTCTGCCAACTTGTGCCACTGCGGCACGCACAGTGTCCTCAGTCATGTCCCAAACCTCAGGGAAGATGGCTGACATCAGGGTCTCTACGTGGAGACAAGGGACCTTGTCAACGACCCTTGCTTCTAAGATACCCCAGGCAGAAAAGTCCATTGGATTACAAGCAGATGCAGATGAGCTAGGATTTTGGCACAAAAAAGTGTGACCAGATGCAAACCCGCCCGACCACACCTTCTGGCTGCAAACCAAGGCCAAGGCCTGCAGATGCCACTATGCTAACGATGATGCCCTCAAAGCCTCTGTAGAAGAGGAGTGGCATGACATGGACGAGGCCAACATCCGCAAGACACGTACAGGCTTCAGGAAGAGGCTGGAGGCCAATCGGCTGGTCGCGATTGCCGTTTAGCTTTCACATGGGCAAGTCCGGAAACAGCTTGCTGACGGCCTTGATAACCTATACATAACGGTAGTTTTGTCAGTACGCACTTGTCGAAGCAGCATGGTCAAGTTGAATCACCTCTCTGAGGTCCTCGCAGACTTTCTCCGCCACCGACACGCTGGTGGTGGCGCAGTCGGCTGCCTCGATGGTGAAGAACAGCCGGATTTTCTTCTTCGCAGCAGTCGTAGCTGGCGCCTCCACGCACACGTTCAGCAAGGGTCGAGTCTGCGCTGGGACTGCGGCGAGTCTTATAATAACCCGAGCCCTGCCGGGTACTCCTGCTAGTAATAATATATATAAAGCTGTTTGGGTATGTATGCGTATGTTTGTGCCCCTCTAGCGCTCTCAGTTTTTCACGGATCTGGCTCATTTTTTGCATACGAGACCTTTGGGTCAACAGGAAAAACATAGGCTACTCAAAGTTGCATTGCAAGGCTGTTTTAAGGCCAAAATTGCGGTCGAATGTTGCATTTACTACATAGGTCATAGATAGCTATGCCAATAGGTATGGCTAAGCCTGCGTGACTTGGCTGTGCGGTACAAGTACCTATCAGTAGCTTTCTACGGCTGGAGCAGGGAAGAAAAGGAGTCAGTTGAAGTGGACAGTGAGCTGGAGAAACCCAGCAAGCCCAACGGGGGCTCAACTTGTTGACTGACAGTTTGCTGCCATCACTGCCACAAACTGTGGAGAGGAGGAGAGTGTCGGGATTGGCCAGTTCCAAAAGTAACAACAAAAATATGAGTGGGAAGCTTTTGGTGAGCATGAAGTGCATGATGAGGTCGAGGCACATGGACAGCATGAACTAAGTGGTGGATGAGGAGAGAGACAGACAGAAATAGTGATTTATAGAATTCTCTCAAGCAAACCAGGTGCAGGTTCAGTATTGAATAAATATGGTCTTGAATATGCCTATTAACAGTACAGTAAGTTTCATGCAATTGTCATCTAAGGCTGCTGATATAGATCTTGTCAAAGTCGACATTTCAGATTGTTCTGTTATTTCGTTGGGCCTGGTACGTGGGCGCCCGGGAAGCATCCCAGCAAGGCCAGCTTCACCTTTTTTCAGTGACTGTCTCTTCTTTGATATCATCCAGATCAACCACAACTATACTCACTGCACTTGCTTGTGCTTAACTATACTTACTTGTCACACAGCGCGAAAGACCGAGAGATACGTCCACCATAAAAGGTCAAACAATCTCTAGGGCAAATGGCACACATGCTGCTCGCATTGTACGCATTTTGCGGGTCTTGCGGGACACGTATTTAGGGTCACGAAGATGAAGAATGAGGCCGAGGTGACCTCGCATTTCGACATCCTGCACGTGTCGATAACCAATTGCGCGCACGTATTCTGCCACAGATAGTTTCACCTGAGACAAGACGTCATCGATGTCACCAAGGTTGGCACCAACAAGAAGCAACGAAGAAACGCAAGAGAAGAAAAGAGAGAGAGAGAGAAAAAAAGTAATTGTCATTATGCTCCTTTCAAAGTAATATGTGCAGCAGACGATTTAAGTAGGTTAAGCGAGTTACGCGTGGAAAAACTTGTTTTCCGGCTGTTGTTCGTCCTCATCGCTTCTCTAGCCAGTCGTCTTAATCTAAGCCAATGATACTTATTTAAGCACAGTCAACCTCCGACATTAAGTGAATCGTTGAATGATTTTATTCTCTTGTAGTAGATCCACATACCGAAGGTTCTTTTGACATGAATGGGTCAATCACTAAAGGCACCGAGTAGATAAGACGTCAATCTCGTGTCGTCGCTATACCGTGGGTGGACTGCACCGTCCATGCTTTAAGAAATTTCCTCAGGGCGAGATATTGCTGCAGTGGAATGTGCTGAGGTAGAACATTGATGTGAAATGTGAAATTCAGGCGCTTAGACACCAAAATGATAACAGAAGTTCAACAGTTTGAAGTCCATTTTGACACGGAGAGTGCCCCTAAATTGCTGTCTGCAGTTTACAGGACAGGTCGAAGATACAAGCAATGCCTCCTTCACAAAAAAGTATAAAATACCTTTTTTCGACTTGTCATGCAAGTGCCTAGTAAAAGTGCCTGCAAAGGGCAGAGGAGAGTGCATTTCCACAAATGCTGAAAAGAGCCACTTTAGTGCAAAATGAACATCACTCCAGCACAGCTCAGCACAAAAGATCTCAGAAGGGATGGTAAGAGGGATTTAGACATTATTTTACTAAGCAAAGTCAAGAATTGCTAAACAAGTCAAAAAAGTCATTTTATACTTTTTGTGTTCAGAATGCCCCACAGTATTAATAAAATTTGTCGGGTAGCATCGTCAGACCAACAACCATAGCTGCTGAAGTGCCTTGAGGGCACTTTTACTAAGCAAAGTCAAGAAATTGGGCAACAGGTGAAGATAGCTTTTAATACTTTTTGTTCAGAATACCCCTCAATGTTAACAAAGTTTTGGGAATAGCTCCTTCAGACCAACAAGCATAGTTGCAGAAGTTCCCTGAGGGTTCGGATCTTTGGCAGCCTTCAGGTACTTTTTGGTGGAGGTGGGAGAAAAACTTTTGCATCCAGGGAGGTTTCTACCTTTGGGCTGTCCTGAGTTGATTTTCAATTTTAAGGTAAAAAGATGACACCTTACTTTGCACTCCTTGCTGTAAGTAATTGCGTCGAGCGTGGCATCACCATGCATTGGGGCAGCATTGGTGGGCTATGGCATCTAAGACAGTGAGTCATACAGATTGGGGTCTCAGACATGTCTCTCTAAGAGTGCTTCTTCAGAGGAGATGACTGACATTGACACCGATCTGCCCTTGTGAGTCAGATCAAACCACCCTTGAAAATTAAAAAAAAAATCTTTGGGTTCAATTTGGGTACAAGGTACAGAAGCCTGGAGGCATCTTCGCTTGGATCCTGGCCTTGTCAAAGTGGATGGTGTGCTTTGTGACCTTGTCGCGAAGAATATGTATGGTTCTCTTAAATCACATGCTAGCACTTTGGTGTGAGATTCCAAAAAGATACCTCTTAAAACTGTATAGGTCAGACTCAGCTTGCACTCCACATGGAACTGCAACAGCATAGACTTTGTGACGGAGATTTTTTCTTGAAAGCTTTGTCCGCTCTGGTGAGGAGGAAGTCAAAAGTCTCCCTGGAGGTGCCAGTCAAGGATTTCAACTGGGCATAGTTGCCATGTTGACCATAACGATGTCGATGTCTAATCACCCTTCTGGTCTCAGCTCTTCTGCCATGAAGCACTTAGACAGATGTCCAGTACCAACTTATGCATCTTCAGTAGGCACAGCAAATGGTGAACAATTCAGAGAAAAGCAAGTATGCAATCACTTCTCAGGCAAGAAAAAGTACTTTTTGCCCTCACATTCGCAGTTTTCTTCAGCTGTTTCAGGGGAACGATGTCCTGGAGTCTTGGCTTGATCCTGCTGACTGTCGAACATCTCCCGCTCCTTGAAAAGTTAATTGAGACAGTGTGACCTTCTCTTTCCATTTTTTATGACCTTGGCTTTTCTATGTGTTGAGTCAGAAAGATTAGTGGAGCAAGGTCAAGGTCTGTTCTGGTCAGGCTAGACCTTCCCCAAACAAAATGCTCACTACCAGCTACGGCCCTGGTGTCTACAACTTGCCACCATCAGTGCGGATGACGGCCTTGATTCATAGTTGCACTGGTGTGGGTTCCTCTTCGGATAGTTGAAGAATCGGACGTCAAGCTGGTCTTTTCCCTTGTTCCTGTGGCACCCAACAACAAAGCTGTAGCTCCCGCCAGCCTTTTTCAGTCAAACAGGGCTTGTGCTTGCCATGTAGATCATTTCGTGGACTTATTTTATTGAACACGGGCAAACTTCGGTGAAACTTTGCCCTAGCAGTAATGGCTCGGTTGCTTGGAGACAGCTTCTAGTTTGTCCACTGCACATGCGCTAGTGGCACTGTACGCAGCTCGAAAGAAACCTCTATTACTACGGACAACATCCGTGGCCGTCTCAAAGGCGAGGTCCCGTGAGGCTGCATGCTTCAACTGGAGCTGCGTCCTCGCTCAGGCGTATGAGGCTGTGTTGGGAACTGATGCCAACGGAGACACTTTGACCGGTCCCCTGCACTCAGAGGTGGGCCGTAGTCTGCTTGTGGCCCGGCCTAATCTGTATGCTTTTGCCTGGCATAACTGCCACCAAGCTGCCAAAGATCGCACCCCAGATCTTTCCCGTCTCAGAGCAGTGATGACCTGAACTTGTGATCTTACGTTCCGACCACTGGATGGCATTGCAAACTAGTGACTGCCCCTCCAGCTTTCTCTAGCTTGGCTGTCTACCGCCAGATGGCGGGTAAACCTCTCCTTTCTAACACATCTTCCCCTCCTCCAAAAAAAGAAAAAAAAACTACTACCCCGCCCTCTATAGCAACTGATGTAAACTACTAATATTCTATGTAACCTGAACGATTGACAGTACAGTCACAGAGTAGTGAACCAGTCATTTAATGTGTTAGGCTAAGCACTAGGAGCAAAGTAAATGATCCTTTTACAGTAGTAGTTGGACAATGGTGACGAATTACAAAAATAAAACAATGTATGTATTTGAAAGTAATACATCTTGGCACCTCAGGGGAGAGGTAGATGATTGCGTCCGGTTCAGCCAATTTCAACAGTAAGTACGAAAGAGATCGGGATGCAGATCGTATGAACGATCGAAGATTGAGGGGACAAAGCGAAAGCGTTTTCGTTCGTTCGCTTCGTTTGGTTTCTCATTCGTATGTCAATGGGTCGGATGGACCGTGCGAAGCACAACACGAGGTGCATTGGCAGGGCGAAGCGCGTGGACAGCACGAAGAGCGTGGAGACCATGTGGATGGCAAGTTGGGGACGATCTGTCCAAAGTTGGGAGACACCGCTTTAAGTTTTTGCCCCCCTTCGACCCAGGAAAACGCGTCGAGTCCGCTACATTGAATTAGATGTGAATAATTATCTCTTGCAGCTCTTCTCTTCCACCCAGCGGGTAGCGCGTAAGCGCTAGTTAATTATAAAATCCTATAAATACAGAATGGCCAAAAAGTTACGTCCCCCTCGAATACGCTGCCATACGTGGTCCATCAAAGGACTGTTCTACCATGCGTTAACAAAAAGAGTCACGCAACTCTTACCTGACTCATCACCCCTTGACTGTGCTCTGTGGGCCATTATTAAAGACAAGGTTTTTGCAAGAAATCCACTGAGCCTAGAGAATTGAGACCGTTCGTTCATCTGTCCACAGATTCACAATACCACCCTGAACAGGATTGAAATGTGACCCGAGCAAGAGGGAAAAACACTTTGAAAGTCGAAATTAATGTCTTGCAATCCATCTGTGACACGAGTGATTAGTACAGGGAATATGCAAGTTAAAAGCAACCAGAACAATGAGCCTTTGCCTGCTTGGTCAGTCTTACAGTGTAGCCAATATTGACCATATCAAATTTTGGCTGTCCACCATCGTGAAAGAGGCATCATCGAAGGAGAGTAACTTATTGGGCACCGTGTATATTTTGAAGAGTTACTTAGAGTATATTAGAAATAAACTGAAGTTGTCTGCTGAAATTGAAATCTTTCGACCTGAACTGAAAATTCTCCGACAATGAGAGGATAACTTGGTTCATTGGCTGTCTAGGAGTTTTCCCCAGGTTTCGCAGGACAGCTCCAAACTAACCAAAACTGTCCTGCTTAATCCCTCGTGCACACCGGGTGTGGAGGGACTGGGAAGTAGTGGGGGTTGCCATGGCTGTGAAATGACTGGCCCATGAAGGAGGAGGTGCTTTCATGGCTGGAGGAGCCATAGAAATGTTATCAGAATTATAAAGGAAAAAGGAAGTGCAGATCGAGCCTGTGAAGGTTAGATTATACACCTCATTCCATGCGGAGCAGACGTGGGTTTCTCTGCACTTTCTGATACGACTTTGGCTTCTGGTGGAACTGCTCCTTCTATGCGTCATTTCCAATCGAAAGGATGCCACTCTCGAGCCTTTCTTTCTTTTTTTCTTTCTTTTTTTGGACGGAGAGATCCGCAGAAATTGCCAAGGAATACGGACTTGCAGTCATTCTCAGGTCGAAGGCGAGACTGGAATTGCTTTCTGCCGTAATGCCCAATCAAACTTACATCGTTTGTCCTCATCTGTCACTTCTGTATGACACCGACTTAAAGCTCAAAATGGGGAAGAGACCACGGAAAAGTTGTCTTGACCACGCAGATGAGAAAGACATGATGATTTATGCTCACGTGATGTCGCAACATTTCTTGCTGTGCTGTCACATCTGCGCAACGCTCCGAGCATTCTCATCAAGATGAGATCATTTGCCTCAAATATCCACAGCTCTCGGGGAAATTACCATTTCCATCTGACGTACATGTGGCAAAGCGAATTTGTTAGGTCCCCAGAGGAATCAGCTAAAGAGAGACGAATTTTAACAGACATTTGTTCTTACGCCCACTTCTTTATACCTGGAGGCCCTCTTTTTCTGTCATCCCCTGAAGGGAAAGAAAGAGTCTTGCATACCAAGAGACTTAAACAAAACTGAACGCCTTTATGTTTAGCGATCACTCCACGTGTGCGTCTATGCAAGAGTTCTACAACTCGCCTGAGGGTCTCAACTGAAGGGCGGGATTTGCCTTTTTCTGTCATTGTCCAAGACAATGCGGCATCCCAATGCGGGAGAAGTCACCAGGAGATGAAGAACTTGGCGTGATACGAAGGACCCTTTTGGGGTAGCGCATCACACAGGGGTCAATTGGCGACGTCTCCAAGAACTCGCTGGAGGGGCCTCGTTTAGTGCAGAGGAGAAAACGAATGTGAATGTCCGCGCTGCCTCGACTGGATTGGGTCTTCATTGCTCTGCGCCCACCAACACGAGCGTTGGCCAGTTCGTATTTGAGGGCTGCATCGATGCCGTCAACGTCGTTATAACGGTACTAGCAGACGCACCCGGCGGCGGCCGAGGCCGCGGAGGCCGTTGAGACAGTACGCACGATGACAAGAGAGTGAACGTTCAAATCTGCTCCGTGCACCCCAGGCATGCAGCATGACACAAAGTTACTGCACTCATCAACTTCGTGGATCTTTGGCCAGGAGCAGCAGTGGCGCACAGAGCAGTCCTTGCTGTAAGAAATGTCGCTTGGTGGAAAGTGCTATAATAGTCTTTAAGAGTAAGAGCGCTTTAATGCTTGAGGGTTGAATTTTGATGTCAGATATGTAGTAAGTTAGAGATACTCAGATATGACATTGGTCGAGTTTTGGCTGCTCATTGTGACACTCGAGTGCTTTAAGTGTGCTAAGTTGGAGATTGCACTGAGCCAGTTGCTGTTGATTGTTGATCCTTTTGACCACTATTTTTTGTACACCCTCATAAGACCGCTGAGATTTTTATGAGGGTGTCGCCACCCACCCTTCAGTGCCACGTGCTGCTGCAGCTGAGTGTCTCTGGTCGTCATCACCACACTCAAACGACGAGCTTTGGTCCCTGTTTGACTAGAATGTTTTACAGCAGTGCATGCAGGATATTTGCATGTAGCGACATTACTTACGGCAAGGACTGTATACCGAGTCTGATTTTTTTGAAAGGTACTTCTCCGCTGATCCAGAATGTCAAGTGTTGCATTTCAGCTGAAGGAGGTTATTTTGGCAATTAAAAAATAGTTGATCAAAGTAAGTTGCTTGTATTGTCCTATGTCATCAAGAGGCCAGTAATTTTGTGTCCTGTAATCAATGGACTGAAAGTGCTCAACCATGCAATGCCTAATTTTGCGTAGCGCAATCGACCATTCATTGTCTTACTTTTGAGTTACAGTGGAACACCCTTATTTGAATCAAGTTGGGACTGAGAATTTTGATTCATATAGACTCTTTTCGCAAAAAAACAGTAGCAGCATACGAAAAAGGTTTTTTTCTGGTTTTATAGATAATGGGGCACAGCAACAACATGATCTCAATGTTTGCTCTATCCTTCAGGATCCGAGCATGAGTAGGTTGCAAAATCTTCAGCTTGACAGCAGCATCTCTTTGACGCATTTTGGGAGTTGATCATAGGCCACCAAAAGGCTCTTCTTAGTTGAGAGTGAGAGACTCTGCAGTTTTGATCACGAGTTTCTTGAGAAACATCACAAAAAAAGCATAAGCAAATCTGAATTTGACCTCCTGCTTTACATGTTTTTGGCCTGACAGGTGAAGATACTGATTCAAATAAGGATAAGAGCTAGAATGTTGCTTCAAATAGGAGTAGGAATTTTACTACACAAAATGGCTGTGTGATTTAGGGATTCCAATTTTGACTCTTATAGCCGTTTGACTCATAAAGCTATTGATTCATATAAGCGTGTTGCAAACTGCGATTTAGTCAAGTTTTTCTGCTGACGTTAATGGACCGCGTTCAACCGTAGGCCAAATTACAGTCTGAATTCACCTACGACATCCTCCAGCTGGTTTTTTTTGGGAATTCTACCAAGGACTTTGCGTGAAAATCTACTAACCTTTCCAAGCAACATCTGACAAAGGGTTCATCTAAAATTGTACACTCAGGCCAGGAATCGGTACAGAAATCAGGCCAAGTTGACGCCAATAGTGACATACTGTGTGGGGAATTCGAAGTTATACGTTGTAACTATCAATCACAACACTTAAAGTTGTCCAAAGCCTCCGCATAGCTGGGCAAAGTGTACCCAAAAAATCTCGACAGTGTGGAGATGTAGAACTCCAGTTTTTTTTTAAAGAGAGAGTGTGTTAGGTTTAGTTCGAGGCAAATGAAATTCCGACCGAGTTTCACCACTGAATCTCGTACTTTATACCTGAGTTTGATACTTCACTGCAGACATCGCATAGCGTCTCCACAACAGTACTGTTATCGCAACGCTCTCTACTACGTTCGCAAGAAACGCTCACTTCAGGAGGTGGAAAGCCGACCCCTTTTAAGGTTCTTTTGCCTCCATGATTCGGAAGTTCGTTCTGAATTTTTGTTTAATTAAAAAAATCAAGGTTTCTGCCGTTTTTCCTACCTTGGAGGAGTGCCACCGACCCTGTTTACGCAGTTCTGCTTGTGCCTCACCAGCGAATTGTCATCAGAATGCCAAGTCATGAAGTAACTTTTAAACCACTTTTGTAATTGACCTGTGGCTGTTGTAAGCTGACATTTCATCTAGTGGATGCAACCTACTGGAATTCACATACTCACTTTCACTCACCTTGGGGAAGGAAGTTTAGGTCTGTTGTGTGCCATTGCTTACTTCCATTACTTGCATGACTTTGCTCAGTAAAAGTGCCTGCAAAAGACACAGGAGAGTGCATTCCTACAAATGCTAAAAGAGTCACTTTAGTGCAAAATGAACATCACTCCTGCACAGCTTGCTTAATATATCTCAGGAGGGACGTTAAGAGGGATGTAGATATTACTTTTTTAAGCATAGTCAGGAAATTGCTAAAGAAGTCAAAAAAGTTATTGTACACACATATTTGCTTAAAATACCCCGTGATATTAATAAAATTCAAGAGGTAGTGTCACCAGACCAACAACTGTTGCTGAAGAAGTTCCCTGAGGGCACTTTCACTAATCAAAGTAAAAAAACTGGTGAACAAGTAAAATTGTTTTTATACTTTTTGTTCACAATACCCCTTAATGCCAACAAAATTTGTGGGGTAGCTCTGTTAGATCCACGCATAGCTGCAAAAGCTCCCTGAGGGCAGGGCAACCAGAAGCTGGAGGATGTGGGAGAAAAACCTTAGGGGTAATTCTGACATCCAGGGAAGTTCGGATGACCAGCTGCACCATCTTTAGGCTCTTCTGGGATCCTGTCAAGTCAATGTGCAGCTTTGTTGCAGACATGAAGTGCGACCCCAAGACCATAACGACAGCAACAATAGATTTGTGAATGAATAGTCATGTCCGCCGTCGCCGCCATCTTCCATGGGTTCAAAATCTTCAAGATTCCTTGATTGACGAATAGCCTTCCCCACATTGTGCTCCTCAGAACGCCTTGTTCCTTGGTCCAACATCTTACAGCCAAAATTCCCTAATGTGTTGAGACTGTTCTTTTCATTTTGGAGGATTACCGAAACAGGTAAATCGGGTGTAGCAAAAGCATTTTAAGGCTCCACCTTGAAGAAGCAGTGAAGTCGAGGAAGCAGTAAAGTCGAGGAAGCAGTAAAGTCGAGGAAGCAGTAAAGTCGAGGAAGCAGTAAAGTCGAGGAAGCAGTAAAGTCGAGGAAGCAGTAAAGT
>JAAUXU010156795.1_pt1 | contig 12237 bp, 9 predicted proteins | sample 7278151 | NCBI WGS metagenome assembly JAAUXU01 (sample SAMN14350113, study PRJNA611818) | marine sediment metagenome | isolation source: surface marine sediment (1.8m) | place: French Polynesia: Moorea | collected 2018-08 | reverse complement strand
CCAACAGGGCCAAACCTCTGATCACACGCGCACATATGGAATAACGAAATACAGCACAACGAGTGGCCGGCAGGAACTCAGTAATTTGACTAATAAACCATAAAAATTTATTATAAAACAATTAAAGATCTTTGAATTCTAAGACACTTTTGTAAAAACAACTTGATCATATCTTCAACTCCTGTGGATCTGGAGCAGCATATTCTCTATTCTATGGTTTGCGCGTGCCACGTCGAATCCGTCATGTTTTTTCATGATTTGCATAACAATGAAGGTTGTCAGATCTTAAAGTTGATGAAAAACAAAAAAAATGTTAGGTTTTTTTACACCTTGTCTGAAAATGTGAAAGTCATAGCATGAAGGATAATGCCGCAATCAACAGATTCTACGTCAATTGGGTTAGAATTTTTTGGAAAATTTTCTAAGTCCCAGGGTGCAAAACCAAGTTTTTGAAAGGGCTCTACAGGGGCACCTGGTGGCACCAGGACCAAAAGCTTGGACCTGTAGGAGCACCTGATGGTCCTGCTTCAGAATCCTGAGTTTGGACCCAGTGGGGCAATGTATATGGACTCAGGAGCAAAAACAAAAGTGCGGCCTTTAACACCCTATCTCGGTTATTGTACCCGCGCTCCTCCTACTGTTCCCCCTCTACCCTGCCTCTGTACTTACAAACACCGCTCTGCGACTGCTCTGTTCCGTGTCCCCGGATCGACTGATTCTCGATCCCCTTTAATTTCCGATGCTCGACGAGGCACTCCTCTTATCGTACATTGCATGGCATTGACAGCGGCGCAGGCGGGGCGGCGATGTTACACAACTCCCTCCAAGAGGAGAAACGAAAATTGAAAGGAATGATTGATGGAAGCGGCGTATTGTTGCTGAACACGACTGATTGCAAAAAAGAGAATGGAATCACGCGTGGGGCATCCCATAGCGGCGCTTCATCACTATTCGCCATAGGGCGATTGCACAGCTGGTCAAGTGGCCCATCACTGCTGTGAGAAAGGGAGACACGGAATCACATATGTACACTGCAGCCTTTTTCTCTCTCTTCGCCGTCGCAGCCGGCCCGAGGCTACCGGCGAGGTATGCCCAAGCCAGACCCTCACGGCATGGGAGGGTATGGCAGGTCTCGGGCGGCCTTCTGGAGTTCCTCGGCGAGGTTGTAGTCCGGCGGCAGGAGGGACGAGATGGTACAGGCTGCGGGGGCTCTGGGAAGGGTAGTGGCCTCTTCGGGGAGTTCAGCAGCTTCCAAGGGAGGGAGCTGAAGTGCCGGGTGGCGCTGGAGGATGTGCTCCAGGGTAACCTCCAGGACGGAAGCCACTCTAGCCGCAAAGAGCTCCATGAGTTTCTCCTGATGTTGGTGCCACTCTGCGCGGCGCTGGCGCCTCCTCTCCTTCTTCTCTTCCTCTGTCAGCTTCACCATGACGTAACTCCCCCTCTCCGCGTCCTCCCTGGTCTTGGGGGGCCGGAAGGGTTTAGGGAAGCACAACTGCCGCACGATGTTGCCAGGCTGGCGGATGAGATCGCCGAAGGAGGGGCAACACACATAGATGACGTGCATGCATGGGTTGCCTGCTGCCCGCAGGGTGAGAAGGCGGCAGACCACGCCCCCGACCCAGGAGAGAAGTTGATAAGCCAGATAGGTGCCAATGAAGAAGGAACACACCTTCCCCCAGACTTCCATGAAGGTGTAGAACCAGGAGAGGAAACCCAGGGCGCCAGACTGAATGGTTTCGTTAAGGCCGCCTAGGTCGGGGAAGAAGTGTTCCGCCCCGTAGGGGGAGGAATCCTGTGCCGTGTTTTCCCAAATCTGAATGGCTGTGGCGGTGCCACCCCTAGGAGCCTGGGTGTAGATCTCAAAGGCCCTCATGTCAATGAAGGACGCCGGGCCCCCGTCCTCATAATCCCGTTCGTCCACCGTATCTATGAGCAGGGTGTCGAGGTCGAACTTTTCGCCGGCGGCGACGATCGGGGGAGCGGCCATCCGGTAGTTGGAGGGGCTGTACTCCAACCAATTATGCATCGCATTTCGGTAGATTGGGTGGAAAGGGGGCGAACATATAATTTGGTTTGCCGTGGTCAGCAGGCGGTGGGTTTTGGGCTCCATGAAGAACCCATCCCTGGGCACCGGCTGGTCCTTTCGGAGTCGCGACCCAGAGTCATCGTTGGGCGTCGACGGGGCGGAGGCATTCTGCCTGGCCCGGTTCCGAGCCAGTTTGGCCTTTGATTCCGCCTCGGCGAAACCCCTGCTTTTGTAGTAGGCTTGGTAGTCTGCTTCCCTCAGGGTGACGGGTAGGGCATCATAGCACTTGTTGTCTGAGGTCTGGCGAGCTCGTACGGTGATAGGGCAACACCGATAGGAGTAGAAGACCTCGCCTGAGGAGGTGATGAAGTGCCCGTCACCGAGGGATGCGGTTTCACCATCTGCCAGTGCCCCTTGCTCGGCGGCGCGAAGGGCATACTGCCCAGCCCGCACACGGACGTCCCGTTTGCACTCCCGTTGTTGCAGGGCGAGTAGGGCCTCGTTCCTCTCCTTAGTGGTCTGGCTAAATAACCACTTATCCTTCGCGTTGCTATAAGTCGTGATGCTGATCTCGGACGGGTGGAGGAACGGCTTGTAGCTCATCTCCGTGGTCAGGAACAGCTCGGAGAAGTCTGTGGGGTAGACGATGGCCCCACACCGGCTGGTAGGCTCCTTTTTGGTGAGGCGGAGGTGAGAGCCATCTGTGCTCATGAAGGCGGTCAGGCCGACGGAGTCCGTGAGGTCGACGCCTTGCACGGGGCCCCGGCTGAGGTAGAGCGGGCACAGCTCATCGTCGTAGGGCCTCTCCCACAAGAAGGTCCCGTGGCGGTCGGTGGCGCAGCGCTCCTTCTTGACCCCGCAGGGGAGGGTGATGTCCAGGCCATCCACATGCACACGTTGGTGGGTGGCGTCGACGTACCCAGAGAGGGTCTCCAAGACGATGGTGTGGTGGTAGTAGATCATCAGATTCTTGACATGGTCGGCACCGCTGAGGGTAAAGCCGGGCTTGTAGTAACCCCGGGCGCCGCTGCAATGGACGTCGGCGGAGACCCCCCACTGGTAGCCCGCATTGCTGTGTGAGGACACATAGTTGGTGGCATTCCATGTCAGCGACTGGTAGTTGCCGAACTTCCTCTCGGTATACCATTCCAGGCAGGTGGAGACGGGGATGGGCGTCGTGCGGATGAAGTACCAGTCCCCCATCACCGTAGTCGTGTGCCCCGTAGGGAAGTTACACACGCTACTCATCCGGCTGGTGGTTTGGAAACAACGGTGGATGGTGAGGCGCGTCTTCTCGGCTTCTTGCAGGAGGAGGTAGGTAGAGTTACGCACAGTATCCAGCTCTCGCTGCTCCTCGCAGCTAGCATCCGGGGCGGTGGTGACAGAGCGGACGTCCGTGGGGTTGCCGCAGTCATAGGCCCTGAAGTCCAACATCTTGGGATCCGTGATCACCGACCGCCTTTCCCTCGACCGAGGGGGGTTGTCGCCAGGCGCTAGCTTGTTCCAGTCCAGCAGGGTCCTAGAGGCTTGGGACGGGTCGGTATCCAGGTTTTTAAAGGTGTTGCTGTCGTCCTTAAGGAAAGCCTGAAGCCGCTCGGTCAAGTCGGGCGGGGGCTCGTCATCGTGCGTGCCCCAGTTCCGCTCCTTGGGTGCGGAGCTGGCTTTACGTGCCTTCGCTGCAGTCCCCGTATACTTGGTGTACACCTTGGGCGGTCCCTTTTCTGGGCGGCCAGGGGCAGAAAGGTGGACAGAATCCACGACCTCAACAGGACTAAAATGCTCCATCACCCGCCGGGTTTGGTACAGGCGCCTCTCGTCCCGGGTGGACAAGGCCAGATTCTGGTGCCACTTCAAGCGGGCGGCCTCCGAGTACATGGCAAGGCAGCGAGACCAATAGTTGCGAGAGTGGGAGAAGCCACAAGTGCGGGCGTTGGTCTCGCACTCGGCTGTGGGTAGAGAGCCGTTATTGCTGTACCAGAAGCTAGTGCCGTTCCCGCGGTGCTCGGCCAGGATCTGCGTCCTGTACTTCTGGTCCTGCTCCCTGGAGTAGAAGTCGTCGTCCCTTACTGACCCGTTCTCGTCAAACAGGTTCTCCACCTGCCCCAACTCATACCGGGCAACCGATCGTTGGCTCGTCGGACGTTCTGATTGGGTGGCGGCGACAGCCCGCGCGAGCGCCTTGGGGTTGGCCTCGGCCTCCTCGCCAATGCGCCGAAAGGCCTCATCTACAGACACCGACACAGGGATCGCGGGCGGTTCGTCGGCAGATCGAAGGCGCCGCCGCCTTACCCCACAGCCTGTGTCAGTGAGACCCCACCAAAATCCTCCCTGGCGAGAAGGAGGAGCAAAGGTTGGGAGGGCTCCCCCGGGCGGCAGGGCAGCCTGGGCCCCGGCCAGGGACAGGCATGATGTGAGGTTGTGAGCGGTGTCAGCCCAGAGGTGGGCCTTGGCCACCAGCGGATGGAAGGAGACGAGGCCGGTAAGGTGAAGGAAGACGGGCAGGGCTACAGCTCCAACGACTACTCCCAAGGGGAAGAGGAGGAGGGGGAGGAGCCGGCGATAGCGGCTGTGTCGTCTCCCTCTTCGACGAGGAACTGCAGGGTATTCATCTCCCTCATTGTGGTCCCCACCTCCATCGCCACCTGGGGGCGAACCTCCTCCGGCAGCGTCCACAGCTGGAAAGGGGGTATGGGGTCCCCCCCCCCCCCCGAGCCAGGGAGAGGCAAAAGGAGCATGGAGTCCGAGGGAGGTGGCAGTCCTGGTCCGGACACTCCTCCATGGCCCTCACCGCCAGGAGGTGACGGTGGCCGGTCAGGACAGGGCGGAGGCGTCCCAGGTGGGCCAGGTGCTCCAGAAGGCTGTGGGTGGGGAGGATGCACCCCATCACCCGGGGAAGACAGCCCCCTGGCCACAGGAGGCAGGCATCGGGGGGGATGTCAACCACGGCCTCCGGACGGATGGGTCGCAAGAGAGCGTGGAGGCTGGTCTCCTTCCGCGGTTTCTGGTGTCCTGGGGGCGGCCCCACCTGACACCCGGCCTCTGCCGAGAGGGGCGGGGGAGGGGTCGGGCTGAGAGCCCGCCGGCGCGCCGGCAGGGGCGGGGCGCCGGCGACATTCGGCGCCAAGGCGCCGCTCTGGGCCCCCACGGGGCTGGCAGCGCGAGATCTGGCCCCTTGGCTGGCCTCGGCCACAGCCCCCGCCGGCTGGGGACCCGTTGGTGCAGCTGCCGCGGCCGAGGCGGCCGCGGTCGACGCGGACGGTGGGCGGGTCGGCGGCAGCGGCACTGGCACTGCGGGGGACATTGACGTGCCTGGTGGGGCCGAAGGAGTCGCGGGACTGGGACATGGGACAACCACGAGGTCGTCCTCGTCGCTGCTGAGGACGACGTCCGGCGCCGGCGGCCTTTTCCCAACAGTCCTGCGGCCGCCTCGGAAGCCCCGGGTTCCTTTGGTGCGAAACGGGGGTTTCGGACGGCAGGACTGGGTGATGCCTGCCGGGAGGAGCGGGAGGCAGACCTTCGGCGTCGAGAGCGCGATCGGCGGCGCTGGCCTGGGTCTTCCTCGGGACGTACTCCAGGGGAGGGCGCCGTCAAATCAGGCGCCGTCGCAGGCGACTCGAAGAGGCCCGCGAGGGTGCAGAGGGCTCGACGGATTTCCTCTGGCGTCGTTCCGGCGCTGCTGGCGGAGCGGCGGACAGTCCCGGGGTTGGAAGCTTGCATGGCGGCGAAGGTTGAGCGGATGCATCAGCACAGACAGGGGGAAATGATTTTGGAACGGACAAAGAGAGCATTTGTTACAAAGTGTTTGTCTACGGATACAGTACATTCCTCCTAGGAACAGGGTGTGTAATCTTTTTCTTATTCTGCCTCATCAATTCCAGTGCCTCAATATTTGCCAACATACATCTCCTCCTAGAGCTACCCTAGTGTTTGCACTTCACTTGTGCCACAAAAATAGGGGTCCTCTTTGGTATCCATTTCCATGGAGATCTGTATCTGCACTACAGCACTTTTTGTCCTCAGTGTCACTGTTCATGGTCTGGATCCTGGATGGGCGCATCCAGCAGGCTTCCCTCCTCTAGCTCTGGCATCCCACTGAGAGCTTCTTCTGGTACCTCGATGGCTCCCGGCCTCGCTCCTTCCTCGCTTTCCGCCCCCCGTTCTGCCGGCGCCTGCGGCGCCGAGCCCCGGGTCGGTGACTGCGGTGCAGAGCCAGGGGCATTTGTTATTCCTGTTTCCCCGTACTCCCACTCTCCGAAACGATTTGGTGGGTTTTGTGTCCAGGTAGATCGCCGTGGTGCGCCTGGGAACTGCGGCAGCGGCTGGAAGCCAGGCGGGGACGATGCTGGTGGGGATCCCTCCTCGTCCTGATCCACGTCAGAGTGCTCCCAGTCGTCTAGAATTTCCAAACGCTGCTCAGTCGATCGGCTTTCACCATCATCACCCCCCTGCGACTGAGCAGGGGAGCGACGGAGGAAGAGGTGGGAGGCGGAGAAATCATCATCATCAAAAGTGGCATCGGAAGGACTAACAGGGGAAGAGGTGGAACCAGGGCCAGGAGACAAATCGGACTCAGGAAGGCCGGAAGGAAGAGAAGGGGCAGAAGAGAAGGGGGACCACGGGTCAGGAGGATCTGGCAAAGCGGCCGCGGCATCGGCCGCGCCAAGACCCAGGGCCGCCGGAGGGGTGGGCGGCGGAGTGGGGAGAGCAGGGGGAGCCGGAGGAGAAGGAGGAGGATGAGGAGGATGAGGAGCGACGGCGGGAGGAGGAGGAGGTGGTGGTGGAGGCGCCGGCGGCGGGGCGAGCGGAGGGGGTGCGGGTGGTGGTTGAGGAGCGGGAGGCCCAGGACCCCCACCAGGGCCACCGCCCCCAGGGCCACCGCCCCCACCGCCAGGGCCACCCCCTCCAGCAGGGGGGCCACCCCCACCGCCGGGGGGCAGCGAGGGGGGACGCGGACCCGGGAACGCCGCGTCATCCTCGTCCTCGCTGAGGAAGTCGTCGGTGAAGTCGCAGGCCGGGGGCGGAAAGGGGCCCTCGGCGTGCTCATCGCCGGGCATGGTGAGGTCGGCAGAGGGGAGAGGAGGCACGTCCAAGCGCGAACCGCGAGGGAGGACACAAGCCTTGATGCGGTCGATACTGACGATGATGGTCTCCCGGCCAAGCTGCCAGTGCCGGGGAACCTTGAGCTCAAAAACGAGTTCGTTGATTCGGCACAGGATCTCATAAGGCCCAGTCCAGCAGCTGGACAATTATAGGCTCTTCCCCTTTGGCGGAACGGGGGTGAACAGCCACACCTTATCGCCGGGACCAAACATGGCACACTCTAGGTTGTAGCGCCGGCGCTGTCGCTCGACGGCGGCATGGAGGTGGCGGCGGACATAGCCATGGATGCGGGCGATGCGGTCCTTGTGCATCCTTAGGTAGTGCGCAAAGGATTTGGGGTCGGTAGATATAGGCGGCGCGGTGGGGGGAGAGCCAAATAAGACATCCAAGGTGGTGGAAGGAGGGCGACCGTAGAGGGCCTCGAATAGGGAGAGGCCAGTGGCAGCCGAGGTGCTGACATTCATGGCATACACGGCGTGGGGCAGGACCTCCTCCCAGTCAGAACCTTGGGGTTCGAGGAGGGCGCTCAAGACGGCGCCCAAGGTTCGGTGAGCCCTCTCCACAGGGTTGCTCTTGGGATTGTACGGCGGGGTGGTGGTGCACCGGATGCCATAAGCCGCCATGGGGTCCATGAACTCCCGCGCCGTGAACTGGGTGCCATTATCGCTATGGATGCTGAGGGGGTAGTGGAATCGGCAGAAGATTTGTTGGTCCTACAGACGCCTGGCCTTTTGGACAGTGGCCGCGCGCACGGGGAAGGCCTCCAGCCACTTGGTGAACGCGTCCTGCACAGTGAGTATGTGGAGGCTGCCGTACTTGGAGCGGTGGAGGGGGCCCACGAAGTCGATGTTCAGGCGCTGGAACGGCATGCCAGCGACGGAGCTGCACAAGAGACCCCCGTTGGTCTCTCCCTTTTCTGACCTTCTTCTGGCAGGGGCCGCACTCGGCGATAGTTTGGGCAACAAACTTTCGCGCGCGAGGAAAGTACGCAGCCTGCAATAGGCGGTGGAGGGTCTTGTCCAGGGCCTGATGGCCCACGTCGGCGTGAGCGGATCGGGCGGCCGCCGTCCAGGTGCTCTTCGGGAGACAGGGAACCCAGCGAGTGTCCCCCACCGGGTGGCTGGGGTGGCCAGTCTCCACCCGGCGGCGGAGGACGCCGTCCACCCCCAGCTGCAAGTCGCAGAGGAGGGAGGCATAGTTGGCTGCATCCGAACTGAGCGCTCGTTTCTCCAAAGAGGAGAAGCTGGAGGGCTTCCTCTGGGCGGACACCCACTGGCGCACCAGTGAGAGGGTTTCGTCTTGGCTCTGGAGATCAGCCAGGCGAACCCCATCAATGGGGCCCTAAAGGGAGGCGATTCCCCTCGCGTCCTTCCCCTCATCGGTGCCGCATTCGGTGAGGGCCTCCGTTCGAGACTCCACGTGTGGGGCCCTGCTAAGCGCGTCCGCATTCCCATGCTTGGGCCCGGGCCTGTACATAATCTCGAAGTCGTAGTTGGAGAGGAGCTGCAGCCAGCGGCGGGTGACAGCATCGGGAGGCTGCATGGAGCGCAGATGGACCAGCGGTTGATGATCCGTGCGGACGAGGAATCGCCGATGCTGAAGAATGTAGCGCAAGTGGTTTACGAAAAAAACGATCGCCACCAGTTCCCCCTTTGTCGCATTGTAGCTGGCCTGGCTGGCGGCCAATTTGTGGGCAGCATAGAGTATCGTTCTCTCCTTCCCCCTTTGGACTTGGGAGAGGGTAGCTCCAATGCTGTTGGTGTCCCCACACCAGTCGGTATCAAAGATGAAAGGTTCATCGCTCTCAAAGTCAGGGTAGGCTAGTATGGGAGCCTTGAGGAGATGGGCCTTGAGGGTCGTGAAGGAATCTCTCATTGCCTGGGTGATCTCCAATGGCTCCCGGTCAGACACTCCCTCCTCCTTCCCAGCCACTTCAATTCAGAAAGGGGCTTGGCAATGCCGGAGTACCCCTTCACAAAGCGGCGGTAATAGCCACATTTGCCAAGGAACACCCTCACCTCAGTCTTGGTGGTGGGCATCTTCCAGTCCTTGACCACATCTAGGTAGGAGGGGACAGGTTTCACCCCGTCTGCCCCCACCAGGTGCCCAAGGTACTCCACTTCCGACTGGAACATCTTGCACTTGTCCGGCTGTAGCTTCAAGCCTGCTTTTCTGTAGGCGGCGAAAACTGTTCGCAGGGAGCGGAAGTGAGTGGGGACATCGGGGCTGTGGACCAAGGTGTCGTCCAGGTTCGGGATGGCCACGGTGGGCGGCACCCCGTTTAGGACGAGAGTGACCAGTCGGCAGTTTCTGGCTGGGCCGTTGGAGAGGCCGAAAGGGAGGGTCCTGAACTGGTAGGAGCCGAAGGGGGTGGAGAAGGAGGTTTTGGGGCGATCCTCTTTCCGGAGCTGCACCACATGGAAGGCCCCATTGGCATCCAGGGTGCTGAAGACCTTGCTGTGTGCTAAGCGGCACAGGTTGTCCGAGATGTTGGGGATGGAGTGTGAGTCGCGCTCCGTGATGTTGTTCAACTTGCGGTAGTCGATACACCATCGGATGCGGCCCCCCTTCTTTGGGGCAGCAACAAGAGGGAAACTCCAGGGTGAGGTCGAGGGCTCAATGACCTTGTGGTGCAGCCACTTCTTGATCTGGCCTTTGAGGTCCCCTTCCAGGCTGGGGTTCAGGGGCCGATGGCGGCAATGGATGGGAGGGGCGGAACCAGTGCGAATTTCGTGCTCCACCAGGTTGGTCGACCCATACTCCCCGCCGACAGCCAGTACCTCTTTGAACTCCACCAGGAGGTCCTCGGCCTTTCTGCGGTCGGCTGGTGTGCGCAGACATGGGAGGGAATCCAGCTGGAAGTTGTCCCATATCCAGACACGGAGGTCAGTGTCTGATAGGCGCTGGATGTCCAGAAAGTCTTCTTTGTCTGCGGCTGCCTCCCTGCTCCTCTTGGCTTTTCGGATGGCCTCTTTGAGCTTCTCTCTCAAGGTGGGTCCATTCCCCTCTTTTGGTATGGCGGCCGCAATCCTTTCCTGGTGGCGCCTTCGGTCTTCTTCGCCGAGGTAGGTGACCCTCCACGGGGCCATAGTGGGTTCCGCCGCGTCCGTGCACAGCGCTATATAATCTCCAAATTTAGTGCCTTCTTCCAACACCAGGTCGTACGAGGAAGGATTTAAGGCACTGGAAGTGCCTTTTCCATCATTCCCTATGGCGACCAAAGCCGCGGCGGCGGGAACGAGGCCGTCCTCCTCGTCTTCCGTCCCACTAGCCTCATCATCTTCTTCTTTTGGCAAGTCCATTGACGCGATGTGAGCGCGGACAGCCCCCCCACCCTCGACCACGCCGCCTCCCGGCGGCATGTCCCCAGCAGGGATAGCGGGGACAGAGAGGGGCACAAAGGCTCGGACGGGGGAGAGGGAGAGGAGGACGGAGCGGGAGGCCGGGCCGTCAAGCCCGGCCGATTCCGTTTCCCGCACCCCCCATGGAAGAAGAACCAGCCAACTCGCCGGACTGCACCCCAGAGGAGGAGGAGTCCTGGAGCAGCTCCTGGAAGAGGGAGGCCAGGGCATGGGTGTCCGGAGTGGGCTTGGAGAAGGGCTTTCTGGCCCTCTTCTTGGTAGTTTTCTTCTGGGGGCGACGGGGAGTCGACTGACGACAGGGGCCCTTTTCTTCTTGGACAGTTTTGGGCAGTCGCGCTTGTAGTGACCCAGTTTGTCGCAGTTGTAACAGCGTACTTTGCGACGGGCGGCGACTATGGCCGCGTCCTCGCCGTCCTCGTCGGAGCTGGACGTGTTGCTGCCCCCTGCCGCGCTCATGGTGTGAAGGTGGGACCCTTTGAAGGTGCCATGGAGGATGGCCAGGGAGGCCTCCTTATTGGCCGCCGCCTCGGAGGCGGCCGTCAGAGTAGCGGGGGCGGCATCGAAAACAGCAGTCTTGACTTTGCTGTTATGGAGAGCCATAATAAACTTGGTGATGCACTCCCCGCTGGTTTCCACGTCCGTGCCAGGCCTAGCGCGAGTAAAGAGTTCACGGAGGCGGCCAGCCCAGAGCAGGGCGGATTCGCTGGCGCCCTGCCTGGCCTCGGTGAAGTGGGCCAGGCTGAGGCAAGACGCGGCCGCAGGGAGGAAGCGGCCCTCATAAGCCTGCATGAGGGCATTGGGGAGCCAGGGCAGGCCAGTGGGGTCGAAGCGGGGGTCAATATCCGCGCTGATTCGGGCGGCCTGCCCCTCGATGGCCGCCCCAAGTTGCATCACCTTCGTATCATCATCCCAATGGTTGGCCTCCGCCACGAGCTCCCAGGTGCGCCTGAAGGTGATCCAATCGGCAGCGTCTCCAGAGGAATAGGTGGGAGGCTTCTGCCCTTGACGGGGGCGGACAGCGGCCAGGAGGGCCACAATATCGGCAGGGCCCATGACGACGGGGGGGAGACCTGCTGCGGCTCCTGCAGCCGGTGCTCCACCTCCCGCCGGAGGCAGACCCCCTCCAAACGGCAGCCCCCCACCGTCTCCTCCCGCTGGTGGGGGAGGAGGGGCCGCAGGGGGGGCGACCACCACAGGAACGGGGGGGACTGCAGCAGCAGGAGGGGCAGCAGCCCCGCCTGCGGCTCCTGCGGCGGGAGCGGGCAGAGGCAAAGGAGCGCCGCCTGCTCCGGCGGCAGCCCCTCCGGCTGTGGCGGGGAGGGCGCCAGCGCCGCCGGCAGCGCCTGCTGCGGCGGCCGCTCCAGCTCCTCCCCCGGCGGGGGCAGCGGCCGCGGCGGCGGCGGCCGCGGCCGCAGCCCCAGCAGCTCCAGCCGCTCCTGCGGCTAGACGGCATCCTGGAGGAGGTGTGCGTCGCATATCGCCTACAGAATAGAGAGGAGGACTATTCTAAGTTGGCATTGGCACGAATTGGCAAATCTGTCTCACATAGATTGGTATTATTCAAATGGTTCCCTTTGAATACATACCACGGCAGAAGGACTTGTGGTGGAACCCCTTTGGGCCTTAAACAAAAGGGCAAAAGGGAGGTGGGCGATCAAAACTTCGATGTCGTCGCGGCAAGCAACAAAAACGAAGTGCATTTTTGATTTCACCGCGGCGGGGGAAGAGGGGAAGAGGGAGATTCTTTCT
>JAAUXU010085775.1_pt1 | contig 12240 bp, 11 predicted proteins | sample 7278151 | NCBI WGS metagenome assembly JAAUXU01 (sample SAMN14350113, study PRJNA611818) | marine sediment metagenome | isolation source: surface marine sediment (1.8m) | place: French Polynesia: Moorea | collected 2018-08 | reverse complement strand
GTCCCCACCTCTGTAGTCCCCACCTCTGTAGTCCCCATAACCAGACAGACAGACACTCACACACTATATAAGACAGTGGGTCCAGCTTTTGAGCTGGACCAAGTCAAAAGTACCAGGAAGAGACAATTTGACTTGGCTTGTGCAGGCAGACAGACACACAGACTACATAAAGTCCTACTGCTTTATATATTAGAAGATATAGGCCCAGTATAATGTGTTACTGGCCGGAGCACCCGGGCTTCGTTCGGAGTTTGGTAGGTCCAATGTACCTGCCTGTTCGCTGCACGGACCACAGACGACCCCGTCATTAGTCAACCCGGATCAAGTATCCGATGATCACCAGCCGGGATCTACCCTTCACAGAGATCAGGGAGGTGATGTGATGAATGGAGTGGACATGTTGGACCAAAGGCCCGACTGGGGAAGGCTACATCAGGCAAAATTTTGTCACAACTGAAGCCCCTCAACAAACAGTTACTGGACCTCAGAACATCACTTCCTGATTGGTTCAGATCTTTACAAACAAAACAGATGCCTCAAATGCCGACATCATCAAGTGCTAAATGTCATAAAGGCACTATTAGTAACGTTACCTCTATCGGCGTCTTGTAGTAGGATCAACCCTGTTCTGTGTGGACCTAGATTACTGCCGTACAATACGGTAAGATGTCTAATCACAGAGACCCAGAGAGGAGTCTATTCTTCCCAAAAGTTTCCTCCGGGTTGCAGTTACACCCCCATTAAACCCCGAGAAAGGAAGTTTTACCACATGAGCCCGCCCTACCGTCTAATTCACTCTTTGTGCCACCCAGGCAGGTTTTCTTCCCTTCTTCAAAGTGGGGAAGTGTCCAGCGGGAAGCTCCCCTCACCATAGCAACAAAATGTGAAAGTGCTATTTTTATAAGGTATAACTTGTTGGCCGTCATTAGATGTCCATTAGATGTTGTCGGGGAATCAGTAAGTCTTACAGCTAGGTACTCTAGGATCTCTGTCGCTGTTCGTACATATGTAAGTGTGTGTCAGAGCAAGAGAGCTAAAGAATGTTATGACGTGATTACCTGGAGTGACTCAATTGAGGGAGAAAAGTAGGCAGTAAACGCAGTAACACCCATATCCTCTATGCTGAGGAAGTTTTTCATTTGATAATGCTGTGTGCACTGGTATTTACTGTGTGAGTCAAGAAAGTCCTGAAGGTCCCGTCCCAACTCTTTTTTCTCTTGACTTGTTGTCCCGCTTAGCATTCCTCGTGGCCGTGACCACCCCCGTCGACCTCGCTGTCCCCTCTCAAATCTTTCATTTCGTCTACCCCACCAGACTTCTTCATGACTCACACTGCACACGTAATTGGGTGGGAGCGAGTTGTACTCATGCCTGTGCTCTTGACTGCTCTGTGAGAAAGTTTTACTCAGCGAGTATGACGTGTGTACCAGCACATACGGAGATAGTGCTATGCGCACAGAGTGAGTCACAAAAATGCGGACAGTGTGGAGTGACGTAGAAAAGGAAGAGGAGTAAAAGGGGACATGGGCCTTTTTTATAAGTTACTTTGTGCCCGTACTCATGCATCCAGTCCGTACGGGACTGGTGCTTATGACGTGTTTCAGTCCTAGTGGAGACCTCTTTGACACCAGCTTAGGTCGCATTTACAATCCTTGGTAGCGAAATCAATGTTTGGAAGATGTCATGAAAGCTCTGAGGCCTTGCGACCATAGAGACTTGACCCCTATTTGACGCTCTCTGTAAATAGACTTCTTGGTCTATGAATTTATGTAACCTACCGAGCATAAACTTCTCCCAGATCACGATTAGATATATGCAATGTTTGATAAATGTCGGCCCAGACTTCGCTGCTCAAAATAAACGAACTTCTGTGGTTGTGTAGATTGCTCTGAACAAGCCCAAATGCGATTCTCATGATCTTTCTTCTTTCCTAGAATACAGTTTAGAGTCGCGAGAGCTGACATGATAAAAGACATCTTTTGCAAATAGGAGTCATCCTTTGAGCTTCTTCAAAGGCTTCCATTGAGTAGAAGTAGCCAAAAAGGGCTCTTTGGCACTGTCAAGAGGAGCCTGTTAAGTGGTGAAGAAAAATATAAGAGGTGAACGTAGTCGATAACCAATATTGCATTCACCCCAAGTCCCACGAGATTCATTGCAAGAGCACCGATAAACAATTTTGCTGGGGGCAGCAGAATTTTGGTCGAAAATCGAGCGCTCCTCGGCGGTGAAGGATGATTTTTCTGGAGAGAAAGCACGACATTGGAATCACGACAGCAGGGGGAGGGGGGAGGAGCTGAAAGTTTGTCCAGTACATATCTACCCAGTCACAAACTCGACCAGAAAAATGCCATTTCACCCCATGCTGAAGCATCTTCTTGTTGTCGAGTCTGTCCTAGTCGTGCTCAGTTATGACTTGTCAATGATGACATTTCGAACACGACGACGAAGCTTCTGACGAGAATTTCGCACAACATTTATACTGATTCTTAGAAGAAAATTAATGCAACATCTTGGATAGAGAAGAGACTTTAATAAACCTTTATATAAGCTAAGAGTTGCTATCTCAACGTCCTGTCTTCATCCTTAACGACTGGAACATGCTAATTTCTAGCAGTATTTCTTTAAAGTTTTGCCTGGCAGAGGAGCATTGCACATAGCTAAAAGGCTGTCCACTAAATTGAGCTCCTTTCTTTCCTATTTATGGCAGCCGTGACAATGGTAAGGCCTAAAGGACAGAGGTTCCATCTTGCTAAAGGGCACTCACTCATGCAAAGGCCACTTGACAGACCACAGGTCTTGCCACTGATGTTATGGCCTCTGCGACACTCAACTTGTCGAAAGAAAAGTGCCAAATTGGCAACTTTGGCCAATGTTTCTCAGCAGTACTGGCTCAAACATTTTCGGCACGGTGCCGCAAAAAACCTGCCAATCTTTGACGCCTTTCAGTAGTCAGGCAAGAAGAGACAGTTGTTCGGGCTTGTGGGGTCTCACTTGTTATTGTATATGACTTCCGAAAGTGAAAATGACAGTGTTTAATGTGTCCTCCTTCTCCCCACCCCTCAAAAAAATTAAAGATTCGCTCTCGAGGTCAGTTTTGCCACACCAAAGGTGCTTCTGGGTTGCTCTGGTTCTTCCACCACTTGACCACACACCCTACATGACGTAGACGTCAAGTACTGTCCTAGAGACCTACAACAAAAAAGCAAGAACGTGTGTGTAGAGGGGGGCGGGTATTGAGAGGCCGGCACTGGAGGCACTTCCAACTCTGTCTGCTGTCCAGTGTCTTGGGGAATTCTAGGCAGACAGATACTACTTGAAAGCTGTCAGTCTCGGCCATCAAATGCTACCCTTGACACACAGGAAAACTAAATTGGCGTGTTCATATGGGTAATAACTATATACCTCGTCCTGGAAAAGTAGCGCTTCATCGCTCGTTTTTTACTTTGCAGGGGGTAATGCCCCCTCAGACTGCGACCCCCCTCCCTCCAAGGCTGTAAAGTCAAAAACGTGCAATAAAGCTGTTACTTCACCAGAATGAGGTTTGTAATTTGACTTAAGCACTGTCCGTTTCTTGCACGAAGATCAAAGTAGAAATGTGAGGGCTGGAAAATAGCATCGTCTTTGTAGCTGTGGCTCTCGTCCGAGCTGTGGCTGTCGTTCTGTGGCTCCCTTCACAATTCTTCGAGATAGATTCACTTGCATTTTATTCTGCCCTGTCCATCTACTTCTGGAACTTCTGTGGTAAAGTACTTTATCGCCTGTTACAGACCTCCAGCAACCAGCATCGCAGTTTCAAACTGCTGGCCCGAGCACCAAAAATTATGGAAATAAACTAAAGCCAATAAAGTCAAATTTGATACAAACGCGCGCAGTACAACCCTGTAGACAAGTGACCGCAAAGTACGAGTTATAAACTTCTTAGAAGAAGTTTTGTCTCTTGACGGTGCGCAAGTTAATTTTCCGACTTTTCCCCGTAGAACATGGTGCAGTTGTCGACAGCCACGGAGGAACTCTCAACAGAGTGAGTTCCACTGGTTTAACGGTTATAAACCAAAAATCTATGTCTGCGTATATATAGTCACCTCATTTAACACCCACCCACCTCCCATATAAAGACAAAAACTGGATCACAGGTTTTCTCTCCGTTAGAAACATGACGCCGGTATTTATTACATCACGGTGTGCGCAACCACGAGCGATTTCGCCCCAAAATGCACCCTATGCGCGTACGTTTACTGTATCGTTGCCACCCACAGGCAGTCAGCTCAAACATCTGGGCACGCAGCTGCTGAATTTGATCACTACATTTACTTTTTCCCCCTGCTGTTACTTGACAAGTCCTACAAGTGGGGGAATATCCGGTACGCCCTCCTCAGGAAGCTTCTAGCTAGCATCAATAATTGACGGCTGACTTTTAAATTACAATTTTCATTGGTATCTTTAGCATAAATTTAGATATTAACGCAACAGATTCTGCTCCAAGCAAGTTCGGTCTCTGATGTGAAGGTCTCTTCAAACGACTTCTTCCGCCAATGTAATCTGAAGTCGCCCTGAAGGCGAGAACAGATAAGACGGTGAGAAGGAGCTTAAGCCCTGATGTGAAATCCAGTCAAAAACGCTGCAACGATCACGATTCACGGAAGAGTAGATCGATATTGACTTTACCTACTTGTGCAGCCAATGCAAAACATGGTGAAAAGCTGATTTTTCTTCATTGTACAGGGTGCGGAAAGCGAATCGGGACACGTACAGTGTGGTACGAAAAAACATGTCCTTCAGTAACTTCCGGCGCAGACGAGGGAAACAGACAGGGGAGTTCTCGGCCCTCAACTGGCAGCAACCACACGCCCCGTGTACTAGCAGCCAGTTGAGGGCCGACGACGTCAAGCCCGCTATGCTACATCAAAGTGCCACCTTGCAGTGTATCCTCGTGGGCCTGAGTGATATGCTAAAACAAAGTATCATTTGGCCAACTGACTTTTCTCTGCTGTGAAAAACGGACAGGAACCACGTACCAAACTCTCTTCACGTTCCCAGAAATAAAGCAATGAATCTGGTTCTTTCAAAACTTGGAGAAAAGTTTGATTAAACGTGTTTCTGTAATTTTACTTATTGTGGCCTTCGCCAGCCTCCCAGATGGTCTCCTACCTATGCTCGAATAGCCTGCAAATCTTCGGAATTATGACCTTAGCGAAGTTTACCCACTCAAGGACAGCAGCAGTCTTCAGTCCATCGATGCTGTTGTCGGGGGCAACACCAACCCTACTCTTCGTGATGCGCCGCACACCATTGACCAGCTGATTCTGACCTCTACATTGATGGAGGTCAGAAGTAATGAAAATTTTGTCCCGCCAACTCTCGCCCAACTCTAGCCTTATGTCTTGGAGCTGAATCTTGTCGCCACATATAGGCTTACTCATCTTGGGTGCTTGACCACGACCGGACCAACTTTCAGATAGCCCGACCCAAAGGCCCAGCTCAAAGAAAATCTTCATTCCAGCCAGTCAAGCCGAGCATCAGGACGCCAGCTGTGTTTTTTGCAAGCATGATAAGCACTTTTTTGTCGTTTCCGCAAGCCATTGATCATTTCTTCCATTAAAAGGTCGTTGCACCTGTTCTTCTTGAGCCGACAGAGAAGGCCTTCGGGGTCTCATTCGGCGGCGGCCGGTCCTTTGCCTCGAAGTCTTCATAGTAATTAGGAATCGTTTGCTCACTTGGGTTGGTTTTCCCCCAAGGCTCCCCGAGCACTTGGACGGGCCATTGTTGATCTTGAGCGCGGCAGTGAAGGCATCTTCAAAGCAAATGTGACATCATCCTATATCGTCAAGACCCCTACCAATTGAACCTACCAAGTATCTCTCGACTGCCATGGCTAAAACCCACTGCTAAAAAGAACAAAACATGATATGCATGGGCATATTACATAAAACAACGAATATTTCCTCGACGAATGAATGAATTCAAACGGTCGATGTTAAGGAAAGGTCAAAAACAGTGTTGCTGCTGCTGGCACAGTGTGAGGCAAAAATTATGAAGATAAGGTATATTTGACTTGGGGTGCCACATCAGAGAGATGCAGTCAGGGCAGAAAGATTCGGTACCCCTGAATTTTTTATGAAAACTTTGAAAAATATCTCGTCCGAAATTTTAAAAGTACCCCTTAGTTATTAAATTTGTGCCAATGAGCAAAAGTGTACGGATATTGACAGGCACATTTCAATCGCAATATTTTGTGCTGCAGATTGTAAAGCGAAATTTGTACTTCAATTTCTGTCTGTCAGCCAGGGGAACGAAAACTTTCTGACTTGATTGCATATGAAGACACGCTCTGGAGAAGAGAAGTCACCTGCTTTACAGCAGTCAAATAAAAGCACAAATATTTGGGCAATCGATGTGCCTAGGGTGACCCCCCCCCCAAAAAAAAAGGTCAAGCATAATGTGCATGTACGTATCTTTTATATTTACCAACTATTATCTTAAGACAATCTCTATGCAGTAAAAATTCAGAGTTACTTCCGTCTACATCGTGTGTACTGCCACCTCCACGGGATTCTTTTTGCAAGAAAGAAGCTTCGACGGCACATGCGTACCTGGCGCAAGGAAGTGGCGAAGACAAATGGGTTGCATACCTTGCTGGGGCAGCTTCTGGTGTGGAATCCCCCCCAGCACCACACGTCAAGATACAGTAATGTGATCAACGTTGTCACTGCCCATTTTGATGCTTGAACGCCCAAAGTGCGGTGACCCCTGGAGGGCGGAGGGCGCCACATTGCTGGGACTGATTTTGTACCTTTTGCTTTCTTCTTACCCCGAGGGTACTTCTAGGTTTTTGTCCCTACTCGGCTAAGCAGTGAAAAAAACACCCCAGGAATTGGCACAACTTTTTAAACTCTGATTTTTGCCAAAAACCAGATCATAGAGAATCAGGATGACCCAAGAGCTTCAACAAGAACTGGATCAAGGCGGAGTAGATTTCACAGAAATGTGTAATGCTGTGGAGGAATTGGCAAAGAAAGTGTTTATGAAGATATGAAGTGTATACGGACATTAGGCAAGTTCGAAATTATTTTTCGAACTTGAAAAGGAAGAAAAAGTCACATTTTTCCATCCTGGGTTTTTGGTATAGGGTCAAATTAAGATGATTTTACTAAAAACGTTTTTGCCTAAAAGATCGTTTAATATCTGCACTTTTAATTTGAAGTTTACAACAGTAGCACAGTACACAGAGCTGTCTGAATTTGTAACTCTAACAATGATATAGAAGTGTCCCTGATTGATCTGAGCGGGGAATGTCTAGTATGAGCAATTCCCCCCATTCCAGATATCATAACTTCCTTGGTACTGCAACTACACAAAATTTACTCACGTTGTTGGAAAGCTTGGGACCAGAGCAGTTTGGCATTAGCTCCACTTTTGGACAACATTGCATTATAGAGTTAGCACTGGCAAATAACTTGTCCAAAATACCCTCGGTGTTGTTGCGCGCTGTTGACAATAATGACAAGAATTAAATTTTGGGGACCCCCCTGGGTAGACATGTCGATCTATACGTGCCTGCTCTTCTTTGTTCCTTCCATCGAGATGTATAAATACCGGACGGCTCATTCATTGCAAGAAAACCATTTGGAAAACCAACTGTTCTAAGTGCAGTCAGGTTTGGAGAACTTGGGGTGTAACGTTGGTCTTCTATCGTACAAAAGACTGCAGCGTTCCGTGTGCAACGAACAGTTAAGTTTCGTTAAGCTCCAAGGTTTTGTGGCAAGTGAAATGAGTGCACAATGAGCGTCCTCCAGGTATCCTTTGCATCCCATGCGTGGAAGCGCCGAATGAGTAGTCCATACAGACCCTCAGCCTGGTAGAGCCATCTGTTGGATCATGCTGGCAGGCAGAATGACGGCTTGAGTAGTGATGCTGGACTCTGAGTTATCAGATCCGGGTAAAATACAGTATTCCATCCTCAATGACCAATCATTGTTCAGCGCTACAAATCCCTGCCAAGCAGACAATCAGAGGAAGGAAGAACTGTCGTTCTGCCTCCAAGCTGCTGGTCAGGGATTCAACAGATGGTTCTGCCAGGCTAACGGACTAGATATACATGTAGTACTGAGTCTGTGGTAAAAGCTATAGGGCTGTGCTAACAGCAGGTAGACCAGATTCAGCTATTTCTTGGGGTGCCAAACGTTTCTTGTATGATACCTCAGGGAATGGCATGAGTAAAAGGTAATAGTCACAAGCCACTTCCCCTCTCGACGTGGTAGGTCCAAGGTGTCCTCCTCAGGCGCTAGCCCGAGGTGATGACGATCTCATGGTAGCAACCATGTCTACGCAATCTACTCAGCAACATCAGAAATGCTCTTAGGAGAATTTTTTCACCATTGCTAAGAAGCAAAATCTTACCAAGGATACCAAGAACAGCTGAAAGAGTCCCTCTTAATGCTTAAAGAAAATATCCAATCCAGCATTTTCTTCTTTAATCCAGTTTCTTCCATCTTAAAACTTTTTTATGTCATATCTTATTTATTTAGGGGTGCTCTGTAGAGCTTCTAAAATGTCAAAATTATACCATTCTTTGTTCAAATGGTTTCTCCAACAAACAGAAAACTGCTCTTAATGAACTATTCTCGCATGTTGATCTTTCTGCATCTGCAACATGCATACGTTTAGTTGGGTCTCGATGTCCCCCCCCCTCCGAAAAAAAACGAGCAAAGTTTTGGTCACTAAGGGAGCGTTTTAACGGCAGCACCCGGTAGACCGAGGCACTTCTCTTCCTCAGGTCGCTCTGTCATAAGTGGACCAGCACACAGGACGGCTGATAAAGAATTCTTCGATAGGTGAGTGGTGCGAGGAGAGGGTTCAACTTTTCAACAAGACCGACCAGCGAAGTCCAGTCCAGACGATGCTGTGCGCACTCATTCATTCAGCGTCGCTCATCACGGGGCCAAGATCAGGGGGCCTGAAATGGGTTGTTGTGCTTTGATGCACTCATTGTTATGTTTTAATGTCGGTGGCTGTGAATTTCTTAGAGCGATTGGGCAAAGCGCCAGTTTGTTGTCTTTTGCTCCTGCGCTGGCCCTGAACAATGTAGAAAGGAGTGCACAGCAACAGTGTGGATTTGGCATCTTCGCTGGTTGGTTTTGTTAGTGGCTGCGTGAAAACGTTGAACTGTCTCCTCGCACCAGCCTGTTTTACCTATCGAGTAATTCTTTACCAACCGTACAGGATGTCAGGTTAGCTAACCTAACCCAAGGTACTGTATGTGGATACTGGTATAACATACGCAGAGGCTACAGTATGAGGAAGAAAAATGTTCGATAAGCACACCGAAAATCGCATGTGAGGATCACTAGTTGTGGGGATCAGAAGCTTGTGAAATTCATATCCTCTCAAAAAGCAGCGCAAATTAACTGTATTTGGTATTGACAGATATGTGGATTGCATGCATGCTGATACAGTGCTATTCGCTTATAAAGACGTCGGATGAGAAGACATCCCATTTTTAACAGATTTGTCCAGAACAAAAATGCTTATTGCATGAAGGCCCTTGGATACAACGACACATTTTTTCCACCTCCTTCGCCTGCCATTTTTCTGTCGATTTTTGCTCAATTTTTTGCTCAGCACAAGAAGCTTTGCTTTGCTCTTCTATAAGTGTGTCAGTTATAGATGGCCACTATTTTGGACAACAGATTTCTTCATGGCTCCTGAACAACAGCTTACACAAGACTGCACAGAATGTGCAGTTTCACGAATCACCCCGTTGATGCTGCCGCAATCGCTATTACCATGGACATGACTACACTTCTATCAGGAACTGAGGATGTTGCTCATGTTGGGGGGAGAACTGTAATATTCAATTCCACTAATCCCAAAGTCATCCTTAGATCCGCTATACGGGTGGTGCATGTTTAGCAGACGAAAGTATGCCAAGTAGTACCATCTCTGTCTTGCGCAGTGCGGAGACCGGGTTACGAAATGTGCACATCGAAGTTCTAAGGGAAGTAGAAGTCGCTACATTGCTCGGCCCTGACCTCCGATCATCGTGCTCGGTCCTCAACGGTCCCTTTGACGTCGCCAACCCAGGTTTCAAGGCCACCAATGTCACCACATTCTGGGGCCCCAAGCCGTGTGACTGGTTTGATGAGTGGGAGGCCCAGTTTTGCCTCTGCAACATCAGAGCAGATGACATGAAATTCCACTACATTGGCTCCACCCAGGATGCCAAACCACTCAAGAAAGTCTGCGACATCGTATGACAGGGAACGGACGGACATCAAAAAGTACACAGTGCTGCAAAGTAACCTGACCAGAGCATGCGAGCTCTCCAACCAGCAGAAAATCTTCCAATTTCTCCGGATGGAAAGCTTCGGCTGGCGATGTCCAACAGATATGTTCATTGACATGAAGGCCTCTACACCCGACAGCAGGAACTGGAACTGTGGATGCGTGAGGGCATTTCTAGAGACGGAACCGCCATTACTACAAGAGATCGGGGTGCACAGTTCACCTCAACACTTTGTTTGGTGTATGCATCTCATAGGGGCGCCCCTACAACGGCCTACCACCCTAAGGCCAACTGCTTAGTTGACAATTTCACCGAAGCCTGAAGGCAGCACAGATGGAGCGACTGGCAATGCACCGGGTGGATGAACTCCGGATTGCACTTTTAGCATCATGAGCAATGCTTAGAGATCTTGGTGCTGCCCCAGCAGAGTATGTGCGGCTCGCATGCACCTGCCGAAGGAGCGCCTGAATGTACAGACGTCCGTCGACGGAAATGTAGTGGTCCAACGTCTGCTAATAGTTTTGAAAACAATACAAGCAACCGCAGCCCTTTGAAGTTGGAACATTCTTTCGTGATGCAGTCACTCTGGAATCCGACACATGTCTTTGTACGTGCGGATACCATCCAACCACCATTGCAACCACCTCACGAAGGTCTTTTCAAACTCTTGAATCTCTCGAAAGAGCAGTCATCATTGACCACAATTGCATCAATGATCGGATCGCAGTCTACAAGCGTGAACTAGCCTAGTTCAAGCTTGTTGACTGCCATCCGGTCAAGATAACTTACTTTGATACCACTGACAATTCTGCACCTGCTACGCATCTTAGCAATCATGATTGCGCTCACCCTATCTTGTCAGTGGACGAAGAAATCGACTGTACAGCTCAGAGGGGGAAGATTAAATGTATGCGAACTGCTGACTCCGTCTTTTAGCAGTGTGCCAACCTTGAGTATAAACATCGAAGTTCTGAAAGAAGTCATAACGTTAGTTGCTACATATTTAATTCATGACGTGTATCATATACAACGTTCTCATCAGCTCCAAAAAATAAGAGAAGGAAAGGCAAGTAGATGTCAATAAACTACGTCAGTGAATATGTCGATAAGTATAATTTTTTTGAAGAAGCATCTCTGAATGTCAAGGGGCTAATTTGCCCCTTTTTAGGGGACGGCTTTAGTGCGGGCGAAACTCTTCAAACGTAACAAGACAAAAATGAGCAGCCCCTCAGTCTGGAACTGAGGCAGCATTGATGCATGCAACTATGCTGGCATTGCACGCGCATTAGGTGTCATACATAGGTATACAGTATATTGGTATGTACACAATGTTGTGCAAGACCCACAGTAAAATCCGAATAAATGGGACCATGCTTCTATGCATGATCATCAATTCTATTTAACGAAATATCCCAATGAAGTGGACCCGTCTACAAAGGCGAGACAAGTTTTTAATGTTGTTTGGTGAGTATTCAGTTCTACTGACCGTCAAAACACTAGAAACATATGAAAGCACCGAGCAAAACGAATGAGGCGAGGTTAGATTTGCTTTGTTTGACATGTCACAAATTGAGTTCGCTTTCAACATTTAGCCTAAAAAAGAAGAACTCTAATTTTACACTGTTCTTCATTGCAAAACTATATCAAATACCACCGCGGCTGGTTTCTGCCATCTCTCGCGGCTGACGGGCCCTTTTGCGGCCGATTTGTGTTATTTTCGCGGTGTTTTTTGCTCGCGCGCGGCCGATTTTTGTCATTTCATCTCGCGGCTGACGGGGCTGGTTTCTGCCCTGTGTGTAGGGTGTATGTGTGTAGGGTGTATGTGTGTAGGGTGTATGAGTGTAGGGTGTATGTGTGTAGGGTGTATGAATGTAGGGTGTATGTGTGTAGGGTGTATGAGTGTAGGGTGTATGTGTGTAGGGTGTATGAATGTAGGGTGTATGTGTGTAGGGTGTATG
>JAAUXU010046081.1_pt1 | contig 12247 bp, 8 predicted proteins | sample 7278151 | NCBI WGS metagenome assembly JAAUXU01 (sample SAMN14350113, study PRJNA611818) | marine sediment metagenome | isolation source: surface marine sediment (1.8m) | place: French Polynesia: Moorea | collected 2018-08 | reverse complement strand
GTGTGACACTCCCTATCGCACATTCCATGGCAAAACTCAACCTCACAATTATCCCACTCAGCATATGACATCGATATGTACCAAGCGACATTACTTACGCCAAGGACTGTACAAGGAGGGGGGGTGAAATTAATGTTTCCTGGCTTTCCACCAAAAAACCCAGTTTCTCCAGTATAGTCCAAGATAGCACTGTACCTATTCTCTTGTACCTATTTCCATGGTCCGGAAATTAGGGGGGAGGGAGGGGGAGTGGAAAGAAACTTCGTGTCACATTACAAATTGCCTGACCATTATTTGCAATGTTCATTGTGCACGATATTTGCTTGATGTTGACTGACGTTTTAACCTCGGTGCTAGCCTCAGGCTTCCTCCCGCGGACAATGTGCATAGAAAGACCTTGGACAGATCAAAAGTCACCTCAATATAGACCCTTACGCATCATTTTACCCAAAAACGAAAGTTTCACCCAATTTCTGGTAAAACTGCGATTTTACCACAAAATGCATCAAATCATCCTTGCAGATGTATAGATGCCACTTACCCATTTGAAGCCATCTGAAGGATTAGGTCAATGTAATACCAAGCTTGAATACTAGCTTTGAAGCTTGTTAGGTCGAGTTTGAATCTGTTCTCCAAAGGAACACCTCTTAGGGGATGGGGGGCTGCTCTCCCTGGTGGTCTTTCCATGTTTGTCGTTGCAAATATGTTTGTCCCAATCACCAGTGCAACATATAGAGGTTCAGCTTGCATCAATGCACACATATTGACCACAACCTCAGACTCACACAGGAAAAAAGTTTTTTGTACACCTTTTTTCCACCTGAGTTGATCCTCTGAATATTTTACCACGAACAGAAGCACTGCTACACCAGCGTTTTACCATATACGATAAAGGCCTCATTCTCGACTGTCTTTGAGAGAATGAATCTTGACAATCTGGGATTTCAAAACATAAATTCTGGATTTTTACACAAATTTTCCATAAGTGCAGGAAAAAGTTACACTACTTTCAAATGCGGACATTTGATGCCATACAATTTGACCAGACGACATACTTAACACTGAAGAGGAAGGGGGTTGGGGTAATTCGACCCATCATTGCAATAAATAGTAATTATCTGCCATTTTATGCCGTTAAGCCGTAGTCGGGGTTATGAGCTTCTGCTCCCATTAAATTTTCCAACCCTGGCTGTGGCTCTCATTCGTGGGCAACGCTCTCAAGAACATCTATTGTTTCACAGTTTGAGATTCTGATTCTTCAACACTTTGGTGAGTTTCCGTGCTAATACCAGCGTCAATTCAAGCAAAACACCAGTTGCTCTACGAGGACGAGTTCAGTTGGAAGTGGAATTGGCCTATGATACACATCACAATGAAGGTAGACTAAAAGTTCCTTAATATCACATATTGACATGGCAGCAGTTTTTGACTTCGTGAAAATGCCTGCAAAAGGCAGCTGTAATTAGGTTACCCTTTGGGGAGTGTGGATTAGGAGTCAAAAACACCCTGACGGAAAGTATTAGCAAACAACCAGTCAGAGAAGTTGCCTCTCTCTGAGCACATCAAGGTGAAAGTAAGTTAGGGGTGTCATCCCAGTCACCCACCATTGGAGGAACCAGAGAACCAGGGTGTCCTGTATCATCACCAGGGACAGATAAGACTGAAGCCATTTTGGATTTGAAAGAAATCAAAAACGTTCAAAAGCAAAGAAGACACACTTTTGTGCAAAAGGACCACCCGTCCTGTACAGGTTGCCCAAAAGATCTTGGAAGGGAGGGTAAGAGAAACTTAATCATTACTTTTCTAAGAAAAGTCAAAAACTGCTGCACAAAGTGAAAAAGGTATTTCATGCTTTTTCTTTCATATAGGCTTGCATGGGGGCGGGGCTTTTTCTCAAAACACCCCCAAATTAATAAAATTTTGGGGTAGCTCAACCTGACCATCACTCACAGCTGCAGAACTTCCCCGGCCAATAGAGCTCTTGGCAGCCTGCAAGCACTGTGTACCATTGGCCAATTCCACTTCCTGCTGCAAGCACTTTTGGTGCAGATGGATGAAAAACTTTTGCATCCTAGCAAATCAGCAAGACCAGCTTACCTTTGGCTGTCCCGGGTTGATTTTCAATTGAGAGGGAAAATGGGGGCACATTTCTGCTTAGTAAGGAAGAAAGCCCCATTTTTTGGTTATTTTTCCATAAGACACACACCTTTCATGGTCAACTAAAGGCTGATGGCTCTTGGATGAAAGAAGTGTGGCTTCTGTGTTCAACAGTCATACATTCCTGGAGTGACAGCCAAGATAGAGGGCATGTGGAAGAGGGTCCTGAGCCAAGGAAGTTGACAGAATCATGAGGTGCCGAATAGCATTACTTGCAACTTCTGGCTGCCCGACGTCGATTGAGCTGTTCTTGCTCGCACGGGATTGCTCCTCGGGCTCGTCTTTATCGAACTACTTAGTCGAGGACAAATCTGCTGTCTCCTACGCTCTCTGTTGATCTTGCTGCAGTTTGTCAAGTACATAAGCTGCCAATCATTTCTGTGGTAGATGAGCCCAACCTGACATTTCTGAATGCTTGAAGCACTCCTTAAGTTTTTTGTAAATAACCTTTTGAAGTAGGTGAATCTTGCTTTTAGTATTGGTCAAGGGACCCAGTGATAAACAATTCCATATGTGGACCGGTTCTCCCATCAGACGTCTTGCCGTTCGTCTTACCTGGTCGCGCCTTCTTCTTGGCCTCCCTGATCCTCTTCCTGGCGCGTCGGGTGAGCATCGGGACCGCGGTGGGCTTAACGCTGGGGACCCCTGTGTCAAAGGAGGAGGTCGGGACGGACACCGCACCATCAAATGACATGATGCTGATTGCTGTTGCCGTATTGTTGGGTCTCCGGGCTGGCGGCGTTGTTCGCCACTATGGCGCTGAAGCTGACAGCAGTGCAGACTGGACTTGCCCACCGTAAACAGGCGCGTGCCCGGCGCTCCCGCCATCCCGGCCACGTCGTCTGCTGCGGAGCCCAGCGCAGCGCAGATGCACAGTCTCCAGCTGAGCCTGGCTGCTTCGTCACTCCGCCGCTCCGCCCCTGACTCGCCTTCCGCAAGCCCCTAACCATGGCCGCGGCCCGTGACTGCCTGGCCGCGGCCGCCTGCGTACGTGCTATGCCAAGAAAGCACCTCAAAAGTCAACGACTGAAGTTTGTCGGTCTCCTTTAACGCAGACCTCGTCCGATCCAGGGTCGCGGACCCCTCAGAAACCGCCATGGAGTCGAACCGTGACGAGGCCTTCCGCTGCCTCAGATTGGCAGAGAAGTACCTGGCCGAAGGCTCTCGCGAACGGGCGGAGAAGTTCGCGCAAAAGTCGGAGAGGCTCTTTCCTAATGACAAAGCCCGAGGTAAGATTACGTGTACTTCGGGGCACCAGGTTGACACCCTCCACTGAGGACACGATGGGGTGAAGGATTGCGCGGAATAACTATGTGTCCTCCAATATCCATTTAGAATTGCTCGAGCAGCTGGCGTCAACCTCATCGAGGTCGTCCTCGCGGACTGGCAGCTCGTCCGGGCAGGATTCGACCTCCACGTCCTCGTCACAAGAGACGTCCAGAGGGGCGGCGCGGGACGGCGCCTCCGAGGAAGGACCCGGCAGAGAATATACGGCAGAGCAGGAAGTCGCCGTCAAACGGTGAGTGTCTTGCTCGTCAGTATCGCACTCGAAAGCATTGAACATTTTCACTGCATGCATCCAACGCCTTACAGGATACGCAGCTGCCACAACTATTACGAGATTCTCGGCGTTAGCGAGGATGCGGGGGAAGTGGAGCTCAAGAAGGCTTACAAAAAGTTGGCTTTACAGTTCCACCCCGACAAGAACAAGGCGCCAGGAGCAGGAGAGGCATTCAAAGCCATTGGGAACGCATTTGCGGTAATCCCCGCTGGATGAAAATGTACATGGTGCTGCTGCTATGACATGCTCACCCTTCATCACTAGATTCTCTCCAACCCTGAGAAGCGCCGACAGTACGACCTGTATGGTCCGGAGTCCGTCTCAAACGGCGCGACTACGCGGTCACGACACGGTCATCATTCTGGCTTCTACGAATACGACCCCTCGCACGGCTTTGAAGCCGATATGACCGCTGAAGAGATCTTCAACATGTTCTTCGGGTCAGGGTTCCCCAGTCAGACGGTTTACATGCGCAGGGGGGCCGACGGAGCGTTCAGGAGGCAGGCGCACTCGCATAGGCAATTTAACACGACACAGCAAGAAGTGCGTGATATACTGATCCAGTACGACTGGGACAGCGTGCTCATGAAAGAATTCTCTCTTTAGCCAAGTGGATTCACCACTCTGATACAGCTGATGCCAATTTTGCTCATCCTCTTCCTGTCTGTGTTCTCCACAATCTTCGTGTCTGACCCGCTCTACAGCCTTCAACAGAACAGTAGGTACTCTGTCCGGAAGGTGACGTCGAACCTACGTGTGCCGTACTTCGTCAAAGACACCTTTCACAAGGATTTCCAAGGATCGTTAAGGAGGTACATTGAACATCTCCGTGATGTCAGCCTAAGGTTGATGAAAAATGGACACTTTTGCTTTAGATTGGAAGCCTCCATAGAAGAAGACTATTTGCACAGTTTGCGGCAGGCCTGCTTTAGAGAGAAGTCCAACAAGGAGAATCTCCTGTGGCAGGCACGCTACTCTGGCAACAACAATCTCCTCAACAGAGCCCATAACTATCAGACACCGTCTTGCGATCAGTTGGAGAAACTCTACAGCTATTGACCGGCCTCGCAATGACGTCACCGCCCCAATGGTAGTCACTTACTTTGAACGCAGGGATATGAATTGCTTCTGATATAAATGTGATACGTTTGAATGAGTCACAGGACGAACTTCCTGCTTAGGACGATCCTGGCGGAGAGTCCAGACTTGACACGTAAAGGGGTGAAGTTCTGCACCCTGGGCGATGAGTTCGCTCCTCTACACCTCTTGTTGACCGTTAATTGCGAATTAGGCCCCTAGTCCCACTACGAAGAACCAAAAGAGCACAGATCCGTGACTCGCATGGACGGAGACTGCTTCTGCCTATTAGTAAATAAATCACTTCATGAAGAATCATTTCGCAAGCATCACTTGTTGCCGTAACCCTTGAACTGTAACAGATTGGCGCCGTGAAAACCCAGTGTGGATCCGTTCACTTTTTTTCGAGGAGTCCGGCTCTTCTTGCACTTCTTTTTACGTGTCCGCTGTTCCCGATCCTCCTCAACTTCATCGTCCTTGGCAGTCTCCTCAAATTTCTTTTTCTGCACCGAGGCTTCGGTGACCTCGGAAACTCGTTTCTTCTTCTTCGCTGGCGGATCGGTATTAGTTTCGCGTTTCTCGGTCGCTGTCACCTCTACTTTGGCATCACCACTTTCTTGATTGTCCTCCCGGGTATTCGTATCTCCTGTCGCGTCCAGGTCTTTCTTCCTCCTCTTTTTCTTCTTTTTAGCCTGACTTTCAGGTTCAAGACGGTCAGCAACCATGCTCAACCTATCATCAGTAGGATCAGCTCCAGCATCTTTTTCCGTCACCTCGGCCACGGCAACGCCATTTTCTGGATTGTCCTCCGCTGTACCCACCTCACGTGCATCATTCGGATCTTTCTTCCTCCTTTTCTTCTTCTTAGCCTGACTTTCTGGTTCAAGACAGTCAGCACCCATGCTCGACTTATCATCAGTAGGACCAGCTCCAACATCTTTTTCCGTCACCTCTGCCGCGGTATCGCCACTTTCTTGGATTTCCTCGGGGGTACCCATATCACTTGTACAGTCCAGATCTTTTTCCTTCTTTCTTTTCTTCTTCTTAACTTGACGTTCAGATCGATGATCGTCAGTACCCACGCTTAATTTGTCATCAGCTGGATCAGGTCCGACACCTTTTGTCCGCTTGATGGTCGCCAGCTTTTTGGCAAAATAGTCCTGGATGCTCCCGCCGTTGACAGTGATGAATCCGTGACTCCTTTCCTCGCCCTCGTCGTCAGAAACAAACGTTGGCGTGTCAACCTCGCGTGGAGCCTTAGGCGAAGCGGGCTCAGAATGACTGGTCTTTCGCTCCCGTCGCTTCCTCGAGGTAGCCTCCGAGCCCACGATGGAGGCCAGGTCTTGGGTTGAGTAGCGACTCAAATCTTTGCCTCGAGTGAACTTGTGATAGCTGGAAAAAAGAATGATTAATCCGTTAATATACTTGTCCCATTGCTCTAAGTGTTATCAGGCGTCACTTACTGCACTCGCTTCTTCGATGCTTTGGACGCCTCTTCCAAGGACTTTTTGCTCTGTTGCTCCTGATTAGAACTGGCATTGTGTTCTTCATTTAGCTTAGCGAGCGCCGCCGAGAAATCATCCTGATGTGCGATCCACGTGTCGTCGTGACCCTTGAACCCGATGCCTTTGTTGTCGTCCTTCTGGCTGACGCTGATGGGCTCGGTGTTACCCTGCTGGGAGACTCCCAGGCCGCGACCTTTTTGCCACCCATACTTCTCCAAAAGCTTCTGCCCAAACTTGGAGTCATCTGGAAATGCCGTAGAACAACACATGAACCAGTTTCTCATAACACCATGGATGGATACTACTGTGTAAAGAGTATTAAGTTACAACTATTTGACGGAGAACGTTTTGCTAGCGAGCTAATGATTAAGATCTGAATCATGTGAGCTATTTTTTAAAAAAAGCATCAGTAAAAACATGAAGCCGTGAGAACTTTTGAGTTACTGCTTGTTTTAAGTGCCCCCATGAATCGCCCCGTCATCTGCGCAAAGCTCAGAGTGGTTGAACAGTCGGCACGTACACTCCAAAGATAAGACTGGTCAGCAGATACAAAGAAAAAGACTTGATCATGGTAGATATGGCTATGGTCACGACGATGGTAGTGCATGGCGACTGTGAATCACTCTGCAGTAGACTACATAAAAGGTATAAGTAAGAAGAGTACAGAACAAGAGTTTTCTTACCACGAGGTGTCCGAGCTTACCGTCTTGCCTGATTCCTGCTGATAGGACGGACCAAATACATTGTGGCCAATTTCTGGGCTCTCAAGATTTTGCATTGGTGATTGTCGGTACCAGCAGGAAGGATTATAGCGGAAAAAGCGAAATGACTTTCTTCTCTGGTGTCGTGATTGCTTGAATCATCAAACTCCGGATTGCAAGATATTTCACCTTTTCGCTTTCAGGACACGTTAATGATATGGATCGTGACCAATGTGCAGGACCATCTGAGAATAAAATGTCTCTCATCCGCATGCTGTGCTGTATTGTACCGATACCTGGTACTGGAGAAGCAGAGAACAACTAGCATTCTTCCCTGCATATCCTGTATCTGGTTTGCAATATTACCTTGTGTAGCGTAAATGAGTGCACAAGTGCGGTTCTCAGATTGTCCTCTCAGAAAGCATCGTTTAATAAGCACACTAATATTACATCATACACGGGGGTAAAGTTCTTGCAGATGAATTAGACAGCTCATTGAAAAGAACGTTATGAGGTGTCCGATCCATCACCAAACCAATGCTGCTGATGCCCGCAGCTTCATCACGAGCAGCGCTGGTCTTCAAAGGCCAGAAGCTCAAACATCTTTTGCGTAGTCCACGCTGCAATGTTGGAGCTTCGGATGAAATATGCTCCTCTTGGTTTGTCCAAGACACTTGCCAGCATACTAGTACGTATGTGCAGTACTGAAAATCCGCCAGAATTATGGCGATACATTCATGATGCTCGTCAAGGTAGAAGCAACACTAACGGTGCACATGACAAACCAATAAGAGAGCACTGAAACTATCAACGTTGTAGGAATTCAAACAATAACCTAAACTATCCCCCTCCAAGCAGAATATATTAGGTTTCTTCTGGTGTCTCAAGTTCTTCACTTCTTGCCAGCAAACTCCCTTCTCACTCCGCCAGTTTACAGCCCGTCGTGCCTGTCGCTGCCGTCGGAGTACGGCTGGAAGTCTTCTCATCCTTTGCCCCCTCAGTCGCTGCAGTCGCCGTAGTCGCCGCAATCGCCGCAGTCGCCGCAGTCGCCGCAGTCGCCGCAGTCGCCGCGGCAGCCGCAGCCGCTTCAGCCTCCGCCTTCCTCTCTTCGTCTTCTTTCTTGTCTTTCTTTTCATCCTGTTCTCCGTCAACTCCTTCCGTGAGTGAATCGTCAAGCCTCCTCTTGCGAGTAAATCTGCCTCTCCCGAACTTTGCTGGGGGCAGTCCCTCCATGCCCAAAACCTTGTGCACCTGTCGAAAAGCGATCATCCTGAGGGCATGCTGGGCGCTCGAGGTAATATCACTGCGCTGTTGTGGCGTCAAGTCGGCCGCGGCGTCCCGCGGCTCCTTCTCGCAAGGGTCCAAGAATCCAGGTCCATCAGGCAGGAGAATCCCACCAGCCAAGGCTTCAAAAACCCTGCGCAGAGCATCTCCTGGAGACAGAGGCAATCCAGCAGACGCCAGAACTTTTTCCACCAGAAGTTCGAGCGTGAACAGTCCGAGAGGTGCCCAGGTGGGAACACGATCGCAGAAGTCTCGTAGGACCCGGAGAATGATGACGCAAGATTGACGACACTGAGCCCTGGCTTGAAACCACTTAGCATGACGCAATGCAGCTAGAGCCTCCAGGCAACCCTCGATGTCTAAGATGTCCTCGGGGTTTGGACCAGACGATTCTTCTCTTACAAGTGGTGACGTCAAGGACACGTCTACTGTGAGTGCCGGTACTGTGTTGCTTTCTCCTTTTTCTCCTGGCATTTTCAGGACAAGTCCACCTGCTTCCGTCATCTTGGTCACCGTGCACTTCACCTCGGGCATGACGACTGCAAGTTGTTCGGGCAAAAGATCCGCAATGCGATCCAGGAGTCGCCTGGTTGGTTTTTCCCCACAGAGGACGACGAGTCTGAATCGGTCGTCACCTTTTAAGACTAGTCCCTTGGCCAAGACACCTACACGCATAACGCCTTTTAGGACGCGTGTGGAAGAGCTCTCTTTCTTCTCGTCCTCAGCTGTGGTTGCCTTCTTTTCCTTCTTGACCGCCGGTTCTTCTTCTTCAGAGGGATCCTGGGAGTCTTCGGCTGCCATCTTGTCGCTCACCAGTTTGAGCGCCTTCTCCGTGTTGCTGACAGTCTTCTGGATTGCTTCCAGCTCCTCTTCGCTTGGGTAAACCTCTGCGTGTTTCGCCATAACATGCCTGTCGTCGATCGTCTCTGGTCGACGCATCAGCATGCCGGGGTAGCCGAACATAAAAGGCCCTGGAGGGGGCGGACCGAACCGCGGACCCATTGGGCGACCGGGAAAACGACCACCTCGGAAGCCGTAATCAAAGAAATCGCCGTGCTGCTGTTGCTGCTGTTCTTCACCAAAGCGTCTTCTCTCCTCCCAATAAGCTCTCTCTTCTTCCTCCACCAACCTGAACTCTTCCTCGCGGCGCTTCCAGAACTCTTCTTTGGCTTGGGTCCGTTTGGCCCTCTCCTCCGCCAATTTGCGCTGCCTTAAGGAAGGCTTCACGTCTACCACCAGATCGGGGTCGACTTTCTTCTTGTATTGCAATCGATGTCTACGGCCCTTCATGTGCATCTCCTTGGCATTTGGATCATTGAATTTGCAGTCGCATAGTTTACAGTTGAAGCTGATCACCTTGCCCTCTTCACTTCTGATTTCCTCGATATAGTCATGGCCCACGGGCTCAACATCCTTTTCCTCTGGCAGGCGAGGAATCTTTACCTCAGGAACCTCTGGACCAGAATGCTGCTGTTGACCTGTGCTGGCTGATGGCTTATTGGGCTCAACTTTTGCCTCTGTCTTGGCTTGGGCTGGACCCACAAAAGTGATCTTTGGCACTAGCGGCTGTTGTTTAGAGACATGATAGGGCTTGGGGGGTACGATATTCTGCACTGGTTTCTGCTGGGACTGCTGTTGCTGAGAGTGCCCATCCTGCTCTTGTTGTTCTCCGCCCTGGGACACGACCACTGGGTCCACCGATGGAATAGGCTTACCCAATCTCATGTGCAGATTCACTACTTTCTGATGCTTGGCGCCCCTGATGTGAGCAGCGTAGGCGTCGGAGCCGGTGCAGGTTACGTCGCACAACTCGCACCTGAGTGCATTGCCTCCGCGGGTTGTCGGCCCGAGGCTACCCGTCTTCAGAGCGACTTCCTTCTTCCTGTGCTTCTGGCCCTGTAAGTGCTCGTTGTATGTCGCGGGGCCAGCGCAAGAGATCTTGCAGACTTCACAATAGTGCAGTTGTTGGGGTTTGGGCGCAATTCTGGTTTTAAAGGCGCGCTGACCAGATGGGTTGCCTCCAGCGCTTTTAGGGACATTGCGGTTCCACCCGGGCTTACCACCGCTACTTGGGCCAACAGTGGGTACAGGGGTCAGACTGACTGAAGCATTCTGTGGAGGTGGAGGAGGTGGCTGCGCACTCTGTGGGACGTACGCGTGCTTGGGTCCGGTGGCGGCGGCGGCGGCTGTTGCTGCGGCTGCTGCTGCCGAAATTGCGGCTGGAGCACCGTAGCTGTAGGATGATGTGGATGAGCTCTGGGAATAGGTGGTGAAGCTTGGTCTAGGAGGTCCGGTGATGACAGCGGCTGGCCTGGCCACCAGATTCACGTTGGAGTTCGTGCTGTAAACTGGTCGAGCCTGGTAATGAGGGTCGGACATTGAATACGTGACGGTGACTGCGACACCCGCGGGAGCCTGCGGATAGTAGGATGTCTTGTTGGGGTCGTAAATCTGTGCGGCAGCCGGCTGAGGTGGATATTGCGCCGCGTAGGTGGCTGTTCCCGGATAGGCAGTGACTACTGGCGTCCCAGCGGGCACCGCGCCGGCGGCGGTCACTGGAGCAACATACGTGGACACTGCCGCGTTCTGTGGCGGCTGGTAGGCAGAGTAAGCTACGACTGCCTGAGGCGGCGGCGCAGTCCTGTATGTCGAGCCTACTGACGCAGAGGCAGGTTGTTGACTATAGGCCGCAACGGCGGCCGGGGGCGCAGCCTGTACAGCGATGGCCGCAGGAGCCGGCTGGTAAGCAGCGGCTGCTGCCGCGGCGGCGGCGGCGGGATTGCTAGCTGGTGTTGGTACCGCGGCGGCTGGTGTATACGCGGGTGCCGCAGGTGGAGCGGGCTGGGCGTGAGAGTAGCCGAAAAAGTTGTTGGCCGCCATAGCGTTCCGGCAGATCGTTGGAGGGGGTTGCTGAAATGAGGATTTAAGCGCTGATTCCGGCTACTTCCGTACCTTGGGTCCAAAGATGACCTCTTGGATTGAGCGTCCACTTCTGCTTGCGTCTCCGCTCGCTCAGCATTGGGGTCGGGGACAGTCGCTCTGGCGTTCTTGAAGCCGTTAACGAAGCGACTTCCGTCCACGGGGAACACGCGGTCGGATACTTCGAAGTGGTCGAAACTCGCTTTTTGGTACCGTAGTGAGGGCCGTGCAGCACTGTCGAGCACACAATCTGGTCGTCTGCTGCGTCGGAGCTCGACTACTCCACGCTGAGCTAGGGACGGGCAGCGGCTGGGCAGAAATTCTTCGAGCCAGAGGCGGCCGCGGCTGGGGTCGGCGGTTCGGGAGTCCTGCCTCAAGACTCCAGGGATCAAATGAACGTAGAGTTGGCACCCTCCGCCCAACAGCGGGAACATAGAGCTTACTTGCTCGGAGCAGCATTGCAGCTCCAACAGCTGCATCCAATGTGACCCAAGCAAAAGTCAGCTGACGTCTAGCACGGTCGTTCTTTGTCCACTGACTGTTTTACTACTCTGCCCTGCCAAAACTGCTCAACTGAAGCTGTTCCGGATTGTGATGGTCAGGAATAGTGAGTAAGGCGGCTCAGGAATCAGGATCAGGTGTGGAACCAGAGCGAAGATAGACAGACGGCTTAGCTGAGTTATTGAGTCCCACTCTCAACTGACGTCAGCGAACATCAACTGAAGCCAACAAGGGTGAGATTAAGTTAGGTTCAGTCGTCCTAAAGCAGCTGATGTCAGCTGAAAGTGGGACTCCACAACTCAGTCGCTCCAGATAGAGAGCGGACACTCCTAGCGGTGTAACCCACAAAAATCTTATAGTATCACTAGCAGGCGCATCCGCCCGATTCTTTCTCCACCGTGAGTCAGCTGTCGCAGATTCTCTAAGCACCCCTCCGCTGTAGCACGCTCACCATGCTTATGTATATAACCCACTGTAAAATGGCTTTTTGCCCTTATTTTTCATTTTAGAAAGATACAAAGAAAATAAAAGTGGCTTATCAG
>JAAUXU010012269.1_pt1 | contig 12250 bp, 18 predicted proteins | sample 7278151 | NCBI WGS metagenome assembly JAAUXU01 (sample SAMN14350113, study PRJNA611818) | marine sediment metagenome | isolation source: surface marine sediment (1.8m) | place: French Polynesia: Moorea | collected 2018-08 | reverse complement strand
TAGTCAAGTTACCGCGCGCGCGAGAAAGAGAGAGAAGAAGATACAGTATGTAGCGTAGTACATAATATATTCAGTCGTGATGTGATCTCCGAAATACACACACGAGAAACCTCAGTTTCCTATGTGACACTTGCTTCTGAAAGCTTTGAACTGAAGGTGGAGAACCCATCGACTTAAAATCTGCTGGTCCCTCAATTCGAGACCGCCAAGACCTTGACAGGCCAGGCGAAAAAAGTGAAGTCGAGAAGTAAAAGTTTTAGGCAGCCGCTAATTAAAGGCAAGGAGGAGAGGGAAAAACCTCAGGCAAAGACTAAAATTAGTTCTCCAACCCTTTTCCTACGACTTTATGGCGTAGCAACGGCAATGAATGTCAGGGGGGAAAGGGAAAGGCTTGGTCAAGGGGCAACAACAACAGCCTTGCAAAAGGGAACCTTGTTACCTTTCCTGACTCCTTTTCCTTATTCATGGGGGCTTGTTCTGACGTCACCACACGAAACGTCAGGGAGAAGGCTTTTGAAGGGAAGGCAGGGGAGAGAGACCAGGACACTGCACACTATATGAACACGCCTGTCTTGTTTTGAACACTCCGGCAAGAAGGGCGGAAAAAATCTTTGGACAGCGCCCTCTCCTTGTTCGTCATGTTGATCATTTTCGTCATCTTCCTCTTCCTCGTCCACCCCTCTCTCTTTCCCTTCTTCTCCTCCTGCATGACAAGGCTGTCAATCGGTTGTCTTATCTCTTGAGCTTCTAAAAGGGTTCACCGGGGAAAAAACTTTTTTGTGCCTCTTCGGAAACCCCGCTCTCTGCTGAATCATTAGGAGGAGATTTTGCGACCAACTACTACTCTAGAACACAGTATCGATATTTTTTCATGACAATAGTTGGAGAGGTATGGACCACAATTGACCCTCAAGGTCTACTACCAGAAACGGAAGCAAAAAAAAGATCACGGCGAGTGAAAGAGAGAGGGAGAAACTCATTTCCGGGGGCGCCTCCCTCCTTTCCGGAAAATCGGAGGAAGGGAAGCATTATCTGTATACCACAGAGGAGGAGCGGACGGGCGAAAAAAAATCTTTCCATTTTTCTTCCCTCCCTTCCCCTGGCGACCAACCGCGACCCCCTCGTCTTCCTCGCCCCACGCTCACGCTCTCTCAGCTGTGGCCTTGGCCGAAAAAAACACAGATAGAAAGGCGGGCACTATACTCCAGACTCCGACCAAATTTTTCATTTTCGCCTAGGATTAGAAAATCGGATTCGATCTTTTGTGGAAATGTTGCTTAAATGAGGAACACCATGCAGCATGGAGTTTGCGTAGGACATTTGTTTAGATCTTATTTTCTACGATAGAAAGGAGCGATTTCACCCCACCTTTTTTGTGGCCCTTTTCTTCTCTGTACCAAAAGATGCCGTCAGAAACGGGGCAATACGTACAAGATTTGGTTGTTTCCAACACGTTTTAAACGCGATGGAGGCGGGGCAAAAGTGAGAGAGGGAAATGACGCTTAGTAAAAATGGGATTATAAGGAAAAGCGTCAGCCGGCATCTTTGGCGGCATCTCTTTTGGGTGCTCAGCTTTGCAGCATCGTCGCCGGGCTTTTTACTTAATGGAGTCCCCCCACCCTCTCCTCAAGGCGATGAAAGAGAGGGGGGTTGGGTTCTCCTTTGGGGAAAATAGTGAGTGTGGAAGGACCGGGGAGAGGCGTAGGGAGAAGAGGAACGAGAGTCTTGCTGGCCAGTGCCTGGCCGGAGAAAGAGCGACCCCATTTCTTCTCGCTTCGATGGACTTTCGAGTCTCGACGGGATGGATTTCTTAGAATTTACTGTATATAGTACAACCTGTCGCAATGTGTGGTAGAACATGGAATTTTACGATCAATCGATAAAAAGAAATCGTGACGATTTCGTCCAGTTGAAATGTAAATGATGTTGGATGTTTTATGAGAGTTATCCCCTTGGGTCACTTGCTATCTCGCTCTCCAGCCAAAACGGAGAAGGGGGGGGGTTACTTTTTATGAGGGATGACCCCACTAAGGACGGAGAAAAGAAGTGGGCTCTTCTCTACGTATAATGTTGTACCTTGTCCTGCAAAAAAAGTGCAAGTCTTTATTACGAGGCAAAAGTTGAGCGGCTGTGGAAGGTATAGGAAGGAACCCTTTTTGCAGCGGCGATGCACGGAGGAGGTCCATTTATAGATGGGGGCAGAGCTTAGGGAATGGAAATTTAAGGCCCCATCTCTCGACCTTTCGGCCCGGGGGTCGAAGCCGCAAATAAACAAAGGGCAACACCGGATCCACGCCGAAAAAAAGCACTTTCTGGCTCCTCTCTCTCTCTTTTACAGCCACTACCTTTAGATCCTCCCAGGTTCCGTACACGCTTTACAGCGGCGCCGACCGACGGGCCGACCGACCGACAGGGATGAGCCATAAAAATGCCCTTCCTCCTCCTCCTGGACTTCCAACCGAAAAAAGTGGCCGCCGCGGAGGAAAGGGGCAAAATTACGTCGACCCCCCCCCCCCCCTCCTTGGTATTCATCCCGGCGGCTATTGTGTACTGCACAGTGTACGTACGGTGGTGCACACCGTCCCGAACAGTAGCAGCGCCTTCAAGAGCCGAACCCTCCCCCCCTCCATTCTATGAATGCGTAATTGCTCGAGCTAGCCTCCCTCCCAACTGACTTGGTAATCTCTTCGGCTTTTGCTCGCCCGGGCCTGTTGTGGGGATCGAGGAGGCGATCGCGGCGGGGGCCGGGCGGGCCATGCTCTAACTGTTCCTTCCGCCTCCTCCCTTTTTCCGCTTGAGAGGGCGCAGTCATTGTGGGCTTTTTTTTGTGGTCCTCCGCTAGCTGGCATCAAATGGGAGCTCTTTCCACGGACAGCATTGTCGGCGCGCCCAAAGTACAGTAATGTTCTCTGCCTAATTTCCGTTCCGCTGGTGGGTGGAAGAATGGCTCGTCTGGAGAATCTTCCCTCTTTGTAATGGCCATATATGTGTCTAATTCTTACAAAGCAAATGAGGGGAAGGACGGAGAAGGGCTCGGCCAAACATCTGTTCTGTACAATCCCATGCAAATCAAATTATCGCAGAAGGAAAACATTAGACTTCGACCTTCGTTCAGTTTCCCGGGCGTTTCAGGGCCTGTCCATGTTTTGTGTTTTCTGCCAAGAGGAATGAAACTATTGCAATACTTTGTTTTTTCGCCATCAAACGCGAAACTTGCAACAAAAATAACTGAGCGAACTGCATGGGCAAAAATGTACCATTTCAAATACAAGCAGAAATAGACAAGAGGCAACTGCAGCAACAACAATCCCCGATAATATCGACGGGAGGGGATTCCTGGAAGGGCAATGAGACGCCTCCGGAGCCGCCGCTTCCGTTGCTTTTTTGTCTCGCTGGGATGCCTGAACACAGTATACGAACGCATGCATTGTGCGTTGTCTCCCCCCCCTCTGTCGCTCCTCGAGATTGCCTCCCCCCTCCCCCCTCCCCCCCGTTCTTCTGGCAAGCGCGATCGAGAGATCCTTGCATCTCGCCTCCCTCCTCCTATTCGATCCATCACCCCTCCTCTTCTATCGGGCGGAGGGGGTCGCCGCCCAAGGGAGGGAGTTGGGGGAGCTCGGCTCTGGCGTCAAGAGAAAGGGAAAGCAAAGGAGGGATCGAGCCAGCGACACTTTCACACCCTTCGCGTCACTCCGCGTATGGGTTTCGCCGGTGGGGCGCAAACGTTCATGCACTCCCGAAAAAAAATCAGATTAGTTATGAATCTTATCTTAACAGTAAATAAGGAATTCTGGAGGACTTTGGCGATTCCTCGAGCGAAGGAGAGGAGAGGGGGATCTGGCGACGATTCATCTTTGTCTCGAACTCTTCTTGGTAGAGGGGCGTCGCCGAGGAAGGCTGCGCGCGGGCCCCTCCACCGCATTTCCCTATCGCAGCCAGCACAGCCGAGGCGCCTCCTTCTCTCTCTCCAATTTCCCTTCCGCTCCCGTGCGCTCAAAGATCAAGCAAGGGAAACAATCTGAGCGCTGAGAACTCGTCCGTGCGCGAAAAAAAAGAAAGGGGGAGAAGCAAGCAGCAAGTTCTATTTTCCGTCCTGGCACACGTCAAGGAGGGAAGAAAGAGGCGAAATAAATGTCGTTCCTGCACCGAGCACTCTCAGCCTCGCTCAAGGCACTCTTCCTCCCCCTCCTCCTCCTCTCTGACCACTGGCATCTTGAGATCGATGCTTCTTTCCCCTCCTCCTCGTTCCTCTCCTTCCACTTCCCCACTTCGATCTCCCTTGGGGAAGGCGAAGGAAGGCGGCGGCGGGCGGCGATCATATATCACAACAAGCCGCGGCATCCTCCTCCTTGTAGGCATCATTGCTGTGGCCGCGGCATGCACGCGAGTGTAGCGAAGGAGGAGGATGGAGGAGAAGGCTTTTAATCTTGCTCGCCCTTTCCCCCCGGCGGCGTAATCATAACCCGTGCTGATGACGGGCAATCCTTCCTCTCTCTCTCGGTTGGCCGGATCCCGCAATGAGCATCGTGGCATGTGGAGGTCTTCTACCCCTGTCGTCCTCCCTGCTCTTCCTCTTCTGCGCAGGATGGATGGTTTCAAAGATGCGGAGCGGCGGGCATCATGCCAGCGAACAAAAGGAGAGGAGGGAGGAGAGGAGAGGCCCCCTTTTGGCCAGCGGAGGGCAATATATCTTTCTTCTTCTGCTCTGCTTTTTTTTTCTCGGGCGAACGCATGCAGCATCTGTGCGCGTCGTCGTAGGGGGGAAGAGAAATCGTGCTGTGTACAACATGTCGGTTGCATTCAAAGGAACATGAAAGTACAGCATCACTAAACCACCGTACGACACGGGGGGTGGGTCCATGAATTTATCATTCCCCTCCCAAAGAAAGTCTCCACAGCAGCCAAATGAATCATGGATCAGTGGGTAACAGATTTGCGGCCCTTCCAAACTTTGCTGGAACTTACTCAACTGAAATTCTAATCTCCATTTTTTTCAAAGTCCAAATGTGAAATGCACTGTTTGTGTACGTACATTACAACAGATCTTGCCTTTTTGGGGGGAGACTAAGAAGGCCTTCTCCACCCAGACTAATACATGCGCCGGCTAAAGTTTGGGTTATTGGAAAATTGGGGATGAGCCTCATTCGTTCATTGGGCCTAGAGAAGGAGGAGGGAGAACAAGAGGGCTTATTCTAATCTCCCCGTAATCCCGTGATATACCTCCTCCTCCCCGTATGGCAAGACAAGGCCTAGCTTCTCCTTCCCTTCGCCTAACAAGAAACTAGTGCTGCATTACTGAAGGAATCCAATACCCATTGGAGACGATTACTCTGTACGCCTCTGTGCAAAAGCTTGTTAAAAGTACACAGTTTCGCGGAAACCTTGAAGGCGGCAGTTTCGGGCCTTTCTGCAATACGGCGATTTCATGGAGGGTCATTACTGCAGGGAAATAGGATGTCTTGGAGGAGTGTTGCACTTTTTTCTCCCAAAGAGAAAGAGAGAGGTATGGCCGCTCTGTTGCATTTGTTTTATTACCTAGCTGGCAATTGCTTTGAGCGCTCAACCAAATGAGTTTTCTCCTCATGTGCAAAAAAATAGCCTCGTTTTGCCTCAAGGCGATTTCCGTCTTTGTCCAGCAGACAAATTATAATGAGCTGGAGATTAACATTCCCCTGCGTGGCTTTCTTTTGAAGGCAAAGACAGTCTTTTTTCCTGCTCAAAAAGGGCCGTTTTGACGACCTAATCGCACAAAGGCTCTTAAAAAAAGGACGGTCCATTTCCCTCTGTCTCATTCCCTTGCGGAGGTTCCCGCAATTTTTGCAAAAATAGATCCCGCTCTCAGCCGGCGATGCAGAAACAAGGACTAAAGTTACCCTACTATTGTACACTTTGGAGAGAAAAAAGTTCCTCCCTCTTTCTCTCCGGCAAGTACGCTGCCATCAAATCGATATTATTGAACGGTATCGGCTCACAGAAATGAAGGACACTCGTCAGCGGCTGCCATCGTGACTACATAAACCGACCGACCGACCGATCAGTCAGCGCAGCGCTTCCTCATGAATTTTTACATGCGCACCTTGAAAACACTCACTACTGCACCTCGTTACCTTCTAATCTGATTCAAATACGCTTACACATCTATTTGGTCTAGGGCCGAGAGGGATTTGTTTTCTACTCTTGAGCAAGATATCGCTGTCGCTCAGTGTGGCCAGGTCGGCAAGTGATCTGCATTAGAAATAAAGGCTTAACTTTTCGTTCCATACTCCTTTTCATTTGGCCCTCGGGAAAAGACTTTTCCGAACATGGTGAAACGTGCCTTGGTTGCGATTTTCTCACCTTCTTCCCCTCCTCCTCAAAATCCACATTCTCTTCCTCTCAATTTCACACCCTCCAGTTCCTTTTGGAGGAGGAGGAGGAGGAGGAGGAAGGGGGGACGAAGTCAGCGAAAATCGAGTTTGCGATAAAAGTTCCCACTTTTACCTCCTCCTCGCCCTCCTCCATCCAACCTCTCTCATGTGCGGGGGTAAGGTTATGGCGTTACAGCCTCCTCCCTCCCTTCCGGTGCTTGAACAAAAGGCCGTCTTCTTTCTTCGACTTCCTCAACGTCTCTCTTTCTCTCTTTTCCTTATAGGTCCCCCTCGGCGTCGGCGGCACTCCCTTCGGAGCAGTTCCAATCACAAGTAGGAGGAGGAGGGGCGGCGGACCTGCAGCACCCGCTGTGGCCGCAGAAGTCGTGGAACGGCTCGGGTAGGCAGCAGCAGCAGCAGCAGCAATACCAGGAGCGACTGCAACAGCAAGGCCCGCTGCGGAGCGATGCCGGGAGGGGCGAGGAGGAGCTCTTACTACTCACTCAGTCGGCGGCTGCGTCCGACCCGGTCTCCGCCGCCACCACCGCCCTCGACCCGCCGACATCAAGTGCGGCAGATCGCGACGACCAGGTGCGGGTGCGCCAGCTGACCGGCGGCGGCGGCGGCGAGGGCGGCGGGGGAGTCTTCAGGCTGGCGAACGGCAGGATAGGCTACCGCCGGAGCGGCGACGGAGGCGGTGGTGGTGGCGGCGGCGGTGGCGGTGGCGGCGATCAGAGGAGCGGGGAGGCTCCGCCGCCAGGTAAAAAATAGGGTTTTTTCAAGTTATCCAAGAAAAAAAGAACCCCACGCCTTTCTTTGTCACCCAGGGATAGTTCTTTTTTGGATTCTGCGAAGGCGTCCCAAAGCGCTAAAATTTATCGGCCCTTTTCGAATTGCTTTCCTCCTGTTCCAGTTTTCCGTACCTCTTCCGTTTTACGCTTTATAGGTTGGTCCCTTGCCTCCTTTGCGGGACTGGGGTTCCCCCGAGGAGACTTAGGAGACCTAAGAACCAGTCCTCCTCCAATCTGTTCCCAGACCCACCCTCCTCCCCAAGCGGCCGGCGGTGTCCCCGATCCCGATGGCCGATCATGGCATTAAAACCTGAAAGGAGGAGGCTTCGGCAGGTCGGTTCAGAGAGAGAGAGAGATCGTACTTATCGGCTGCGGCCGTAGGACAAAAGGGAGGGAGACAGGGCAGCGATCGAGAGCCGTGGTGGCGCAGTGGCCGCGTGAGGAAAGAGGACCCTTCTCCTGGCTGATGATTCGAAACGGCAAAAAAAAGGGGGGAAACCTGGTCCAAAAGCGACCGTCACGCCAATGCCAGCGGCCCAACTACTGGGAAGGGAAAATGGCTTACCGTCGCATATCGGCTCTCTCCAGAATAAAGGGTTCTCATTTCCTTGCCCCTCGTTGAAGGGAGGAAAAGAAGTTGCGTCTGCCATCAGTCGATTTTGAGAGGGAAGGCAAGTGAGGCAACTTTTCCAACCTCCAGCCAGGGCTTTGGAGCCCGGTGAAAGATCCCTTCCTTCCTTCGTCTTGGTGGGGGGGGGCAGATATACCGAGAAGAGGAGTAGGTGGGGTGGGGATGACTAAGTGATTCCAATCCCCCTTCTCAATGTTTCCCTTTTCGCCCGCAGGAAATGGAGGGGGAAACGGCGGCGGCGGCGGCGTTGGGAGCAGTCACCGCAGGATGCTCTTTCAGGGAGGCGCCCCCGCGGGGGCCTCCAGATCACTCCAGCACGACGAACAGCCTCCACCATCCTCCTCTGCGGCGGCATCATCGTATCCGGCGCTGGGGGCCGCCAACAGAGGCGCCTCCTCCTCTTCGGCGGCGGCGGTGGCGCCGGCGGCCAAGTCTCAGTCTTCGCCCTCCTCTCCTCCGGCTCCGCCACCGACCCCGCCGCCTTCGCCGCCGTCTTACGCTGATGCCACCGGTGCAGCAGCGACTAAAGGCGCCGACGCCCAGTCCTCCAGCCACCGCAGGGGCAGCAGCAACAACACCACGTCTTCCTCCGTCCTCCACGGCGCCCCTCCGGCCTTCGGAGGATCGCCGGTCCTCGGCGGCGCCTCCGTGCGGAGGCAGCAGCACCACCACAGCAACCCCCTCCACCAAGGCATCCTGCACCAGCCGCAGCCGCGGCGGCGGCGGAAGGCCAGCGAGGCCGGTAGCAGCCGCAGCGGCTCAATCCCGGCGGGCGGCGGCGGCGGCGGCGTGGGCAACGCGGCCGTGGACTGCGTGATAGAGATGGATTCGGCCGCGGCGCGGAGGAGCAGGGAGGGCACTCCCTCCATCGGAAGCAGGGGAAGAGAAGGGGGAGGTGAGAACAATTGGTTTACAGTTTCTACTAATTCTTCGTACCTCTCGAACAAGGGGTTCCATTTTCTCATTTCTGAGAGATGGGCAAAAAATTCTCTGACGCGCGACACGAAAAGGCTCTCCATTTTCTCTTGTCTTTTGTTTTTTCCTCCGCGTTCCTTTTCTTCCCCTGCGTCGTCGGAAGGGCCTCTCGTTCAGTGGCAGATTCCTTTGGAAAGACGGGTAGAGGGGGGGAAGAGAGGCTTTCTTTCGCCCTTTCATGTGAAGCCTTCTCCCCCCTATCCTCTTTCCACCCCTTTCTCCCCCTCTTAGATCCGACATATTGTTCGGACATCCCTTGTCCCGAATTGGAGGAGGGAGAGAAAAAGAACCGAGGTGTCGGAGGGTTCGAAGGGCCATCAAGGTCCGCTGAGGTCCCACTCCTTTTTTCCTAATTTCGAAACCGTCTGCAATCCTGAAATACGTATATACCGTCTAGTCCATTTGGAGTGGGAACTGGGCAGCCATTTTAGGAGGCTGCTTTCGAAATTTCAAAATTCCTTCTGCACGCAAGAAATCCCGTCCGAGAAGATATATACAGTAAAAACTCCGGGAAGAAGGAGTGGCAAAAAATGTGGAGGAAAAAAATCCAGCAACATTTCTAGCGCAGGAACGAGGAAGTTACGACCGGGACCTTCTGTGCACAATGTGATTCGGAAGAAAAGGGGGAAACTTTTTCAACTCGAAGTCCTTTTTCGGTTTTTTTTGTTTTTTTTGTGGCCGGCGTGGTGTTGCAAACCGGCCGTCTCAAGAGGCCGTTTCCGACAGAAAGCTCCTTCGAAGAATCTGTCTGAACGTCACGGTAGAAAATTCCGAGATTCCCCCTTTCCCTTCCGACAAACTGTTCAGAAGTAAAACGCACCTGCTGTGCTGTCGCCTTGTGCTGGAGAATCGGTACTCTGCCTTGAAACCTCCTTCCTGCTATGACCAACGAACGAGGCTGCAGTACATGGAACTGTACAGAGCCTCAGTGTCTGTACAGTACAAGGTCCACCGGTAAGAAGAAAGAATCGCCGGAGAAGGGGGGGAAAGAACAGAAAGTTTGGCGCTGTGGAGGTCTGGAGGTGCTCGGAGGAGGAGGAGGGCGAGAAAGAGGTGGCGACAGACACCCATTGTCTCTTTCGTCGTGGAAGAAGAGAAGGGAGGGCACTTCTTTATCCCTCCTCCCCTCCTCCTCTCTCAGCCTCCTCTCCTGCCAGCAGGAAACTTTCCTCTCCCTGTCGTCTTTCTTCTTATGGCACTTCTTCTCTCCTCCTCCGCACTCCGCAGTAATCAACCTCATCATTAGCAAGCTAGGGGGGAAGGGAAGGGACCTCTTAAGTGTAACCGTCGACCGATACTTTTTTTGGCGGCGGCGGCGGCTAATGGCCTGGGGGGGACAATAAATTAGTCGGCTTGACCTCCGCCGCCCGAACAATGGATTGGGCCCTGATCCCTTTCTTTTTTTCCTGGGCGGAAAGGAAGCTTTCCCCCCTTTTGTTCCACCTCTTTTTAGGAGGGGGGAGATTCCCTTTATTAATGCAGATAAGATCCGCGCCACCGGGAGGGCCTGCCTGGTTGCCGCTATGGGCCTGCGGGCAAAAAAAAACCGGCTGGAGAGTCCCTTTTGCCCGTGGGATCAGGAATAGGGAAAGAGTAAATCCCCCCTCCTTTTGTCCCTTCCCTCCCGTCCGCTACTTTGATTAGAAAGAGAGTGGAAGGGAGGAGAGGGCAGAAATGGAGGGGAGGGGAGGGGAGGCCCACGGCCGCACAACGACCAAGGGATGGGAAAAGAGGAGGCGGGCATGGCTAGGACAAGGAGGAGGAGGCGCTGGTGGCAGTGGTCGAGGGAGGGAGGGAGGCACATTGAGGCACCACTGCCGTGGACCACTCTGCCGCCATTTCCGTCCGATCCCACAGCAAGAGGAGGAGAGAAAAAGCCCCGCCGCACAATGCAGAAGGGCCAGAAACGGGACTGTTGTACACGGAGGGGCCAAGGAGCATTGCATGCCGTCTTGGCTATGCCGCCGGCCGCCCAGGGGAACAGGACAGGAGAAATGCTAAGAAAGAGGGGAAAAACTGGACAGTCTCTGAGGTAAGGAAGGTTCTCTCCCCCGGCCTTCATTCCGTTCCTTCTTTCCCGCTGTGGAGGCGGCGGTGTCGTGTCCTGGGCAAATTTGCAGCGGCGGCGGCGGCGGCGGCGGCGGCGGCTCCTCCACCCTCGCCTCGGGGCGGCGGTGAAAAAGGAGACTGTGAGGGAGATGGAGGAGGGGGAGGAAGGAACGAGCGGAAAGTTTTGATGGCCATAATTTCCCGAACTATCTCTCCTTCACCTTTCCCCCAGCCACTGCGGGGTACGTAATTTCAATCAGTGCCTGCGGCCCATTCAGGCGGTGTCTGTGCATACGCAGTGTGTACCGCTCGGGTGGGGGGGGAGTCTTTGATCAGCCGACGAAAAGAAATGAGGAAAGAAAAAGAAAGCGGGGGACAATTAATGAGTCGGACTTTGACATGTTTTTCTTGATTTTCTTCCTGCGAGTGACAGGTAAGCCCGATCCTGCACGAGTGAGAGAGCTGTTTGGCGTCGGAGGCAGAGGTCAATTTGGCTCTGGATCGCGCTCTTCTGTTACCCCGCTCGATCGTTGTTATCGCTCACTCTTCCTCCTCCGGCTTTTTATTTATGGACTTTTCTTGACGGACGCGAATTCCCCCATTGGCGCAAACCGCCGATAACGAAACATACGGTATCTCTCCTTCTCGCAATGCTGCAGGAAACCCCTGCCCGCCGCCCTGACAAGAAGGCCTCTTGTCCTGGCTGTGCGTGCACAGTCAGTGCGCAGTGTGGTGGGTAGGTGCCCCCCCGCTGCTCCGCCTCAGTCTACAGTTGTTCGTAGGTCAGTCTTTTTTCAAGGAGCGCTTTTGGTGGCCGTGGAGGAGGAGGGGGATCTTTCAAGCAGCTTTCGTGCGCTCTATCGGTGCGGCAGTGTAATTCGGGCCCCCGCACAGTGCAGAATTAGATATTTCCAGGGAAAAAAGCTCTGGCTGATTCAGAGAAGTCAAGGGCAAAGGGTGAGTTGTCCAATTTGAATCCACGGGAGGAATTAAAACATTCATTGACTTTGGCCGTGGAAAGATCAGGACCCTCCACTGTGTGACAGACAATCTCTTGCTTTCCCCGTCCCCCCGTTCTCTACGCATGTGACCCCCAAAGCGGCTTTCAGTCATCGTCAGTTACGCCCTCATGGCAGATAATTTAATTCCCTCCTTACAAAATTAATTGCTGTCACAATTTTCCCCCACTTAGCTCCTGAATGGAGAGATGGGCACCAACAGTATATCTTGCTGCAGTTTTTTTCCCGCGTGCTTCTTTTGTGGGAATGTGGCGTTGGCGGTGCTCCCTTTCACCCCCGTCGGCCCCACCTGCTAATTGGGCGTCCGTCCGTCCGTCAGTCCTTTCTACTGGCGGCACTCCGTCATAGGAAGGAGGAGGGGGAAGGCCAAAGTACAGGAGAGCCAGCCCTGGGATGACTGATGAGGGAGGGCCTCAGGGGAGGGAACAGGAGCCAGGG
>JAAUXU010178453.1_pt1 | contig 12258 bp, 5 predicted proteins | sample 7278151 | NCBI WGS metagenome assembly JAAUXU01 (sample SAMN14350113, study PRJNA611818) | marine sediment metagenome | isolation source: surface marine sediment (1.8m) | place: French Polynesia: Moorea | collected 2018-08 | reverse complement strand
CCTGTGGAAGTGGAAGCAGTGGAGAAGCGAGCAAATGGACTCAAAAGTTCAACCAATTGGTCAGTTATCGTCAAACACGGACTTTGGGCATGAGACAGGGTTGCCAGGCTCTTAGCACAGGGCGGACAACTCCTGGAGCAACTTTGAGGTTTTGCTCCCCTGCTCCATTGTCTGCCTGGCCTCCAGTGGCTAGGCCTGTGCCCACGCTTGAGAAGGTGATGTTTCCAGTCAGTGCAGCTCCTTGAAGTGCAGGCAGGCAGGGTGGCAGGCCGGCCGGCAGGCAGGCAGGCAGGTATGCTGTGCACTTGGGTCCCCTCTCTGGCTGCTCGAAGGTCTCCGTCCCGCATTCCAGAGGCAGGCAGAAAAGTCGCTGTGTGGAAAATGGGGGAAAAGGTCTCAACCTTGCCAAAAGGAGAGTAAAAAATCGGACGGGGATCGCGATTGACTCCTCTTCTTCTCTCCTCAGATTTTTTGCGGGAAAGAAGAGAAAGAGAAAAAAGTTATTGGGGTCATGTCACAGGGAAGCTTCTCTCTCTCTCTCTCTCTCGCATGCTTCATTCTAGCTATCGTCGACGGAAGAAGATGGCAAAAAAGTTTGGCTTTAGTTCTCCGCGCGTGCGTGCCTATAAGAATGCAGGAGAAAAGTTGGTTCTCCTCCGTAGGATGTGGGCTTATCATGTGAGGGTTATCTTTTACCTAAGACCAGCAGCCTGTCAAGGATACCACGTCCAACTAGACCCAGTTACAGCCTAGCCAAAATAAGATAGCTGGGATTTTTTTTCTCTCTCTGGGCCTCCCTCAGCCTCTCCAGTGCTCCTAAACGTATGAGATCTTCTGTTATGCGTTCATTTCCTTTCTTGCTCTCTCTCTCTGTCTAATGCATCGCCTTAAGTTGTGTGTTTTATGTTAAGGCTCTTCTGTTCTACATACCCCGGTGGCTGTGGAAGAACTGGGAGGGTGGCAAGATCAGAGCTCTGATGATGGATCTCGATCTGGGAATCGTGATGGAGGCAGAGAAGCGGCAGAAGAAGAAGCTCATTCTTGACTACATCTACTCCAACCTGAAGAACCACAATTTCTGGGCCTATAGATACATCTTCTGTGAAGGACTGGCCCTGCTCAATTTAGTTGGTAATTCACTGCCTTCTTGTCTTATTTCTTTTCAGTCACTCAGCATGTGAGTTTTCATTTCCAGCCCAAATGTTATTGATGAACAAGTTCTTTGATGGCACATTCCTCACATTTGGCATTGAAGTCATTTCCTTTGTTGAGAGGGACCAGGAGGATCGCATTGACCCAATGGTCTACGTCTTTCCAAGAATGACCAAGTGCGTTTTCCACAAATATGGGAGGTCTGGAGAGATAGAGAAGCATGATGCTATGTGCATCCTCCCACTGAACATTGTCAATGAGAAGATCTACGTCTTCCTCTGGTTCTGGATGCTGCTCCTCTTCTTGCTCACTGGACTGTTGTGCGCCTTTCGGGCCATGATAGTCTTCTCGCCTCGACTCAGAGCCTACCTGCTCTACATCAGATTCAGGCTCATCAAGAAGGAGTGCATTAATCTTATTGTGAAAAAGAGCAAGATGGGGGACTTTTTCCTGCTCTATCTCTTGGGACAGAACATCGACTCCATCATCTTCAAAGAGGTGGTTCATGAGCTGGCCAGAAAGTTGGGCTATCACAACAAGGACATCTACGACTCTTGATCGAAGAGAGACGTGGACGAGTGACACACACAAGGATCCTGCTCGAAACCATTATATCAGTGCTTTCACACAACATGTGGCTCAGCAGACACTACATAGGTGTATACTACTACTGCATATTGCAAGGAGAAGAAGCTGCTGCAGCAGCACCAGCCAAGTTAGATGCTTTTGTTGTTGTTCTCTTTTTTTTCTTATAACAGCATACCCCAGTACGTGTGTGACTAACCTAAAAAGCACCATTAAAGCACAATCGCATGTATGTGACGCACTGGGAGAATGGTCTTGCTCAGCATTTTCGGGACAATCACTTTCTACTTTTCCTGACATCCCCGAATTAATCTTATGTCGGTGGAGCAGGTAATAATAAAGTCTCCTGCTTTAAGCGGTTTGCACATGCAAAAAAAAGGTCGTCAAAAGGAAGAGATGAGCATTAGGAACTGCTCTCGTGCCCCGCACGTGGTACATACGTCATGTCCCCCCTTAGGGCCCGGTTGACACTGGCACATTTGGGCCCCCCTCACAGATTGGGGTTGCACATTCCACATTGGCGGGTGCAAACGCGTCCGCAGCCCAATGTGGGATTGGTTCTAAGAAAGAAAAAAGAGATCTTTTTGCTCACATGTCTCAGTAAAAGAAATATTTTGACTATTGGATTTGACGAAAATTCCACCTTGGAAGATCCTCTCTGCCATATCGTGTGTGTCACTGATTGTACCTAACTTTTTAACCCACCGCAGCTCATATAAGGTGACCCATACTTGCCCCCCCCCCCTACTACCACCAGTTCAACTGCTGCTGGCATTGACGAAATGTGGGCTACAGCACCGAGATCAACTTCAGCAGCAAGTAGAGGCTTCATTCGGGCAGTAGACTGCTCTTCAATGGAACTTTGCTCGGTTCTGAATGCTCTTAGAAGAGCTGGCTGAAGTTCAGCTGTGTTATGCCCAGGAAATGCAATTGAATTCATGGCAGAGACAAAGACTCCAAACCATACTGGTATGAGCTTTCTTGAGTCCGTTGTTCACTTACACGAATAATGCCTAGAAGTCATCTCAAGATGTGAGTGCAGCTGCTTTGTCGTGACAACCTCGTTGTCCTTCAACTTCCTCCAGTCCACGGAAGGGTCGGTGAGAGCTGTCTCGACTTCTGACCACCCTCTGCTGTTGCACTCAGGTCTGACAGCATTGATGACAGAACGGTTCCTCATGCACGACAGCGCTTCAGTTCATGGCCAAGTCGACCCCTTACGTGTGCACCACTTTTGCACTCTTCTGGGACACCTCGTAGATAGGTTTGGGGGGGGGGGAAGGGGAAACTAAATTTCGCATAATTCTAGTTTGAGGGCTGTTTTTTTGTGCTGTTTGCCCTCCTGCTTTTCTAGGCCTTTTGCAGTGGAAGTTTTCTTCTTCGTGTGAGGGGGAAAAATGCGTTCAGCGCGTGATAAAAAAGCTGAAGCAGCATGCGAATGTTCGATTTGATGTTTCCCCCTTCCGATCCCTAATTGGAAGGGCAAACACGTCCTCGTTCTGGGCCGTGACGGCGGCGGGGAGGGAAGGCCTGGGAGGCCTGGGAGGCCTGGGAGGCCTGGGAGGCCTTTCACGCCAGGCATTTTTCTCTCCCTCCCTCCCTCCCCCCCACCTTTTTTGTGGGGATTCCTGTCAAATCGAAAAAAAATGGGCGAGCCTGAGAAGAAAAAATGGTGTGAAAGGTGTGATAAAAGGTGTGCGGTCTTCCTTAGATGGGCGTGTTTGTCCACCGGTGGGTGATTTTTCCACTACCGCCAGGAAAGATTTTGTGGAGAAAGAGTAAAAGAAAGTATTTTTGATCTCCCCCTCCCTCTTCTTTCTAGGCTCTCCTCTTCTACATTCCTCGATGGCTGTGGAAGAATTGGGAGGCAGGCAAGATCGGGGCTCTGAAGATGGACCTGGACCTGGGTGTCATATCAGAGGCTGAGAAGAGACAAAAGAAGAAGCTCCTGCTCGACTATCTCTACTCCAACCTGAAGAACCACAACTTCTGGGCATACAGATACTTCTTCTGTGAAGTATTGGCACTGCTCAATCTTTTTGGTAATATATATACAGCATGCCATTTCCTCCACCACCCAGACAGACGTAGGTGTTGCATACAGTCAGAGGCCATCAAACAATTCTTTTTATCTCTGTAGTTGTTCGATTGATGCGACACCAGAAGAGGAAGCCAGACCAGTTCAGTCAGTACAGGGTCTTGCATAAGTTGGCAAACATAAGCAGGAGGCTCGTTCGAACAGGTCGTGGTTGGGGAATATCATGCTTTGTGGCTTTGGGACCCAAATACTACTAAAAACATTCTTTTCTGAACAACGTGTACTTTTGACTCAACCTTCTTGTAATGCACTTCTTTTTTCAGCAGTGACTCTCGACTAGAGTTAGTTGTTGACTAAGCCAAGAATCTCCTCTACAACTGAACTGATATGATCTTTTGCCCTAAAACCATCCACAATACAGTCCAGTTCTTTGAAGCAAACTCTGCCCAATAAGTTAATTTTTCATCCTGGAGAGCCCATAGCTCATAGGAGAAATAACCCTTCTTGTCGAATCTTAATATTTCGGCTAAAGGCGCGAGCAGCAAAAGTGAAATATTGGAGCTGGCGTAACACGCAGTATGTTATATATGTCGACTTAAAAGGGCCATTTCCAGTCTATTACGGAGCTGATTTTGCTACCGCACTGGACTAGTGATTTTTCAGAGTCTCGTTTGATGACAGCAGAAGCTGCCAGAAAAGTGTCTCAGTGACTTATAAAGTGTTTATTAAACACCGAAGCCTCTTCTGTGCTCCAAGTCCAGTATGTATTTTTAATGCCATGGCAAAAAACGCAGGAAGACAAATACGTAGTTCAGCCTGTCTTCGTGCCCGGAGATGCTAGATTCTAGTTGTCTAGAATTGGACAAAGTCCTGATGACGAAACTTGGTCACAGTTTACTGAAGGGCAGTTGTCAAAATTTGGACCAAATTTCCTTTTTGGGAAGCGCAATTTTTGTCCAGACAATGACACTTTGACAAATCAAAAGTCCAGTGGTACCAGAATCAGCTCTGTGAGATACGTGATGGGTGAGAGACGTCCTTCCAACACCAGCTTAGGACTTTCAAAACTTACTGCATATAAATATTTGGTGACCAATCACGAGGATCAATCAATCAAGGTTTTTTTCCCCCGAAATTTTGAGGTGCTGCAAGTAAAAAGTGTGCAACAACATCAGACGTTGCATAAGGAGAGACTCGAGCCCAAATTCAGACCTAACTTATGGATGTAGCTACCTTGTCATTCCGTGATTTAGCGCCACCAGTGCCAGATTTGTTGACTTCTTTCCATGGGTGCATAAGACATTTCAGGTGTTGTCACGCCCGCATGAGGGAGAGGTCGGACGATGCCCAGAACGTCACCCTGTGCACGTTGATCATGGCACCTGAGGCCAGGAAAGCAGCACCTGGTCCAGCTCCACCAGACTGGGGGGACTCTCTTTTCCCATTTGACTGCTGCAACCCCAAGCAGTGCTACATGGGGGAGTTCCAATAACAAACTGGTCCCCACCACGCTTGTGCTTGTCCGATTCCGTTGTACCATCTCCTGGTCGACGAAGTACTTGAGGAGATCCTCGTGGGTCAGCAACTTGACCCCAGAGTGACCCTAAATCTGGTGCAAGCTGTACTGTGTGTGGGACAGCGTTGCCACCTCACCATTGCTTCTTGGCCTAGCTTTACGAGTGAACTGTTATCTTTTCAGGTCAGATGATGCTGATGGACAAGTTCTTCGATGGCACCTTCCTCACCTTCGGTGTTGAAGTCATCTCCTTTGCAGAGCGCGATCAGGAGGACCGCATTGACCCCATGGTCTACATCTTTCCCCGCATGACCAAATGCACGTTCCACAAGTTTGGCACCTCCGGGGAGATTGAGAAGCACGATGCCATGTGCATCTTGCCATTGAACATTGTCAATGAGAAGATCTACATCTTCCTCTGGTTCTGGATGCTGCTCCTCTTCTTATTGACAGGACTAGTGTGTGTTTACCGAGCCCTGATCATATTCTCGCCCCGGATGCGTGCATATCTGCTCTACATCCGCTTCCGTCTCATCAAGAAGGAGTGCATAAACATCATCATCAAAAAGACCAAGATGGGCGACTGGTTCCTGCTCTACATGCTGGGACAGAACATTGACTCCATCATTTTCAAGGAAGTGGTTCACGAGCTGGCCAGAAAGCTCGGATACCACAACAAGGACATGTATGAATCGTAAATGTTTCCTTTCATAGAACAAATTTAGTCGAGTTTTGCTGACGATTCATAGAGAGAACGAATCTTCTTCTTGCTGCAGTAGCAGTAGCAGTAGCAGCAGCAGCAGCAGCAGCAGCCAAGGTCACCACTCATTCATTTCACAGTCAGTGCAGTCTTTTCACGTTAGAGTGAAATTTCGGGCGGGTGAAAAATGTGCAGGGCGGCGGCAGCCACAACAGCAGCAGCAGCAGCAGTGGCGGCAACAACAACAACAACAACAACAACAACGTCTCGTCCGAGCAACGTTTGATTTGGAAGAAGATGAAGAACATTGTTCACACTATGCGGCTTTGTGGACACATATCTAGCAACAGCAGTACACTACCTACTCTAGTCAAGATAGATTTGCTTTGTCTAGTCCATTTATTAGCAATATTTTTGTTTCCGTTAGAGTTTTGTATCTTAATTTGCTTTTGCATAGCAATGAATTGTGGTCGTGTTTTAGTCATCTAGGCCAGATTCTATCAGTCCTCCATGAAGTGCTCAACACACCATAAAATAGTATGAAGGTCAAAAAAATCTTTCCCCATTCTTTTTTTTCCACTGCCATGGACTAAGTGTAAAAGTGCGTTATTGTACACACATTAAAAATATGTATCATAAGTCTAATAAGTATCAAAGGCCATTGAACAAAATAAACTATCCCTCTCACTCCCAGGCCAACAAGAGTGTGTTCATTACTATGCTAATGAATAAAAAAGAAAGAAATGCCAATGAAATAAACTTTTTCGAGCAGACCTGTCTAGAGTGTATTAGTGATGGATTGACTCTAACTCGGATTCCCTGACCATGACCGACTCATCTCAGATCTGTCGGAAGGAAGTTAGACTCAAGTTGACCGTGATGGACGTGGCAAATGACTCAGCTTGACTTGAGTCGGCTTGAAACATTTACCGCCATCTGATGGATGACGCGGGCCAGATGGCGGATACGTTTTGAAACAGCTCCCTCCCGAGTGGGGACAAGAAGACCCGGCCGGCGGCGTCCGGATGAACAAAGCCAGCCCGGACCGAGTGCAACACTGGCATTGGTCGACCTGACCCGGAGACTGCTAATAGCGAGTGACGGATTGGAGGGACTCTGGGTGCTTGTGGCCGATCAATGGTTGCTTCCCTGCTTTTGACAAATGCCAACCACACAAAAAAGCTGTTCTTCTTCGTCGTCTTCTGGAGCTTTGGCGGGAGGGTTGGTGCAGTCGGAGAGGAGGGAGAAGAATTAAATGAGGCCAATGGCAGACGGCCCGTGCATATCTGGGATTGAGAAGAAAGAAGGAAAGAAAGAAAGTCGAGATCTCTTTCTTCTTAGAGCCTCACCCGTCTTTCTCTGACGCCAACCAACCCCCAACCCAAATCTCCACCGATTGTGGATCTGTTGGCAGAAAATCCCCCCTGGAGAGGAGCAACCAACCCCTGGGCAGGCAGGAACTTTATTCTCATCCCCCTCCTGGTTGACGGCGGAAATCTAGATGGCGTGGAAAACATAGGTGGGGTTGGGGAAGTCGGGTTTGTGTGGGTCCCCCCCGAATGGGCAAGGGCTGCCCCAGTCTCAAGTGGCAGCACTCAGACAACATTGGGCAAATTCTTTGCCAGCCTCTCACACATAGAGGAAGTCATGTAAATTAAAGGGCTCTCCTTTACTTCTGCGTGTGTGACTCCTTTTTACTTTCTCCGCTTCAGGGCTCTGGCACTCTCCTCTCTCTCTCTCTCTCTCTCTCTCTCTCTCTCTCTCTCTCTCTCTCCTTTGGTGGTACCATAGTACATGGACTGCGTATGTAGCGTGTGTACTGCGTTGGTGCGCGCGCGCGCGCCCAAAAACTCTCTTTCCTTGCGTCCTAAGAGCTGAAATCCTCTCTGGTACCATCTTCAGTCGTGGTGAGGAGGTTGGCAGAGACACAGAGGAGTCCCAACAAAATGGTGGAGGCCTTAGGAGAAGAAGAGAGTGATTTCCCCACACGGTTCTGAGACATGAGGGGGTGCCACCAACCTCTGTTGTTGTTGTCGTTGTCGTTGTTGTTGTTGTTGTTCTTCGCCACCAAGAAGGTGTGATGTGATGACGACGACGACGACGACGACGACGACGACGACGACAAGGAGGACGAGGGCGACGACGACCACGACTTGGACCACGACGTCGCTGGGCGTCGGTGGCCAGGTGCCGCATGAGGCACTAGTCCACTTGCCAACGTAACTCCAGCCTTGGAAGAGGAAGGAGAAGAAAGGCCAGCTGCAAGTGGTCATTCTCCGAAAGTAGAGGCCTTTTTTTTCCCTCTCTGGTCTCACCTAAAATGCCGAGCTCGAACTGATAGGTGGGAGATAGAGTGAGTGATGGGCGAGAGAAGAGGCTCCCGCGTGCCCGCGTGCGCGCGTGCGTGCGTGTGTGTGAAGACATGTGACATCTGATGACACGCGAAGCCTTTCCGGAGTGAAGGCCATTACCAATACACCCCCGTCTGATAAAAAAAGAGAAAAAGAAAAAAAACCCTTTTCGTGTACGACGAAAATAGGCCGAATCGTGATGACCGAATCGTGTTTCCCCGGATAACATTTGTCACACACACACGCAAGAAGAGCAGAAAATCCCTTCTTCACATGACACAACCTTACTTAGGTCTGGAAGCAAAGAAAAAAGTGCTTGTGTTCATATTCTCCTTGTGTGTTCAGGCCAGAAGTTTATAAACTCTGCAGAGAAGAAGAGGGAGAGAATTCACTTCTCTCAGTAGGAACGAGGAGAAATCAATTTTCTTAAAACCCTCTCCTGAAGAATTCAATTTGACAAAGACAAATTGGCCCAGTGCATGCTGCTCTTTCTCTAAGAGGAGATCTCAAACTGCAATCGTTTCATAACAAAAGTCTCTCTCAATTGAACAAAAATACCGAGGGGACACGAGGAAGGAGACACCCACGTTGCCCACGCTGCTGTTGGTGGGCGCCTACAACTTCCCGGACCGCTGCCGCTGGTGGGAAGGCACACTTGCCACCACCAGCGCCCCTCCCCAAAGACAGCCTGGTCGTCGAGGAGGACCACAACGACGACTGATCCGGCAAACACAGCAGCAGTGCCGCTACCGACACTGCCAAGGCCTAGACAGCGAAGTCAACTGCGCGTGTGCGTGCGTGCGTGCGTGTGTGTGTGAGCGGGAGGGGGAGGCCTGAGTCAGGCCTCCCAAAATGCCTTTTCCCGGCCTTTTTCTTGCGAGAAATGCTTCCAATTTCACGGTGAGCCACCCGCAGGCCACACCAGCCTCCTGGGAGTGAAAAAAGTCAGCGTGCAAGCAGAAGAAAAACTTTCCAGCGGCTTGCACCAAACACAGGGAGACGAAGAAGTCACGCTGTAAAACAAATCACAAAAAGGCTTGTTTAAGTACATAAAACCCAATCACGACAACTGCCAGCAAAAAAAAAAAGCAGAGAAGATAGAGTGAGAAATGAGAACACCAATGAATAGGGTGAAATTTGTAAGAATGTGTAGAGGAAAGTGAGAAGAAGATATTTAAATAATATAGTTTGATCTCCTCTCCCCCCCCCCGCAAAAAAACCAACAGTCATCGATCGGTCGCGCACAACAAGAAGATGCTGGAGATCTTCCGCGAGTTGCGCGGGCTGCTGCGCGTCTCGCACGTCCACATCGACTCGTGGGTGTTCCGCCTGCACTACTCGGTCACCACGACCTGCATGTTTGCATTCTCGCTCATCGTCTCGGCCAAACAGTACGTTGGCAACCCGATAGACTGCATCCACTCCAAGGACATCCCGGAGGAGGTGCTCAACACCTACTGCTGGATCCACTCCACCTACACCATCCCGAGCGCCTTCTGGAAGCGCATCGGCTTCGACGTGGCGCACCCGGGCGTGGACAAGACGCTCGATCCAGAGGAAAGGCGCTACCACAAGTACTACCAGTGGGTCTGCTTCTGCCTGTTCTTCCAGGTAAGGCAGCATTCTCATCTTTTTGTTTTTTAGTCTCACTCACACTTTACTACACCCACAAAACACCCACGTACGTACTTCACGCGGTGCGTACTGTGAGGCCATTTTGGGGCTCACACACAAGCTTTTGGGTCATTCGGTCTCTCTGAAGACGCCAGAATAATGAGCAGCAGCAGGAAAGTGTTGACACTATAAAAGGAGCTCTTGAAATGGAGGCTGCGCAAATCGTGTGGTCCACACAAATCCGTCCCCCCTGGCGAGGATCTTTCCGGCCAGGTCAGGGGATATCAGGCTGGAAGTGCTAACTGAGCAGCCGATTCCAAACTTGGTCTCCTCTCGTCTGAAGGTGCTGACACCTCAAGACCGTGGAAATCTCCAAATGACAACAACAACAAGATGAGATCAGGGTGGTGACTTTCCCAGACACTTTTAACTTAGTCAAATTGCAGCTGGAAAGGAGTAGAAGGAGAACTTTCTGGTCGTCACCTCGAGAGCTGCTACTTGGAGATTCCACTGTACTAAATGAGGGAGAAGCTGCAACAAGCTGATGTTGTCTTTGCATAAGAGTAGGGGGGGGGAAACTTTGTCGTTTGCTCTTTGTTTGCCTTGAGAGGATTCAAGGATGGATACGTGTAACAAACTGAGTTGTTGTTGTTGTTGTTGCTAAGACTAACCAAGAAGCTGCCCTTGCCTATCACGGACAAGATGGGCAACGACGCTGATTTCCTATACAAGAGAGGGAAAGTGAAGGAATAAAAAAGTTCTGTCAGACGAAAGTTGTGGCAAAGAGAGAGACGAATCTTTTCTTCTCTCTCTAGAGATAGAAATAGCAGGAACCGACACACGTTTCACCCCATTCGTCTTCATCTCTCTCTGGTTGGCACGCGCACGCACAAAAGGGGCCAAATTCTCATTGCCATAAGAGGGGCCTAAATGAAAACAAAAGGAGCCATTTGAAGGCTCCTCAAATGTTCACCCTTTCCTGGAGAGTCGTGGCCATCATCTGGATGCTCCTCACTCTTCTTCTGCACATATTGTGTTGTAAACTTTTGCTCTTCGATTCGTTACCTCATGCCAAAGGGTGAAGATGGCGTCAAAGGGGAAGCAGAGCGTAGAATTGCCCAAAATTTGGAATCTGGTCATGTTGCTGTGTCCTGCTTTGCTTCAGAGCAGCTCTCATTGGAGTCCCAAGAGACAATGATCATTTCCTTTCACGGATTCACGGGGTGGGGGGAGGGGTCTGGCAAAAAACTAAAGCGTGCAGGAGCAGATTTTTTTAAAAAAAATGACGTGGCCCAATAAATATATTGTGCAAGTTTGAAAAGGTACTTTGTCTGGAAAATGAGAGCCTTTGGGCGAAATGTTCGGCTTTCACTAGGAAAAATTACCCTGCCCTGCTTAAAATGACTACATATCCATCTAATTTAAAGTCAAGAGAAGAAAACGATCTCTCTCTCTTTTTTTCCTCAAAAATAAGACTTCTACCACCCACAACAATGCCCAAGGCCAACTTCCCGCCCCCCAATAAAATAAAATTGGCATTTGCGAACAAGCCTAATGCCTAAAAATTAGCATTTCCACAACAGTATAAAAGTCCATCAGCCACAGGTCTGGGAGCTCCCAGCTTTGCTTGAAGCCCCCCCCCCCCTTGAGTGCATCAAGTCCCAGCTACTTTTGTCCTGGCCAGACAAGGACTAAAAACGAATGGAAGAAGAAAATTGTATGGAAAACTTCTGGTATGTTGTTCACTGGTACCAGCAGCACCCAGGATATCAGCCTCCTTTTTTGTTGCCTCTGTATAGCAGTAGTAGCAGCAGCACAGAGAAGTCTAATCCAGTTCATTAAGAAGGGTTTTTGTTCATTCTCCTCTTTCTGGGAACAGGAAATCGCTCTCTCCGAGTGAAAAGAAAGTTTTTCACGTCTTCAGCCAACTCTTTCCTAGGCCTCCTTAGGCCTTTTTCGCCCCTTTACATGCCTTCTTCTCTCTCACTTTACTACAACGCCACAGGGATTAAATTTGATTGCACCAAGAGAGAAGTGACTGAGCCCACTCAAGCAATTCAAGGATCTCTTTGCTGCGTATCAGCAGTGTCATCTCTCTCTCTCTCTCTCCATGCGTGAGTGCGTGTTAGAGAGAGAAAGAGCAATTTCCCTAATGCACGGACAGTTTACCAATTTGATCATCGTTCCACTACATCGCACTGCACGAGCAGCACTGAAGAACAACTTTGATTCTTCAAGTTGCTGCACAGTTGTCTCTTTAATAACAACAATTGAAAGGTCCCTTGACTTGATCAGTCCAGTG